>OLZV01001071.1_pt1 | contig 10534 bp, 9 predicted proteins | sample 1644531 | NCBI WGS metagenome assembly OLZV01 (sample SAMEA103958115, study PRJEB25191) | human gut metagenome | biome: human-associated habitat [ENVO:00009003]; feature: intestine environment [ENVO:2100002]; material: feces | place: Germany | collected 2013/2015
CCCATCCTGAAGGAACAGTACGAGATCCTGGCCAAGGAAATGATCAAGCGCGACCGTGAGGGCCGCGGCTTTACCTTCTACCACTACATGATCGATCTCACCGGCGGTCCTTGCATCTACAAGCGCATCTCTGGCTGCGGTTCCGGTACCGAGTATATGGCCGTCACTCCCTGGGGCGATTTGTATCCCTGCCACCAGTTCGTGGGTGACCCCAAGTATCTGATGGGTGATATCTGGAAGGGCGTTACCAACACCGCTGTGCGGGATGAGTTCAAGCACTGCAACGCCTATGCCCGCAAGGAGTGTCAGGACTGCTGGGCAAAGCTGTACTGCTCCGGCGGCTGTGCAGCCAACTCCTACCATGCCACCGGCAATATCACCGGCGTGTACGAGTACGGCTGTGAGCTGTTCAAAAAGCGCATGGAGTGCGCCATCATGATCAAGGTGGCTGAGAATCAGGAACTTGCCGCCAAGGGCATCGAAGTTCCCATTGAGCTGGGCTCCACCTGCAGCGCCTGCGCAGACGGCGAAGCCTGCGAATGAGTATGACCACGCCCATTGTGGATTTTGTGCGCCGGTACGCCCAATCCGGCACCTCCCGGCTGCATATGCCCGGCCACAAGGGCCAGAGCCTTTTGGGCTTTGAGCCGTGGGACATTACTGAAATAAAGGGTGCGGATGAACTGTATGGGGCTGACGGCATCATTGCCCAGAGCGAAGCCAACGCTACCCGGCTGTTCGGCACGGTGCATACCTATTACAGCACAGAGGGTTCATCCCAGTGCATCCGTGCGATGCTGTGCCTTGCACTGCAGGCTGCGCCCGCAGCCGGACAGCGCCCGGTCCTGCTGGCAGCGCGCAACGCTCACAAAGCGCTGTTGTATGCGGCGGCACTGCTGGATTTTGATATCCAGTGGCTCTGGCCTGCGCCGCAGGATGCCGGTGCGCTTTGCAGCTGCCCGGTGTCGGCTGCAAAGCTGACAGGTGCTCTGCAGGGTTTGGCACAGCAGGGCAAAAGGCCCTTTGGCGTCTACATCACCAGTCCGGATTATCTCGGCGGTGTGCAGGATATTGCAGCGCTGGCCGAAGTGTGCAGGGATTTTGACGTTCCGCTTCTGGTGGATAATGCCCACGGTGCTTACCTGCGTTTTCTGCCGCAGGGCGGTCAGCATCCCATTGCACTGGGCGCAGCCATGTGCTGCGATTCCGGCCACAAAACGCTGCCTGTTGTCACCGGGGGCGCATACCTGCATCTGGGCAAAAACGCTCTTGTTCAGGATGAAGTTGCTGTGCGCAATGCGCTGGCACTGTTTGGCTCCACCAGCCCGTCCTATCTGATCCTGCAGTCGCTGGACAAATGCAACCAGATCCTGTCGGAGGGTTATCCGCTGCGGCTTTTGCAGTGCTGCGGTCATCTGACCCGCCTGCGCCGGGAGCTGAACGAAGCTGCTGCTGCAAAACACTGCCCGGGGCCGCTGGCACTGGAAAGCGAACCTCTCAAGGTCACGCTGGATGCTGCGGTTTTGGGGCTTTCCGGAACAGAGCTTGCTGAAAAGCTGCGTGCCGCAAAGATCGAGTGCGAGTACGCCGACCCGCGTTATCTGGTGCTGATGTTCACACCGGATAATCCGCCGCAGGACTTCGAGCGGCTTACCGCAGCCGTTCTCCGCATTGCAGAAGATCTTGCCGGCCCGGTGACGCTTCCGGAAGAAACTGCCGGTGAATTTGCGGTGCTGGAGCGCGGCCTGCACTGCCGCTGTACCATCCGGCAGGCTGTTTTCGCACCGCAGGAACAGCTGCCCGCAGAGCAGGCAGTCGGCCGCATCTGTGCCATGCCTACGGTCTCCTGCCCGCCGGCCATTCCCATCGTGGTGAGCGGCGAACAGATCACACCGGCTGCAGCAGCATGGATGAAGCGCTATCATGTGGAAGATGTCTCGGTCATCCGCGAACCCCAATAACCTTTCCCAAGGCATCGTGCGTCTGGCACGGTGCCTTTTTTACGGGCATATCCAGCCCGGTAGCCGCATACCTTTCCAGTAGAAACGGACAGGGAAAGGAGCACACTGCATGGAACTGAAGATCTTTCGGGACACCCTGCCGCAGGCGGGCGCAAGCTGCACCGTGAAGGCAGAACTCCCGCTGGAAACCGAGATCCTGATCTCGGACTATCTGCCGCCGGTATTCAAGCTGGTCAAATGCTTTGCAAAACCGGTGGTGCTGCAGAAACAGCTGCAGCCCGGGCGGCTGACGCTGGAAGGCTATCTGCGCTGCACCGTGTTTTATCAGGGCGAGAATGGCGCAGGTCTATGCCAGACCGAACAAAAACTGCCCTTTACAAAACAGTTGGAAGTGCCGGAATTTTCCTTCACCAGCTGGACGGCCATGGTGGAAGGCCAGACCGAATATCTCAACTGCCGGGCCGTGAACCCGCACCGCATTGAGGTGCGCGGAGCCTATGGGCTGGTGGCCACGCTTCATGCACAGGACAAGGCAGAGCTGATCACTGCGCTGGCGGACGGCGGCATTGAGCAGAAGCTGCAAACCCTGACCGGGGTGCGCAGTGCGGCGGTGCTGGAAAAACTGGTCACAGTAGAGGGAGAAATGGTGTTTGCAAAGCCTCCTGCCGCCATTCTGGATATTACCGGCACGTCATCCGTACGGGAGATAAAGCTTCTGGCGGGCAAGGCTGTTGTCAAGGGCGAGGTACGTGTCCAATGCGCCTGGCGCGCGGAAGGCGATAGCAGCCTGCAAAGTCAGGCGGCATCCCTGCCATTCAATCAGGTGGTAGATCTGGACGGCGTGGCCGAGGACTGCAAGTGCCTGTGTGTTTTGGAACCGGTTGGTTTTGCGCTGACGGAAGGGGAACAGGGAGCCGGTGGTCAGCTGACAGCCAGTGTGATGATGCATCTGCACGCATGGCGGTCTTGCCAGCTGCAGTACGTATCGGATGCGTTTTCCACCCGGTTTGAGACCACCGTTACGCCGCAGGAGTTGGTGGTAGAGGATCTTGCCTGCATGCTGAACGAGACGGCTTCCGCCACCGCTGCCGGATCTCTGCCGGATGCCGGTGCACAGCTCCGGGCCTGCTTTGTGGCCTACGGACCGGCACAGGTGGTTCCTTATCGGGACGGCTGGGCTTTTACCGTGCGTGCTGTTGCCACAGCCTTTGCAGAAAACAGCCTTGCCGAGCTGGAAAGCTACGAAAAAACGCTGGAGCTGGTCTTTCCGCTTGCGGTGGATGCACCGCAGGGTGCACAGCTCAGCCCGGAGTGCTGGCTGAGCACTGAGAACATCCAGTGCAGCTGCACCGGCGGCACGCTGGAGGTCACAGTGACAGCCCGCGCAGAGGGAGCCATCCTTTGCCGCAGCACCCATCAGGGCATTGGCGGCGCGGAGTTGGGTGAGCCACTGACCGTGCCAGACCCGGAGATTGCACTGCGCATTTACTACGCGCAGGCCGGAGAAGAGCCTTTCGGCATTGCAAAACGGTTCCATGTGTCACCGGCACAGATGCTGGCCGCAAACGGTCTGGATGCAGGAACACAGACCCTGCCGCAGGCGATGCATTTTCTGGTGCCGGGCGCATAAATCGACGAAGAACGCTGCCTTTTCAGACGGCGTTCTCTTTTTATGCCGAAAAGAAAGTGAAAAAGACCTTTCTTCTCTGTGTGCGGGAGAGTATAATAAGAAGCGGTGTTTGAAATAGGAAAGGAGTTAAAAACAAAGATGAATTCCAAAAGTAAGCTCCTTGCCCCGGAGCTTGTCAATGCAGAAAGGCCGGTTTGGGCTTTCAGCAAAAAGATCTTCTGTGAGGGCATGCGGGATGGCGTGCCCATCGCACTGGGATATTTTGCAGTCTCCTTCTCGCTGGGCATTGCAGCCCGCCGGGCGGGATTCACCCCATTTCAGGGCTTCCTGGTCAGCCTGCTGAATAACGCTTCGGCCGGTGAGTATGCTGCGTTCGCCATCATCATGGCAAACGCAACCTATCTGGAAGTAGCAGTCATTACCCTGATCGCAAATGCACGCTATCTGCTCATGAGCTGCGCGCTGGCCCAGCGCTTTGCACCAGGCACGCCCTTCTGGCACAGGCTTGTCATCGGCTATGATGTGACAGACGAGCTTTTTGGCATCACCATTGCACGGCCCGGCAGCCTGAACCCATATTATACTTACGGTGCCATCCTGCTGGCTGCTCCCGCATGGGCCATCGGTACGGCACTGGGCATCATTGCGGGCAATCTGCTGCCGCTGCGGGCTGTCAGTGCGCTGAGCGTTGCTCTTTACGGCATGTTCCTTGCCATCATCATTCCTCCGGCGCGTAAGAGCAGGGTGGTAGCCGCACTTGTGGCCATCAGCTTTGCGCTGAGCTTTCTGTGCAATTACCTGCCGGGAATATCCGCTCTCTCGGAAGGCACCCGTACCATTCTGCTCACCGTGCTGATCTCCGGTACAGCGGCGGTGCTTTTTCCGGTAAATCCAGACGAGCAGGAGGCAGAGCATGACGCATAACAATTACATCTACATTGCAGTGATGGCGCTGGTGTCCTACACCATCCGCATCCTTCCGCTCACACTGATCCGCAAGCCCATCAAAAACCGCTTCATTCAGTCGTTTCTGTATTATGTACCCTATGTGACGCTGGCGGTCATGACCTTCCCAGCCATTGTCAACGCGACCCAGAGCCCGGCTGCCGGTGCCATGGCGCTGGTGGCCGGCATTGCGGCAGCATGGCTCGGTGCAAGCCTGTTTCAGGTATCGGTGATCTGTTGTGCCGTTGTGTTCGTGCTGGAACTGTTCCTTTAAAACTTCTGTGCCCGGAGGCGTCGTGCCGCCGGGCGTTTTGCGTTGGGTTCATATTCTCAAAACGAAAGGAAAGATGAAGATGAAAAGGGTTCTGATCACAGGTGCAGGCGGCTTTGTGGGCTCTCGTGTATTACAACAGTGGCAGGGAAAATACGAACTTTGCGCTTTCCCCAAGGGCTTTCTGTGCACCGCCACCGAAACGGAAGTCCTTGCGCAGACGAGGGCGCGGGATCCGGACGTGATCCTGCACACCGCTGCGCTTTCCGATACCGGCTACTGCGCACAGCATCCGGCAGAAGCTTACCGTGCCAATGTTGAGCTGCCGGTCTGGCTGGCACGGGCCGCGCAGCAGACGAAGGCAAAGCTGGTGGCATTCAGCTCAGATCAGGTCTATGCAGGAACGAAGCAGCAGGGCCCGTTGTCAGAAGTGTTGGATCTGCATCCGGCAAACATTTATGGCCAGTATAAATTGGAAGCAGAGCAGCGCGTGCTGGAGCTCTGCCCGGACTCGGTCCATCTGCGTGCCAGTTGGATGTATGACCTGCCCGGCTATGGGCTGCCCATCCGGGGCAATCTGCCGCTGAATCTTCTGCGTGCCGCGCTGAAGGGGGAGGCTGTTCGTTTCTCCCGGAACGACTTCCGCGGCGTGACCTATGTGCGGCAGGTGATCGAAAATCTGGAACCCGCCATGGACCTGCCCGGCGGCGTATACAATTTTGGCAGCGGAAATGCAGAGGACATGGTGTGCACGGCCCGGCAGTTTGCCAAAGCACTGGGCATTACCGTAAAGATCGCCGAAGAAAGCTGGGAGCGGAACCTTGTGATGGACGCTGCAAAACTGGAGCGTTCCGGCATCCGGTTTGCTGCCACGCAGCAGGGGATCCGGTGCTGCCTGCAGGATTACGGACTTTCGGATCTGTAAAATTTCCATATCGCACAAAAATCAAATAAAACGGAACAAAAAAGCAGGAGTTCTGCGCGAAATTTTTCCGACCAAAGCGGAAAAAGCGCACAAAACGCCCTGCTTTTTGTGTTTCTCAGCGGGAAACAGCCGTTCATGGAAAAGTCATACTTAATTTACAAGAATTCGCAGTTTTGCTATAATAAATCCGCTTTTTTGGTAAAGCAGTCGAAAAGAATGATTTTTGTCAAGATTTGAGGAGAGTGGAACGTTTGAAGGAAGTCAAGCTCGAAGAGTCGGCGTATCAGTTCGACGCAAAAATGTCCCTGAAACAGGCGATCCCGCTGGGTCTGCAGCATGTCTGCGCCATGTTTGTGGGCAACCTGACCCCGCTGCTGATCATCACCAGTGCCTGCGGCATTGCGGGTGGTGAGTTCGCAGATCTGCAGGTCACGCTGCTGCAGAGTGCCATGTTCGTGGCCGGTGTGGTCACGCTGGTGCAGCTGTTCACCATCGGCCCCGTGGGCGGTAGCGTGCCCATCATCATGGGTACCAGTTCCGGCTTTATTGGCGTGTTCAACAGTGTTGTCGGCAGTATGGGCGGCGGTGTGCTGGCCTATGGTGCCATTATGGGTGCATCCATCATCGGCGGCATTTTTGAAAGCGTGTTGGGCTTCTTCCTCAAGCCCCTGCGCAAGTTCTTCCCGCCGGTCGTCACCGGTACGGTTGTGCTTTCCATCGGTCTTTCGCTGATCTCGGTGGGTATCAATTCCTTTGGCGGCGGCAACAGCGCAAAAGACTTCGGCTCCATGGAAAATCTGCTGCTGGCCCTGTTCGTTCTGGTGGTCATTCTGATCTTCAAGCATTGGACCACGGGCTTCCTCAGCTCTTCCGCGATCCTGATCGGCATTCTGGCCGGTTACGTTGCGGCCTTTGTCATGGGTCTGGTGCTGCCCACCACCGGTGTCACTGCCGATGGTGTAGAGTTTACCAAGGCATGGGTGCTCAACTGGAATAAAGTGGCACAGGCCTCCTGGTTTGCCATTCCCAAGCTGATGCCGGTCAAAATCGTATTTGATATGCGCGCCATTATGCCGGTGATGATCATGTTCGTTGTTACCGCTGTTGAGACTGTGGGTGATATCTCCGGTGTCATGGAGGGCGGCATGAATCGTGAACCCACCGATAAAGAGCTGTCCGGCGGTGTGATTTGTGACGGTCTGGGCTCCTCCTTTGCGGCTCTGTTCGGCGTACTGCCCAACACTTCCTTCAGCCAGAACGTGGGTCTGGTGGCCATGACCAAGGTGGTCAACCGCATGGCTCTGGCCTCCGGTGCCATCTTCCTGATCCTCTGCGGCCTGATCCCCAAGCTGGGCGCACTGATCTCCATCATGCCGCAGGCCGTTCTGGGCGGTGCTGCCGTTATGATGTTCTCTTCCATCGTGGTCAGCGGCATCCAGCTCATCACCAAGGAAAAGATGACCCCGCGTCAGCTTACCATCGTCTCGGTGGCTCTGGGTGTTGGCTACGGCATGGGTGCCAACAGCGGCATTCTGGCACAGGCTCCGCACGCTTTCCAGCTGATCTGCGGCGAGTCCGGCATCGTTCCGGCTGCGTTCGTGGCGATCCTGCTGAATGTGCTGCTGCCGAAGGATGACAAGGCAGTATAAAGCTCAAAGCTTCTGCCGGGCCAATGCTTCCAATTGTGCCAGTGCTTCGGGCGTGTCGGCGTCGGCCAGTTCATTCCGATCCGCAATGTAAACAGTGTGAACATGCGTGGGATATTTCCGAAGCAGAACGCTGCCGCCCATGCCCTGCGGCAAGGTGAGCAGTTCCTGAAAAAGTCCTTTTTCAAACAGAACGGGGCTTCCGGTAAGGGGAGACGGGTCGTTACGGACCCGGAATCCCAGACGGAAGATCTCCCGTTCTGTTTCTTTTTGCCGTTCCAGCCGAGTCCTGTTGTCCCACCCGGAGATGCCTGCCATGGCCTCCACTGTCTCGCGGCACAAAAGCGGCTGGTCTCCCGGCAGGAACATGCAGCCAAAAAGCTCCGGCACCTGTTCCAGCAGCGCGGAAAGTCCCAGCCGCACCGTATCGTTTCGGCCGGGCAGATCGTGCAGCAGCACCGGAACATTGCGGGAGCGGCAAAGCTGCGCAACTTCGTCCGAGCGTGTCACCACGATGCGGGCCGAAAGCCTTGGAGTATCGGTCGCCGCAAATGCGCGGCAAAGCATCGGTTCCCCGCAGAAATCTGCCAGCAGTTTGTTGGAACCAAAACGGCGGCTTGCCCCGGACGCCATGATGACACAGCCCACCGGAAGAAGTTCTTTCATATAGTACCACTCCTTCTGAAACGAATTGACAATAGTATTATATCGAAATCTGTGTTAAAATAAAAGAACAGAGAAAAAAAGAGAGGAACCTGCAGCTATGATGACGATCCGAGAATATAAGCGGGCCGAAACTCTGGAAGAAGCGTGGCAGCTGAACCAGAAAAAGGCCAACCGTGTGCTGGGCGGCATGATCTGGCTCAAAATGGAGAACATCAATGTCGGCACAGCCATCGACCTGTCCGGTCTGGGACTGGACGCCATAGAGGAGACCGAGGACAGTTTTTCCATCGGTGCTATGGTCACACTGCGGCAGCTGGAAGAGCACCCCGGCCTTGCCGCCTATACCCGCGGCGCAGTAAAAGAAGCGCTGCGGCATATCGTGGGCGTGCAGCTGCGCAATCTGGCCACTGTGGGCGGCAGCATCTACAGCCGATTTGGCTTTTCCGACGTGCTCACACTGTTTATGGCCATGGATTGTTCGGTAGAGCTGTACAAGGGTGGCATCGTGTCCCTGCGGGAGTACGCCGAGCGTCCCTATGACCGGGACATCCTTGTGCGGCTGATCGTCAAAAAGGAAAACGCGGAGTTTTTCTATCAGTCTGTGCGCAACAGCCAGACCGATATCCCGGTGCTCACCTGTGCCGCCGCCCGTCTTAACGATGGCAGCTTCCGCATTGCCATCGGGGCGCGCCCGCTTATAGCGGTGCTGTATGAGTTCCCGGCGGAAAACGGTGTGCCTGCACAGGAGCTGGCGCTGAAATGCGCCGATGCAGTAAAGAACGATATCATTACCGGCTCCAATATGCGTGGCAGTGCGGAATATCGCCGCCATCTGGCGGGCGTTCTGACAAAGCGTGCGGTTGTGGAGCTGGAAGCACGCACGGCACAGGAGGAAAATTAAATGCAGATCACTCTTACATTGAACGGCGTCAAGGTCACAGAGGATGTGGCCGCAGATATGCTGCTGATCGATTTTGTACGTGCCCACGGCTGCAAGAGCGTCAAGCGCGGCTGTGAGACTTCCAACTGCGGTCTGTGCACGGTGTTTCTGGACGAGAAACCGGTGCTGTCCTGCTCGGTGCTGGCAGCACGTGCCAGCGGCCACAGCATTACCACACTGGAAGGCCTGCAGGAAGAAGCAGCGGAGTTTGGCGGTTTTATCGCGGATCAGGGCGCAGAGCAGTGCGGCTTCTGCAACCCGGGCTTTATCATGAACGCACTGGCCCTCTTCCGCGAGAATCCGTACCCCAGTGAGAAAGAGGTCAAGGAATATCTCTCCGGCAACCTCTGCCGCTGCTCTGGCTATGAGGGCCAGCTGCGCGGCATCATGAACTTTCTGGCATGGAAAAAGCAGAAGGAGGCCGCAGAATGAGTACCATCAATAAACCCTTCCGTAAAAAGGATGCGATGCAGCTGGTCACCGGACAGCCCGTTTATATGGATGATGTGATCCCGCAGGACTGCCTGACCGTGAAGCTGCTGCGCTCTCCGCACGCGAATGCCATCGTCAAAACCATCAACACCGCTGTGGCAAAAAAAGTGCCCGGGATTGAAGCAATCTTTACATGGGAGGATGTGCCGCAGGATGCGCCGCGCTACACGCAGGCAGGCCAGACCTATCCGGAAGCCAGTCCTCATGACCGCCTGCTCATCGACCGCCATGTCCGTTTTGTGGGCGATGTAGTTGCCATTGTGGCCGGCAAAGACGAAAAATGCGTGGACAAGGCCCTCCGACTCATCAAAGTGGAGTACGAGGTGCTGGACGCTGTTTTGGATTACCACACGGCCAAAGATAACCCCGTTCTGGTCCATCCGGAGGAAAACTGGGAGGCCCTCTGCCCGGTTGGAGCCGATAACAAACGCAACCTTTGTGCCCATGGTGAGGAGGGAGACGGCGACATTGAAGCTGTGCTGGCAAACAGCGATATCGTCATTGAACACACCTACCATACCAAGGCCTTGCACTGTAATCAGGCTCGTATCATTGATGGATGAAATACCCTTGATGGCCTTGCTTTGCGGGTCGGAAACCTCTCGCTTGATGACAGTTCCCACACCCTCCGGATTGAAGGTATTCTTCACCAGAATGGGGATATTCTTGTGGCAAACCGGATAGATTGTCGGAGGATAGACCACTTTCGCACCGAAGTTACAAAGCTCCGTAGCTTCCACATAGCTCAATTCATTGATAGTGTATGCCCTGGAAATCACACGCGGGTCAGCTGTCATGAACCCGTCTACATCCGTCCAGATTTCCAGACTGTCGGCATCCAGTGCGGCAGCAATGATTGCCGCTGTATAGTCGGAACCACCTCTACCCAGGTTCGTTACCTCTCCCGTCATTTTGTCTGTGGAGATAAACCCCGGAACCAATACGCGTTTGGGCAGGCTGCTGAATGTTTCGCGCACCAACGAATTTGTCAGCTCCGTATCCAGCACATGCTTGGAATGTTTCTTCTCCGTCTTGATAAACTTGCGTGAGTCAAACCA
>OLZV01001072.1_pt1 | contig 10528 bp, 19 predicted proteins | sample 1644531 | NCBI WGS metagenome assembly OLZV01 (sample SAMEA103958115, study PRJEB25191) | human gut metagenome | biome: human-associated habitat [ENVO:00009003]; feature: intestine environment [ENVO:2100002]; material: feces | place: Germany | collected 2013/2015
TCGCCATGCACACAAGCGTGGTTATACACACGAGCATTACCACACACACGAGCGTTACCATACACTTGCCCATTGCCAGACACCCAAGCATTGTCATACACACAAGCACATCCAAACACACACGCGTCTCCATACACACGAGCATTGTCAGACACCCATGCATCGCCTTCATGTGCTAAATTATTCTCCGATGCGATAAATCCACCCTTATCGCCCTTTTTGATTTCACCAAAGTCTTTTAATGCTTCAATGCGATACAAGGTCTTGCCTTCAAACCCAATCGTTTCGTCTGTTAGTTTATATTTCTTCTCCATTTTATTTCTTCTTTACTGTTTTCTCTTTCTCTTGGCAATATAATATTTTTGTTTTGTAGACTGCTTCTTTAAAACACTTTTACCTACAGTAGACTTGTCTTTGTCAATCACAACATCTTCTGTAAATTCTATCTTAATATCTTTCATAATCAAAATTTGCTTTTTACTTCCACAATGGGTTACACTGCAAAGGTATGAAAAAAAGAGCAGAAAAACAAAATTTTCCACTCTTTTCTTTCTGTTTAGTTGCAAAAGTTGAGACACGGTATTAACCGCCACTCTGAATCCTCAAAGACCTTACCAATATGCGGACAGTCATCTGTTCCGAAGAAATCACAACCGCCACAATACTTCTCGAACGAGAATGGGTCGTTAAGGTCGTTTATGACTTTCAATCCATCATGAAAATCCTCAGTCTTGTTTGCCCTCTTCCTTCTCGGTCTTTTTACCATTAGACATCTTTCTTTTTTTAGCACTGTCACGATAAAGTTCCTCTGCGAATGAAATAAAACGCATCATCTGCTCGTAGTCGTCAACCAGAAGATTACCCATACTCTCGCTTCTCTTGTTGTCGAGATGGATATTGTATGTGCCGTCTCTGAAATCCACCACCTCCACCTTGAAACATTTCACACTGCCTTTGTACATCCTAAAGCATTCAGTATTCTCTGGAAATGGTCCGTAAGGTTTGAACCCGTTTTCTAATAATTCTTGTTCCATTTATTTTAATCAATTTTTAATCTTCTTCAAAATTCTCGTAAACAGATAGTTTGTTATTTTTACGCTCTTTTCTTTTCTCGATACAAGGAAAACAAACCTCTCCTACATCTTTGATGTAAACCTCGTTAACGTAAGAAGGTTTGCTTTTAAACCTGAAATTTCTTTGTTCGCCGTAGGCAAGATGTTTCTTCTTTTTCCACTTCACTTTTCTCTTGCCGATAGTCTCGGTGTCTTGAAGGTCTTTGTGCTTGTTCTTGACCTTCCATTTCTTATCACCGTCAAAAACAAACGAGAACGAACCTCCTTGGTGTCTTTTTCTTGTTTGATGGAAACTATTTGACATTGTCTATGAATCTAAATTGCTTTCAATAACATTTCTCTTGACCGATTCACGTAGTTTCATCACTATTGACTCGAAATATCTCATGATTTCAGACTGGTCTACAATTTTAACGGTGTCAATATAGTCTCTGTCCAGATATATGTAAGATTTTTTTGCAATCGACACCATTGATACCATTTCTTCAGAATAAAAAGTAAATTTTGAAATGTTAAACTTGACAAGACTCTCTCCTATGCCTTCTACAACTTCATGTACCAAACAATATGTCGTTCTGTTTTCAATGTCATCTATCTTCACAAATCGCCCTTGAAATCTCTGATTTAATGCGACAATGTATGACGACGGATTTGACTTTAAATCCTCTCTACGTTTCTGTTCAGATTTAATATCATTACTTAGCGATTCCAATTCTTCATTTGTTAGTATTTTCAAATTCATATTCAAAAAATTTTAAAACAACAATCTAAATCTACAGAAAAAATCACTTTCTAAGTGTTCGTTCAAACACCTCGTTTTCTCTTCGTAACCACTCATCACGGTCAAAGATATAATTTTTTTCTGGAAATATTAATGCCCTTGTCGTCCCTTCTGGTATGTTAGATTCGTCTTCAATGTAATTCTCCGCCTGGTCGTACCGTCCGTTAAAACAAACTGTTTTAAGAACCTCATCTTCTCCCTTACAGTACAAAATCACCCACATATTCTTCTAAAAATTTGTCAAATTTTGTCAATTTTTACCGTTAAATCAGTAATAATCATGCGCCTATATTAATTTTTTAAAAATGTATAATAATTCATTTTATTATACAAAATTGTCAATATTAAACAAATCACTGATTTACAGATAATTAGGCATTTTTCAGTTTGAAAGCGGTTTATATAACTTTTGAAACGAAAAATCACCGTTTTTTACGCGTGTTAAATGGAAATGTCATTTTGAACCTAACCAATGTTCAAAATTATCAAATGGCATTGGTTTAATAGATGACGCTCCTGGAGGAAATGCCATTAACCATTCGGCATTATCTGGTGTCGGTCTACCAAATACAGTCTTGAAATTCCTACAACCTTGATGCTTCATCATTGATGGTGCTGAATAGTTCGCCATAGTTGTTGGTGTGTGAAGTAAACCAAAATCTCTACCATATTGATGCTGTATCCAAGTTTCTTTTTTATCAAATACAGCATCAATCTCACTCTGGTCAACTATAGTGTTGGAAAAGTTATGATTGATATGCCTATTGACAAGAATCCTAAACGCAGTCGCCGCCACAAGTGGACATTGTGCGTTACCAATCGCTTTCAATTGAACTCTACTGTTGAAGTGTGATAAATCATATGTGGCGTGTGTCCAACAATCACCGTTTAATTTTGGAAGGTTCACTATTCCAGTCACTAGTTTATGAAAAATATCTTCGTCCTTAACAGCAAGAATCCAAAATCGATTACGTCGATGGTCTGCGCCTAAATCGCTACATGACAATCTACATAACTCAACTTTATAACCAATCTGCTCCAAGTCCTTCTTCGCTTTACTTACCGCCTTCAATGTCACATTTTCGCCAAACACAATAGGGGCGTCTGACTCCTTTACGAAACGATACATTTCAGACATAGGTTCTTTTCAGAGATATTCTTTCCATGTGCGGCGTGACTAAAGGCCTGACAAGGAAATCCGCCACAAAGAACATCAAATGTACCTTTGAATGGTTCACCACTCAAATTTGTCAGGTCTCCATAAATAGGAAATGTATCCATCCAACCATCTGCTTGCCTTTGTTTTAAAACCTTCTGGCAATTAGTGTCTATCTCCACACCACCACAACAGATATGTCCAAGAAGTTTACCTCCGTAGATACCACCGCCTATTCCAGCGAACAAGTGAAATTCTTTTATCATGTCATTATTCATTTAACAATTGAATTGTGTTCAAATTAAATCGTGAGTAATCAATAATTGCTGTTGTCAACTCCATTAACAACTGCTTCAAGATAGTTCCTTTAGAGGCGATTGCACAAAAGTCAACAAAGTCATCATTCAACTTAATAAGTTCTGAATTAAATTGAATCATATCAATGTCTCTTGAGATATAACGCTCAACAAGGTTGTTCGCCTTGTCGAGTTTCTTCTTTACCGTTTCAAAGGCGAACTTGTCAACCTTTCCAGTCACCTGTGCAATGAACAGTTTATTTTCAAAATCTTTCAGGTCTTTTCTGATGCTCATAGGTCTTATCCTTTAATCGTTGCTGTAATTTTATATCTATTATAACTACGGAACTCTACCTTACAACCTTTTGGTAATTTCCATTTTTTAATCATCCTTGCCAGTTTCCTCTTTGTTAACTTCCACGGATAGTATAAAGAACTGGATATGTTTCCGTCTTCTCTATTATATGGTTCAAACCACGGATACCAGTAATCCTTAACCTCGTCGTAATAACCATAATCCATCCCCTGTCTGCCATCTGTTGGAAAATCAACCGTGATATACCAGTAATCAAGGAACCGTGGAACATGTCTTAGTGGGACGTTTCCATAACTGTACTCTAACTTGAAATGAGGATTGTCAAGACCGTTACGCTCATATCTGTCATATACATATTCATATTTCAATATCTCGTCATACTCATCGCAGTATTGTTCTTTCAGTCGCTCCTGAACGAAACCGACAGGACAATGGCGAATAAGATACACATCAAACACTGAACCAGTGTTCCAAAGCATTAACGACGGTTCTCTACCTTCTTTTATCTGTGACTCAAACGCCTCGTTAATGTATGCCTCGTCATATTCCCCAAGGTCGTCAAACTTATTCGTTTCGGTGTTGTATACAATCTTTCTTGGTAGATAGTCAGTCAATGTAAACTTGTTTCCATAGTCGTCAATAATAGTGCCTTGTTGATGGCACCAGTCAGAAACCTCCTTGTACTGTTCGTATGATTTGAAATATGTCTTGTCTATACACGCCATTATTGTATGTTTTTAAAAATTCCACCACAAAGGTAATAAAAAAAGTCGTAACCACAAAAAACTCATGATTACGACTCATCGGATAGTAATGCGAACTATGGTTAGTTTTTACTTTTCTTAAGTAAACGGTCATACGTCTCAGACGATTCCTCAAAAAACGGGTCTCGCTGTGGATACGAAGGAAATATCTTCTGCACCTCTTTCTCAACCGTATTGCTAATATACAAATAGTTTACAATTAATTGCCCGAAACGCTGTTGAGGAAACTCATGAACTTTTTCCTCTAATAATGCATAGGTGTCATCGCTTACCTCGTCCTTGATTAGTTCAAGGATTTTCTCGTTGTACTCCAACCGTGTTGATACATTTTCCACACTATTGTCTTTTCTTTTTCGTGTTTGCTTGATTTTCAACGTTTTCTTTTCCAATACGTCTTTTGAGATTGTTCCGTCAGTGTCAACAATTTCTATCCAGTTGTGGAAATCATAACCTCTCCAGGATAAGACAAGTCCTTTCTCTATCAAAAAACTGAATTTTGGTTCGTCATCTACTTCAAAACCTTTGAAATCAACGATATCTTTAACTCGCTCAAGTGCATTGCAGATTTCACCGTAAGTATATCTTATGTCTTCACCTTGTGCATCAATAAAAGATGTGTATTTCTCAATTGACGGAACCATATTGTTTGTCAACTTGATAGAGCATCGTAATGGACTGTCCTCAAAAGTTATTCCTTGGCAATTCACTGTAACAAATGTGTTTTTTGTTGAGTCACTTGTTCTCCAACATTTTCCGTAACCAATTAATTTAGTACATTCAGGTTTTTGTCCGTAAAATAACTTTGGTAAAGTAGTGAGGTGCGCCCTGTCTTGTGCTAAATAGAAATCACCGTTATCGTCTTCAACCACCTCTGCCTCATATTGCACATAACGCTTTTTGAGATTGAAAACATTTCCTCCAATAATAATTCCGAAATCCCTGTCTTCGTAACAGTCGTCCATTAGCATATAAGTGCCAACGACAGAGGTGTTATCTTGACTGTTTAGATAAACCCAAACTTTAATTTTAGTGTTCTCCATTTTCTTCTTCTTTTAGTGTTTCTTCAACATATTTAACAATTCGTTCATATTGCCGACCGCTTTTTGAACTGTCCTTGTATGCTTTTTTAACAAGTTCATCACCAGTTCCATAAAAGCAACCTACAGACCACATATTGTTGCTACGAGTCCACGTGAAATACCTACCACTTGACCACCAGTTTTTAAACACAATATAATCGGCATCAGTTGATATTTCTGCATCGCCACACACACAAGCGTCTCCACGCACCAAAGCATCTCCATACACACGAGCATTACCACACACACGAGCGTTATCAGACACACGAGCATAACCATATACCCAAACGTTGCCATACACTTGAGCATATCTAGACACAGAAGCGTTATCAGACACAATAGCATTGTCATATACTAAAGCATCACCATACACACGAGCATTACCACACACACGAGCGTTATCAGACACAGAAGCGTTACCATACACACGAGCATTGTTATATACCAAACCATCACCATACACACGAGCATTACTACACACACGAGCGTCATCAGACACACGAGCGTTACCATACACACAAGCGTTGTCATATAACCAAGCATCGCCATACACAATAGCGTTATCATACACTTGAGCATAGCCAGACACAGAAGCGTTGTTATACACACAAGCATTGTCAAACACACACGCGTCTCCATACACACAGGCAATACCATATACCAACGCCTCTCCACACACACGAGCATTACCACACACACGAGAGTTATCAGACACAGAAGCGTTATCAGACACACGAGCGTTGCCATACACTTGAGCATATCTAGACACAGAAGCGTTATCAGACACACGAGCATTACCACACACACGAGCGTTATCAGACACACAAGCATCATCAGATACCCACGCATCGCCTTCATGTGCTAAATTATTCTCCGATTCGATAAATCCACCCTTATCGCCTTTTTTGATTTCACAAAAATCTTTTAATGCTTCGATACGATACAAGGTCTTGCCTTTAACCTCAATGGATTCACCAGTTAGTTTATATTTTTTATTCTCCATCTTCTTCTTTTATAATTGCCTCTATAGACTTCATAAAGTGTTCATATTGTCGTCCGAATTTTTCGTTGTCTTTATATGCTTGTTTGACAAGTTCTTCAGCGGTACCGTAAAATGTTCCCACTCTCCACATATTGTTAGGTCTTGTCCAAGTGATTATTCTGTTGTCTCTTGACCACCATTCATAAAATGTAATATAGTCTTCTCTTTTCTTTAAAGTCACATTACCACCGATACAAGCGTTACCACGTACCACACAATAATCTTCTATAATAGCATCACCATAGACAATAGCATCTCCAGTAACACGCGCATACCACCTAACACAAGCATTTCCGCGAATTAGTGCATTACCTAATGCATAGGCGGTACCAAATACCTTTGCATATTCACCAATAGTGGCAAATTCAAACACGTTTGCATTTCCGTAAACTTGTGCGTTATCACAAACATAACCATAACCATAGATATCGGCGGTTTCAAATACTACTGCTCTATCAGTAACACAAGCGTGCCCATACACTTTAGCGTCGTTAAATATACTTGCACTCTTATGAATATGAGCATTATCGTATACACGAGCATTCCCAAATACAACAGAGTTGTCGTAGAGATGGGCATTGTCTGATACGCAAGCATTATCTAATACCATAGAATAACCATAGATACGAGCATTTTTTTCAATATTAGCATTACTATGCACACGTGATTCGTTAAACAATAAAGCATTGTCTTTTACTATCGCATCGTCAAAAGCACAAGCGTCATCGTAAATCCAACAGTTTCCTTTTTGAGACAGGTTCTTCTCTGACTCAACATAACCACCTTTGTCTCCTTTTCTGACACCATTGAAATCCTTCATTGCCTCAATGCGATAAATCAATTTACCATTATATAGCATTGACTGGTCTGTCAATCTGTATTTTTTATTCTCTTCCATTATCTCTCTTTTGTTGTTGTTTAATTACCATTTGTTTTGATGATGCAAAGATAAGCATTTTTTCACTCACTACACGATATTTATGGTATAAGCAAAAATTTCAAATTAGTTATGAAAAAGAATAGAATAAGATTAACAGAGTCACAACTCCATAAAGTGATTAAAGAAAGTATACAAACAATCTTAAATGAAACATCATATGATACATCAAAAAGAGCATTTAAGAAAGCAGGAGAAAAATTGTTATCTCTTCCATATAATGATAAAAACGCATTTAAAAAAGCACAAAAACAATATAATTCATTACACGGGTATTTTAAGGACAAATCAAGAGAAAATTTTAATCCAAAAATGCCAGTAATTATATGTACAACAAATGGTTGTTTTAATATGTTAGCAGGTGATTTAGAGAAAAAATTCAATATAGTAGGATATGTTGAACCTTCGGAAAATCACATTTATGCAGATTCGAAAATTATTGGGTATCCAAAGATTAAAGGTTTGTTAGGACCAATGTGGGATGGAGATAGGGTACGATATGAAGACCAAAGTACTTATGATGCTTTGTCAATATAATAAAAAAAAGTATATGATGAAGTTTTTGAAATAATTAAAAGATTTGAAAGTTTAAGTTCGTATGGAAAATATTTCAAAAATATTGAGATATACGATTACTATTAGACATCCTTACACAGCACAAATTCTCTATTAGGTCTTACAAGACCAATAGACATAAAGAACATATCAAGGAAGCGTTCCACTTGGGACGCTTTTCTTGTATTCCAACGGAAACACGCCTCGTCAATATACGCTTGCAGGTGCTCGTCACTGACATTGTGGTAGCAACCGATAATCATTCTACGGAAATGACTCCAAAATCCCTCTATGCCGTTTGTGCACACGTCACCAAATGAGAACTGAGACTCCTTATGCTTTACATACTCATGTTTATATCCATTAGACAACGAATCAATTTCATCCACCACCTCTTGAGTCTGTCATATCTTTTGAACTTATCATAGACAATAAGGTACCTAAGAGTTTTAAGGAAACTTATCAGACCTTTCCTACTCCCTACATCATCCATTATATATGTGTCGTCAATATCACCTTCACCTTCATCATCAACCACTACGGAGATAACGTAAGTGCACCATAACTTATCGTCAAACAACGGACTGAAGACAAACCCAACACCACCGTAGTGTACAATACCCAAGTCCTCGCATACACGAGTGAACAACTCACCTCCCTCTAAACCGTCATAACCAGAACCGAGCAACCCCACTATCGCACTGTCAATCTCGTCAATAATACGGACAGACTCACGACGGGCAGAGAACAACTCGCTCAATGACACGGAAGGGCACAATGTCTTATGCAGGACAATACGACCACTATCACTTTTTCCCATAATCATATGCCTAAGTAATAGAATAAAACCAATAAAAGAAAAAACAATAAATAAAACAGGCAGAATAGATTAAGAATGGTAAAACACCAACGCACCACCTTCCCAATAGACAACCACCTCTTGAACTCACCGTACAGCACAAGACGCTTGAGACACTCAAGGAACTCAACAAGACCTTTCCTGGTGTCAAGACCAGATAAGACATATCCCTTACGGTCACAGTCAATCTCAATGTCATCGTACTGTATACCTTTACCAATGGAAACCTCGACAGTCTCGTCATACTCATGACCGTTTTCACTCTTCAAATGAAATGAGAACCTGTAATCAACAAGATAACCATCAACCTTGGACATTCCAAGGAATGAGCATACTAAATCAAACATACCCTCACCCTCAACATTGTGGAATATGGACAATTCACCATAGTCATTCAAGTCTCTAATGAGATACTCAATCCCCTTAACCATATCACCGACCTCCACATAACCGTCATACCGTACTGGAGTCCCTGTTGAATGAAAAGACACAACAGACATAAGACGAGTGACACTACCTATACGAAAATATTTATCTCTCATATGAAAACAATAATAAAATAATGCTAATCCCTTTACTTGTTGTTATTCAATTAACACAACGGCAAAGATACTAAGAAAACAGGACATACGCAAATAACACAGACAATAGAAAACAACAGCGTCTAAACACAGACAATCAACCGAAAACAGTTGAATTCACAAAAACAACCGAAATAGGTTAACTAACAAAATGCAGATAAAACAGAAAGACAAACGCCCCAGACACAGAATGTGACGGAGACGTTTAAGAAAAAAGCGACAACGATACAAATACGAAGTAATAATAACTGTCACTTGTCTACATAATCATCATAATCCTCTGGGAACATCACGCCAGAAAGAGAGTCAACCCACATACTGTAGGCATACTCGATAGACTCCATCATCGACTCGTCACACCTCATTCCGCCAAGTTCCTCGTTCTCGAAACATCTCACAATCCTCTTGAACACAACGTCTGGACTCACGCCAGAACCGTTCTCGGCATCACAGACCATCCTTACAAGGGCACCGTTCCTGTAATTCTCAACGAACCTTATGAAACGCCTCTCGAAATCAAGACGCTTCTTCATATTAGCATCACTGTAGTACTCGTCACCGTAGGACACGGCATTGACACCAGACTCCAGCAAAACACCCCTCACACACTCCGAGACAACCCTTCGGAGGATATCCTCAGTTATCCTTACTCTGTTTACTTTTCTCCTTGTTCTCATATTATAACATAGTTTTCAATATAACATAAATAGAACCAAGACAACAAACAAAATGAAAAGACATACGACAAGAATAGTGAAAACCACGAATAACCATATCGTCTAAACCGAAAAGTGAATGTGATAAGGGAATACCGTTGAATACGATAATGCATGCGTAAGGAGAGGTGATAATGGGCAAAGCGATAAGACCGTTTGTATTCTAATAGCGATAAGTGGTACGTGGAAAAGCGATGAGGACGAGGATGTGTGCGTATCGAAAAGTGGTACGGGACGGGGTGTTTAGGACGAGGATGCGTGCGTATCGAAAAGTGGTACGGGACGGAGTGTTTAGAACGAGGATGTGTGCGTGACGATAAGTGGTACGGGACGGGGTGTTTAGGACGAGGATGCGTGCGTATCGAAAAGTGGT
>OLZV01001074.1_pt1 | contig 10523 bp, 5 predicted proteins | sample 1644531 | NCBI WGS metagenome assembly OLZV01 (sample SAMEA103958115, study PRJEB25191) | human gut metagenome | biome: human-associated habitat [ENVO:00009003]; feature: intestine environment [ENVO:2100002]; material: feces | place: Germany | collected 2013/2015
CTCGGCAACGGGTATGCCTCGGCGCTGTACGGCGGCAAGTGGGTGGTCGTGGACCTGCGCCGGGCGCGGGAACGGGTGTTGTACGACAATTACCTGCTGCTCCTGACCAACGGATCGTCGGTCAGCCAGCAGCTCCTTTTCCCGGAGCGTCTCGCGTTTTCGGAAAACGAATATGCGTTGCTCGAGGAGAATGCGGTCGATTTCGCGGCGTTGGGTTTCGACCTGGAGTTTTGCGGCGGCGGAGCCGTCGAGGTAAAGGGCGTTCCGGCCGACATTCCGCACGATACGATCGACCGGTTGATTTACGAATTGCTGCAGGAGTTCGCCGTGCCTGTGGACGTTCAGGCATTGCGGCGCGAGAAGATCGCCGCTGTCATGGCTTGCAGCGGAGCCCGCAGCATGTCCCGTACGATTTCGACGGAGGAGGCCGAATCTCTGCTGGGGCAGCTCTGCGAAGGCGGGAATGTCAGCTTCACGCCTTCGGGCAAGGCGGTCATGGCCGAAATCACACTGGAAGAAATCCGCAATAAACTTGGTTGAGAGGTTGCCGGAAGGGATATAATCGTTACATTTGCATCTAAATCTTACTTTGTCTATGAATAATAGCCGCTATTTTTCTTCGACGCCTCCCGTAGTGCTGAACCTGATTATCATCAATGCGTTGATGCTTCTTGCGACCGAGCTGCTGCCTGTCGGGAACAGAATCGTCGGGGCGCTGGCGCTTTTCAACGTCGAGAGTCCGTTGTTCCATTCCTACCAGTTGGTGACTTATATGTTTCTGCACGGTGGATTTTCCCACTTGTTTTTCAATATGTTCGCCTTGTGGATGTTCGGTCGTACGCTCGAATACGAGTTGGGGTCGAAGCGCTTTCTGACCTACTACATGGTGTGCGGCGTCGGTGCCGGGGTGTTGCAACTGTTGGTCGGCTGGCTGGAATACCGCTATGGCAATGTCGGTATGATGGCCCTGATGGTGCCGACGGTCGGAGCTTCGGGTGCCGTGTTCGGTCTGCTGCTTGCTTTCGGCGTAATGCACCCCAATGCGGTCATCATGCTGCTCATTCCGCCGATTCCGATGAAAGCCAAGTGGTTCGTGGTCGTGTATGGCGTGATCGAACTTTTCTTCGGCATTTCGGGCCGGATGGACGGTGTCGCCCACTTCGCCCATGTCGGCGGTATGTTGTGGGGATTCCTGCTGCTCTATTATTGGAAACACAAAGGGGTGATCCGCTATTGATCGATGAGCAGGGAGTATTACGACGATTACAGACACGGTGCTTCCCGGAAACGTCGGAAAAGTTTGCCGGGCAGCGTGTTCAACGGGGTGATGCTGATCCTTTCGGTCGCGACGGGTGCGGCCATGATCGTAACGCTGCTGGCACCGTTCGTGCACCCGGGGCGAACCTGGATTTTTCCGGTGCTGGGGTTGGTCGCTCCGGCGGTTTATGTAATCACCCTGCTGGTGACGTTGTACTGGATCATTCGGTGGCGGTGGCGCATTGCCCTTCCGCTTGTCGTACTGTTGCTGGCGGGCCTTTTCAAGGTGCCGCTCTTCCTGAAGCCGGAGTTGCGCCGTCATTACGGCGAAGAGACGAGCTTCGGCCGGGGGGTGATCACCCTGCTGACTTTCAATGTTCGCAGTTTTTATAACGACCGGGGACAGTGGAGTTTCGACGGGGTGACGGAGGTGATCCGCCGTGTGAATCCCGATATTGTCTGCTTACAGGAGTTCAACCGTACCTCGAGCAAGGCCGAAGAGTTGGATTCGCTGTTATCCGATTACGATCGTACGGTGGTTATGGAGGGGAACAGACGGGATCCTGTATTTCCGCTGGCGCTTTATACCAAATACCGGATCCTCGGAAAATCTCATTCGATATTGGGTCCTATGAAGCAGGACGGGCAGTCGGTATGGGTGGATCTGCTGGTGGGGGACGATACGATTCGGATCTTTAACAACCACTTGCATTCGACCGCAATTACCGTGCATGACGATAAGTATCTTTCGGAGCATCAGTTTCTTACGGATACCGCTGGCGGAGCGAAAATCAAGAATATCTTCCGCAGGTTCCGCGACAACAGCATGTTGCGGGCGGCACAGGCGGACACGATCGCTCGGGCGATCGCTGCGACTCCGGGCTGTAAGATCGTTTGCGGTGACTTTAACGATACGCCTATGTCCTATGCCTATCGGGTGATGGCACAAGACCTCGACGATGCTTTCCGGGCGAGCGGTAAGGGGTATTCCTATACTTTTCGCGGATTCATGGATGTTTTGCGGATCGATTACGTCCTCTATTCCGAAGATTTGGAGTGTCTCGATTACCAGGTTTTGTACGATGTGGATTTGTCGGATCACTATCCGGTCGTAGTCCGGTTGAGGCCGGTTAAAAAATAGTTGTTGTTATGATTTTGGATTCATTGAGAAACTGGGCTTTTTATTGCGGGGCCGATTCCCGGTTGAAGCGGGCGTTGGAATACCTCGCAGCGGCCGATTTGAATACTCTTGAGCCGGGGCGGTACGAGATCGAAGGAGCTGAAATTTTTATGAAAGTGACAGAAGGGGAGCTCAAACGGGAAGAGGAGGCTTCGCTGGAGGTGCACGATAAATATATCGACGTACAGGTATTGATCGCCGGCGAAGTCGAAACGATGGGTTGGCGGGAGCGTCGGGAGTGCCGTGTTCCCCGGGGGCCTTTCGATGCGGAAGAAGACATTCGGTTTTTTGCAGACCGGCCGCAGCTTTTCGTCGGGATCAGGCCTGGACAGTTCGTCGTTTTCGGTCCCGAGGACGCCCATGCTCCGATGATCGGTCGGGGACGGATCAAAAAGGCGGTCGTAAAGGTGATGAAATAGGGGCTTGTGCCGCGTGTCGCAGGACTCGGAAAGAGATAGAAACTAAACAGGGACGGTGCCAATGACGGCACCGTCCCTGTTTATTGCGGACGAATCGGGATTTTCTACCGGATTTTTTCGGCAATGGCTTTGGCAAGTGCCGTGCAGCATTGTGCCCCCTGATCGTCGTATCCCTGTTTCATTTCTGTCGGCTGGCAGATGGCCTCCCATTTCATTTTCTGGGCGAATTCTCCCAGCAGGCGTACCGCTGCTCCAGCCCAGGTATAGGAGCCGAAATAGGCGAATTTCCGGCAGGGAATGCAACGTTCGCTGATTTTTTGCAGCAGGGACCCGACTTCGGGGAAGAGTTCGCCGTTGTAGGTCGGAGAACCCACGATCAGCGTGTCGTATTTGAAAATGTCGCGGATGACATTCGAAATGTCGGCATACGAAAGGTTTTACACCCTGTACGGCCAGCTCCCGAGCGATTTTCTCGGCCATCTGGGCCGTATTGCCATACATCGAACCATAGGCGATCACCACACCCGGTTCGCCTTCGTAGCGACTCAACTGATCGTAGATACCTATTACGCGCCCGATTTCCTGCTGCCATACGGGGCCGTGCGTCGAGCAGATCGTTTCGATGGGAAGGCCGCTCAGTTTTTGGAGGGCTTTCTGTACGGGGGCGCCGTATTTGCCCACGATGCAGGCGTAGTAGCGGCGCATCTCGTCCCAGAAATGGTCCAGCGAAAGCTGGCTGTCCAGGATACCGCCGTTCAGGGCACCGAACGTGCCGAACGCATCCGCCGAGAAGAGTACCTTGTGTTCGGGGCAATAAGTGACCATCACTTCGGGCCAGTGAACCATCGGCGCCATATAGAACGAGAGGTTTTTTTGGCCGAGCGAAATGCTTTCGCCCTCTTTGACTTCCCGGGTGAGGGTATGGATGCCGTAATATCCGTCGAGCATCTGAAGGGTTTTGGCATTGCCCACGATCTGCATCTCGGGGTAGAGCAGGCGCAGGGTTTTGATCGAAGAGGAGTGGTCCGGCTCCATGTGATCGACCACCAGGTAATCGATCGGCCGGTCTTTCAGGATCGCGCGGATATTGTCGATGAACTGTTCGCCGAACGATACTTCGACCGTGTCGATCAGAGCGACTTTTTCGTCGATGACCAGGTATGAGTTGTAGGAAACGCCGTAAGGAAGCGACCACAGCGATTCGAAACGGGTCGTGGTGCGGTCATTGACGCCGACGTAGTGTATTCCGGGTAATATTTCTGTAAAAGCCATAAATTGTTTAGGTTTTGATTCGGCGCGAAGATACGAAAAAAATCGTTTCGATCCATTGCTGCCGAATTTTATATATTATAAGGTGTCGAATAAGAGCGGGGTGTAAAACCGGTATTTTTCCGCTGCTTTGTCGGGCAAATGGCTTTTCCGCGCCGGTCAGATCTTAAATTGGTCAATATGGGATTTGAAAGGAGATAAATCCGAATATACGTGCTTTTTTTGATTATTTTGAATACGGTTATTTGCTTATGAAGCAATTAATTTCTATATTTGCTCGGAACTTTTTATTTCAAACTCAATTTTTAAATTAACGCTTATGATTAAGAAAATTGTACTATCGTTAATTACTGTACTGAGTTTCTGTTCGTTGGCTCTTGCGCAAAACAAGCAGGTGACGGGTACGGTTACCGATGAGAAGGGAGAACCTATCATCGGTGCTACGGTTGTGGCAGAGGGTACGTCTGCCGGTACGACGACCGGAGGAGACGGGCAGTTTACATTGACGGTTCCCGCCAATGCGACGCTCTCGATCTCTTTTATCGGTTACGAAACCCAGAAGGTGAGCGTAGCCGGTAAGACGCATATCGACGTGACTCTCGGGGAAGAGGCTACGGGCATCGAGGATGTCGTGGTGATCGGTTATGGTACGGGTAAGAAGATCGGTTCGGTGATTGGTTCTGTAGATCAGGTGAAGTCCGAGAAGATCGAAAACCGTCCCAGCACCAACGTCGTGGACGCTTTGCAGGGTCAGGTAGCCGGTCTTCAGATTATGACCGGTAACGGTGAGTTGACTTCGACTTCTTCGATCCGTATTCATGGTCTGGGTTCTATGGGTGCCGATACGTCGCCGCTGATTCTGTTGGACGGTGCGCCGATTCAGGCTTCGACGCTGCAGACGATCAACCAGAACGATATCGCTTCGGTGAACGTCCTCAAGGACGCTTCGGCGACTTCGATCTACGGTTCGCGTGCTGCCAACGGTGTTATCTATGTGCAGACCAAAACCGGTCGTCGCAACCAGGAGAGTGTCGATGTGACGCTTACGGGACAATACTCCATGTCGAGTGCCGTATCGCCTGAATTGAATATGATGAGTGCGAACGAGATGTTGGATTATATCGGTGCGGCTGTTGCCGTTCGTTTGTCGGGCGATGCCTTGACGACTCCTGATAAGATTGCGTCCGGCCGTCAATATTTTATCCGTAATTTCGGTCTGGCTAAGTTCATGGATGAGAACTATAATCCTATGAATGACTACAAGTGGTGGAACGAGATTCTTGAGAGAAATGCGCCGATGTATCAGGTCGATCTGTCGGTTTCGGGCGGCTCGGCGAAGACCTCTTACTATTTCTCGGGTAACTATGCCAATAAGACCGGTATTCTGCCCGGTTCGGAGTTGGATCGTTACAACTTCCGTACGAATATCGATACCAGGGCTAACAACTGGCTGCGTTTGGGCTTGAACCTCGGTTTGGGTTATCAGCACAGTTCGGTTGCTGATACGAATGAATCGCAGGGCGGTCTGTATGTATCGAACCCGGTGATGGCATCGTTGATTACGCCTCCTTACCAGCCTCTCTATGACGATAACGGTCAGATGCTCAATTTCTTTGATGCTACCCAAGCCATCAACCCGTTGATGACTGCAGACTATATGCCTCGCTGGCAGAATCGTATTACGATGAATGGTATGGCTTTCATTGAACTGACTCCGGTGAAGGGGCTGACGATCCGCTCCTCTCTTGCTGTGGATGCTTTTGACTGGCGTTCACACGGTGCGTCCAGCCCTGAAACTCCTACTCCTTCGGGTAAGTTCGGTACTGGTAGTGCCAGTGAACTGTTCCAGCGTTTCTATGAATGGACTTGGACCAATACCGCCGAGTACAAGCATACTTGGAATGAGGTTCATAACTTTACGGCGCTGCTCGGTGAGGAAACCCTCTATCGGAATAACAACAGCTTCTCTGTAGCTTCGAGCGGTATCACCTCTTCGCGCTTCCTGAATATCGCGATGGGTACGGAAGTTTCCGGCGGTCTGCCGACCTACAGCATCGCACAGTCAGCTTCGAATTCTGTATTTGGCCGTCTTGAATATAACTTCGCAGAGCGTTATTTCATCAGCGGTTTGTTGCGTAACGACGCAAGCTCGCGTTTCGGTGAGAACAACCGCAATGCGCTTTTCTGGGCTGTCGGCGGTATGTGGAATATCAAGAATGAGACGTTCCTGCGCGACAATCAGACTATCAGTGATTTGAGTCTGAAAGTGTCTTACGGTACACAGGGTAACTCCGGTATCGGTGACTACAACCACCGTCAATATATGGCTGCGGGTTCGGCTTACGGCGGTTACACGACTTGGATGGTATCCGGTATCGGTAACCCTGATCTGATGTGGGAGAGCCAGAATACATTGACCGTGGGTGCCAATATTGAGTTGTGGAGAAAACTCTCTCTCTCGATTGAATACTATCGCCGTCAAACCAACGATATGCTGATGTCCATTCCGTTGGCTCCGTCAGGTGGTTACAGCGGTCGTGCCGGTAACGTCGGCGGTATGCGCAACTCCGGTATCGACCTTTCGTTGAACTACGATATTTACGCTTCGAAAGACTGGTTCGTGAATTTCCACGCGACTTTCAACTACAACAAGAACCAGCTGACCGATCTTTGGGAACCGGGTCTTGAATTCGTTTATATGGGCAACGGTCTGCAGGCTTACAGCGTAGGTGATCCGTTCCCGACTTGGACAATGCAGGAGTGGCGCGGTGTCGATCCTGAAACCGGTCTGGATACCTGGACTACGGCAGACGGCGGCATTACTTCCAATTTCAACCAGGCTGCTTTGGTGAATCTGGGTACTTCGCTTTATGCGCCTTATACCGGCGGTTTCGGTGTGACAGCCGCATGGAAGGGACTCAGCCTGACGGCAGACTTCTCTTGGGTTCACGGCAACTACGCGCTCAACAATACGATGTATTTCGTTGCTAATGCCGATATGGGACTCTCTTCCCAGTTCAACCAGTGCGACCTGGCATGGGACTATTGGCAGCAGGAAGGCGACCAGGCGAGATATCCCCGTCTGGACCAGGCGATCAATTTTGACAGCCGTATGCTTGAGAAGGCTTCGTTCCTGCGTCTGAAGTATATCCAGTTGGCTTATACGCTCCCGAGCCATATTATGGAGAAGACGAAGTTCATCAAGGGCCTTAAGGTTTGGGTCGGTGGCCGTAACCTCTGGACTGTGACGGGCTATAACGGCCTGGATCCTGAGGCTGCAGAGAAGGGTGTCGATGTCGATACTTATCCGAATACGCGCGAGTTCACTTTCGGCCTTGAGTTTAAGTTCTAATTTTCAGTGTTCATTATAAAAAAATAAATACAAGGCTTAGACTATGAAAAAGATAATAAATTCGATTTTGGCATTCGTTACCCTCTTTTCTGTGACGTCGTGCGACTTGGATATGGACCCCGAAACGGCGATCCGGCCCGAGGATGCGTACACCATGGAATATTGCGAGGGTGTGAGAGGTTACGTTTATGTGGACCTGAAAGCGCTCCTTTCCGGTGGTTTCTACTCGACACCGGACCTTTATGTGGATGTTCTGAATGTTTGCATCGGTAGCGGTAATCAGGGTATCTATTCTTTCAACTGGCGTTTGTATCCCACTGATCAGGATGTAACGTCGTTCTGGTCCAGTTATTATACGACGATGATGCATATCAACTATGCGATCCGTCATATGGATGCAGCTTATGAATATCTTACTCCCGACGAGCAAAAGAAAGTGGATGTTTACAAAGGCGAGATGTATTTCTTCCGCGCCTATGTAATGCACCGTGCCGCGCTGCTTTTCTGTGAGGACTATGATCCGGACAAGGCCGCTGATCAGTTGGGTCTTCCCTATCCGAAAGAGTGGGAGCCGGAAGCGAAACTGGCTCGCGGTACGTTGGCAAAGTTGTATGAGAACGTAGAGGCAGACCTCGTAGAAGCTGAAAAAACCGTGACTGCTCAGGGTACTCCGACGGATCAGATTTACCTGACCAAAGATGCCATTACCGCATTCCGCGCCGAGCTGGCACTGCATCTCCACCAGTACACGGAGGCCAGCCAGTATGCCCAGTCTCTTTATGGAACTTATCCTTTGGTGACAACGGCTGAAGGTCTCGAAAGAATGTGGCGCGAGGATACTTCTACCGAGAATATTCTGCAACTGGAGGTACTTCGTACGACCATGACGACTGTGAACTCGTTCGGTAGCTATCTGAACAGTAGCTGGGAGCCGAATTCGGGGGTATACTTCTATGCTCCTACCTATATTCCGGAGCAGCATATTGTCAAGTTGTTCAAAGATGCCGATTTCCGTACGGATATTTTCCTTGTTAAGAATGCCAATGTTACGATCAGTGGAAATAAGGGGGTCGGAGTTCTTATTGGTAAGTTCCGCGGTAACAAGAATTTCCAGACCAATACGACTACGTTGGTTTATCGCAACAGACCTAAGATGTTCCGTATCTCCCAAATGTATCTGGTCGATGCCGAGGCGCAGTATCGTTTGGACCCTGCTAAAGGTTTGGATCCGCTGAACCAGTTGCGTACGGCCCGTGGTCTGACAGCCCTTACGGCGGATGATGTGAAGGATGATGTTACGTTGCTTGACGGCACGAAGATATCTGGACTTTTCAATGCTATTCAGGAAGAGCGCGGCCGCGAGATGCTTGCCGAGGGTACGCGTCTTTTCGACCTGAAGCGCTGGGGACAAGGTTTCAAACGTGATATCAATGCCAAACTTGCTCCTTTGGTTGACCAGGTGTCTTATTTGCAGACTATGAAACAGACTGCTGGTAGCCCGAAGTTCGTATGGCCGATTCCGAATAGCGAGATGACGCAGAACCCGAATTTCGGTAGCCAGAACCAGGGATATTTGTAATAGATATCTTTGATCTGACAAGATATGTGAAGGATCGACCCGTTACGGGTCGATCCTTTTTATTTTGCGATCATATTGAATGAATGGGTTGGTATGGATTCTCCTTTTTCGTTGAGAGGTTCAGCTTCTCTTTTCTGACGCGGTTTGGAAATGGATTCGGGATTCCGGTTATACTGTCGCAGGAGGATTTTCGGACCTTGCAGTCTGATGCAAATAATCCGGAATAATGCAATATGCTTGTTTTTTCTTGGTGATAAGTGGGCTCTTTATCGGTCGGGATATTTTTGTCAATGTGGTGCGTGTCCCGGGGTGTTCGGGAAAGCGGTGATATTTATGTGTTCGTTCGTAGCACACTTCCGGATTTTGTTGCCGGGCACGAGCGATGCCGGTGGCGTTGTCTTTTCTCTCTTTTGGGTATAGGGAAAAGGGAGGGGAGGATCCGCAAAACAGTGTGTCGGAGGCGGGATTCAGGCTTTTCCCTTGCTTCGGGTAAGGCCCTGCGGCAGGGCGAGCGATAGCCGTGAGAAGCTGACGACGGAACCGGCCAGGGCAAACCCTCCGGCAAGCAACAGGGCGATATGGCAGCCGTTTTCCGGGTCGATATGGAACAGCAGGGCTACCAGAGCCGCTCCGGTCGTCTGTCCCGTGAGCCGGGCTGTTGCCAGCATACCGCTGGCGCTTCCGCTTCGCTCGGGCGGTGCGGAGGCGATCAGGATGCTGTTGTTGGGAGATTGGAACAGGCCGAATCCGAGGCCGCAGAGCAGGAGTCGCCAGACGATGTCGGCGACGTGGGGTTGCTCGGGCAGAAAAGCCAGCAGAACCACGCCCGCCGCCATGATAAGCAGTCCTACGCCGCCCATGGCTCCTGCGTGGATCCGTTCGACCAGCAAGCCGGCGATCGGAGCCACGACCATAATGATAGCGGGCCAGGCAGTGAGGATCAGGCCCGTATGTACTTCTGTATATCCGAATGTCTTTTGCAGGTAGAAGGGAAGCGCGACCATAGCGAGCATCTGGGCGATGAACGAGCAGATCGAGGTGATGACCGAAACGGAGAAGATCGGGATGCGCAGCAGGTCGAAGGGGAGGATCGGATAGGGTTTGTGGAGCTGGCTGCGCACGAACAGTGTGCCGATGAGGACCAGCAGGATGACGCTTATTCCGATATAGCTGGGTTTGAGGCCGTGCGAGTAACCTTCGATCGAAGCGATCAGCAATCCGAAGGTGAGGGCGTTCATCAACCCGTCCCGCCAGTCGAAGTGGCGGCCCCGGATGCGTACCGGGTTTTTAGGCAGGAATCGGTAGCTCAACAAACACGCGATGAGTCCGATCGGGATGTTGATAGCGAAAAGCCAGGGCCAGGTGGCGATGGAGAGAATGCCCGAAGCCAACGTAGGGCCGGCCACCGAGGAAACGGCTACGACCGTAGCGTTCACGCCCATTCCGCGTCCCAAGTGTCGGCGGGGG
>OLZV01001080.1_pt1 | contig 10494 bp, 8 predicted proteins | sample 1644531 | NCBI WGS metagenome assembly OLZV01 (sample SAMEA103958115, study PRJEB25191) | human gut metagenome | biome: human-associated habitat [ENVO:00009003]; feature: intestine environment [ENVO:2100002]; material: feces | place: Germany | collected 2013/2015
AAGAAAACAAAAAATCCGAACCCTTCTCCTATCGAGAAAAGGTTCGGATTTTCATTGTTTGGTGCGAGGGAGGGGACTCGAACCCCCAAGGATAAACCACACGCACCTCAAACGTGCGCGTCTGCCAGTTCCGCCACCCTCGCATATTCTGTTCGTGCCGTCCATCCAACTTCTGAGGTTTGAAGCTGTGCTTGCGGACTGCTTGAATATATTACCACGTTCCTGTCGGATAGTCAAGCTCTTTTTCCCTTTTTTGAAAAAAATCCGGCGTAAGCATAGATACAGCGGTTGTATGAGGGGGAGATCGCCGGAAAACTCATGCCCAGAAAAAACGCACAAGTTGAAATGCATCGGGACATGTGATATTATAAGTACAACTATGGAAAAGCAACGGTGCGGTTGAAGCATCGGGGGAGATAAAAATGAACGATGATGTAGTGGTGTCCGTTCTTTGTACCGCATATAACCATGAAAAATACATCCGCAGTGCGCTGGATGGATTCGTGAATCAAAAGACGAACTTCCGGTACGAAGTTCTTATAAATGACGATGCGTCCACAGATCACACGGCTGCGATCATCGCAGAATATGAGGCAAAGTATCCGGACATCATTAAACCGGTCTATCAGAAAGAAAATCAGTATTCTAAGGGAGTATTCATCACGAAAAGCATTCTTTTTCCTCAGTCGAAGGGAAAGTATACGGCGATTTGTGAAGGAGACGACTATTGGTGCGATGAAAACAAACTGCAAAAGCAGGTGGATTTCCTGGAATCGCATGAGGGGTATGCGGCCTGTGTGCACAATACCCGGCTGATGGATTGCCGCACAGGCGGTTCGTGGCCGATGTATAAAGGAGATCAGGATCGTGACCTTACATTCAAGGAGGTCATCAATTACAGTGCAGCCTGTTTCCATACGTCCTCGATTTTATGCAGGAGAGAGTGGTTCTGCATACCGGATGAACTCAGAGCAAATGGATTCGGTGATTATCCGCGTGCAGTTTATATGCGGCTGAACGGGAAGATCCGCTATTTAAAGGATATCATGTCTGTCTACCGGATGTTTACCGCCGGTTCGTGGACTGCCCGGAACCAGAACAACGCATCTAATCAACAGCGCATTTGCAGTCAGAAAGCGAGAACAGACTTTACAGAAAAACTCCGTCGTTACTGCCGCGAACAGGGGGTTACGCCCGAATACCAGAAGGCGGTAAATGATGTGGCGAACCGTGACCAGCTGCAGCTGGCAGTTCTCCAGAAAGGCGGCAGATGCCTTTTGCATGGTCCGCAGCTGGGCATTTTTATGGGACTGTCGCTGGAAAAGAAAATACATGTGCTGGATACGGTACGGACGGAGTTTAAGACAGAACGAAATGAAAAAAGATAAGAACATTATTCTTGACAACTTTATCTGGCGCTTTGCAGAGCGCTGCGGTGCCCAGCTTGTGACAGCCGTTGTAACGCTGCTGCTGGCCCGTATTCTGATGCCGGAAGATTACGGCAGGACGGCGCTGGTGGCGGTGTTCATCAACATTTTGCAGGTGTTCATCGACAGCGGTCTTGGTACAGCACTGATCCAGAAAAAAGATGCAGACGATCTGGACTTTTCATCGGTATTCTATTTCAATTTTGCGGTGTGTCTGGTGCTGTATGCCGGAATGTTCATTGCGGCACCTTATATTGCGGCATTCTATAAAGATCCTTCGCTGACGCCCGTGGTTCGCGTTGCCAGCCTGACGCTGGTGTTTTCCGGTGTCAAAGGCATCCAGCAGGCCTATGTGTCCCGCAATATGCTGTTTAAACGCTTTTTCTTTGCAACGCTGGGCGGTACGCTGTTCTCCGCATTTCTGGGGCTTGGCATGGCTTATGCCGGGTTTGGCGTCTGGGCGTTGGTGGTACAGCAGCTTTCCAACACGGCCATTGATACGCTGATCCTTTGGCTCACGGTGCATTGGAGACCGAAAGCGGTCTTTTCATGGCAGCGGCTGAAAGGGCTGCTATCCTATGGCTGGAGACTGCTGGCTTCCTCCCTGTTGGATACCGTATACAATAATCTGCGCAGCCTTGTGATCGGCCGCGTTTACACATCGGCTGATCTTGCCTTTTATAATGAGGGTATGCTTGCACCGGATACGATCGCGGTCAACGTGGATTCTTCCATTGACAGCGTTCTGCTCCCGGCAATGTCTGCCGTGCAGGACGAGCCTGCGCGGGTGAAAAACATGACCCGCCGTGCCATCAAGACCTGCGTTTATGTGATCGCGCCGCTGATGATGGCGATGTTCTTCTGCGCAGAGCCGCTCGTCCGGCTGGTCCTGACCGAGAAGTGGCTGCCCTGTGTGCCGTATCTGCGCATTTTCTGCATCACCTACATGTTCTATCCGATCCACACGGCAAACCTGAATGCGATCAAGGCAATGGGCCGCAGCGGAGTGTATCTGAAGTTGGAGATCATCAAGAAGATCATGGGCCTGACCCTGCTCCTGCTGACCTACCACATCAGCGTGATGGCAATGGCCTACAGCCTGATCCTGAGCAGCCTGCTGAGCCAGCTCATCAATACATGGCCGAACAGAAAACTGCTGGATTACCGTTATCTGGAACAGCTGAAAGACATCCTGCCCAGCATTCTACTGGCTGTTTTCATGGGCTGCTGCATGTGGCTGGTCAATCTTGCACATCTGCCGGACATCGTAACGCTGGTCATTCAGATCCTGATCGGTGCATCGGTGTATCTGGGCGGTTCTGCACTGCTGAAGCTTGACACATTTGAGTATCTCTGGAATGTGGTGAAGCCCAAAATTCAGAGAAAACCGTGGGCTGATAATGAAGAGTGAACGAGCGGAAAATGACGGAAAGGAAAACAGAAGTCATGACGAAAAAACTTCTTCTTCTGGGTGGTTCGGCACAGCAGGTTGTCGCGATCAAAACAGCAAAACGGCTGGCCTGTGAAACGATACTGTGCGATTTTTTGCCGGATAATCCGGGTCAATATGCTGCAGATAAGTTTTATCTTGTCAGCACCACAGATAAGGAAGCTGTTCTGGATGTGGCCAGGAAGGAACAGGTGGACGGTGTTCTGGCATACGCATCTGACCCGGCTGCCCCCACGGCAGCCTACGTGGCAGAAAAGCTTGGTTTGCCGGGTAACCCGTATAAGTCGGTGGAGATACTTTGCAATAAAGACAAGTTCCGCAGATTCCTTGCTCAAAACGACTTTGCTGCGCCCACAGCACATAGTTATGTGACCAGAGAAGAAGCATTGACAGACAGGGCAAGGCTGAATTATCCGCTTATTATTAAGCCTGTAGATTCGTCCGGAAGCAAGGGCGCAACTGTACTGAGAACAGAGGAAGGACTTGCAGAAGCAATCGAATTTGCATTTTCTTTTTCCCGGTGCCACAGGATCGTGATAGAAGATTTTATTGAAAAGAAGCACCCTTATCTGATTGGAGGGGATGTGTTCATTTCAAACGGAAAAGTGGTTCTTTGGGGATTGATGAACTGTCACCGTGACAGCAGAGTGAATCCGCTGGTTCCGGTAGGCAAGAGCTATCCGCTTCAATTGGAAGCGTCGGATACGGCGAATGTAAAAGCAACCGTCGAGAGACTGGTCAATTTGCTGAAAATCGCAAATGGTTCTATGAATGTGGAACTGGTCGTAGATAAAAGCGGCCGGGTGTGGCCCATTGACATCGGCCCACGGGCAGGCGGCAATATGATACCGGACCTTCTGGGGGATATCTTTGGTGTGGATGTTGCACAGATGTCGGTGGAAGCGGCGATGGGCAGAGAAGTTCGTGAATGCCCCCATGAGCCAAAGGGCTGTTATGCTACCTGCAATCTCCATAGTGCAAAGAATGGAATTTATAAAGGTATCTCGTTTGCGCCGGAACTGGAACAGTATATTTACCGGAAGTGTATTTATAAAAAAGAAGGCGACAAGATAGAGTTTTTTGACAACGCAGCCAAATGTCTGGGGATCATCTTTATGAAGTTCCCGGATGAAAAGCAGATGTTTGATATGATGAACAGGATGGATGAACTGGTTTATATCGATCTCTTGGAAAAAGATTGAACTCTGCAGAAACGACTCCACGAAAGGAAAAACCAATGAGAGAAATCGGTGGATATATTGAACTGGAAACTTTTCGCGGCAGGATGCTTCATGAAGAAGCAACTAAGCTGAATTGCGGCAGAAATGCACTGGCATATCTGTGTGAAGCAAAGAAAATCGAAAAACTTTATCTGCCGTATTTTCTCTGCTCTTCAGTTCCGGATGTGTGCGAAAAGCTCGGTGTTCCGTTCGAGTTTTACCATGTAGACGAAACGTTTATGCCGCAGTTCCCGCAAAAGCTCGGCGAGAACGAGTGGCTGTACATCGTCAATTATTACGGGCAGTTGAGCAACGAAACGTTGAAGCGCTGGAAAGACCAGTATGGCCGCATCATCGTAGACAACGCGCAGAGCTATTTCCAGCTTCCCGTGGAAGGTGTGGATACGCTTTATACCTGCCGCAAGTTTTTTGGCGTGGCAGATGGTGCATTCCTTTATACAGACGTCCGACTGGAACGGGAACTGCAGCAGGATGAATCTTTTGAACGGATGCACTTTCTGCTGGGCCGCTATGAACGCAGTGCGAACGAGTTCTACGCCGAGTATGCAGCAAACAACAAATTGTTTGCCGGAGAACCGGTCAAAATGATGTCGAAGCTGACCCAAAATCTGCTGCATGGTGTGGATTATGAGTTTGTCCGCGCACGAAGGAGTCAGAATTTTGCCGTTCTGCATGAGCAGTTTGGAAGCGCCAACCAGCTGACTCTGGCTATTCCAGAGGGCGCTTTCATGTATCCACTCTGGATCAAAAATGGTGCCGCGGTGCGCAAAAAGCTGCAGGCAGAAAAAATTTATATCCCGACGCTCTGGCCCAATGTTTTGCAGCAACTGCCGGAAAATGCAATTGAATATCAGCTTGCAGCAAATACTTTGCCGCTGCCCATAGATCAACGGTACGGTGTCAAAACAATGCAGTATATTGTGGAGAAAATAAAAAATGAAATGTAAAAAGTTGTTGATACTCGGCGCTACGGCAGGGGAAATTGCTTTGATAAAGCGTGCACAAGCGCAGGGAATCTATGTCATAGCAACAGATAACCACATGGATTATAGTTTGGCTCCGGCAAAACGGATTGCAAACGAAGCATGGGATATCAGCTGGTCCGATTTGGATGAACTGGAAAAACGCTGCCGCGCAGAGAGGATCAATGGCGTCCTTGCGGGCTACAGCGAATTCAGAGTGGACAACATGATGCAGCTGTGCAAACGGCTCGGATTGCCCTGCTATATCAATCAGGAACAGCTTGATATCACAAGAGATAAGATCAAATTTAAGGAGTGCTGCCGCAAATATGGCGTGCCTGTCGTAAAAGAATATGAGTCTGTGGACGATGTGGATGAATATCCTGTCATCGTCAAGCCAACGGATCGGGCTGGTTCGATCGGAATCAGTATTGCAAAGAACAAAGAGGAACTGCTAAAAGCCTGCCAGTATGCGTACGACCTTTCGGTTGGAAAGCATGTGATTATTGAAAAGTATATTTCAGATACGGACGCCGATAAGGTGGACTTCTACTATCTGGCAGAAGCAGGAAAATTGACCTTGCTTTCCTCGTGTGATACGATCAATGCCAAGAATAACGGAATGTCAAAAGTTGTCCAGAGCGCATGGCTATATCCGGAACGACACATAGAAGCATATAATCGAAAGGTTCGCAGCAGGATCGAAGCAATGATCCAGGGAATGGGCATCCAGTATGGATGTATCTTTTTCTCGGGATTTATTGATAAGAATCAGGAGTTCGTCTTTTTTGAGTGCGGTTTCCGGCTGGAAGGTGCACATCAGGCCTACTATGTGCAGAAAAAAGGACCGGTAAACTTTTTGGATACCTTTATTCAGCACGCGCTATATGGCAGTACGGATGGCGTGGAGCGAACTCCGGTCAACGAAAAGATGAAATGTGTGACAGTTAATGTTTTTGCAAAGACCGGAACGATTGCAAAAATAGAAGGACCGAGTGAGATCGCGCAGATGCAAGACTGCACGTTGTCATTGCTGCATGGGCGTATTGGTCAAAAATGTACAGATGACAGCGCGATCCTCAGCAAAATCTATGTGTTTGCATTCAGCAGCGAATCAGTGGAAGAGCTGAAGCTAGATGTTGAAAAAGCCTATGCGAAGCTGAAAATCACGGATGAGCACGGAAAGGATATGATCTATGACCGGATGAATCCGGAAGAGATTCTGACATGGTGGAATGCATAAAACGTTGAGTGCAGATGATGCAGAGGAAATTGTATGACAGATAGCAAAATCCTTGTTACCCGTTCTTCCATGCCCAGCATGGAAGAATACATTGAAGAGATCCGCTCCATCTGGGACAGCCACTGGCTGACCAACATGGGCGAAAAACACAAAGCCCTGCAGGCTGAACTGCAAAAGTACATGGGCGTGCCTGCTGTGGAGCTGCTCACCAACGGCCACATGGCGCTGGAGCTTTCTCTGCAGGCCATGAATCTGCAGGGCGAGGTCATCACCACACCGTTCACTTTTGCGTCCACCACCCACGCCATCGTGCGCAATGGACTGGAACCGGTGTTCTGTGATATCGACCCCGAGACCTACACCATGGATGTGACCCAGATCGAGCGGCTCATCACCGACCGAACCTGTGCCATCCTGCCGGTACATGTCTACGGCAATATATGCAACATCGAAGAGATCGAGCGCATCGCCCACAAGTATGGTCTGAAGGTGCTGTACGATGCGGCTCACACCTTTGGCGAGACCTATAAGGGGCAGGGCATCGGTAATTTTGGCGATGCCTCCTGCTTCAGCTTCCATGCCACCAAGGTGTTCAACACCATTGAGGGCGGTGCGGTCTGCTATCGGGACCCGGATATGGGCCGCAGGCTGTACGAGCTGAAAAACTTTGGTATCCACGGCCCGGAAGAGGTGGATGCCGTGGGCGCCAACGCCAAGATGAACGAGTTCTGTGCCGCTATGGGTCTGTGCAATCTGCGTCATGTGGATGAGGAAATCGCCAAGCGCAGGGCTGTGGTGGAGCGCTACCGTGAGCATCTGGAAGGCGTGGACGGTCTGCGCCTGAATGTGCAGCAGCCAGAGGTCAGGTCCAACTATGCCTACTTCCCGGTGGTGTTTGACGAAAATCTCTTTGGTGCCAGCCGCAATGAGGTAATGGATGCACTGGCCCAAAACGGAATAGGCGCGCGCAAGTATTTTTATCCGCTCACCAACACCTTCGAGTGCTTCCACGGTAAATACGATGTGGACGCAACGCCGGTGGCTCTGCATGTGGCAAAACGGGTGCTGACCCTGCCGCTGTATGCCGACCTTTCCATGGAGGATGTGGACCGCATCTGCAAGATCGTCTTAGAGCAGAAACTGTAATATCAATATAGGAAAAACTGTCCGCCGGGTGTCTGTGCCCGGCGGATTTTTTGTGGGGCAGGGGAGAAATACCTTGCAGAAGGGGAGCTGTTTGTCCCGCCGCAAGGGCGTAAAGATCGTGATTTTCTAAACGAACTTTCGGATTTTTGCCTGCATGAGAGGGCATTTTTGTTCTTTTTGTCCAAAGTATACAAGAATAAACACTAAAATCCGGCAAAGCGTCCATTGAAAAAAATGAACTGATATACTAGAATATAAGTACAAGAGCGCGGCACACGGCTGCGCGGAAAATGCAAAGCAAAAAATATAAAACAGGAGGATTTTCCTATGCCTATGAAAATGGGTTGGCGCTGGTATGGCGAGGGCAACGATCCCGTCAGCCTGAGCGACATCAAGCAGATCCCCGGTGTGACCAGCATCGTCTGGGCGCTGCACGACAAAATGCCCGGTGAGATCTGGGAGATCGACGAGATCCAGAAGGTAGCCGATCAGATCCACGCCTACGGCTTTGATATGGATGTTGTTGAGTCGGTCAATGTTCACGATGACATCAAGATCGGCCTGCCCACCCGCGACAAGTACATCGAGAACTATAAGCAGTGCATCCGCAATCTGTCCAAGTTTGGCGTCAAGGTCATCTGCTACAACTTCATGCCTGTTTTCGACTGGACCCGTACGGACCTGTTCCACCCCGTGGGCGACGGCTCCACTGCACTGTTCTATGAGAAGGATAAGATCAAGGATGATTACAAGGCTATGGCCGAGTACATCATGTCCTTCACTGAGAAGTATAACATGACCTTCCCCGGCTGGGAGCCGGAGCGTATGGCAAAGCTGGACGAGCTGTTCAAGGCCTATGCTCCTGTCACCAAGGAAAAGCTCTGGGAAAACCTGAAGTACTTCCTGGAAGCTCTGATGCCCACCTGCCACGAGTGTGACATCAAGATGGCCATCCACATGGACGATCCCCCTTGGGATATCTTCGGCCTGCCCCGCCTGCTGGTGGATGCTGAGAGCATCGACCGCTTCCTGAGCATGGTGGATGATCCGTACAACTGCCTGACCCTGTGCACCGGCAGCCTGAACGCAAACCCCAACAACAACTGTGCCGAGATCGTGCGCAAGCACTGCGACCGCATTGCCTTTGGTCACATCCGCAACATCCACCACTTCCCCAACGGCGACTTCTCCGAGGCTGCTCACCGCGACTGCTGCGGCGAGACCGGCATCATCGAGATCCTGCGCGCCTACCATGACTGCGGCTTTGAGGGATACATCCGCCCCGACCACGGCCGTCAGCTGTGGGAGGAAGGCCCCGGCAACTGCCGCCCCGGTTACGGCAAGTATGACCGTGCTCTGGGCGTCCAGTATATGCTGGGTGTCTGGGATCTGCTGGATCGTCTGGATGAAGAGAAAAAGAAGGGCTGATAAATTATGAAGCTGTCTGAGATCAAAAATGGCAATCTGTCTGCCGAATGGGCAGAAAAGGGCTATGAGCTGCCCAAATTCGATATTGAGGCTGTCAAGGCCAAGACCCACGCCGAGCCCACCTGGGTGCACTTTGGTGCAGGCAACATCTTCCGCGCTTTCCCGGCTGCCATCCTGAACGATGCGCTGAACACCGGCAAGTATGACCGCGGTGTCATCGTGGCCGAGAGCTTCGACTACGAGATCATCGACAAGGCTTACCGTCCCTACGACAATATGAGCCTGCTGGTCTGCCTGAAGTCCACCGGCGAGATCGAGAAGAAGGTCGTGGCTTCCGTCACCGAGAGCCTGAAGGCTGACTACTCCTTCGGCGAGGACTGGGCACGTCTGGTGGAGATCTTCCAGAACCCCAGCCTGCAGATGATCTCCTTCACCATCACCGAGAAGGGCTACGGCGTTGCTCCTGCTGATCTGGAGCGCGGCCTGACCCCCGTGCTGGCTATGGGCAAGGTCACTGCTCTGCTGTACGAGCGCTTCAAGGCCGGCAAGCTGCCCCTGACCGTTCAGAGCATGGATAACTGCTCTCACAACGGCGATAAGGTCAAGAATGCTGTCCACACCTACGCCGCAAAGTGGGTGGAGCAGGGTCTGGTACCCGCCGAGTTCTTGGCCTATGTGCAGGACGAGACCAAGATCACCTTCCCCTGGAGCATGATCGACAAGATCACCCCGCGCCCGGACGCCAAGGTGCAGAAGATGCTGGCTGACGACGGCTTTGAGGACAACTACACCATCGTCACCGAGAAGCACACCTTCACTGCACCCTTCGTCAACGCCGAGGAGACCCAGTACCTGTGCATCGAGGATCACTACACCAATGGCCGTCCTCCGCTGGAGCTGGGCGGTGTGCTGTACTGCGACCGCGAGACCGTTGATAAGATCGAGAAGATGAAGGTGTGCACCTGCCTGAACCCCCTGCACACTGCCATGTCCATCTATGGCTGCATGCTGGGCTACACCCTCATCTCTGCCGAGATGGCAGACGAGGATCTGCGTGCTTTCATCCAGAAGATCGGCTATATCGAGGCCATGCCTGTGGTCGTTGATCCCGGCGTGCTGAACCCCTATGAGTTCATCGGCGCTGTCATCAACCGCCGCCTGCCCAACCCCTTCATGCCCGATGCTCCCCAGCGTATCGCTACCGATACCTCTCAGAAGCTGGCCATCCGCTTCGGCGAGACCATCAAGGCATATCAGGCACGCGGTCTGGACAAGTCCAACCTGGTGCTGATCCCCCTGGTGCTGGCAGGTTATGCCCGCTACCTGAAGGGCATTGATGACAACGGCAAGGCCTTCGAGATCTCTCCCGATCCGATGCTGGCTGAGCTGCAGGCCATCGTGGCTCCTCTGGAAGTCAAGGAAGGCGAGCAGGACTTCAGCTGCCTGAAGAACCTGTACAGCCGTGCCGATGTGTTCGGTGTTGACCTGTACGAGGTCGGCCTGGGTGAGCAGATCGAGGGCATGGTCAAGGAGCTGTACGCTGGCAACGGCGCAGTCCGCAAGACCCTGCACAAGTACGTTGTCGCCCGCTGAGCGC
>OLZV01001084.1_pt1 | contig 10471 bp, 8 predicted proteins | sample 1644531 | NCBI WGS metagenome assembly OLZV01 (sample SAMEA103958115, study PRJEB25191) | human gut metagenome | biome: human-associated habitat [ENVO:00009003]; feature: intestine environment [ENVO:2100002]; material: feces | place: Germany | collected 2013/2015
CGTTTTTTGGAGGAGGTCCCGTCGGAGAATGCCGACTGGGTCGGCCGTCAGGCGCAGGGCGCGTCCGGCTTTGGCGACACGAGCTTTGACGAGGGAAGCTCGTATTCTACGCGCGGCTACGGTAGCTACGGTCAGGGCGCGGCGCGCTACGACAGCGTCATGCAGCGCAGACCAAAATCGCAGGCGTCGCAAAAACTCGCGGCGCAGAAGCCCGCCGCCTCCGCGCCGCTGCTTCAGCTTTCCTCCGGCGACCAGATCCACCACAAGACGTTCGGTGATGGAATGGTCATCTCCGTCACACCTATGGGCGGCGATGCGCTGCTTGAGGTAGTAGGGATACGGGCCGGACATGAGCCAGTCCGCGTCGTGGTTGCTCTCCAGCACCATGAGGTCAACGCCTGCCAGCGTCTGCTCGGCCTCCGGCGTGACAACGCCCGTGTCCGTGAGTATCCCGATGCTCGCCCCGTCGTGATCCACACGAAAATCGATGCTCTCCGTGGCGTCATGGCTGGTTGGAAACACGGTGATCTGCGCGTTTCCGATGTTGAAAACACCCCTCCGTGGGATAACGCGCAGCACATCTGCCGCGCAGGAACTCTTGCGGCACAGGGCTTCCGCCGTTCCGTGGCTGGCGTACAGCGGCAGGCGGTGCTGCTTTGTCAGCGTCGCCACGCCGCAAATGTGGTCCGTGTGCTCATGGGTCAGCAAAACGCCGGAGATATCCGCCGGGGACAGGGCAAGCACCTGCAGGGCGCCGCATATTCGCCGCGCGGAGATACCGGCGTCCACCAGAAGGTGGGTCCCGCCGGCGCTGACCAGCAGGCAGTTACCCTCCGACCCACTGGCTAAGATATGTACGGTCAACAACGGTCTATGTCCTCTCTGAACGAAAACACCCGCCGCGGCAAGCCGCAGTTGGCTGCGGCCTCTCGCAGCGGGCGCTGGATGGCTTCGTGTTATCCTGCGTGGGTCTCGGTGTCAGCCTCATCGGGCACGTCCACCAGGGAGATATCCGCGCCCACCGCGCGGAGCTTGCCTACCAGATCCTCGTAGCCGCGCTCGATATAGTTGATGTGGCTCAGCTCTGTGGTGCCCTGCGCCGCAAGACCGGCAATGACCAGTGCTGCGCCGGCGCGAAGATCGCAGGCCTGAATGGGGGCACCCACCAGCTGCTTCACGCCCTCTACAACCGCCACCTTGCCGTCCACCTGGATGTGTGCGCCCAGGCGCTTCAGTTCATCCACATACTTGAAGCGGTTGGCACCGTATACGCCCTCGGTCACCAGGCTTGTCCCCTCCGCCAGCGCCAGCACCGCGGTGATCTGGGGCTGCATATCCGTGGGGAAGCCGGGATAGGGCAGGGTCTTGACGTTGGCCTTCTGCAGCGGCTCACTGCTGATGATGTGGTGGGCGTTTTCCACGATCAGGCTGCGCGCCGCCTGCCGGAAGATCTCGTTCAGGCAGACCGTGGGCACCAGCCCGGAGCGGATCACCTCGCCCAGAATGTTGCCCGGCCCCACACTGGGCAGCTGGTCGGCATCGCCCACCATGATGATGCGGCAGCTGTAGCGCAGCGCTGCAATAAGGGCCTGAAACAGCTTCACATCCACCATGCTCATTTCGTCCAGAATGACCACATCGCACTTGAGCAGGTTCTTATCGTTATGGATAAAGCTGACCACGCCGCCGGTGTAGTCCACCTCCAGCAGACGGTGGATGGTGCTGGCCTTGCGCCCGGTCAGTTCGCTCAGGCGCTTGGCTGCGCGGCCCGTGGGGGCGCACAGAGCCACCCTCTCTGCCTGATCTTCCAGCAGCTGCAGGATGGCGTTGACCGTAGTGGTCTTGCCGGTGCCGGGGCCGCCGGTGAGCACAAGGCAGTTCTCGGTCATGGCCTTGCGGATGGCTTCCTTCTGCAAAGGTGCATAGGCAAAGCCCTGCGTCAGTTCCAGGATCTGAATGTTTTTATCTAGCCCATGGGCGGTATTCTTGCCCCGCTTTGTCAGCATGGCAAGCCGGGCGGCAATGTCCTCCTCGGCTTCCAGCAGGTCGGGCAGATAGATATAAGGTGTGCCATCGAACAGCTTCACCCGCAGCTCTTCGGTTCGGATGCATTCATCCAGTGCTGCGGCCAGCTTTTCCGGCGGCTGATGGATGAAGCCCGCCGCCGTTTCCAGCAGCTGGGTGCGCGGCAGGCAAGTGTGGCCGTTGCCTGCGTTGTGGCGCAGGGTGCGCAGCAGGGCTGCTTCCAGCCGCTGGGCGCAGTCGCCCTCCATATGGTAATACTGGGCGATGCTGTCCGCATGGCGGAAGTCCAGCTGCAGCGGTTCGCCGCAGAGCAGATAGGGATTTGCCGCAATGGCCTGCATGGCCCCGGGCCCAAAGGTGCGGAACACTTCCATAGCCCTGCGGGGGCTGATCTCGAACTGAGCCAGATAGGCAATCAGCTCCCGCATCCCGAACATCCGCTTGAACTCCTGCTGGATGCGGTCGGCCTTGTCGGCAGAGATGCCGGGCACCTGCGTGAGCCGGGCCGGGTCGTTGGCGATCACTTCCAGCGCCTCAGCCCCGAACAGATCGATGATCTTATCCGCTGTTTTGGCTCCGATATACGGCAGCGACTTGCTGGCCAGAAAGGCGTAGACAGCTTCCAGATCCTTTGGCATGTCGGTCTCGCACTCCTGTGCGTGGAACTGGCGGCCATAGGTGGCGTGGTTCTCATACCGGCCGCGGCATACCACGCTTTCGCCTGCGTGCAGTTCCCCCACGATGCCGCACACCACCGTGACCACCCCGCCGCCGGATAGTTCAAACACGGTGTAACCATTATCTTCATTTTCATAGATAATATCTTCCACGGTGCCTTCGATCTGTTCCAGTTCTGCCATACGCTCACCTCCTGCCAGATACACAATTATAAGTAGTATAACGCTTTTGGCGGGATTTGTAAATCAGAAGAGTCAACAGACAAAAACAAAACCGGAAGCACCTTGTATGATGCTTCCGATTTTGTTCGTTCAATCATTTATCACTCGGTCAACCGGCGGGATTGCGATCACTGCTTCATCCGCCGTGGGTTTCAGCTCAATGTTTTCCATGCCGACAATGGGTTCCACCAGAATAAAGCTCAGCTCGTTGCCATCGTAGCAGTAAGTATAGGTTGCATAAATGTTCTCCTGATGCACCTTGAGTGTTTCCGTGTCATACGTCTTATCATCTTTTTTGTATTTTCCTGCCGAAATGGAGCCAACGTTCTGATCGGTCGGCAGCGTAAAATAGCCGTAACACGCCCGGATGGAAGCAGCATAGCTATCTGCAGTCGGGCTGCCAGCCGGATACTTCCACCATTCTTTGTTGCCGCCTCTGGAACCTATCAGGTAAACATTGCCGTCAGCATCCACACGCAGCTTATGGTCGACCGCGGTCTCATATCCGGCACGCTTACCCTTGATCGCATATTTCAGCTCCACCTTCTGTCCACTGGCCATCATATCCGCCGTCAGGGTGTACTCCTGCGCCGTGATACCTTTTGCATCAAAATATTGCTTGGTGCGGGAGTTCTGCCACGTCAGCTCTGCCGGACCCGCCGGGGTCGTCCCATCGCAGGCCGTCAGTCCGGTCAGGATCATCACCGCAGATAAAAGAACCGCTGCAAGCCGTTTTCTCAGTTTCATTTCGATTTTCCTCCTCAATCAAAACCTTCCGCTTCCAGAATTTTCCTTATTATACCCCCCCCCCCCCCGAGGATTTTTGTCAAGAACTTTTTGAAATTTCAGCACTTTTGCAAAAAGTCGTTTTCTTCCACACAAAAAAGCCAGCCAGACCCGAAGGCCCAGCTGGCTTGTGCTATTATAAATATTCGCTCTGCGGCGTCAGGCCTTTGCCGCCTGCGCGTCGTGCGCTTTCTCGATATCCTTTTCCTTCTGCAGCTTTCTGCGCACCACAAAGTAGGCCGGAATGAGGAAGAAGCAGGCAAAGAACCACGCCACCGGGTTTGCGATGCAGGCCGCAAAGTAGCCCCACAGCGGCACGAACCAGAAGCCTACCATTGCGCGGGCCACCATTTCGGCCACACCGGCGAACATGGCAAGGCCAGAGAAGCCCAGCCCCTGAATGGTGTAGCGGTAGATGATGAGCACCGCCAGCGGGATATAAAAAACACTGTTCCAGAAGATAAAGCTCTGGGCGTTGGCCATGATCGCGGTCTCGCCCGCATCGAGGAACAGGCCGATGAGCAGCTTATCGGTCACGCGCAGGATAAGGAAGGACGCAATGCTGTACACACAGCCAATGCCCAGGGCGGTGTTCACGCCGCGATTCACACGGCCAAGGTCTTTGGCGCCCATATTCTGGCTGGTGTAGGTGGTCATTGCGGTGCCGATGCTCTCCAGCGGCACGCTGAGGAACTGCGCCGCCTTGCCGCCTGCAGTCTGCGCAGCCACGATGTCGCTGCCGAGACCGTTCACAGCGCCCTGCAGTACCACGCTGCCGATGGCCGTGATGCTGCACTGCAGGCCCATGGGGATGCCCATGTTGCACAGCTTTGCGCAGTGGGTCAGGCTGAAACGGCCCTCTTCCCTGCTCCAGCGCAGCTCCGGGTAGTGGCGCATGATGTACAGCAGACTGCCAAGGCCCGCCACCGCCTGACTGAACACGGTAGCAAAGGCCGCACCGAATGCGCCCATGTCGAATACGATGATGCACACAAGGTCAAGAGCGATGTTCAAAAAGCTTGCCACCAGCAGAAAATACAGCGGGCGCTTGCTGTCGCCCAGTGCACGCATCAGGGCGCTGGTCACATTATAAAGCAGGGTGAACGGGATGCCCCAGAAAATGGTGCGGATGTAGATATCCGCAAGGTCGATGATGTTTTCCGGCGTATTCGTCCACACCAGCACCGAGCGGGTCAGTGCCACCGTAACGATGGTCAGCACCACCGCAAAAAAGATGGACAGCCACACTGTATTGGCGGTGTAACGGCGCATTTCCTTGTAGTCCTTTGCGCCGAAAGTCCAGGAGATGGGGATGGAAAAGCCGCAGGCAATGCCGTTGACAAAGCCCAGCACCAGATAGTTCAGGCCGCCCACGCTGCCCACCGCCGCCAGCGCTTCCACGCCCACAAAGCGGCCCACGATGATGGTATCGGCCAGATTGTAGAACTGCTGGAACAGGCTGCCCAGCATCAGCGGCACCGCAAACGCAAGGATCAGCTTCAGCGGACTGCCCTGAGTCATATCCTTTGTCATGGCAAAACCTCCTACCACTCAGGGGATATCTGAAAGCAAAGCAAAGAAACAAACCATGTTTTCAGCTTTTCAGATACGCCCCGGAAAAATCTGCTCAACGGCGTATTTTTGCCGTGAAAAACGCCCTGCCGGAAAGGGGCAGGACGTTGTGTGCATTCATGAATGGTATTATAGCGGAGTGACGCAGGATTTACAAGATTTGCATTGCATCAACATTTCCAGTTTTTTGCCGGAAGAATTGGGCATTTTGCGAAGTCAGCCCGTTTTGGTCTCCTTCCAGGACATGGTCAGGTGCCGTTTACTCTCCACGCAGTCTTTCAGATACAGATTGATCAGCGTCTGGTACGGGATGCCCACCTGCTCCGACTGCTCTTTGAAATAGTCGATCGTACTGCTGTCGATGTTGATCGTGATCTGTTTTTTCAACGCTTTTGCGTAGGGGTTCTTTTTCGCATGAGAAAAATCGTATTCGTTCAGCATAACAATACAGCCCTCACTTTCCATAATAGCTTGCTTCGGTCTTGGTGGCTTTTCGGGCCGAGATGATGCGGATGACGGTATCCGACGCACGGTAACAATGACACAGGAACATCATTCCGGGGATCTTCCTCAGTCCGAATAATGCGCGAGGAACTGGCGGGTGCGCTCCTCCTGCGGGTGCTCGATGAGCTGCCGGGCAGGGCCTTCCTCCACCACAACGCCGCCATCCATGAACATGATACGGTCGGCCACGTCACGGGCAAAATGCATTTCGTGGGTGACGATGATCATGGTGGTCTTGCGGTCAGCAAGGTCACGCAGAACTTTCAGCACTTCACCGGTCAGTTCCGGGTCAAGGGCGCTGGTGGGCTCGTCGAAGCAGAGGATGTCCGGGTGCAGGGCCAGTGCGCGGGCAATGGCCACGCGCTGCTGCTGACCGCCGGAGAGCTGGTGCGGATAGTGGCCTGCACGGGCAGACAGGCCCATCTGGGCCAGAAGCTCCTGTGCCTGCTGTTCCAGCTGGGCATGGATGGCTTTTTTGTTTGCCTTGTAATCCGGGCTCTCCTTTGCCAGCAGCTCACCGGCCAGCATCACGTTCTGCAGGGCGGTGTACTGCGGAAAGAGGTTGAAGTTCTGGAATACCAGACCAAAGTGCAGCCGCTTTTTGCGCACCTCGCTTTCCCGCTGGGTGGCGGGGTCGGCGGCGTCCCACATGGTCTCGCCGTTCACCTTGATGACACCGGTGTCCGGCCGCTCCAGAAAGTTCAGGCAGCGCAGCAGGGTGGTCTTGCCGGAACCGGACGAGCCGATGATGGCCAGCGCCTCACCCTGTTCAAGGTTCAGCGAAATATCTTTGAGCACCTTGGTCTCGCCAAAGTTTTTGCCGATGCCGGAGGCTTCAAGCAGTGCCATGATTCAGTTTCCTTCCTTTCATCAGCGGAAATAATCCAGTTTCTTTTCAGCCCAGCCAAACAGCAAAGTCAGCGCGCCCACGAACACCAGGAAGAAGATGGCGGTGGAGAACAGCGGCCAGATCAGGCCCTTTGCGCTGTACTCCTTGGCCATCATGATGATCTCCTTGTTGGCGATGGTGTTGGCCAGCGAGGTATCCTTGACGAGGGTGATGACCTCGTTGCCCATGGGGGCCAGAATGCGCTTGACCACCTGCAGCAGCGTCACCTTGAAAAAGATCTGGGTCTTGGTCATGCCCAGCACCTGACCGGCCTCGGTCTGGCCCTTGGGGACAGCCTCGATGCCGCCGCGGTAGATCTCGGAGAAGTAGCAGGCATAGTTGATGGCAAAGGCCACCACCGCCGCCACCATGCGTCCGCCGGAGCCGGAGGGCCACGGGTTATTCATGCCCAGCAGGCCGGGGCCAAGGTAGATCACGATGATCTGCAGCATCAGCGGCGTACCGCGGATGACCCACACGAAAGTTTTCACCGCGCCGGAAAGCGGCTTGCACCGGCTCATGGAGCCGAAAGCGACCACCAGACCCAGCGGCAGCGCAAACAGCAGGGTCAATGCAAACAGTTCACAGTTGAGCAGAAACGCGCCGGAAAGGCGCCCCAGAATCACAGACACAAGAACACACCCATCAATCCGTTTTTAACAAAGGGAACGCCCCGCTCAGGGGGCGCTCCGATCATTTTAAATGTAAATGCTTAATCGGCCAGAGCCAGATCGTACTTGTCGGCCAGAGCCTGCATGGTGCCGTCAGCCTTCAGCTCGTCAAAGACGGCATCCACAGCGGCGGCGGTATCGCTGCCCTTGCGGAAGGCCACGCCGTACTCCTCAGCGTTCAGCTCGTCCACGATCTTCAGGCTTGCATAGTCGGTGCCCTCACCGATCATGGCGTTGGCCAGAGTCAGATCCAGAACAGCCGCATCTGCAGTGCCTGCGGCAACTTCCATCAGGCAGTCGGTCTGAACGCTCTTGGAAACGTAATCGGCCTGTGCCAGATTCTCGTCTCCTTCGATGGCAGCCTCACCGGCAGAGCCAGCTTCAGCCACTACGGTCTTGCCCACCAGATCTGCAGTGGAGCTGTAGTCGGTACCGTCCTTCACGACCACGACCTGTGCGTTCTTGGCGTAGGCCTTGGTGGTGGCGGTGTTGGCCATGATATCATCGGTCAGGGTCATGCCGTTCCAGATGCAGTCGATGCTCTTGGCATCCAGCTCAACCACCTTGGTGTCCCAGTTGATCTCCACGAACTCCGGCTCGACCCCCAGCTTTTCGCACACAGCCGTTGCCAGCTCGGTGTCAAAGCCGGTGAAGTTGCCGTCTGCATCGGTGTAGTTCATGGGTTCGTAGACGGTGTAGCCAATGACCATCTTGCCCTTTTCCTTGATGTAATCCAGATCACCGGCAGCGGTTTCGGCAGCAGAAGCAGCTGCGCTGCCGGATGCGGCAGAAGATGCCACGGTGGAAGTGGATGCGGCACCGCCGCAGGCGGCAAGGCTCAGTGCCATGGCACCGGCCAGAAAAGCAGAGACTAAACGTTTCATAACAGGTTTCCTCCCTCGTTATTTCCCAAAAGATGTTCCCTCTCAGTTTAGCATTTTATCATGCTAAAGTGTTAAACTGTGACTATAGAATAGCGCGTTTGAAGGCATTTGGCAAGAGGAAATATAAAAGTTAGTGCATATTGCCCTTTATTTTTTTCTTTTCGTTTCGTCTCTTGTTGAATTGCACAAATAAAAGAGGAAAGACGCAGTGTCTTTCCCCTTTCCGATTGCTTATTCTTCTGCGAACGCTGCCAGTGCCGCCTTTTGCAGCTCTGTCACTGAAATAGTACATACAGCCGCAAGGTCGGCATCCGAGCCGTCATCCGGGATGGACGCCACCTCTGCGCGGGTCCGGCCCTTGAGGTAGTCGCACCAGCCCTCGCTGTGCTCATACCATTCTTTGTCCAGAGCGGATGCACCGCGCATCCCGTACTGATCGCCCTGCTCCAGCTTGGTTTTCACCAGCTCCGGTGCCGATACGGTGCCGTCCGCGCTCACTGTCAGGGCAGGCTCCGTCACGTCAGCGATGGCACCAGTCACGCGGTCGTCGGCATCCAACGTCAGAGCTGTCACCGTAATATCCACCTGCGCAGTCACATCGTGGTCGTCGGCGGCGGTCAGATCTTTGGTATCATTGCGCACCGACACGCCCAGCACAGCACGGTCGCCGCGGGCCGAACCCACCGCCTTTGCGTTCTCACAGGCGCGCACCACTGCATCCCGATAGCCGTCCACTGCAATGGTACAGCCGGAAAGCAGGTCGGCATCCTTGGGCTTGCCGTCATCGTCGGTGGCAAGCTTTTTCACCTCGTCCGGCGTCTTACCTGTGAGAAAATCGCCAAAGGCATCTGCCTGTTCTGCCCAGCCTTTTTTCAGCGAGGACACCGCAGCCAGCGGGTAGTCCTCCCCTTTCTGGCGCTTGGTAAGAGTTTCGCCGGGCATCGTCACCTTGCCGGTGCCGTCCCCCGTTACAGAAAGTTCCACCTCATCCAGCATCACATCGGCCACTTTCCCCTCAGCATCCAGCAAAACGGCGGCAGCAATCGTGTTGATCTTCCCGGCACGCTCCTCTCCGTCCGCTTCCGTCAAGATGCCAAGGCCGGTGCGCCATGCGGCGTTCTGCGTGGTCTGGGACGAGCTGCCGCCCATGCCTGTGCTCATGCTTCCGGAAGAACCGGAGCCGCTCCCACCGCAGGCGGTGAGTGTCAGCGCCGCCGCCAGCGTGCAGCCCAAAACCGTGCAGGATATCTTTTTCGTTATCATCGAAACGCTCCCTTTCCTGCCCCATCGTAAAGGGGCTTTTGGGCTAGTTTGCCCGGAAAGCAGCGGTTTTATTTCGCGTCTACCGCGGTCTGTCGTTTCTTTTACATTAAAGGGCTCAGCAGCCGCAGCACGCTGTCCAGCACAGTGCCCAGCAGACCGGTATGGCAGTCCGATACCTGTACCTCCCGGCATTTGAGCAGTGTATCCCGCACGTCATCCCGCAGGACGGTCACCTGACTGTTGTTCTGCAGCAGCACGCCGCACTCGAAGTGCAGGAACAGGCTGCGGTAATCCATGTTGATGCTGCCCACCACAGCGGTGCTGTCGTCGCTCACCCAGCACTTGGCGTGCAGGAAGCCGGGGGTGAACTCGTAAATGCGTACACCCGCCCGCAAAAGCGGCAGATAGTACGACCGGCTCAGCCGGAATACCAGCTTCTTGTCCGGGATGCCCGGCAGCACCAGACGGACATCCACCCCGCGCTTGGCGGCGTTTTTCAGCGCATCCAGCATTTCCTCGCCGATCGCAAGGTAGGGTGTATAGATGTAGACATACTGTTTTGCCTGCGCAAGGATATTCAGATAAACGGTTTCTGCCATGGGCTCCTCGTCCAGCGGACTGTCTGCATAGGGCTGCACCACGCCGTCCGGCACCAGCGGCACCCGCGGCATGGGGCGAAACGCATCATAATCCGTCTCGCTGGGGCGAAAGGCATTCCAGAAGTTGAGGAACATCACCGTAAAGTTCCACGCGGCGTCGCCTTCCACACGCAGGGCTGCATCCTTCCAGTAGCCGAAGCGCTGCTCTGCGTTGATATACTCATCTGCCAGATTCACGCCGCCGGTGTAGGCCACAGTACCGTCAATGACTACGATCTTGCGATGGTCGCGGTGGTTCATCACCAACGAGATCAGGGGCACCACCGGGTTGAACGGGATGCAGCGGATGTGCGCCCGCTCCATCCGCACGATAAAATCG
>OLZV01001097.1_pt1 | contig 10417 bp, 9 predicted proteins | sample 1644531 | NCBI WGS metagenome assembly OLZV01 (sample SAMEA103958115, study PRJEB25191) | human gut metagenome | biome: human-associated habitat [ENVO:00009003]; feature: intestine environment [ENVO:2100002]; material: feces | place: Germany | collected 2013/2015
ATCTTCGCTTTCAGGCTTTGCGATATCAAAGCCCGCCAGCTGCACCCGGCTGCCCTTTTCGGCAAAGGCCTGTGCGATGCAGCGGTCGTACCAGCCCTCGCCGCAGCCCGCATCCAGCAGGTGCAGCGGCGCATCCGGCGCGGCAGGCAGGCCGTATTCCAGACACAGCTCTCCCAGCGCCCTGCCGAAGATGCCGTAGTATCCGGCATTCAGAAACGCGCGGCGGGCCGCCACCATCTCTTTGCTGTCGCCGGGGGCCTTGGTGCGCATGCTCTGCACCGGCAGCAGGTGCCAGTAGCCCTCCTTTGCGCGGTCGAAGCAGTGGCCCTTTGTGCATTTCAGGGTGCTGTCGCCGGTCAGTTTCTCCCCGCACAGCGGGCACTGCCATGGGGCAAACGGTTCATTTTTGCTCATACTTCGTCGCTGTGATCCTCAATGGGGGCAGTTGCGCCGCCGTGGGCATTCATATATTCCTCAAAGTTGGTGAACTTCTGCTGCGGCGGGCGGCGGCTGATGAGCACCAGACCCGGGTCTTCGTCCCGTACAGCGGCACGGCTGCGGCGGCCGGACTCCGTTTTGGGTGCGCGGGCCGCTGCGGGCTGGGCGCTGCGGGGGGCGTTCTGACGGCTGCGGGGGCCGTTGTTTGCGCTGCGGCCCTGCTCTGCGTTCTGGTTCTGAGCGGCAGGCTGACCGTTCTGGCGTGCCGGGCGTTCATTGCGGCGGCCGCGCGGGCCCTGACTGCCGCCGGACTGCTGTGCAGGCTGCGCGGCGGTGCGGATGGCCGGGGCGGCAGGTGCAGCCGGGGCCTTCTTAGCCGGGCGCAGCGGCGTGGCCTCCGGCGCACTGACAAAGTGCGGGTCAAACTTGGGCTGTGCATTGCTGCCGCGGGCAGGAGCATTCTGTTCCCGGCGCGGGCGGCTGCCAGTATTGGAACGGCGGTCGCTGCTGCGTCCGCCGGAAGTGCGCTTGGTATCATCCATGAGTGGTTCCTCTTTTTCGATTTTTACAGGCTTCGCCTGCACTTTGGGTGCGGGTGCGGCCTTTTTTTCAGGCTTTGCTTCGCTCTTTGCAGGCTTTGCCTGTTTTGCGGCCTGCTTTTCTGCCGGTTCGGCGGCAGCGGCCTTGGGCTTTTTGCCGCGCACGGGCGGCTCCGGGCGCACCGGCGCGGGCACGCCGTCCCACGGGTGGCCGCTCACCACAGGGATCTTGCGGCGGTTCAGCTTTTCGATGCCCGCCAGATACTCCTGCTCCTCGGGTGCGCAGAAGCTGACCGCCGTACCGTCGGCACCGGCACGGGCCGTGCGGCCGATGCGGTGCACATAGGTCTCCGGCACCTCGGGCAGGTCGTAGTTGAACACGTGGGACAGCTCGCTGATATCGATGCCGCGGGCGGCGATATCGGTGGCAACCAGCACCTTGGTCTTGCCGGCCTTGAAGTTTTCCAGTGCGGTGACGCGGGCGGTCTGGCTCTTGTTGCCATGGATCGCCGCAGCCGGGATGCCCTGCTTGGTGAGGTCTTTTGCGATCTTATCCGCGCCGTGCTTGGTGCGGCTGAACACCAGCGCATTCACCACCGGGGGCTGCAGGTTCTTGATGAGCCAGGGCAGCAGGAATTTCTTGTTGCCCTTTTCCACATGATACAGGCTCTGCTGGATGCGGTCCACGGTGCTGGACACCGGGTCCACCTTGACAAAGGCGGGCTTGCGCAGGATGCCGGCCGCCAGATGCTCGATCTCGGTGGGCATGGTGGCGCTGAACATCAGGTTCTGGCGCTCCCCGGGCAGCTTTGCGATCACCTTTTTCACGTCGTGCACAAAGCCCATATCCAGCATCCGGTCGGCTTCGTCCAGCACAAAGATCTCAAGGTCCGACAGGTCGATGAAGCCCTGCCCGATCAGGTCGTTGAGCCGTCCCGGGCAGGCAATGAGGATGTCTACCCCCTTTTTGAGCGCTTCCACCTGCGGTGCCTGCCCTACGCCGCCAAAAATGACGGTGCTGCGCAGCTTGAGATACTTACCGTAGGCGTCAAAACTCTCGCCGATCTGCAGGGCAAGCTCACGGGTGGGGGTCAAGATCAGGGCGCGGATGGCCCCCTTTCTGCGGGGCGCATTGGCCGTGAGCCGGTCCAGCATGGGCAGCGCAAAAGCAGCCGTCTTGCCGGTACCGGTCTGGGCACAGCCCATCAGATCCCGGCCGGACAGCACCGGCGGGATCGCCGCCGCCTGAATGGGCGACGGGGTCTCATAGCCTGCTTCCTGCACAGCGCGCAGGAGCGGGGCGGACAGATTCAATTCTTTAAAAGTCATGGTTCTCCTAATTATTTCTCATGTGATTCGTTCGGCACACAAACCCTCTCCGGCTCGCGTTCGCTCGCCAGCTCCCCCGAAGGGGGAGCTTTTATGCTGCGTAAAAGAAACAGCAAAACCTCCCCCTTTCGGGGGAGGTGGCAATGCGAAGCATTGACGGAGAGGGTTATCTCCAATTTTTTACAGTTCCTGCGTCTCAAAGCCGCTGCCGGTGAGCACCTGCACACTGGTAAAGCCTGCAGCCTTGATGGCGGCGGCCGCTTCGTCAAAGCCGAAGGTCAGGCTGTTAATGTCGTGAGAGTCCGAGGTGATGATGACCTTGCCGCCCATCTTCTGCCACTCGCCCAGCAGCCACGGGCCGGGGTAGAAGTCCTTGCGGTAGCCGCGGTACACACTGCCGGTGTTCACTTCCAGCAGGCAGTCGTTCGCCTTTGCGGCCTGCAGGGCCTTGAGGGCAGCGGCCTTGTAGCGGGGCGACTCTTCGTCGAAGAACTCGCCGTTGGCATTCAGCTTCTTGATCAGGTCGATGTGGGCCAGAATATCCGGCTTGAGGGCGGCCACCTTTTCCACCTCGGCAAAGTAGGCTTCCACTGCGGCCAGCGGATCTGCGTCAAAGTCGTCGTTGATGCAGTCCCACAGATCCTGCGGACGGAAGTCGATCTCGTAATACTTGCCGGTGTTCTTGCCGTACAGGTGGTGTGCGCTGCCGATCCAGTAATCGTAGCCGGTGCGCTTGTCCTCGCTGAGGATGTCCCACTCGATGCCGCACAGGATATCCACCTTGCCCCTGTATTCGGCCTTGAGCTTTGCGATGGTGGCCTTGTACTGGGCGGTGCGGCTGGGGCTCATGCAGTATTCGCGGTCGCGCTGGGTGTAGCTATGGCCGGTGAAGCCCAGCGTGGTCAAGCCCTGCGCACATGCAGCACTTGCCATATCCTGCAAAGTATTTTTGCCATCGCACATGGTGGAGTGGCAATGGACACTGGACTTCTTATAATCTGCCATAGATAATTCACTGCATCCTTTCCTGTTTGACCTTGTGGTCAATGACGTGACGTTTTTCCAGTTCACGGGTCACATCCTCCACCGTGATGCCGGCGCTGACCATCAGCACCAGAACATGGTAGGCAAGATCGCTGATCTCGTAAACGGTTTCTTCCTTATCCTCTTTTTCGCCCGCAATGATGACCTCGGTGCACTCTTCGCCCACCTTTTTCAGGATCTTCTCCTTGCCCTTCTCGAACAGGTAGGTGGTATAGCTGCCCTCCTGCGGATCGGTCTTGCGGCCCTTGATGAGCTCATACAGGCCCTGCCAGCTGAACTGCTTCAGCTCCGGCGAGACGTATATTTCGCTGAAAAAGCAGCTCTCGGCGCCGGTATGGCAGGCGGGGCCGGATTTGACCACTTCCACCACCAGCGCATCTGCGTCGCAGTCGGCAGTGATGGACACCACCCGCTGCACATTGCCGCTGGTCTCGCCCTTGCGCCAGATCTCCTGACGGCTGCGGCTCCAGAACACGGTGCGGCCCTCGGCGATGGTGAGTGCCAGCGTTTCGGCGTTCATGTATGCGAGGGTGAGCACCTCTTTGGTGTAGTGGTCCTGCACGATGGCAGGGATCAGGCCCTTTTCATCAAATTTCAGATTCATAACGGTTCTCCCTCCCCGGATGGGGATATTACTAGTTTAGCGTATTCGGTGCGCAAACGCAAGAGTTTGCGGGTTGTTTTTGCGGAAATCCCGTTTCGCGTTACGTCTTCTCCCCGCGCCGGGGAGAAATGTCCCGGCGTTACAGCCGCATCTCCACGCCGTTTGCGTTGAGGTATTCCTTCAGATCATGGATGGTCAGCAGCTTCTGGTGGAAGATGCCCGCGGCAAGACCTGCATCGATGCCCTTGTGGTGGAACAGCTCCAGAAAGTCTTCCCTTTTGCCTGCGCCGCCGCTGGCAATGATGGGCACGTTCACCCGCGCCGCAACCGCATCCAGCATCTCAAGGTCGAAGCCGCTGCGCACGCCGTCGGTGTCGATGCTGTTCAGGCAGATCTCGCCCGCGCCGTGGTCCACGCACCAGCTGATCCAGTCCAGTGCATCCCGGCCGGTATCCTCGCGCCCGCCCTTGGCGAACACCCGGAACTGGCCGTCCACCCGCTTCACATCGGCAGAGAGCACCACACACTGGTTGCCGTAACGCTGTGCCGCCGCCGGGATGAGGCCGGGGTCCTTCAATGCGCCCGAGTTGACGCTGACCTTGTCCGCACCGCACTTGAGCACCCGGTCGAAGTCTTCCAGCGTATTGATTCCGCCGCCCACCGTGAGCGGGATAAAAATTTCGCTGGCAACGCGGCGCAGAATATCGGTAAAAATCGTGCGGCCCTCCACGCTGGCGGTGATATCATAAAACACCAGCTCATCAGCCCCGGCCGCGTTGTAATAGCGGGCCATCTCGACCGGGTCGGCCATATCCTGTAATCCGGCAAAGTTGACACCCTTGACCACACGGCCGTCTTTTACATCCAAGCACGGGATAATGCGTTTGGTAATCATGCGCCCAGCCCCCTTATTCCTGATACAGTGCCACAGCCTGTTTGAGGTCGATGGCGCCGGTGTAGATGGATTTGCCCAAAATTGCGGCGTGGCAGCCCATGGCCTGCAGCTCCGCCAGCTCTTCCATGCGGGCAATGCCGCCGGATGCCGTGATCTCCAGGCCGGAAATCTGCAACAGCTCACGGTACAGGTCCATGTTGGTGCCCTGCATTGTGCCGTCGCGGGAAATATCGGTGGCGATGATCGCCTGCACGCCAGCTTCGGCACAGCGGCGGCAGAAAGCAACGCCCGGTTCGGGGGTGACTTCTTTCCAGCCGTTCACAGCCACAAGGCCATCGCGCATGTCCACGCCAACGGCAATTTTGGGGCCGTATTTCTGCGCCATGCGGGCGGTAAAATCAAAATCCTTTACGGCAATGGTGCCCAGGATGCAGCGCCCCACGCCGAGGGAAAGATACTGTTCAATGCGGGCTTCGTCACGGATGCCGCCGCCGACCTCGATAAACAGCCCGCCCTGCTTAGCAATGGCGGCAATGGTGGTCATGTTGGCGGTGGTGTCATCCTTGGCGCCGTCCAAGTCCACCACATGGAGGTACTTGGCCCCGGCGGCAATAAACTCCCGTGCCTGGGCGCCGGGGTCTGCATTGTAAACGGTCATCTGGTCGTAATCGCCCTGGTACAGGCGCACGGCCTGCCCGCCGCGCAGATCAATGGCAGGATATAACTTCATGGCTGCACCTCACAATTCTGCAAAGGCCCGCAGCATGCGCAGGCCGGTATCGCCGGATTTTTCGGGGTGGAACTGGGTGCCGTACACCCTGCCTGCCCGCACCGCACCGGTAACGGGAATGGAATAATCGCTCACGGCCAGCGTGCTTTCGGCGCAGTTCTTGCCGTAGTAGCTGTGGACGTAATAGACGTATTCGCCCTCACGGATGTACTGGAACAGCGGGTCATCCTTTACAATGTGCAAGGCGTTCCAGCCGATCTGCGGCACCTTCAGGCTCTTGTCCGCAAGGTCGGGCTCCAGCGGGCAGACTTCGCCCTTCACAAAGCCAAGGCCTTCGTGCTCACCGTACTCGTAGCTTTTTTCAAACAGCAGCTGCATGCCAAGGCAGATGCCCAGCAGCGGCTTCTTTTCGGCTTCTTCTTTCATGACCGGCACAAGGCCCGTCGCCTCCAGCTTTGCCATGGCGTCGGCAAAAGCGCCCACACCCGGCAGGATGAGCCGGTCGGCTTTGCGGATGGTGTCCGCGTCCGCAGTCACAACGGCTTCCAGCCCCAGCTGCTTCAGGCTGGACTTCAGGCTGAACAGGTTGCCCACGCCGTAATCGATAATTGCGATCATACCAGCAGTCCTTTCGTGGAAGGGATCTCGTCCTTGTGAGCTTCGTCGATCTTCACGGCCGCGCCCAGCGCATGGCCTGCGCCCTTGAAGCATGCCTCGAGGATGTGGTGGGTATTTTCTCCCGCAAATTGTACAAAGTGGACAGTGGCGGGCACGCTGCGGGCAAAGCCCAGCCAGAATTCCTTGGCGCACTCCACGTCAAAATCGCCCACCTTTTCGGTGCTGCAATGGATATCCCAGTTCAGGGTGCAGCGGCCCGAAAGATCGACGGCGCACAAAATCAGCGCTTCGTCCATGGGCAGGTAGAAGCTGCCGTAGCGCTGGATGCCGCGCATATCGCCCAGTGCCCGTGCAAAGGCCTGCCCCAGCGCAATGCCCACATCCTCGGTGGTGTGGTGGTAGTCCACCTGCACATCGCCGTGGCAGGTGAGCACCAGATCAAAGCGGCCATGCCGGGCAAACAGCTCCAGCATGTGGTTCAGAAAGCCGCACCCGGTGTCCACCTCGTAGCGGCCGGTGCCGTCCAGATCAAGGGTCAGGTCGATCTGGGTCTCATTGGTGTTGCGTTCCAGCGAGATCATTCGGTTCGGCATGGTTCATTCCTCCATGATCTTATCCAGTGTGTTCACGAATATCTTCATCTGTTCCGATGTGCCAATGGTGATGCGCAGCCAGTTCTGGATGCGGGGCGCGTCGAAGTGGCGCACCAGAATGCCGTTTTTCTTCAACTCTTTGTAGAGTGTTCCGCCGTCTTTCCGGTCGGTACTTGCAAACAGGAAGTTGGAGCGGCTGTCCAGCACGGCAAAGCCCCGCTGTTCCAGCTGCTGTTTTGTCCATGCGCGGGTGTCCACGATGGCGGCGCGGGTCCTGTCAAAATAAGCGGTGTCTTCCAGCGCGGCCTGCCCGGCCTTCAGGGTCAGGCGGTTGATGTTGTAGGGGTTCAGGCTGAACTTGACCCGGTTCAGGTCGGCAATGAGCTTTGCATTGCCCATGGCCAGACCCAGACGCGCACCGGCCAGCTGCCGGGACTTGGAAAAGGTCTGCACCACCAGCAGGTTCTCGTACTGGTCGATGAGGGGCACGCAGCTCTCGCCGCCAAAGTCCACATAGGCCTCGTCCACGATGACCACATTGTTCGGGTTCGCTTTCAGGATGCCCTCAATTTCCGCCCGGGGCAGTGCAATGCCGGTGGGGGCGTTGGGGTTTGCAAGGACGATGGTCTGGTTCAGGCCGTAGTAATCCTTCGGGTCAAGGGTGAAATCCTCTTTCAGCGGGATGATGTGGCTGGGAATGTGCATCAGCCCACACCACACACCGTAGCAGCCGTAGGTGATGTCGGCATAGGCCAGCGGGTGGTCTGCGTCGCAGAAGGCACGCAGCGCAAAGAAGAGGTTTTCGTCGCTGCCGTTGCCGGGCATGATCTGCTCCGGCTGCAAACCGAAGTGGGCTGCGGCCGCCTTGAGCAGGTCGGCACAGGCGGGGTCGGAGTAAAGGCGCAGCTTTTCCACCTCGTGCTCGCTCACGGCAGCGATCACCGCCGGGGAGGGCAGATAGGGGCTTTCGTTGGTGTTCAGTTTGATGTACTGCTGATCCTGCGGCTGCTCACCCGGGGTATAGGGGGTGACAGCGGCCAGCGTGGGAGAAAGGAATTTACTCATTGTTCAAATCCTCACTTTTCATACCGGATGGTCACGCTGCGGGCGTGGGCGTGCAGGCCCTCATGCTCGGCAAAATCGGCAATGCGAGATTGAACTTTGCCCAGGGCATCGCGGGTGTAATAAATGAAACTGGACTTTTTCACAAAATCGTCCACGCCCAGCGGGCTGGAGAAGCGGGCGGTGCCGCTGGTGGGCAGGGTGTGGTTGGGGCCTGCAAAGTAATCGCCCAGCGCTTCCGGCACGTTGCGGCCAAGGAAGATGCTGCCTGCGTTTTTGATCTCGTTCAGCACGCCGAAGGGGTCCTCCACGCACACTTCCAGATGTTCCGGTGCAATGATGTTGCAGGCCTCAATGGCCTTGTGCAGGTCGGTGCAGAGGATGATCTTGCCGTTGTCGTCCACGCTGGCGCGGGCGATGGCAGCACGGGGCAGCTGCGGGATCTGCACCTCCAGCTCCGCCTGCACGGCCTTGGCCAGCTCCGGGCTGTCGGTGACGAGAACGGGGCTTGCCAGTTTGTCGTGCTCCGCCTGACTCAGCAGATCCGCCGCCACCCATGCGGGGTTGCAGCCGCCGTCGGCCAGCACCAGAATTTCGCTGGGGCCGGCGATCATATCGATGCCCACCTTGCCGAATACCTTGCGCTTGGCAGTGGCAACGTAGATGTTGCCGGGGCCAACGATCTTGTCCACTGCCGGGATGCTCTGGGTGCCGTAGGCGAGAGCCGCCACAGCCTGTGCGCCGCCGGTCTTGAAGATCCTGGTCACGCCTGCGGTGGCAGCGGCGGCAAGGATGACCGGGTTCACCCTGCCGTCCTTTCCGGCGGGGGTGGTCATGACGATCTCGGACACGCCTGCCACCTTTGCCGGGATCACGTCCATGAGCACAGTGGAGGGATAGGCCGCCGTGCCGCCGGGCACATACACGCCCGCCTTTTCAATGGGGGTATATTTCTGGCCCAGCACGATGCCGGGCTTGTCGTTCACCACAAAATTCTTGTGCACCTGCTGGCGGTGGAAGCTCTCGATGTTGGCGGCGGCTTCGCGCAGGGTCTCGAGGAAGTAGGGGTCCATGTTCGCAAAGGCCTCGTCGATCTCCTCCTGCGTCACCTGCAGGGCATCGATCTTTGCACCGTCAAATTTCAGCGCGTAATCCTTCAGGGCTTCATCGCCCCGGGCGCGCACATCGGCAATGATGCCGTCCACCACATCCTCCACGTTCTTTTCCGCGCGGATATCGCGGTTCAGAATTTCTTCGGGCTTCAGCTCGTCAAAGTTATACAGCTTGATCATTTTGCTTCCTCCTTGTTCTGCAGTTCCGCCCGCAGCTTTTCCAGCATGGTATCCATTTCGGCGTGCTTGAACTGGTAGCTGGCCTTGTTGGCAATGAACCGGGCCGAGATGGGCATGAACTCGGTGACCACCTTCAGGCCGTTCTCCCGCAGGGTGGTGCCGGTCTCCACGATATCCACGATGACATCCGAAAGGCCCAGAATGGGGGCCAGCTCAATGGAGCCGTTCAGCTTGATGATATCGATGTCCCGCCCCATGGATGCGTAATAGCTCTTTGCGATGCTGACGAATTTGGTGGCCACCCGCACCGGGCGGCTGGGGTCGTCTTGGTAATCGGCCGGGGCGGCAACGCACATGCGGCATTTGCCAAGGCCGGTGTCCAGCAGCTCGTACACATCGGCAGAAGCCTCTGTGAGGATGTCCTTGCCCACGATGCCCACATCGGCGGCACCGTGCTCCACATAGATGGCAACATCGCTGGGCTTGACGAGGAAGTAGCGGATGCCGGCCTCCGGGTTTTCCACCACCAGCTTGCGGGTGGCGTTGTAGTCCTCCGGGCAGCCGTAGCCGATGCCCGCCAGCAGATGATACACCTTATCGCCTAGACGGCCCTTGGGCAGGGCCACGTTCAGCATTACCCTGTCGGTGCTGTTCTTCTGCACCGGCGGCAGCGGGGCGCTCAGGCGGTCCAGCTCGTCCAGATAGACCGCAAAGCCGATGGCCCCGGCCCCGGGGGTGAACTTCTGCATCAGCAGGTCATAGCGGCCGCCCTTGAGCAGGGGCCGCGGCAGGCCCTGCAGGTAGCCCTGAAAGACCAGCCCGTTGTAGTATTCCATCTCACCGGCAAGGCTCAGGTCAAGGCGGACCGCCCCGCCGGAGGCCTCCAGCGTTTTGGCCAGTGCCCGCAGCTCAGCGGCGGCGGCGCGCATCCGGTCGTTGCGGCAGGCACTCTCTGCCTTTGCCAGCGTCTCCTCGCAGCTGCCGGAAAGCTCCAGCAGGCCGGTCAGGGCATCGGCCCCGGCGGCATCCAGCCCGGCGGCCTGCGCGGCGCGGCGCAGCTCGTGCGCATTCTTTTCCCGCAGCTTTTCCAGCAGGCCGGGGCGGGCATTCTCCGGCACGCCCAGTGCGTCGAACAGGCCGAACAGATAGCCCATGTGGCTGACTTCCAGCACCCACGCGGCCCCCAGCTGGGCCAGGCTCTGCGCTGCCAGCCGGACCGCCTGCTGCACCTGTGCTTCGCCCACCGCGCCCAGCATCTCAAGGCCCATCTGGC
>OLZV01001103.1_pt1 | contig 10390 bp, 7 predicted proteins | sample 1644531 | NCBI WGS metagenome assembly OLZV01 (sample SAMEA103958115, study PRJEB25191) | human gut metagenome | biome: human-associated habitat [ENVO:00009003]; feature: intestine environment [ENVO:2100002]; material: feces | place: Germany | collected 2013/2015
GCGGGTGTTCCAGATGGGCGAGTACATCAGCGGCATCCCGGCGGATTTCTGGTTCAGCTACCTGGGCAACCCGCTCATGCCGGCCACCCCGGAACTGGAACAGTACACCACCGACTTCGGCGTGTGGGTCCCGCCGGACGGTGGTTCCCTCTGTGTGGAAGCCTCCACCCTGAACGGCATCATCACCCTGTGCATCGAGAACAAGGCCGAAATGCCCGGCCTTGCCGGGATGATCCGCACCGCCTTTGAAAAAGAGGACATCACGGTGCTGGAAGCCGTGGATCTGGATACATAAGTGCAGAACATAAAAAGCACTCTTTCCGGGCAGGAAAGGGTGCTTTTTTGCGTCTTATTCGGTCCGTGCAGGCCGTGTGGTCACCTCGCCGCAGCGCAGAGCCTCCTGTCGGCCGTTCTCTCGCTGGATGACCAGCCGCCCTTCCTCGTCGATGGCAAGGGCCTTTGCGGCGTAGGTTTCGGTCTCGGCACACACCGTCACCCAGTGGCCGGGCACAAAGCACCGGGCGCGGTACTCATCCAGACAGTCAAAGCCGGGGCAGAGGGCCAGCAGCTCCCGGGCAATGGCCCCGGCCAGCGCGGCCCGGCTCACCGGGGCAGGCCCGCCGGGGTACAGGCTCCCGGCTTTGCGGGCCAGTTCCGGGGGCCAGTCGGCGGCGGTGGAGGTAAGGTTCAGCCCGATGCCCACCACCAGCCATTCCAGCTGTCCGCTCTCAGGGTCGGTCCCCGCTTCGGTCAGGATGCCGCAGACCTTTCTGCCCTGATAGTACAGGTCGTTGACCCACTTGATGGCAAGCTCCAGCCCGCAGAGCTTTTTCACGGCACGGCAGACCGCCACAGCTGCGCTGATGGTAGCGGTCTGGGCATTGGCGGCGGGCATTTCCGGGCGCAGCAGCACCGAGCAGTAAACGCCCTTGCCTGCCGGGCTTTCAAATCTCCGGCCCAGCCTGCCGCGTCCGGCGCTCTGGTGGGCGGTGAGCACCAGCGTGCCATGGGGTGCACCATCCAGCGCCAGCAGCTTTGCCGTGCGGTTGGAGCTTTCCAGCGTGTCATATAAATAGATGGGTGCAGGGTAGTCCCCGATGGCTTCGGCGCAGAACGGGTCACCGCCCGCCAGCCGGTAGCCCCGGCGGGGCGCAGCTTCCAGCGCGTACCCTTGGGCCGTGAGGGCCGCAGCGGCCTTGTGCACCGCAGCGCGGCTCACGCCGAGGGTCTCGGCCAGCTGCTGGCCGGAAACGTAGCTGCCCCCGGCAGAGGAAAGTGCCTGCAAAAGTGCCTGACGGGTACTGACAGCCATGGCCGAATGCCTCCTTTTGTGCTATACTATTTCTATTGTATCATAAAAATAAAATTTTTTGCAGGATTTTGAACGGCTGTTTCGTATGAATGTGCAGAAGGGCAGTGCAGAGGCTGCACTTCGTCGGACCGGGACGAAACCGAAAGGAGGTGGGTGGATCGTTGACGACCTTGGAATTCAGCGCGATGGTGCAAAAATACCAGTCGCTCGTGTATACGGTCTGCCACCAGCTGGTGCCGGATGCCGGCGATGCGCAGGACCTGACGCAGGAGACCTTTCTGGCGGCATGGCGGGCCATTGACCGCTGCCCGCCCGGGTTTGAAAAACAGTGGCTGGCGCGCATTGCTTCCAACAAGGCAAAAGACTATCTGCGCAGCGCATGGGTGCGCCGGGTGAACACCCCCGGCGATGAGGTGCTGGCGCTGGAAGGCGCGCCGCCCGGTATGCAGCCGGAGCAGCAGGTGCTGGACGCGCTGGAGTGGGGCGCGCGCGCTGTGCCGAGCGAAAACGGTGGCTTCCTGCAGGTCTCCGGTCTGACTTACGAGATTCACACGGGCGTCGCGTCCTCTGCTGAAAAGGACGAGAACGGCATGTTTACGCGCGTTTCGGGCGAATACCGCGTCAAGAACGTGATGGTCGGCGGTCAGCCCCTTGAACTGGACAAGACCTACACGCTGGCATCCCACAATTACATGCTGCTTGGCCATGGCGACGGCTACACCATGTTCGACGGCTGCGAAGTGCTGGGCGAGGACATGATGGTTGACAATCAGGTGCTGATTACCTACATCACGACCACCCTCGGCGGCGTGGTGGGCGAACAGTACGCCAACCCCTACGGCGACGGCCGCATTGTGGCGGTGGAATAAAGCAATTCTTCGGCTGGTGATTTCTGCGTTTGCAGGGGTCATCAGCCCCTTTTTTGTGTCCGGCAATTGTTTTCCCAATGTTTTTTGCTTGACAAGCGCCGGAAAAGATGGTATGATAACCGCAATTCAACAGAGACGCAAGTCTCCACAAGGCTATGAAGAGCAGCAGTAGCCGGGAAGTCGCTTTTGCAGAGAGCCGCGAACAGGTGCGAGTGCGGCAGGCGGACACCGGGGAAGAAACAGCTCAGAGCCGCCGCCCGAAAAGCGTTTGCTTAGTAGGCACGGACGGGGGAAGCCCGTGACAGCTTCGCGCAATCGTCATTTTTGACCGTTGCGGCAGAGATGCTCCGGCGCGCGCCGGGGAAAATTGGGTGGTACCGCGAGAAGTCTTTCGCCCCATGTGTTGGGGTTGAAAGGCGTTTTTTTATACCGCAAAAAAGCAAGGAGGATGACCATGAAGCGGACACATTACTGCGGCGCAATCCGCAAAGAGCATATGGGACAGACGGCGACGCTGTGCGGCTGGGTGCAGAATCGGCGCGATATGGGCGGCGTGATTTTTCTGGATGTGAAGGATCGCGAGGGCGTTGCGCAGGTCGTCTGCAATATGCAGTACCTGCCGCCGGAGGACTTCCACCATGCGGAAACGCTGCATATGCAGAGCGTGATTCAGGTGGAGGGCGAAATCCGTCACCGCGACGAAGAAACGTATAACCCGCGTCTGGCGACGGGCGAGGTGGAGCTGCTGGCAAAGCGCCTTGTTGTCCTCAGCGAAGCGCAGCCCCTGCCGTACTCGATGGACGAGGATGCGAAGGTGCGCGAGGAACTGCGCCTCAAGTATCGCTATCTGGATTTGCGCCGTCCGCAGTTGCAGAAGGCGCTCCGCTTCCGCCATCAGGTGCAGATGGCGGCGGAAAAGTACCTGAACGGCGACGGCTTCACCTGCATCGAGACGCCGATGCTCTGCAAATCCACCCCAGAAGGCGCACGCGATTATCTCGTGCCCAGCCGCGTGCATCCCGGCAAGTTCTACGCTCTGCCGCAGTCGCCGCAGATTTTCAAGCAGATGCTGATGGTTGGCGGCATGGACAAGTATTATCAGGTTGCCCGCTGCTTCCGCGACGAGGATCTCCGCGCCGATCGTCAGCCGGAGTTCACGCAGGTCGACATGGAGATGTCGTTTGTAGAGCAGGAGGATATCTTCCAGCACTTGGAGCGCCTGTTTAAGAGCATCTTCCGTGACGTGATGGGACGCGAAATCGGCTATGATTTTCCGCGCCTGACGTGGCAGGAGTCCATGGATCGCTATGGCTGCGACAAGCCGGACTTGCGCTTCGACATGGAGATCCGCGACGTGACGGACTTGGCGGCGGAATGCTCCTTCTCCGTTTTCCGGCGCGTGGCGGACGAGGGCGGCAAGGTGCGCGCGCTCAATTGCAAGGGCTGCGCGGAGAAATTCACCCGCACAACCATCGAAACGCTGACTGACCACGCGCTTGGTTACGGCGCGAAGGGCATGGCGTGGATTCTCATTCACGACAGCGGCGAGGTCAACTCCATTTTGCAAAAGTACTTCACCAAGGCGCAGTGGCAGACGCTGCTGACCGCGCTGGATGCCCAAAATGGCGATTTTATTCTCTTCTGCGCCGATAAGTTCCAAACCGTCTGTCGAACGCTGTGCGGCTTGCGCCTCGAAGTCGGTGATATGCTGGGTTTGCGCGACAAGCAGGATTACCGCTTCTGCTTTGTCACCGACTTCCCGGAGTTCGAGTGGTCGGACGAAGAACAGCGCTATATGGCGATGCACCACCCCTTCACCATGCCGTATGAGGAGGATTTACCCTACCTGATGACCGATCCCGCGCGGGTGCGCTCACAGGCGTATGACGTGGTGCTGAACGGCATTGAGCTGGGTTCCGGCTCGATTCGTATCCACCGCCCGGACGTGCAGGCGCTGATGTTCCGCGCCTTGGGCTTCACCGAGGAAACCGCCCGCGCCCGCTTCGGCTTCATGATTGACGCCTTCAAGTACGGCACGCCGCCGCACGGGGGATTCGCTTTCGGGCTTGACCGCCTTGTGATGCAGCTGCTTGGCGCAGATTCCCTGCGCGACGTGATTGCCTTCCCGAAAGTGCGCGACGCATCCGATTTGATGACGAGCGCGCCGGATTTTGTCGATGCCGAGCAGCTGGAAGTGCTGCAATTGGGCGTTTCGACGGCGGCGGAGGCAGAGAAGCATCCGCAGAAAAAGCGCCCGACGATGGCGATTAAGACCGTCGCGGAGCTGGCGAAGCTGTCCCTGACGGCAGAAGAAGAAGTGACAATGGGCGAGGAGCTGAACACAATTCTTGGCTTTGCCGAAGCCTTGCAGGAAGTGGACACGACCGACGTTCCGCAGACGGCGCACGTCATTCCAACGGAAAACGTGCTGCGCGAGGACATTCCGGCGGCACCCTTCGACCGCGATTTGCTGCTCTCCAACGCGCCGACGCGCACCGAAGACTGCGTGAATGTGCCGCAGACATTCGATTAAGGGAGGAATCAGTCATGAAAATTACCCGAATGACGCTGCTGGAGCTGTCCGATGCCATGCAGCGCGGCGATTTGACCTCCCGCGAGGTCACGCAGGCGTATCTCGACCGCATCCACCAGGTGGAGGGCAAGGTGCAGGCGTATATCAGCCTGAACGAGGAAGAAGCGCTCCGTCAGGCGGATGAATGCGACAAGAAGCGGCAGCAGGGCGAAAAGGTGTCGCCGCTTTGCGGCATTCCCGTCGCCGTGAAGGACAACATCTGCGTCAAGGGCGGCAAAACCACCTGCGCATCCAAAATGCTGGCGGATTTCGTATCGCCGTACTCTGCCACGGTCTGGGAGAAATTGCAGGCGGCGGGCTGCGTCCTGCTCGGCAAGACGAATCTGGATGAATTTGCCATGGGCTCCTCCACCGAAAACAGCGCGTTTCACCCCACGCATAACCCGCGTGATTTGTCGCGCGTGCCGGGTGGGTCGTCCGGCGGTTCGGCGGCGTGCGTCGCGGCGGATGAAGCCCCCTTTTCTCTCGGCAGCGACACCGGCGGCTCCATTCGCCAGCCCGCGGCGTTCTGCGGCGTTGTTGGCATGAAACCGACGTATGGCATGGTCAGCCGCTATGGGTTGGTCGCGTTTGCCTCGTCGCTGGATCAAATCGGCCCGATGACGAAGACTGTGGCGGACAACGCGCTTGTGCTGGATGCGATTGCCGGCTACGATTGCCGCGACACGACCTCCATCAAACGCGGCTATACGCCCATGAACCGCGAGATGAAAGCAGGCGTGAAGGGCTTGCGCATCGGTCTGCCGAAGGAAATGTTCGGCGAGGGCTTGTCCGCTGATGTCCGAAAAGCCGTCATGAACGCTGCCAAGACGCTCGAACGCCTTGGCGCGACGGTGAAGGAAGTCAGCATTCCGTCGCTGAAAGTCGCGCTTCCGGCGTATTACGTCCTGTCCTCGGCGGAAGCCAGCTCGAACCTTGCGCGTTTTGACGGTGTCCGCTATGGGCACCGCGCGGCAGAATACGCGGATTTGGAGGAATTGTACCTGAAGAGCCGCAGCGAGGGCTTCGGCGCGGAGGTCAAGCGGCGGATTCTGCTGGGCACTTACACGCTGTCCGCTGGGTACTTCGATGCGTACTACAAGAAGGCATTGCAGGTGCGCACGCTCGTCATCCGCGAACTGAACGCGGTGCTGAAGGACGTTGACTGTCTGCTTTCGCCCGTCGCGCCGACGACTGCCTACAAAATCGGCGAAAAGACGATGTCGCCGCTGGAAATGTACCTCGGCGATATTGATACCGTCCCGGTGAATATCGCGGGCATTCCGGGCTTGTCGCTGCCTTGCGGGCTTGACCGCGCGGGGCTGCCCGTCGGCGTGCAGCTGATGGGCGCGACCTTCTCCGAACCGCTGCTCTACCGAGTCGGCTATGCGCTGGAAGAGGCGCTGGGCGAAATCTGCAAGGAGGCGACGCTGTAATGGCTTGGAAGATGATGGACGGATACGAAATGGTCATCGGCTTGGAGGTTCATGTGGAGCTGAAAACGAAGACCAAAATCTTCTGCGCCTGCCCGACGACCTTCGGCGCAGCGCCGAACACGCAGTGCTGCCCGGTCTGTATGGGCTTTCCGGGCACGCTGCCGGTGCTCAATCGGCAGGTGGTGCATTACGCGGTGCTGGCGGGGCTGGCGACGGGCTGCACGATTGCGCGTTACTCCAAGCAGGACAGAAAGAATTATTTCTATCCCGATCTGCCCAAAGCGTACCAAATCAGCCAGTATGACCTGCCGCTGTGCGTCGGCGGGCACTTGATGGTGGAGACGGAAGCGGGCGAGAAGCGCATTGGCATCACGCGCATCCACATCGAGGAGGACGCGGGCAAGCTCGTGCATGACCCGGAGAAGGGGACGCTCATCGACTGCAACCGCTGCGGCGTTCCGCTGATTGAAATCGTGTCTGAGCCGGATATTCGCACGCCGCAGGAGGCTGTCGCGTACCTGCACAAGCTGAAGGCGGTCATCGAGTACACGGGCGTGAGTGACTGCCGGATGCAGGAGGGTTCGCTCCGCTGTGACGTGAACCTCTCCATCCACAAAAAGGATGAACCGTTCGGCACGCGCACGGAAATGAAAAACCTGAACTCGTTTACGTCCGTTCAGCGCGCGATTGAGGAGGAATACCGCCGGCAGGTGGAGGCAGTCAAGAAGTGCGAAGCGATTGTGCAGGAGACGCGCCGCTTCGACCAGACCACGGGCAAAACGTCCTCCATGCGCCGCAAGGAGAACGCCAACGACTACCGCTATTTCCCCGACCCGGACTTAGCGCCCATTGTGCTGAGCGACGAAGTCATTGCCGGGTGGCGCAAGGAACTGCCGCAGCTGCCGGATGTGCGCAAGGCGGCGTACATGGCGGATTACGGGCTGACGGCGTACGCGGCGGAGCAGCTGGTCTCCAGCAAGTATCTGGCGGACTACTTCGAGACGGCGGCGCAGTCCACCGCGGCGGTCAAAATGCTGGCGAACCTGATGATCAGCGAAGTGTTCCGCCTGTTGGATGGCGAGGATGCGAAAATCCCGCTGAACCCGGCGTCCTTGGCGAAGATTGCGGACATGACGGAGCAGAGCCTTATCAGCGTCGGTACAGCGAAAAAGACGATAGACGCGCTCTGGGACACGCCCGAAGACCCGGAGGAATACGTCACCCGCATGGGACTGATGCAAATCAGCGATGAAGCGGTGTTGACAGAGTACGTCCGCAAAGCCATCGACACGCACCCGGAGATGGTCGCGGGCTACCGCAAGGGCAAGCTGACGCTGAAAAACGCGCTGATGGGCGTGGCAATGGGGCTTTCCGGCGGCAAGGCGAACCCGGTGGTGCTGCAAAAGCTGATGGACGCGGCGCTGGATGCATAATGGCAGGAAGAAATTACGCAATTCATGTCAATCGAAAAGGTACGCGCAGCATTTGCCGCGCAGGGGATTGCCGACCGCATCCGCGAACTCGATGAATCCAGCGCAACGGTTGCTTTAGCGGCACAGGCGCTGGGCTGTGGGCCGGGGCGCATCGCGAAAACGCTCTCGTTTCAGGGCAAGGAGCAGCCGATTCTGATTGTCGCGGCGGGGAATGGCAAAATCGACAACCACCGCTTCAAGGAGCGCTTCGGCGTGAAGGCGAAGATGCTCGCAGCGGAGGAAGTGCCGGAGAAAATTGGCCATGCCGTCGGCGGCGTCTGCCCGTTCGCAGACGCGCCCCCAAGCTGCTCTTCCCCCAAGATTCTGTAAAGAACCAAAATTCGCGGAGCATCTTGGCGCATTTTCATCTGGAAATAGTATAAAATCGCACACGAAAAAGACCACGCACCGAAAATCGGTCATGCGTGGTCTTTTTCACATGCGGCAGAATCAGGGAATCAGCAGACGCCCGCAGCTTTCGCACTCCACAATCTCGCCGTTGGCGGACGTGACGCGGCTCAGCACTGCCGACGGCAGCGACATATTGCAACCGCTGCACTGGTTGTTAATCAGCCGAGCGAGCGGCGGCGTGATGCGCTTCTTAATCTCGTGATAGCGTGCCAGCAGCTCCGGCGAAATGCCCTCGCCCTTCTTTGCGACGATGGCCTTCTGTGCCTTCAGGGCAGCTTCCTTTTCCGGTGATTCCTTGTCGTACTGCTTCTTGAGATTATCAAATTCTTCCTTCAGCTTAATGGCATCGCGGCGCAGGCTGCGTTCTTTCTGATCGTAATCGTTGGCATCCTTTGCCATGCGCTTCATTTCCTGCTCATAGCTGCCAATCGTCTCCAGAAAGCGGTTCACCTCGCTCAGCAGCGCTTTCGTATCATCCAATTCGGTCGGAGGATTCTGCTCGAAGCGGCTTTGCAGGTGGCGCAGCTGTTCTTCGCAGCGGGTGATGGCATCGCGGATGGCATCCTTGCGGTCAGAGAGAATCGCCACCTGTTCCTCCATCTGCTTGTACTGCTTCTGCTTGGCGTTGAACTGCGTGCGGCAGGTATTCATCTTCTGGCGCAGCGGACTGCGGCTCAGCTCCTGTTCGAGTTTGTCAGCCTTGCGGTCTTCCACTTGATACTGCCATAACATAGCAAGCTGGTCCATAAGTACCTCCTTGATAAACAGCGTGCCGGAGGGCACGGACGGTCACTCATACGCGCTGCGTTCGGAGCGCGAAATGTGCATTTTCCATTGTACTATATCCGGCGCGTTTTGTAAAGCCTTCATGAGCGCAAAAATACCGGGATTTTCCGTGGCAAAGTGTCCCGCCTCCAACAGCACCACGCCGTGGTAGGATGCATCCAGCGCAATGTGGTGCTTCACCTCGCCTGTGAGGAAAGCATCCGCGCCCATGGCGCGCGCATCTGCCCACTCGTCGCACCCGCCGCCGGAGCAGAGACCGACGCGGTGGATGAGCGCCTCCCGATGCCCCATCACGCGCACTGTGTCGCCCAACTGCCGCGCGGCAAAATCTGCGAACGCTTCCGCCGTCATCGGTGCGGATAAATCTCCCACGCGCAGGAAGCCCTCGCCGACGATGCTCTCCAGCCCCAGCAGTCCCGCCAGCGTGTCGTTCATGCCGCCGGACGCTTGGTCGAGGTTCGTGTGCGCGGCAATCAGCGATAAGCCGTTTGCAATCAGCCGAATCAGCAGATGCCCCTCGTAATCCGCCTCAGTCAGGCGCTTCCGGGCGGAAAACATCAGGGGATGATGCGTCACAATCAGGTTCGCGCCCGCTGCCAGCGCATCGTCAATCACGCGGTCGGTCACGTCCAGCGCAAGGTGGATGCCCGTCACTTCCGCCTGTGGATTGCCCACCAGCAAGCCGGAATTGTCAAAATCCGCCTGCGTGTCAAACGGCGCAAGCGCGTCAATCAGCTCGTAAACCCGCTGCACCGTCAGCATGGCGCACCCTCCAATTCCATGATTTTTCGTTGATAAAAGTCGATTTCCGCCGCAATTTCGCCGCGAATCCGGCTTACATCACCCGTTGCGGATGCCAGCCCGGTCAGACGGTCGTCCATCACCTTGATGCGGTAGCGGCAGTAGTCCAGCAGCATTTTCGGCGGATTCTGCACCCACAGCAAGCGCCCGTAGTGCACTTCCTCCGCCGTCCAGTCGTCCGCCTGTCCCGGTTCGGCGCGCCAGAAGATGTAGAAGCGCCCCGCCGCTTGGCAGAGTTTCTCCTGCACGATGTGGTAGCCGATTTCAGGCAATGTCCGGCGAACGAGCGGCTGCTCCGTATGCGAGGAAAGCACCAGTACCGCTCCGCAGAGCTTCTCTGCGCCGCTAAGCAGCACCTTGCGGATGGTTTCGCCGCCCATGCCCATCATCGATACACACCCGCAAGGTTTGGTCAGCGCATCCAGCCCGTCGGCGAGCCGCACATGCGCACGCTTCTCCAAATGATGGCGGCGGACACTTTCTTCCGCGTGGAGAAGCGCCTTTGGGCTGACATCTGCCAGAATCATCTCTTGGCAAATGTTGTGCGTCAGCAGATAACAGGGGAGCAGCGCGTGATCTGTGCCGATATCCGCGCCCAGCGCACACGGCTCGTACAGCTGCGCAGCGAGGGATAGTCTTTCGTCGAGCATAACGCCTCCCAAAAACGGCCCTGCCGCCAATTCGTGGACAGAGCCGCAAATGTTATTCCGTATAGTAGTCGCGCAGTTTCT
>OLZV01001106.1_pt1 | contig 10363 bp, 9 predicted proteins | sample 1644531 | NCBI WGS metagenome assembly OLZV01 (sample SAMEA103958115, study PRJEB25191) | human gut metagenome | biome: human-associated habitat [ENVO:00009003]; feature: intestine environment [ENVO:2100002]; material: feces | place: Germany | collected 2013/2015
TCTTTGAGGAGCTCATTTGGGCTCTTTGACGACCTCAAAGAGGCTCTTTGACAACGAAGCCCAATTTTAAGATTTGTTAACAAAACTGTATAGCAAAAGCATCGAAAAAACATCACTTTGCTCACATATCGCCTTTTTCATTGACTTTTCGCTTTTTCGTAGTTTTGCATAATTATGCAAGAAGAGATGTATAAATATGCAATATCACATCACCCATTCCATCCAGTTGTCGGGTGTTATGACAGCCGTTTCCTTAACATCGTAGATCGTTAAGAACGAAGAAGGAAACTGTGTGTTTGCGCGTCGCGGATTCCATTTCATCTCAAAAACCGTAAACTGTCCATCGCTCTCTTCTATATAATCTATTTCCTGTTGCTGTGTGGTGCGCCAAAAATAGCTGTTGGCATAACGTCCGGCATATTGGTTGGCTTTGATACGCTCGCTAATGATAAAATTCTCCCACAATGCACCCGTGTCTTGTCGCAAAGACAAGGGAGCAAAATTCTGAAGTATGGCATTGCGGATGCCATTGTCGTAGAAATAAACTTTCTTTCCTTTTTTCAACTCGGTGCGCAGATTGCGGTTAAAACCGTTGAGTCGGAAAATGATGTAACATTTCTCTAACAGATCAATATATTTCTCAACCGTCTTGTTGTCTGTGCCTACGGTTTGGGCGAGTTCATTATACGACACCTCGCTGCACACCTGAAGAGCCAGAGCTGTGAGCAGCTTGCCGAGCAACACAGGACGACGGACGCTCTCAAGCGACAACAAATCTTTATAAAGATAGCTGCCTGCAAGATTCATGAGCAGCTCTTTTGCATCGTCGGCATGGTTCAAGATGTCTGGATATGAGCCATAGACAAGACGTTGCTCCAACGTTTGCTTTACACCAAGAAGGCCTTGCGCATTCAAAATCTCGGATGTGGATATTGGAAAGAGATGATACTCAAATTTGCGACCGGTGAGAGGTTCATTAAGCTGGTCTTGCAATTCGAACGACGATGAGCCCGTGACCAACAGTTGCACCTCTGGAAAACTATCGGTTATGCGCTTCAAAGTCATACCAATATTTTCCACTCGCTGAGCCTCGTCAATAACAACAATCTTATTGTCGGCTATGAGCAACCGTAGCTCAGCTGTGTTGATATTGGTGAGCAAGTCTTTCACCTCAGGCTCATCACAGTTCAGCTGTAAGGTCTTGCAGTCTTGCTTCTCAAGAATCATCTTGAACAGGGTGCTTTTGCCGACCTGTCGCGCTCCGATAACGATGATTGCCTTTCCAGCAAACATGCGAGCCTCTATTGTTTTTTGAAGTTGTCGTTCTATCATTTCTGAATGTGTTATTAATCGAGGCAAAGATAAAGAAAAAAAACCGTAATCCCAAAAATTATGCTAACTTTTGGGATTACGATCCCAAATTTCATAGTGATTTTTGGGATTAGGATCTCTTTTGTCTTGAGACAGAGCGAACTTACTCGGGACTTCCACCCGTTAGACAATGCTCATGCCGAGCATACAAAAAGCCTGCCCCCAAATTGTGAGAGCAGGCAAAAACCTATTATTATCCTTTTACTTAATGTTGTGAGATGTGTCTCATTTCGTCAGATTGTTGTTGTAGCCATGTGGCGAGAGCCTGTTGCCACGCCTGTCTGTAGGCAAAGTCTATGTTGCCAACCCATCCGTGTCCGCCCGTAGGGAAGAGCAGCAGTGCTGCCGACACGTCTTTTGATAGAAGGGCGTTGTAATACTCCACGCTGTTGCGTACGGACACCGTTGCGTCGTCGGTGCTGGCGGCAATGAATGCTGGTGGTGTGTCGGCTGTCACTTGTAGCTCGTTGCTGTAGAGTCGGACCTGCTGTTCAGACGCATTCTTGCCGATGAGGTGGTCGCGGCTGTCTTTGTGTGTGAACGTCGAGTCGAACGAAATGACGGGGTAGAAGAGTATCTGAAAGTCGGGCCGCTCTGCTTGACTGGTGTAGTGTGTGGCGGCAGTGGCTGCCAGATGTCCTCCTGCCGAGCAACCTTGTATGCCGAGCCGCTTGACAGCGAACTCCTCGCTGTGGGCTTTCATTATCTTCATGGCGCGGAATACATCGCTCACTGGCACGTCGCAATGGCCGTTGGGCAGACGATATTTTAGCACGGCGTAAGTTACTCCGTGGCTGTTGTACCAGTTTGCCATGTTGTGGCCCTCCGTCCCCTGCCATACATGTATGTAACTACCTCCAGGACATGCTATCACGGCAAGTCCGTTGGGATGTTTGGGAACATAGACTGTTAGCACGGGCTTTGTCACGTTGGCGACATGCAGCCCCAGGTCGGTTTCTGGTGCCGTTATGCCGTTGCTGTTTGGTGCTCCGTTCTGCCACAGATCTAATTGTTTGACTCGACTCGTGTATTCGAGTGTCATGGCCGTTTCGTCTTGGGCTTTGGCGGGTAGCAGCCCCAACAGCAGGATGGTAGCTAATAGTAATGTGATGTTTCTCATTTTGTTATATTTGCAAGATAAGTGGGTTTTCGTATGAAGGGCCTCTTTACTTCACCTCTTGACCTAATGTCAGCGTGTTGCCGAGGTCGTTGACACGGAAGATGTGTGCCCGTTCATTGCCGCTGTTGGGGGAGTGCAGCACAATGCAGAGCTTGCCGTCGAAGGTGTGGAAGAGCATGCCGTGGCCGCCGTCAGAGGTGTATAGCGGCTCGGTCTGCTGTCGCCAGGGACCTGCCACCTTGCCCGTGGTAGACTCGGCGATGCCTGTGGCGTAGTCTTTGTCGTGGAAACTCGACCATATCATGAGCAACTTGCCAGTGCGTGTGCGGTAGAGGAAACATCCGTCGGTGACCACTGCGCGTGGCATGTCGGCTACCTCTGTCGCCACACCTGTAGCCCATGGTGCTGCCGTGGCGTTGAAGAGCATCTGTGGGTTGCCCACCGTGTGTGATAAATCGGGCGACATGCGTACGAGATTAATGGTTCCGTCGCACACCTGCACCCACTCGTGGCAGTATACCATATAAGGTGTGCCATCTTCAACCCATAGTGTGCCGTCGAGCGCCATCTCGTCGAGCGGTGTCTGCTGGTGCTTCGTGAGGGGCAGGAACGGACCTGTCGGCGTGTCGGCGCGGAAAATTTGTGTGCCTCGCCATTTGTATTCGGCCCAGCCTTCCACGTTGTTTTTCCATTTGACGTCGCTGTTCACTGTGGCGAAAGCGTAATATTTGCCTTTATATTTGTGTACCTCTGGCGCCCATATTACGCCCGTGCTCCAGTTGTCGGAGGGCAGGGTGAGCACCTGCTTGGGTCCGTGCCACTGTTTGAGGTCTTTGCTGCTGTACACCTCTATGCCTCCCGTCTCCTTGCCGTCGGCGTTTTTCGCGTTGTGTGCGCGGTAGAGATAATAGGTTGATGATGCCTTGTCGGCGAGGATGTAAGGGTCGCGTATCTGCAAGTCGGTTAGTGACAGAGTCTTCTCCTGCGCTCCTATGGCGAGCGATGTGAGGCAGAGTAAGACTGTGATGATGCTTTTTCTCATAGCTTTTGAGGTTAATTAGTGTGTGTTATACAGAAGAAACAAAATGAGCCACGCCCTCTGCTTAAGAAGACAGAAGACATGACCCATGATTATCCTTAAACCCAAATCGGTCATTAGGCCGTTTGGGTTTAAAAGGAAGGTCATGCCTGTGTTACAAGCAGACCTTGTTGTTTCGTTTGCTTGATGTGATGCTGTTTTCTTATTTCAGATCGCCCACCTTTACGAGATACTCGGCAATCTGCACGGCGTTGAGGGCAGCACCCTTTCTAATCTGGTCGCCAGAGAGCCAGAAGGTCAGGCCGCAGTCGTCGGCAAGATCCTTACGCACACGGCCCACATAAACATCGTCCTTGCCAGCGGTCTCGAGAGGCATGGGATAGACGAGGTTGGCGGGATCGTCCTTCAAGGTGCAACCGGGAGCGGCGGCGATGGCCTTCTGAGCCTCCTCCACGCTGATTGGACGCTCGGTCTCGATCCACACGCTCTCAGAGTGAGAACGGAGCGACGACACGCGCACGCACATGGCTGAACATTTCACGTCAGAGTGCATGATCTTCTGTGTCTCGTTGAACATCTTCATCTCCTCCTTGGTGTAACCGTTGTCGGTGAACACGTCGATCTGGGGAATGACGTTATATGCGAGCTGATGGGGGAACTTCTTCACCGTCACAGGCTCATTGTTCACCAGCTCCTTATACTGCTGCTGAAGCTCGTCCATGGCAGCTGCTCCTGCACCGCTGGCGCTCTGGTAGCTGGAGATATGAATGCGCTTGATGTGGCTAATCTGCTCAAGAGGCTTGAGCACCACAACCATCATGATAGTTGTGCAGTTGGGGTTGGCGATGATGCCGCGCGGACGGTTCAGGGCATCCTCAGCGTTACACTCGGGCACCACCAAGGGCACGTCGTTGTCCATGCGGAAAGCGCTTGAGTTGTCAATCATCACGCAGCCGTGCTTGGTGATGGTCTCGGCAAACTCTTTCGATGCGCCGCCACCAGCCGATACGAAAGCCACGTCGATGTCCTTGAAATCGTCGTTGTGCTGAAGCAGTTTAACCTCGTAGTCTTTTCCCTTGAAGGTGTACTTTCGTCCTGCGGAACGTTCTGAACCAAACAACACGAGATCATCCACGGGGAAGTTTCTCTCTGCGAGAATGCGCAGGAACTCCTGTCCTACGGCGCCGCTCGCTCCAACAATTGCTACTTTCATAATTCTATTTCCTTTACTTTCAAGGTGACAACCTGCCGTCATTGATGTTTCATTCTGAGCTTGGCTTCATAAATCTTAACTTTGACTTCTTTAAGAAAGGCTTTGGGCTTCGTCAAGAAGAGCTTGTGGCTTTATTAAGAAGAGCTTGGGCTTCATTAATAAAAGTTTTAGCTTTGCTTCATTAAGTAATTCTTTAGCTTTGCTTCATTAAGATTATCCTTACAAACAGATTGTCCTCTTTTTGATTTAACGTTTTGGTGGCTTTTATGCCCCACCCTTTTTCAATTATTATTATCCTTTTTTTTGCGCATTACGAACAATGCGCGGTGCAAAGTTAATTATTTTCTGTCTATTTGCAACCTTTTTACTCTTTTTTCTTTCAAATGTGATAGAAAAAGATGCTATAAAATAAGAAAGAGAGAGAGAAACGGGAAAGATGAAGAAACATGAAAGATAAAAAAGGAGAAAAACAGATAGGAAAACAGGTAGGAAAACGCAGGTAAGAAAAGACAATAAGATTTTTTTGTTAAAAGGCAGCAGAATTTTGTTTTGAAGAAGAAACGTTTTGCGCAGGCTCCTTTGCGTTGGTTTTAAAGACAATAGAGACAATAGAGACAATTTTAAATTTGATTTGTCGGTGCAATGACAACCTCGATCAAGGATGTTAAAATTCACCGAAAGAGCAAATTTAAAATTGTCTCTATTGTCTTTAAAATAACGACCAAGCTAAAATACGATGAGTTAACTTAGAAGACCTGTGAGCAAGGGCCAAAAGAGCATCTTGTCTTGATGTTGTATGGAAAGCTATGGTCTATTTTTTCGCTACCTTCGCCATCTCCACATCCTTAACCTTCTTAAAGAGGTCTGATGCGAAGACGAGGTCGTTAAGCTTTTCGTTGGTTGAGCCCATGACATCGTCCTTTGTGCCTTGCCACTCGTTGCGGCCTTGATAGATGAAGTTGATGTTTTCGCCAATGCCCATCACCGAGTTCATGTCGTGGGTGTTGATGATGGTGGTGATGTCAAACTCTTTCGTGATACTGCTCAGCAGTTCGTCGATGACGAGCGAAGTGTGTGGGTCCAATCCCGAGTTTGGCTCGTCGCAGAACAGATATTTGGGGTTAAGGACGATAGCGCGTGCTATGGCCACACGCTTCTGCATGCCGCCCGAGATCTCGCCCGGAAATTTCTGTTGAGCGTCGATAAGGTTTACACGGTCAAGACAGTCTTGCGCACGTTTCACACGCTCGCGATAGTTCATTGACGAGAACATGTCGAGCGGAAACATGACGTTCTCGAGCACCGAGAGCGAATCGAAGAGGGCAGCGCTTTGGAAGATCATGCCCATCTCGCGACGCATGCGCACCTTCTCGTGTTTGTTCATCGACACGAAGTCGCGTCCATCGTAAAGGATATGTCCAGAGGTCGGCTCCAGCAGTCCGACGATGTTCTTCATGAGCACCGTCTTGCCGCTACCGCTCTGTCCGATGATGAGGTTGGTCTTGCCGTCCTCAAACTTGGCGTTGATGTCCTTAAGCACCTCTTTGTCGCCAAAGCTTTTATATAAATGTTGTATCTCGATCATAAGAATGGGTTGTTTTATGTGGAGGTATAGGGCTATAGAGCTTTAAGGGTTATTGAGCTTTAGGGGTTATTGAGCTTTAGGTCTTATAGGTCTTATAAAACTTATATAAAAAAGCCTTTTAAAGAAGTCTCAAGACCCTCATTTTCCTAAAAGGCGTCAGCCTTTTTTTTTACCTTTTTACCTTTTTACCTTTTTACCTTTAAAAAGAATTTTTCACTTTTCGTTTTTCTCTTTTCCCTTACAACGGCGTCAGCCTTTTTTTACCTTTTTACCCTTTTACCTTTTTACCTTTAAAAAGATCCTTAGCTCAGCATCTGCGTCAGGAACACGTCGCTGAACAAGATGAGCACGCTCGACGACACTACAGCATCGGTTGAAGCCTTGCCCACCTCAACGGAGCCGCCCTCTACACTATAGCCGAAGAACGACGACACGCTGGCAATGATGAACGCGAAGAACAAGCTCTTGATGATGCTCATCCACATGAACCACGCGTTGAACGAGTGTTGCAGACCGAGCGTCAGGTCATCGGGCGGAAGGATGTGGCCGATATAGGCCGTGGCGTAAGCGCCGATGATGCCCGTTGCCGATGAGAAAATCACGAGGAACGGCATGATGGTCACCAGTCCGAGAATCTTGGGCAGGATAAGATAGTTGGCCGAGTTGACACCCATAATTTCAAGAGCGTCGATCTGCTGCGTCACGCGCATGGTGCCCAGCTCCGATGCTATGTTCGACCCCACCTTTCCTGCAAGGATAAGACACATGATGGAGCTTGAAAACTCGAGGAGCAAGATCTCACGAGTGGTGTAGCCCGACACCCAGCGCGGCATCCACGGACTCTGGATGTTAAGTTTCATCTGGATGCAGATCACGGCTCCTATGAAGAACGAAATGAGCAGCACGATGCCTATAGAGTTGACGCCCAGCGCCGACATCTCCTTGGCATACTGTTTGAGGAACATGCGCATGCGCTCAGGACGCGCAAAGGAGCGCCCCATGAGCATGATGTACCTGCCAAGAGTGGTGAGATATTTTACTATCAACATGTTATCTTGTTTTCTGTTTATTATCTGTTTCCAATTGTTATCTTGTAAAAAAAGACGACACAAACCGTCTTGCTTCACAACGACATTGCCGTCTTGTTTCCTTCTGACGCAAGCACCGTCAAGGGCGGGCAGAAAGGATGCAAGAAGGGAGCATACTGCGTGCAAAAGTAATATAAAAAACCGAAACTGCAAGCATTAGCATAGTTTTTTAAGGCATTATTTTTGCCAAAAAGGAGAAAAACACTAACTTTGCACACATTATAATATAAATGCACCTTCGCACACACGCTTAACGTGAGTGCAAGCAACGACAAGAAGAAATGAGCGAAACAACGAACAACAATAACGAGACAATGGCGGCAACCACCACGCCTGAACACGGAGGGCAGAGCATGACGCTTCGCACAGAGGGACTGGTGAAACGTTACGGCAAACGCACCGTGGTGAACGACGTGTCCATAAACGTGCGCCAAGGCGAGATTGTGGGACTGCTCGGACCTAACGGTGCAGGCAAGACCACATCGTTCTACATGACGACCGGCCTGATTGTGCCCAACGCCGGACATATCTTTCTCGACGACCAGGAGATAACCAACTATCCCGTGTATAAACGTGCGCGGGCAGGTATAGGATATCTGCCCCAGGAGGCCAGCGTGTTCCGCAAGATGAGCGTGGAAGACAACATACTGTCGGTGCTGGAGATGACCAATCTCTCGCGCAAGGAGCAGCTGGAGAAGCTTGAAGGCCTCATCGCCGAGTTCCGTCTTGGCAAGGTGCGCAAGAACATGGGTGACCAACTGTCGGGTGGCGAGCGCCGACGCACAGAGATTGCCCGCTGTCTGGCCATCGACCCAAAGTTTATCATGCTTGACGAGCCGTTCGCTGGTGTCGACCCAATTGCAGTGGAGGACATTCAGTACATCGTATACAAATTGAAGGAGAAAAACATCGGAATCCTCATAACAGACCACAATGCGCCTGAGACGCTCAGCATCACAGACCGCGCTTATCTGCTGTTTGAAGGAAAGATTCTCTTTCAAGGCACATCGGAAGAACTTGCCGAGAATCCTATTGTGCGGGAAAAATACCTCGGCAGGAATTTCATATTCAGAAGAAAGAAGTTTGACTAACAGCGAATATTATGAACAAATTCGTATCATCTCTTTTAGGTGCATTCACGGGCACATGGATAGCATTTTTTGTCATAGGAATATTTATATTCTTTTCAGGCATAGCAATGATTTCCTCGCTTGCCTCGTCTACGATATCGCCAATTGCAACAATCGGCGACAATGCTATTCTACGCATTGATTTGTCGGGGTCAATCACAGACAAACCTTATAACAAATCATTGCAAGAATTGGTCAACAACGACGGCAACGCCAGCAACCTCTATGAAATTCTTGGAGCAATTGACCACGCAAGCACCGACAGCAACATTAAAGGAATCTACATAAATTGCGATGGCGCAGGAATGGGAGTAGCCTCTGCTACCGCAATACGCAATGCATTGATTTCATTCAAGAAAAAATCGGGCAAATGGATTTACGCCTATGGAAACGACATTGCACAAGGCGACTATTACGCTGCATCTGTCGCCGACAAAATATTTTTAAATCCAGCCGGAGCCCTCGACATCCATGGACTTACCAGCTCCATCCTTTTTTACAAAGGTCTGCTCGACAAAATTGGAGTGGAGATGCAAATAATCCGTGTGGGCACTTACAAAAGTGCCGTCGAGCCGTTTATGCTCACGCAGATGAGCGAAGCCAACAAGCAACAGACATCGGCTTTCATTGGAAGCATTTGGAAAAACATAACCTCCGACATTGCCTCTTCCAGAAAAGTAAACGCCGACGATGTTCAAGCATACTCTGACAGTATTGGGGCTTTCCAAGATGCCAAAATTGCTGTTTCAAAGAAATTTGTCGACGAACTTTGCTATGAGCACCAGGTTGAATCCAAGCTGCGCAAACTTGTAGGCATCACAGAAACTGATGATTTGAATTTTGTCAGTCCGTCAGACGTTATGAATTCTGTAATCACAGACAATTCCAGCGGTGAACACATCGCCATCGTTTATGCTGAAGGAGAAATCAACGTTGATAGAAACTCTTCCAGCATAAACTCCAAGGACATTGTCCCTGAGATTATCAAATTGGCAAACGACAAGTCTGTAAAGGGACTCGTCCTACGCGTAAACTCTCCTGGAGGAAGCGCTTTCGCATCTGAACAAATTTGGGAAGCCCTTGATTTCTTCAAGAGCAAGAATAAGCCATTTGTCGTGTCAATGGGTGATTATGCAGCCTCGGGAGGATACTACATCTCAGCGGGAGCTGACCGTATTTTTGCTGAAAAGACAACAATAACCGGCTCTATCGGCATTTATGGAATGATCCCGAATGTAAAACGTCTTGCCAATGACAAACTCGGCATTACGACTGATTTTGTGTCGACCTCGCCAAACTCCAATCTGTCGGCATTTGAGCCGCTGACCCCAACTCAACGCAATGCCATTCAGCGCAATGTAAACCGTGGCTACGAACTGTTTGTGGCCCGTTGCGCAAAAGGCAGACACAAGACCACAGATGAAATCAAAGCCATTGCTGAAGGCCGTGTTTGGGATGGAGAATCTGCAAAGGAAATTGGCCTTGTGGACCAATTCGGAGGGATTGAGGATGCAACAAAATGGGTTGCAAACAAAGCCAAGCTTGGAAGAGATTTCAAGGTAAAGATATATCCTGAATTCAAACCTGACTTTATCAACTTGCTTTATGCAACTATTGAGAAATCTGCCACAATACGGATGCAGCAATCCTACAACCCGGAATTGTTAAGATATGCACTCACGGTTCAGGATATACTCAATAAGGACCGTATACAATGTAGAATGGAAGATATTTGTTTGTACTAATGAATTTTTCTATTGACATACATAAATTAGCAAACGCGTTTCTTACCCCACTGTCCTATTTGTATGGAGCAG
>OLZV01001113.1_pt1 | contig 10310 bp, 9 predicted proteins | sample 1644531 | NCBI WGS metagenome assembly OLZV01 (sample SAMEA103958115, study PRJEB25191) | human gut metagenome | biome: human-associated habitat [ENVO:00009003]; feature: intestine environment [ENVO:2100002]; material: feces | place: Germany | collected 2013/2015
TAACAGCAGATTTTGAAAGTCTTTATCCCCGAAATTTCCTTTGGGAATAATAGGAATCTTAAATTTGTCTTTGCCATGAAACTGGTTTCTTAGCATGATTTGACTTGTGCGATATTCTCGATTCTCTTCAGTCGTTTTTACATCTCCTCTATAAGTAAAATGAAGTCTTTCTACCTATAGGGGAAAACACGGCAAAAGTTTCCCTGAAAAAGGAAACTTTCGCTGCATTTTCTGCAAAAAATATTTTGATGAATAGTTTTAGAAACGAAACGGCATTCACTAACGATTTTGGAAAAGAAGAAGCTTTGAAATGTGCAAAAGCTTTTTTCAAAAGAAAAAACCACGAATCAAAAAGACTCGTGATTTTTGGAGCGGGCGAAGGGAATCGAACCCTCGTAACCAGCTTGGAAGGCTGGCGCTCTGCCATTGAGCTACACCCGCATAAAAATGGTCGGAGCAGCAGGATTTGAACCTGCGACCCCTTGGTCCCGAACCAAGTGCGCTACCAAACTGCGCTATGCCCCGACAACGTAGATGATTATAGCATTTTGTTTTCTTCCTGTCAATAGGTTTTTTATTGATAGGTTGATTTACCCCCTTGTCTCCCAATAGCATTTATGCTATCATCAGTATAGGAAGAAGGAGCCTGCTATGTACAATATTGAGTTTTATGCAAACAGAAATGGCCAATCTGAGATTCTGAATTTTCTTGAAGCATTGCGTACCAAAAGTAAAACCAGCAAAGATGCGCGCATTCAATACAACCAGATTGTTTTCTATATCGATTTGCTTGCAAAGAACGGCAGCAATCTTCCCATTAAGATCACGAAACATTTAGAAGAAGATATCTGGGAGCTGCGTCCGGGTTATAGCCGCGTTTTTTATTTCTATTATGACAACAAGCAATATGTGCTTCTTCATCATTTTCGCAAAAAATCACAAAAGACGCCAGCTAAGGAGCTTCTCCGGGCCAAGGCAGAACGCGATGATTACATCAAACAAAAGGAGGAAAAATCATGAACTGGAATGACTATAAAGAGCACGTCAAAGCATGCAGTGAGGACGACCGTAGAAATATGGAAGAAATTGAAGCGGCGGCTGATATCGTCTCCTCCTTGATCAAGCGTCGGCAGGAGCTTGGCCTCAGCCAACGAGCACTGGCTGAGCGCTGCGGTATCCCACAGTCTTCTGTCGCCCGCATCGAGTCCTGCAGTGTAGCTCCCAAGCTCGATACTCTCATCAAACTGATGCAGGCACTACAGCTCAAACTGCAGGTAGCCGTTGCCAGCTGAATAGCAAACGGGTACGTCCCTGGCAAGCAAGGACGTACCCGTTTAGGATAACAAACCCCCGTAGCGGATATGTCCGCTGCGGCTTTTTTATTTCTCTTCCATGGCTTCTTTCTTTGCCTGGTAGGTGCCTGGCTGCGCCATGACCTTTGGTTTCTTCATTTCATTGTACGCCTGGATCATCATCGCGCATTCTACGCGTTTCTTCTGGATCTCACAGGTGATATGGAATGGCTTATGAATGTCGCCGGCAAATGCTTCGTTATTCGCATGGCAGCCGCCGGAGCAGAAGAAACGCGCCCAGCAGTCCCGGCACTTCTCCTTGTTCAGCACCGTGTTGTGCGCAAACTTCGCCTGAATGTCGCGGTCGAACGTGCCGTCCAGCACACTGCCCATGCGGTAGCCGTCGCGGCCGACAAACTGGTGGCAGGGGTAAATATCGCCGTCGGGCGTTACCGCAACATACTCGTTGCCCGCGCCGCAGCCGGTCAAACGCTTGCGCAGGCACGGGCCGCCCTCCAAGTCCACCATGAAGTGGAAGAAGTTGAACCACTTGCCGTTCGCGCGGCGATCCATATAAATCTGCGCCAAGCGCTCGTATTCCTCGCGGATTTCGGGCAAATCCTCCTCGCGCAGGGCGTATTCGCACTTCGGATCGGTTACAACCGGCTCAACGCTGATCTGGTCAAAGCCCTGATCCGCCAGATGAAGCACGTCGTTGCCGAAATCCTTGTTAAAGCCGGTAAACGTGCCGCGGACGTAATATTCCTTGTCGCAGGCATTGCGGCGGCGGACGAACTCCTGCGCCTTGTTCATGATGATGTCATAGCTGCCCTTGCCGTTGATGGTCGGGCGCATCCGGTCATGCACTTCGCGGCGACCGTCGATGGAGATGACGACGTTGCTCATTTCCTTGTTCAGGAAGTCCATGATTTCGTCGTTCATCAGCACACAGTTCGTCGTCATTGTGAACTTGAAGTGCTTATTCTTCTCCTTCTCGATGGAGCGGCCGTATTCCACCAGCCGCTTGACGACGGGGAAGTTCATCAGCGGTTCGCCGCCGAAGAAGTCCAGCTCCAGATTGACGCGCTTGCCGGAGTGCGCCACCAGCCAGTCAATCGCCGCCTTGCCGACCTCGTAGGGCAGCAGCTTGCGCTCGCCCATGCAGAAGTCGCCCGTCGCCGCGAAGCAGTACTTGCAGCGCAGGTTGCAGTCATGCGCCGCGTGCAGGCACATGGATTTCACCACGCCCGGCTCGGTCACCTGCTTCACGTCATCATAATTATCCGGGGCGTTGAGCGCGCCGAGTTCTTCGAGCTGCTTCAGTTCACCGATAACCTCGTCCAGCTCCTGCACCGTATACTTCTCTTTCAGCGCATCCCGAATCTCTTCCGGCGTGTGGTCATTCCACATTTCCAGCACGTCAAACGCCATGTCGTCGATGGCGTGAACAGCGCCGCTGCCTACGTCCAGCAGCATCGGCTGACCAACCGCCTTGAAGGTATGAATCATTGCTATTATTCCTCCTGAGTTAGATAAACCGCAAGGATACTTTTTGCACCCTTGCACCCGAAAAAAGCGAAGGCGCATGATGCCGCCTCCGCCTTTGCCTGTTCCGAACCGGATACGATTGCCAGACGAATCTGGAAAGCGTATCATTACTTCCGGTTGTACAGACGGTTGAGCTTGCCCTCGTTGCCCGCGAGCACGTCGCTGTTTTCCTTGTTGGCGCAGGACTGGTTGGCGACGGTGCAGCTGGTCTTGCAAGCGGACTGGCAGGATGCCTGGCATTCGCCGCAGCCGCCGTGGGCCAAAGAGTTCTTCAGGCAGGGCTTCTGGATGGTTTCGATATGCTTCATAGTTGTAATCCTCCATTTCTTAAAAAGGGGTATATGGGCATTATACACGATTCGGGTTCTAATTGCAATCACTTTCCGGAAATATTCGACACAATCGCGCCGATTATCCCGCCGGTCGCCGTTCCCATAGCAAGATCAGCCAAATATGCCGTCCACGGTGCGCCCTGACCACTCAGCAGCGCATAGGCCGCCACGCCCAGCGCCATGTACAGCAGCCCAATCAGCGCGCCGCGCAGCAGTCCGCCTTCCTGACCGCGCCCGACGGCGATGTACGTCCCGATAGCGACGGAAACGACCTTCAGCAGCTGGTTGAAGATGCGCACGGTGTCCTCCGTCGGCTTCACCCACTGCATCAGCAGCGCAAAAACCGCCACGACGATGATGGTCGTCAGCATCGCCGCGCCCAGCCCGCGCAGCAGCTGCATCGAGCCGCCGCGGCGTGCGCGCGTTGTCGTCCGGCGCACAGTCTGTGTTCCTGTCATAGGGCAATTCCCCTCCTTCCGATTCGGTAAGGAGGATATGCCCCGCGTCCGGGCGTTATTCCTCTATCCGCTCCACGCGGAAGATGTTCAGCGTGTCCGCATCCGGGCAGGCGAACACCGCTGTGCCGTCCGGCTGACCGGGGATGCTGCCGCCGTAGCGGAGGATATCCGCATATAGGAACGCAACGTGCATCGCCATCGGGCAGAGTTGACCGCGCTCGGTGTCAAAATCCCACGAATCGCCGATTTTATGCCCATGATGGCAGGGACAGCTGCCCTTGCGGTCAATCAGCGTGATGCGCAGGCGCGGGCGCTTCATTCGTCCAGCACCTCCAAACACGTTTCAATCGGGATGCCGAGGTACTTGTCCTCCTTGTCGCGGTTGCAGTCAATCATCGTGCGCACGGCGTCCATTGCGCGGTGTGTCGATTCCTGAAGCGGCACGCCGTCCACCAGCCGCCCCAGCATCACTGCGGCGAAAATATCGCCCGTGCCGACGAAGCGCACCGGAATGAGGTCGAACGGGATGCGGAAGAATTCGCCCTCCGTGCCATCATAGCCGACGACGCAGTTCTCGCCGTCCACCTTCGCGCTCGTCACGACGACGGATTTCGCGCCCATTTCATGCAGGCGAATCGTCAGCGCGCGCGCTTCTTCCTCGGTCATGTCCTCGTGATAGGGCATGTCCGCCAGATACGCCGCCTCGGTGTAGTTCGGCACGATGCAGTCCGCCACGGCGACCATCTTGCGCATATGGGCGACGGTTTCCTCCCCTACGCCGTTGTACAGCTTGCCCTCGTCGCCCATGATGGGGTCAACAAAGACCAGCGCGCCTTCCTTCGCGGACTGCTCACAGAAATCGGACACCAGCGCCGCCTGTTCCGCTGACAGAATCATCCCTGTGGACACCACATCGAACGAGAATCCCAGTTCCGCCCAGACTTTCAGCGACTGGCGCATGTATTCCGTCGTTTCCTGAATGTAGAATTTCCCGTAATCCAGCGTGTTGCTCACCAGCGCCGTCGGCAGCGTGTACAGGTGATGTCCCATATGCGACAGCACCGGCATCATTGCGCTCAGCGACACCTTCCCATACCCCGCCAGATCATGCACCAGCAGTATATGCTTACTCATCTATCTTCTCCTTATTTTTGGGGGAACGCCAAAGGCTCTGCCTCTGGACTCCGGCAGGGGCGCTGCCCCTGCACCCTGCAAGGGACTTCGTCCCTTGACCCTTTCGCGCGATTGCGTTGGTGACACTGGCATAGTGTGCCCGCGTGTTTATCCGCGAAAAAGCTGCGGAACAGCTCAATAAACAGGCGTGTGCGCTGCGAAGGTTTCCAAAGGGCGACCGCAAAGCCCTTTGGTCGCGCCCGCAGGCGCGAAATCCATGCTTCAAGGATGCGCTTTACGCATTTTTGATACAGACAGTCTACGAAAAGCAAGGCTGTCACAGAATATTAAGGGAGGTTTTTTCATGAAGAAGCTGACTGCTCTCCTGCTCGCCATCGCAATGATGGTGACCTGCACCCTGTGCGCTGTCGCCGAAGACGGCAAGACGTACATGGCTGTCTGCATCGCGTCCGAGCCTGATACGCTTGACCCGGCGCTGAACTCCTCTGTGGACGGCGCGACGATGGTCGCTCACCTGTTCGCAGGCCTGTCCACTTGGGCGCAGACCGACGACGGCAAGCTGGAAATCCTGCCGGACTGCGCGGTGGAACTGCCGGATCCGGTGGTCAATGACGACGGCACGGTGACGTACACCTACACGCTCGTTGATGGCCTGAAGTGGTCCGACGGCAAGGAGCTGACCGCGAAGGACTTCGAGTTCGCGTGGAAGCGCGCTGCTTCCTCCGAGCTGGGCGCGGACTATGGCTACATGTTTGAAGTCATCAAGGGCTACACTACGGATGGCTCCGACCCCAAGGCGGAAAACCTCGCTGTGACCGCCGTGGACGCCAAGACCCTGACCGTTACCCTGAACAACCCCGTTGCCTACTGGAACGAGCTGCTCGCCTTCCCGGCGTACATGCCCGTCCGTGAGGACGTCGTCGCCAACGAAGCGTGGGCGACCGATCCTTCCACCTACATCGGCAATGGCCCGTACACCATGACCGCGTGGGAACACAACAGCAAGATCACCCTGACCAAGAACCCCTACTATCATGCGGTGGACAAGGTCACGATGGACGAGCTGGACTTCTACCTCTCCGACGACGCGAACAACATGCTGGCGAACTTCAAGAAGGGCGACTGGCAGCTGATCGACGACGTTCCCACCTCTGAAATCGCTTCCCTGAAGGAACAGTATCCGACGGAATTCGTTATTGCCGGTCAGATTGGTACCTACTATGTCTGCTGGAACATCAACGAAGAAATCCTGCCCGCTGACGTGCTCGCGAACATGACCCCCGAAGAAGCGGAAGCGGCGCGCGCAGAAATCCGTCAGGCGATTGGTCTGCTGTTCGACCGCAACTACATCGTTGAAGAAATCGGTCAGGCGGGTCAGGTGCCTGCGTCCAGCTTCGTTCCGATGGGCATGACCGATGCGGACGGCTCTGAGTTCTACAAGAACGCGGGCCATGTGGAAGGCATCACCGGCTACTACGACGTGACCGACGACGAAGACGTCTACATGGCGAACTTCGACAAGGCGGTTGAGACCCTGAAGAAGTACTACACCTACGACGAGGAGAACGGCGTCTTCACCAACTTCCCGTCCCTGACCTACCTCTACAACACCTCCGAAGCCCACAAGGCGATTGGCGAATACCTCCAGAGCGCGGTTTCTGCGGTCGGCATCACCATGAACCTGACCAACCAGGAATGGAACACCTTCCTGAACACCCGTAAGTCCGGCGACTACTCCATTGCCCGCAATGGCTGGATTGCCGACTACAACGACCCGATCTGCTTCCTCGACATGTGGGTGACCGGCTCCGGCAACAACGACGTGCAGTTCGGCAAGGGCGCGAATGCGGATCTGAAGATCTACAACCTCGACCTGACCCCCTACGGCTACGACGTGAAGGTGGAGAACGGCACTTGGGCGGAAACCTATGACGTGCTGATTTCTGCTATCAAGAGCTGCACCGACAGCGCGAACCGTTATGCCATGATGCACATCGCGGAAGATATGCTGATGGATACCGGCTGCATCGTGCCGCTGTACTACTACACCGACATCTACATGCTCGACGACTCCGTGCAGGGCTTCTTCTCCAACCCGCTGGGCTACAAGTACTTCATGCACTGCACCATCGCCAAGTAATTCCATCCAAGTTTGGACAAATCCACGGGCGAATCGGCTTCAAAACCGGTTCGCCTTTTTTCGCATGTTGGAAAGATACACTTTGCCATCCTTGGCAACCGATATTTCCTGCCTTGGAAAGGTGCATTCGGCGGAAAACATGCGCGAATTGACGGGAAATCTGCGTGAATGCAGGAATTTTCAGCAGGAAAAGGGCAGGGAAACGTCCAATTAATCCATTGAATGGCGGTGGCGAACAGCGCTTGCCGATGGTATACTGAAACCAGAAGGGGCGTTTTCTATGGGAAAAAGCCCGCGGAAGCTATCAGCAAGGAGGAAGAAGCATGAAGCGAATCGCACGATGGAGCACCATTTTCCTGCTCTTATGCAGCATCATTTGGGCGGGTACAGCATCGGCGGCCATGATTGTGGAAAACAACATGAGTGCGCTGAACACACTGAACACCATCAACAAGAACCAGACACCACAGGGCAAGGACTCGGCGCTGGAGCGGCTGGCGAAAGAAATCGGCGCTGGCATATGGGACAATACGGACTTGGATGACCCGGCGTTTCAGGAGAACATCAAGCAGTTTGGCATCACCGTGTTGAATAAGGACACGCAGCCGCCGGAAGCCTTCATCGGCGACGCGATTTTTGACCATCTGGGCGACACGGAGTTCAATGCGCCGGAAATGAACGGCAATCTGCTGGTTCTCGGCGGGCTGAACGCCAATCTGCCGTCCGGCAAAATCGACCGCCTGTATGTGCTGTCGGACGAGGACATTCGCCTGAACATCGGCGCGGCGGCAGATGTTCAGGAGCTGATTCTGGGCGCATCGGGGAATGTGTCGCTGAACGGCGAGGGCAATGTCCGCTCCACCATCGTGGTGGACAAGCCGATGAATCTCGATATCGGGATTGCGACGAACCTCGTGAACCTGACGGATGACCCGCTGCCGACGGGCGATATTGTGCTGAATCCGGGCAAGAACGCGCTTGTGCCGGGGCAGCAGCTGCATATGGGCAGCGAGCTGAAGGTGGAGAAGAAAATCAGCCTGACCGTGCGCTTCCGCCTTGTTGACCAGAGCGCGAAGGACATGCAGCTGGAAACGGCGGATTGGGACGGCGCGCTGCTGACCGAAGCGACGGTGCAGTACACGGGCGACAGCTGCCCGATGGGCGCGGTCAACATGATGGACAGCATCGAGGCGGCGTTTGCAGAGAAGTATCCGGATTTGCAGGAGCAGTATGTGCTGCTGCCGGAAATGCGCAGCGCAGACCCGTGGAGCAAGGTCTACCGCCTGAATGGCGGCGAATCCTGCTTTGCTGTGGCGGAAAATTATGTCTATCTCTCCCGCGAGGGCGATGTTGTGTTCCCGCTGACGGATGACAGCACACTGGTAGCGGAATTCCCGGTGTACGTCTACCGCTATGGCGAGCAGGACGGGCGCATCACCTACCGCGTTCGCATCAGCGGCGCGCGCCCGGATTACTTCACGCCGAGCCTGACCCTGCGCAGCGGCGCCGTGGCGAGCTTCACCTTCGATAAGGAGCGCGGCGAGTGGGTGACGCAGCTCAAGCGCAGCGACTTCGGCGCGGACGAGCGTGCCCTCATTCACCTGACGGGACTGCGCGGCGAGGAGACGGACACATTCCTGCCCGTAACGGGGCGCGAAGAAAAGCGCATCGTTACGCTGACGTGGACGGCGGACACGCAGCGCGTGACCATCGACGCGCAGAACGTCCTCTGGGGCAGCGACATGCCGGCGGAGGGCAACGACCTGCTGTGCCGCGCGGGTGAGCAGGTGACGGTGCAAATCGCGCCCGCAGCGGGCTATCGCGGCATCCACGTTTTCCTGAGCGACCCGGCTGTTTCCCTGAGTATCAGCGAGGGGAACGACGCGGTTTCCTTCCTCATGCCCTACGCGCCGCTGACCTTGACGCTGACGGCGGACAAGCTTTATACCGTCACGATGGACACGGCAGGCGGCGATCCGATCCGTCCCATCCAGTACACGGTGGAATCGGAAGCGTTCCAGCTGCCGACCCCGGTTCGCACGGGCTACATCTTCCTCGGCTGGACGGGCGAGGGCATCACCGAACCGCAGAAAACCATTGAAATCCCGCAGGGAAGCACGGGCGACCGCACTTACACCGCGAACTGGCAGGTGATTGAATACACCATCATTACGCTGCTGGAAGGGGGCAATGCGGGCTCGTCGCAAGTGTATTTCTACACGGTGGAGCAAACCGTAACGCTGCCGACCCCGACCCGCACGGGCTACACGTTCCTTGGCTGGACAGGCGAGGGCATCACGACGCCGCAGCCGAACGTGACCATCCCGAAGGGTTCGACGGGCGACAAGACGTATATCGAGAACTGGGAACTGACAGAATACAACATCACCATGGATTTGAACGGCGGCAGCGGTCAAGAAAAGGTGGTTTACACCATAACGGATGAGGAGTTCGAGCTGCCAACCCCGACCCGCAACGGCTACGAGTTTGTCGGCTGGACGGGCGAGGGCATCACGACGCCGCAGACAAGCGTCATAATTCCGAAGGGTTCGACGGGAAACAAGGCGTATACCGCAAACTGGAAGGTGATCAGATACACCATCACACTGGTCACGAACGGCGGCGCAGTCATAGCTTCGATACGCTACACCGTGGAGGATTCCGTCACCCTGCCCATCCCTCCCGAGCGTCCGGGCTACGAATTTGCCGGCTGGGTCCTCGATGGCAGCGGTCAGTTCCCTTCAACGCCGATGATTATCCCCGCAGGCTCAACCGGCGACCGCCTTTACAAGGCGGAGTGGCGTGTGGCGACGTACACCATTACCTACGTGAGCCACGGCAAAGCATATAATTGGGTTCAATACACCATCAACAACCAAGTTTATTTCGGGACACCGGAAGAAGACCCGTCCTACTACCTCCCGGGCTATACCTTTGTAGGTTGGAAAATCGACGGCGTAGAAGGAACGCCGCGCTCCTACATGCTGCCCAAGGGCTCGTATGGCAATCGAACGGCGACCATGCTTTGGGAGCCAATTCCGTAAGCGTAAACAAGGAGAACAAGGAGGGGATGCGCATTGGACTACCTCAGCGTAAAGGAAATAGCGGAGCTGTGGGGCGTTTCCATCCGCATGGTGAATTACTACCTGAATACCGGGCGGATTCAGGGGGCAATCCGGAAATCGGGCGGGTGGCTGATTCCGGCGAATACGCCGCATCCGGCGGATTTGCGCAAGAGCGGGCAGCGCGGGCAGGAGAAAATCCCCCCGCGGATGGCAAAGTGCTATATGCCGCTGATTTCCCGCCCGTGCGACAACGGCTTCCAGAATCTCCTGCTGACCATGAACGACGAGGAGGAACGCGACATCGCCCGCGCCCTGCACCACTATTTCCGCGATGAGCACGA
>OLZV01001119.1_pt1 | contig 10279 bp, 6 predicted proteins | sample 1644531 | NCBI WGS metagenome assembly OLZV01 (sample SAMEA103958115, study PRJEB25191) | human gut metagenome | biome: human-associated habitat [ENVO:00009003]; feature: intestine environment [ENVO:2100002]; material: feces | place: Germany | collected 2013/2015
GATGGAAGCGTTATAAGCGGCGTTACCTATCCTGTAAAGATCAATGAGAAAGCACTTGAGTCCTTTACAAAGGCTAACAACGAAGATGACTTGTATGGAAATGCAGATCATGCATATTATGTACTGGACCAGGAGCCATCTTATTATAAAGAAGCAACAGTTGAAAATGGTAATGTTTCCTTTGGAAAGAATGTAAATGAAAAAGAAGTAAAAGAATAATAATAAAGATAAATATTTAGCTGATACTACTAAGCTTCAGACAGAGAACAGGTCAGCACTTTCAAGATTTGATTCAGGAAGTACACAGCCTAATACTATTAATTTCTTTATTAAGACAGAAGGCGTAACTGGAGTGTGGGTAAAGAGTCTTGCTCTTTCACCAACAACTTCTATATACAGATTCGGACAGGTTGCATCAAGCAATGTAAATGGTGGTTCAGCATATTCTTCTAATATGTCAGGATATAAGTCAACAATTAACATTGCTTACGAATCAGACTATAGTCAGTGGAAGCATTTTATAGATTATATCAATACATATTCTAATAAGACTACAATTGATGCACTGACATCATCTTATAATGATGCTACAGGTATTGTTACAGGAACAGTTTCTATATCTTTATATGCTGTTGAAGGCAGTGACCGCAAATTTACTGAACCAACATTTGATGTAAAGACAGGAACAGATAATATTTTCTCAGAGAATTCTGCTAATTAAAGATTATATTTAGGGAGAGGGATATGATAATGTCATATAAGAAACGAAAATTGAATAATCGAGGTTTCTCACTGGTAGAAGTCCTTGTGGCAATTGTTATACTTGCTATCATATCTCTGCCGGTTCTAAGTACATTTTCTAATGCTGCACGTATTAATGCCAGAGCACGAAGAACAGAAAATGCTAATACTGCAATTAATAATATAATAGAGGAAGCAAAGACTATGTCTTTGGAAAATCTTGTTAACAGACAGGGGCAGTATTATTATGCACCTACAACTGATAATAATACGTATGTAGTATCAGATGAGAGAGGTGTAAGCTATTATACAGGTGTTAATGGCGAGAAATACTATATAAAAGCAACATTTGATCCAGGTCCATATACTGATTCGGACAGCACAACAGACAATAAAAAGAATAATATTAATTCTGCAGGACTTTCAGTATACGCTGATATATCTTCGGGTAATAATTTTGTTTTCCGAGATGATAATGGTGATAGTCAGGCATTATCGTGGTTTAAGTCTTATAAAACTGATGCTGCAAGAGACAAGATAACTAAAAAAACTGATGCTGTTGTGAAACTTACATACATTGGAAAAAACAACGGAAAATTAAGATTCAGACAGACTATCGACGTTAAAGTTACATATAGATATGATACAGGTACTATTTACCCGGATTATGTTAAGACAACAACTATGTCAGATTATACATTTGATGCACTTGTCAAAAAGGAAAAAAGGACTGTTATTGAAGATGGCAAAGAAGTGACTAAGGAAGTTGATGTCAATTATATCTCAAGTAAAATTGAGGATAATCTGAAGAGCTTCTATATGTTCTATACTCCTTTTGAGGGTGAAAGTACAACAGAACATTATAATCAGGAATCTATTACTTCTAAGCTGGTATCTGATAAGATTAATATAACATATGATGTTCCATCAGAGATTACCGGAGAGATAGTGGAATATAGTGATTTGAATGTATATGTATTGGAACAGGAAAAGATTGTTAAGACAAGCAGTGTATTTGAGAGTATGCATGTTGATAAAGACAAGGTAACTGTATCAAAATGCATTAATGGTGCTGTGGCATCAACTCCATTAACAGACAAAATCCAGGTATATTCTAATATTAAGAACTGGGCATTGAAGAACGATGTTAATAATAAGAATGTCTTATACAGAATGACAGTTCGTGTATGGCAGTGGAAAGATGAATATAATCATACCGATAAACAACCTTCTGCTGACAGTGCTATAGCGACGGTTACAACAACTAAGGAAAACTAATTAATCAGTGAAAGAATGGGGATGGCGTATGAAAAAAGTATCTTTTCGAAGGAAAAAGAATAATGCAGGTTCTACAATCATAATTGTACTTTTGATGACCTCATTTGTGTTGATTCTTGCAACACTGATTACGACTACTACTATGATTAATCTTAGAATGAAGCTGGCTGCCAGTCAGGCGACAAAGTCATTCTATACATCAGAAGAGGCGGTAGATGAGATACAGGCTGCATTGGGTAAGATTTCAGTTAATTGTTTTAACAGAGCTTATGAGGAGCAGCTTACCAGAATATTCAGTTATAATCAGGTTGAGTCTGGAAGCAGTGAAGAATCTGATACCAAGTTAGTGAATATTAATAATAAGAAAGCTAATGAAGATTTACGAGTTAATTATATGAAGTACCTGCTTCTTGAATTAAAGCTTAAAACAGAAGCGGAAACGACTAATATGCCAAGTATTCTGACAACATCTGTAATTGGCAAGTGGGACAAGACTAAAGACAATAATGTTAATGGAACATCTGTAAGCAGCTTATTTGTCAGAGAACTTAACAGTTATATTGAGGATTATGTGACACTTAAGAATGTTGGTACTGCATTGGAAGTTGAATCAATAAGTGTTATTAATATGTCAGTAACTAATGATACAACAACAGGAGCTGGTTCGGAGACATCTGGTTCTACAGCAGCTACGGGTCTTCCAGTCTATGCAGTTGAGTTCAAAGATTGTGTTGTTAAATATCTTAATGAGAATGGAGACTATTCATATATAACATTTGACGGCTCACTTGGTCTTCCAGATATATATATTGATTTTAGAGACGAGAATCTTGTCGGTACATTATTCTTTGCTGATTATTCACTTATAGGTAACAGAGGAATATCTCTTAATTCTGGAAGTGCAACTATTAATGGACATGCATATGCAGGAGCAGGACATGGACTCAATGTTACTAATGGAGCCAATCTTACTGTAGGCTCTAATAAATATATGATATGTGGAGGTACATTCAGCATATTCAGAGATAAAACTACAGCAGTTGCTCTTGCTAATACTAAGAAAGGCAGCATAAAGGCGGGTGCATCTAACTTTACATTGGGTAGTGGTGCTGAGTTATGGGCAAAAGAAATAGTTGTAGGCAATAATGGATATATAACAGCTGAAAGTGGTTCTGATATTAATCTCGAAGATGATATTACAATTGAAGGTAATTATTCTAATGTAGAGTTTAATTCTGGAAGTTCATTTTCAGGCTATGGATATGAAGATCCTGATTCTGCTAAGGAATCACCATATAGAAGTAGTGCACTTATTGTTAATGGAGAACATTCAAAGATTATTTTCTCATCAGGTCTTAGTAAGCTTGTAGTTGCTGGTAGAGCATATATCAAGTTCGAGAATGAAGTATCTGTAGCAACAGGTGAATCAGTATCAGTTAATACTAATCAGGAAATATATATGATACCTGCTGATCTTATAGTAAGTGGAAAGAATCCATCTACAAGAAAAGAAGGAGATCCTAATGTAAGTCTTAATATTGAAATTAATCAGAGCAATTTCTTTGGATATGACTTGTTAAATAAGACATCTACAGGAGCAGATGACTTTATAGAGACAAGAGATTTAAAGATAAAAGCTAATGAAAGTCTTGGATTTAATGAAGATCAGTCAAGAACGTATTATTATTTCAAGTTTAAGAGCAGAGCAGCAAGAAACACATATGCTAATCTCATATATGGAACAGAAGATGAATTTGTAAGCTACGTTATGGGACTGGATTATTATAAGTCACTTCCAGCTAATGCAAAAACAACATATCTGATTGAAGCTAAAAAGCTTTGGACTAAAATCAGAACATCAGTTGATTCATATGCAAGAGTAAGTGATTCTGCAATTGGAATAGAGCATTCTGATGGAGAGATTGTGAGAGTTAACCCATATAGCAGTACTGGAAGCAACTGGTTCTCAGCTAATGGAAATTATGATTTCAAGGGTGAGTTTACTGACAGAGAATGCAGATATAATGTATTTAATAAGATATTAGCACCTCTTGAAAGCGGAACTAAATATACATCTACATCCCAGGCACAGACATATCTGAGTAATAAAGATGATAAGTATGCTCTTATTGATTTGAACAAATATATTGAAGGCGATATTTACGGTAATGTTATTAATAAAAAGGGCTTTGATAAGTTGACAGCATCATCTGCATTCTGTAAGACAGTGGATAGTAAAGTTGTTATTGTATTTAGAAATCTTACTAATCAGCCACTTGTTATAAAGAGCGGAAGTGAAACAAAGATTTCCGGATATGAAGTAACTCTTGCAACTACAAAAGGTATTATTGTGACTAATGGTAATGTAAGAGTTGAATGTGATTTCAATGGAATTATATTGTCAGATAAAGATATTGAAATAACTGATGGATGTACATTATCTAATACAACATTTGATGCATCATTTGGTGACGGTTCATTATGGAAATTCGTTGAGGATAATTCAAAAGCAGATGGTGCAGGCAATATAGCTTTAAGAGCAGATAATGGAGAACTTTTTAAGGATATATTCAGATATTGGAATCCTAAGGTTGGCTCAGATGATGATTCATCAATAAAAGTAGGAGACATGACTTATAGAGATATGGTCAGAGTAAGTAAGTGGAGAAAATATGATGATCCGGAGAGATATATTGAGGAGTCATCAAAAGCTTCAGCTACCTGATATAAACTAAGATTATTAATTGGAGTAAAGTTATGAGTGGAAAGAAAAGAAGAGATTCAATAGGACAATTAAATAATCATGGTTTTTCATTATTGGAATTACTTGTTGTTATGGCAATTATCGTAATTGTATCAACTATAACAGCGGTTGGATTGAACGTGCTGGCTGAAGGTAATGCAAAGAAAGCTAACAAAACAATGTATTCTAAGATATCTGAGTTAAGAACAACAACGATGTCAAAATCAGGTGAATGGTATATGGTAATCAGCTGTCAGGATAATACATATACGTTGGAAACCCACCATGTAGCTAATGGTGAAGATAATATAAAAGATACATCAAAGTTCAGTGCTTCAAGAATAAGCCTGAATTATTATAATGGTGATTCATCGACAGGGTATGATTTAAGAAATAATTCTTTGAAAATTCAGTTTAATAAAAATGATGGTTCATGTAAAAGCGTTAAAATCATTGATACAGAAGAATTTATAACAGATAATCTGGATTCACCACAGTTTGGAAAGATAGTCGCGTCAGTTTCAAGGAATAATACTTACGAATCAAAATTGTGGTATAAAACAGGTCGTGTGACAACGCAGAACTAATTGCTTTTGAGGGAGTGTAGAGGCATGAAAAAGAACAATAAGGGATTTTCATTAGTTGAATTAATGATTGCACTTGCAATATCGGGCATTGTTATGACAGCTTTAGTATTATTGGTAGTACAGTCGGTTAATGGTTATGGCAAACAGACAGCCCTGGCACAGATTCAGAGTGATGTTGATGTGAGTCTTAATCAGATTTCAAAGAATGTATTGGAAGCAGATTTAATAAAACTTATAAAGACAGATGATGGCAATATCAGATGTTATCTGAAAAAATCAGATGATGCTAATATGTGGGGGTATTATTATAATAAGGCAGAAAAAATAGTTTATTATACTAATTCGGATGAGTCAGAACATGTTGTTATGAGTGAATTGTGTGATAATGTTACAGATTTCGATATACGAATAGATACATCTGATTATGTATTTGAAAAAGATGGCGATACAATTAAATCTCTTCCTAAGAATCCACAGGTTGTTGTTACATTAGAACTTAAGAGATTAAATCATACGAGAAGTGTTACAAGAAAATTTACATCAAGAAATTCTATTGGCAATAATGTTACATTTGGAACAGGAGAAGATGCTATAACATTAACAGCTGGTTCACTTAAATTATCAAGTATTCCATCTAAATACATTATTAAAAAAGATGGTACAGATGATTCCGAAGAGGGGTCAACTTCACAGCCAGGGGCAGAATCGTAAAATGGAGGTAAGATAAATGAAAGCAATGATTAAATCGAATTTCAAGAGAAGAATATTACCAGCGGTTACTGCTGTAGTTGCATTTGCTTTAGTTGTTTTACTTATTATTGTTACAAGAAAAACTGAGGTAGATGCTTCCGTTGCTATTGGTGGGAAAGTTTACTCAGCAACTAATAAGATGAAAATACTTGAGATTATTCCAAACGAAGCTTATGAAGCTATAGGACCACTTGTGTCTGATTCACAGGGCTATGTAAAATGGACTGATATTGTTTCAAAGCAGCCAAAGGGAGATAATACTGCATTTACAAAGTATCTTAATGATGAGGTAAGAAATTACCTGTCAGCTATTAATCAGACAATATGTAATACTAATACACCTGGAGATGGAAATAAGTTACAAGCACGTTTATGTAATAAATTAACAGGAGATAGTTATACATATATTAACAGTTATACAAGTAATGATTCTAAATATGATATAGCAAAAAAACTGAATTATGATTTGAATAATTTTGAAATAAGATTTTATAAAAAGAATGACTCAGGAAGCTTTGATGTCCTTAAGAAATCAGATGGAAGCGGATATGTGAGAAACGTTTTTTCATATGCGGTATTTGAAAGCTCAAAGATGGAGGACTTTACAGAGGTTGTATTTAAGAAGGCTTCTGATGTAACTATAGATGATGTTGATTCAGCGGCGTTAGTATATTTTTCAAGATACTCAAATACATACCTTAAAGGACTTGCAGATGCAAAGTATGGTTCAACATTAGCTACTGTTAGTAATTGGACTAAGGGGTCTATTGATTTAAAAGCCAGCGTTGCGATTCATTTGTATATTGAGAATATTAGCTGTGGAAAAGCTGTTTTATACAGTTCAACAGAAAAAAATACGGATAGTAACATTGCTAAGATATGTCTTATGATTGATGGTATTGATGGTGATTATTTCATAAAAGATTTTGCTTTTGATTACAATAGCAATAATAGTAAAAGATTGTATGAAGGACAGAGAGGCTGGGTTGATGTATCGGATGAAAACAACTTGAAATTATATCTGAAAGATAGCGCAACAGATTCTTCTAAGAAGAATTTCGAACTGCCATTCTCTTCGACAATGTTTATTAATAGTAGTAATGGATATGCAACAGAGGCTAATAATAATAAGAATTCATATCCATGTTATAATGCAACTACACATCAGCAGGCTTTAAGGAGATTTTCTCTTGAGCAGAATAGTGAGAACGCATTTGTTCAGGGATTTGAAAATAGTATGAGTACAAGTTCTGATTATGATTCTTCAGGTAACTATAACGGAACTTATTATGATGATGCCAGAAGGGCACTTGGACTAGAAGATGGTGCTGATATCAAATATTCACAAGGTGTAAGATATATTCTTGGTGATTTTGATAATAGTGATATTAATACAATTAATGTATTGGAAATTGAACCAGCAGGATTTTATCGATATGATTCTGATAACATTGATGATTTATCTATTATCAGAAGATGGTTCGGTATATCTGATGAAAAAAATTCAGATGGTTCAGCATTTAAAGTAGATGAAGATATAAAAATTAATATAGAGCATTGTTCAATGAATGCCCTTATCGGTAAGAATGTTGATTTAGCTACAGAATATGATCTTATTATTGTTGGAGCTTACGGCAAAGACAGAATGAATATGGGTATTCTTAAGAATGTATATAGTAAAGAAAACAGTAAAATTCAGGAACAGGGTTATTCAAATGCTGTAAAAGAAAATGGTGAAACAGCATTAGAATTAAATGGTAATGATATTAGTGAAAAGATGTATAATGAATTATTTGATTATGCATTACGTGGAATGCCGATAGTGTTTGACAGAAATATATATTTTGGAAGCACCAGCTACGTGGACACCAATACAAGAATGTATAGTACACGCATGGAATCGTTCCTTAAAGATATTATCATTAACCATAAGGGAACTAATGGTAATATAACATATACTAATCTTGATGATAGGACTCAGAGTTTACCTCTCCAGTTAAAGTATGCAAGAAGACCGGCTTCTACTATAACAGCAGACATTAGTAACTATGATGGAACTGCTAATACATCTTATTCACTGGATGATCTTAAGCGTAGTGGAAATGTTGATGGCGATGGTAATATAACAATTACTTTCAGTGGAGTTTTACCAGTTGGAGATTATGCTATTAAGATATATATAGATAAGAATCAGGATAGTATATTTGCAGAAGATTCAACAAGTTCATCAAAGGAATTGTACAGAGCATCTAATGTAAAAGATGATATGGGAAATTATCTGGGTCAATATTATTCAAGTAATGGAAGTACACCATATTCTACAACTATAAAAATGCCTGCTGCATCCAAAGGATATTTTGCATGGAAAGTTGAAGTTATAAAGATAGATGCTAATAGTGTTGATTCTGATGGAAATTACGTATCTGATGCAAAGAATAAGATTGCTAAAAAGGTTAAATCTGCAAAGACAGGCAATATTGTTATATCAGGTTCAGAAGCAACAGTTCAGGTATTACATATCTTAAATAGTGATGGGGGAACAGGAAGCCTTGATTTAAATGGTTCTGATTTTCAGGATTGTTTTAATGCTACATATGATATTACAAAGCTGAGAATAAATGTTACAGAGATAAAACAGAATGATTTAAATGCTTTGGCAGTAGGAAGCACTGATGACCAGAAGGTAGAGGCTGTTAATAAAGAATTAGAAAAGTATTCTATGATTGTTATGGGATTTGGCAGCAATTATGGAAGTGATTCTACATTAAATCAGAATGTAATAGATGCAATTAATGATTACATTGAAGCTGGTAATGCGGTAATGTTTTCTCTTGATACAATGTCGCCTTTATCTGATGATAATAGTAAGAATTATGTTGACGATAAAAATAAAGGTATTTCTGTAAAGGATTATTCAGATCTAAGCTATAAGACAACAGGATTATTAAGTTCAGTCGGTATGAAAAAAGCGTTTTCTGATCCATTTGCATTTAAAACCGTAAGATATGGCAAGTCTAAAATGGAATTTATTCCGTATAAAATGACTGCAAAGAATGAGATTACCCTTAGTAAATTTTTAGGAGGTGTTTATTTTAATAAACCAGGTAATATAGGAGATGGATTTATTAAATTAACAACAACAGATAATCAGAGTGACACGGTAGCAAAACTTAATTCTGGACAGATTACTAATTTCCCATATACAATTGAGAGTGAAACGGGACTTGTAAATAATAGTGATGGAATAAGAATTGCATCGACTCATGCACAGTATTATGCATTGGATTTTGATATAAGTATGGATTCACTCTATAATTCAGATGGAAGTATGAATGCACAGCCAGTTGTATGGTATACATTTGCTGAATCTAATAATGAAGATACATTTAAGGAAGAAGGTAAAATAAGAAGAAATCAGTATTTTGCATCAACAGACAGAGATGCTATGAATAATTACTATATATATTCATATGGTAATGTTACGTTTACAGCAGCAGGTGCTAATGATATATCTAATGCTAATCCTAATGAGATGAAGCTTTTTGTTAACACATTTACTAAGGCTTTGCTTTCAGGTAATAATCTGCCAGTTGTAGAGTATACAGATGCTGTACTCGATGATTCTGTAGCTACATATAAAAGCTATGTAAAGTTTAATTATGATAAGTTTGCTAATCATAAGTTATCATTCAGCTTTAGGATTCTTGATGCTGATTTAATATCTAATGAAGATTATATTAAGGATGCAGTTATGTATATTTATACAGATCCAGATGGAAGCAGAACAGATGGCGATTATGATCCGAATCGAGATATAATGTTAGGACATATTCATTCATCAGGAACGAATGGAATATCTCTTGGAGATTCTGGAACTTCGGTGATAGTCGGTAAAGAATATATTGTAGATGACTTATTTGATTTGATAAAAGGTATAGCCGGAGTAGATGAAACACAATTAAGAAGCAGACTTGGTATGGGAACATTAAAGATAGGAATAACAGCTCTTGATAGCAAAGATGGTAAGGGCATTTCTGTTCTTACATTTGATATTAAGAATCTGTTTGATCTTGATTAACTTACGTTATTGATTTAGATAAAATGCTATCTACCCCCCTAAAGACTTCCCGATTGATTCGTGATTATACGGGTTGGTCGGGAAGTTTTTTGATATTAAAAT
>OLZV01001121.1_pt1 | contig 10270 bp, 7 predicted proteins | sample 1644531 | NCBI WGS metagenome assembly OLZV01 (sample SAMEA103958115, study PRJEB25191) | human gut metagenome | biome: human-associated habitat [ENVO:00009003]; feature: intestine environment [ENVO:2100002]; material: feces | place: Germany | collected 2013/2015
CCTTCTATCCACTTCCTTTCGGGCATCGCCCCATATATACTCCGCGGCGCTTCTATATTTTTATGCGCCGCACCACCATTCCTCATTCCTCATTCCTCATTCCTCATTCCTCATTCCTCATTTCCCTAAACCCTGAACCTTGAACCTTGAACCCTGAACCCTGAACCCTGAACCCTTTAAAGCAGTGTACATCTTATGAACTATCTATCTTATCTCTTTCTTGTCATCATCGCCCTTCTCTTGATGATCCTCTACGACTTATACGCAGCCTTCCTGCTCGCCGCCACGCTCCTTCTGGTGCCGCTCCTTGCACTTTTTCTGGGATATGCGACGCGCCGATCGGTATCGGTGACGTTTTCTGCCCCGCACCGCGCACATAGAGGAGCGGCCGCCGAAGTCTGCCTCACCGCCAAAGGCCGCTTCCTCCCCCTTGTCTCTTCGCTCACGGCAACGATGGCAGGGAAGGAATACGACAGCTATGAAACAGAGAAGGACGAGACACGCTTCTATTTCCGGGTAGACACCGCGCATGCGGGACGCATCACGCTCCCCGCTCCCCGCCTTTCCTGGAAAGACCCGTTCGGACTTTTCCATTTCCAAAAAGACACGAAAGCCGCCACGCTCCTCGTCCTGCCCCGTCCGATGGGCGACTACGCACATACGCTGAAGAGTCTCCTTCGCCTCTCCGGCAGTGAAGAGGTGGAATACTTCGGCGCGACGCCCTACCAGCCGGGGGATAATCCCCGCCTCATCAACTGGAAGGTCACAGCCCGCACAGAGGATGTCTATGTCCGTGACCGCATGCCTGCAGACGATGCACGCCTTATCCTCGCGGCAGACTATGAAGAGGATGATGCCCTGCGGGATCTTCTCGCCGATGCGCTTCTTTCCTGCGGCCTCGCTCTCACGGCAGCGCGTATGCCATTTCGTTTCGCCTGGATGACGATCCATGGCGAGGAGATCATCACCTCCATCAAGGACAAGGCCGGCTGGGAAGAGGCTGTCGCCACCTTCCTGAGAGAGGGCAGCGGCGACGCGCTGAAGACGAGCCATCTCTCTCCGTATATTCCGATCTGCTACCTGACAGGAAATCCTACGCCCGCCGTCTCGCCTGTCCTGCACCCCTCCATCTGGTGCGTGCGTGATGCCAAGGGCGCTGCCCTTTCCGGAAAAGCCGCCATTGCCCGCGCGCTGGGAGGTGAAGCATGATGACACGCCTCCTCTCTTCTCTCGGTGCCTTCGGTGCTTCTTATGCACTCTTCTCCTACTTCGGCCGCGGTGCGCTTCCCTATGCGATCTGCGCTGCGCTCCTTGCGCCTCTTCTTTCTTTCGCTCTTTCCAGACTGCCCGGCAGACACCGGCTGCCGCTTCTTGCGCTCCTCGCCCTTCTCCTTCTCTCGCTCCCGCTCCTTGTGAGAGATACCTTCCTTTCGAGCCTCCTCTCTGCGCTCATTCCTCTCGTCGATACGCTCAAAGAGCCATATGACATTGACATGACTGCACCGCTTGCGAAAGCCATCGCAAGCCCGGCTCTTGCCAAAGGGTGGCTCGCCTGCCTTCTCTCCCTCTTCTTTACCGCCGGCGCATGGTCGAAAGCGGCCCGCGCTATGGCAGCGCTTCTTTCCTTTTTCCTCATTCTCTTCGGCTTCTACTTCGGCGTGAACCCGCCCGCTCTCGCCATTCTTTGCTGCGCCTCCTACGGCCTTTCCGTCTTTGTCTCTCTCAAAAACCACGGACTCGGCATGCCGGAGATCCCCACCGTCGCTCTGACCCTGCTTCTGGGCGCAGGACTTCTCCTCGCGCTCCCGGAAAGCCGGTATGAGCAGCCGGCGATCTTCTCCCATATGCAGGAGAAGATCATCGGCTGGACTGACCCCTATGACCCGATCTTCCACGCCGGCAATGCCTACACGGGCATGATGAAGGGTGCCGCCGGACATCAGCGCCTCGGCAGCAGCGCCAGCATCCGCTATACCGGCCGCGTCATCGCAGACATCGAAGCGGCCAGCGATAAGCACCTCTACATTCGAAGCTGGACCGGCGGCCTCTACGAAGACAATCGCTGGAAGGACTTCCCAGACAGCACCTATGACGGGACAGAAGCCCTCTTCGCCAAGAACCAGGGCGAATGGTACGACCAAGGGGCATGGCTCATGGAGGTCGCAGCCAGAAATCCATCGATCTCCCAAAAGCTCTTGAACTACACCAAAGAGAATGACCTTTCCGCCTTCAAGAACCCCTTCACCCTCGCGGCTCTCTACGAAAAGAGCCGCTTCCTGCTCCTCCCCTATGATGCCGACTTCGGCGGTCCCTACTTCCAGTATGACCGCTCGCCGATCTCCCGCGAGGGCAAGGCCTACAGTACCGACGTATGGGAGTTCCCTGCCGGTGCGCTCCTCTCGATGATGGCCCGTGAATCCATCCAAGACCCCTACTACACGACCTATCTTGAAGCGGAAAAGCGTTACCGCCGCTTCGTCTACGCGCACTACCTCACCATCCCGGAAGAAACACGCGACGCCATCGCCTCGCTGGGCAAGGCCGAGCCCGCACAAAGCCTTTCCGAGAAGCGCGCACGCATCGACGCCATCCGCCATTTCCTGGAGGATCACTACACCTATACGAAAAATCCGGGCAGAACGCCTGCGGATAAAGACTTTATCTCCTACTTCCTGACCGAAAGCAGGAAGGGCTACTGCACCTCCTTTGCCTCTGCCGCCGTCATGCTGCTCCGCGCCTCGGGGATCCCGGCCCGCTACGCAGTCGGCCTTTCCGTAGACAGGGAAGATCTCCGCAGCGCCCCTCTGACGAAGGAAGGGCTTCACGCCCTCTCTGTCAATGATCATCACGCCCACGCCTGGGTCGAAGTCTATGTCGATGGCCTCGGCTGGCGTCCCTGTGAAATGACCCCGGGCAAAGAGGGAGCGGAGAATCCCTTCCCGATCCCGCCTGACAAGCAGAAAAATGAACAGGGCGCGCCGGACAAACCGGCCGACGAGAAGAACACACGTGAGGAAGCACCGAAAGAGCAACCGCCTGCGCCGCAGCGACCACAACAGCAACCGCAGCAGCAGCCACAGGGACAGCCCCCGCTCTCCCAGCCGAGGACGCCGGACGCCCCCGTTTCCCGCCCGCTTCTCCCGATGCTGCTCGCCTTCCTGCTCATGCTTGCACTTCTTTCCGCCTATCCGCTCTATCGCATGACAGCCGCTTCCCGCCTCCTCGCCAAAGCACTCACGGATGACGCCCACTTCAAGGGCCTCATCGCCTACGCGGAACGCCTTTCCCACTGGGCAGGCCTTCCGACCCGCGGCTCCTACGAAGACAGGAAATCGGCTCTCACCAAAGACCCGCGCTTCGCCCCCTTCGCCCTCATGCTGGACCTTCTGGTCACCGCCCGCTTCTCGGGAAAACCGCTGACAGAAAGCGAGAAGGCCGACATCCTTACCATCGTGAGAAAGACAAGGAAACAGTGCCTGAGAGGCCTCTCCCTGACAGAAAGGGGGAAATTCCTGTGGAAAAAATTGTGATTCATCACTTAGAATTAGGAATTTGAAGCACCAAGTGACTGTCAACTGATATTTGCGTTTTCCCATGAACCAGTAGATAGCCTGCTGCTTGTTTATAGTGAAATGTGCTGCTATAAAGAGGAATATTGGAGACGCTCTATAAATATGGCCCCCCTTCCACCACTTCTCACTTCTAACTTTCGAAAGGACTTCCATGGATATACTTTACATCATCTGGTTCGACGTGCTCCCCATCCTGGTCTTTTTAGGCGGCGGGTGGTTTCTGGCGGGCAAGTTCAAGATCGAGGTCAAGACCTACGAGATCGTCATCACGCGCGTGATACTGCCCTGCTTCGTCTTTTTCAGCCTGTATCAGGTGCCGCTTGCCGCCTCTGATTTCCTCCTGCTTCCGGCGGCGCTTCTTCTGACGGCACTCCTTTTCGTGCTGTCATCACTTCTTTCCAAAGGCCTCTCCCAAGAGCCTTCCCTCCGGCAGGCCATCTGCGGCATGGCCTCCTGTCCGAACGTCTGCTACCTTGGCGGCGTCCTCACCTACCTCACCTTTTCCCACCTGCCCTTTGCCTCCGCAGGAGAAGCAGCGGAGCTTCCGAAAGCGCTCGCGCTCCTGTCTCTCCTCATGACATTTTCCCACCTGCTGCTCCGCACGGCGGGACACGCCATCGTGAGTAAGGAGTCCTCTTCCCTCTCGTCTCTCCTGCTTCGCGCGCTTACGACCCCCGTCCTCTACGGCGCGCTTCTTGCCTTTGCTGCTGCGCACTTCGACATCCCGCTGAAAGGCACCTTTCTCTATCCCGTGCTGCACCACTTCACCGGCGCCTTCATGGTACTGACTGCTGTCACGACCGGCGTCATGATCCGGCGCAGCCACCGCTTCACGGTCAGCAAAGACATCCTCCTTCCCGCACTGGTGAAACTCCTCCTATCGCCACTCTTAGCGCTGGGCCTTCTCACCCTTTTTCCGTCGATGGATGATCTGGCAAAAGAAATCCTTCTTCTTTTCGCCGCTATCCCCTGCGCCATGGATTTCTCCATGGCTGACACCACCAGCAGCGCACAGAAGTCCATCTTCCAGAGATCCCTGATGACGCAGATGTCGCTTTCCATTCTCACCCTTCCCCTTGTGCTTTTCCTCTGCCGGCTCCTCTTCCCGGCTTCCCTATAAGGAGGCAGACATGGCTTTCCTGCAAATCATTTCGGACAATATCGTGCCGCTTCTGGTCTTCGTCGCCATCGGCTACCTGCTCGATCTCAGATACCATCTCGATGTCATCTCGCTCAATAAGCTCACCTTCTTCATCGTGCTGCCGAGCTTCATCTTCTACAGCATCTACGTCGCGGAAATCGACATGACGCTCCTGAACGTCTTCCTCGCCGCCTGGGTGTATGGGAAATTCCGCGGGATGCCCGTTGGGAAGATAGAATGCCTCAAAAACGGCACTATGTTCTCCAATAACGGAAACATTGGCATCGCCCTGATCGCCCTCGTCTTCGGCAATGCCCCCTACGTCATCGATGGAGAGACGCCCTACCTCGCACAGGCGAGCGCCTGCGCCACCATCCTCCTCGTGCAGATGAATATGACGCTGAATACGCTCGGCCTTTATCAGGCCGGCAAAGGGAAACTGACGCCGCGCGACGCGATCTCCGTCATCTTCCACATGCCCGTCATCTACACCCTCGTCGCCGTCTTCACCATCAAATTCTCCGGCTTCGACATGACACAGGTCTTTCTCTGGCCTGTCTTTGAAAACTGTGCCAATGCCCTCGTCTCCATCGTCATGCTCGCCCTCGGCATCCAGATCCATCGGAGTACCATCGTCTTTCGAGACATTGATGCCTGGGCCGGCTGCACGATCCGCCTCGTCATCGCTCCGCTTCTGGCTTACCTTCTCCTTCTGCTCTCTGACCTCGCAGGACTTCACCTGTCCCCTGTCCTGAAGCAGACCATCCTCATCATGGCCTCTGTCCCCGGCGCCGTCAATTCCGTCCTCTACGCCGTCGAATTTCACAATTTTGAAGACTTCGCAACCGAGCTCGTCATGATGAGCACCTTCCTCTCCTGCATCACCATGACCGGCGTCATCTATCTGGCACGTGTCCTGTTCCCGATTGGATAGGAAATGGTTGTTGGCAGGTGACATTAGACATTAGACATCAGACTTCTGACGACTAAAAGACCCGTGATTCTCTCGATGGAGAATCACGGGCCTTTTATCATGTTTGCATTCAAACATCTGTAGTCTAATATCTTCCAGTCTAATCCCTAGTCCCCTAATCACCAGTCCTTAGTCACCAGTCCCTAGTCACCAATCTACGGCACAAACTTATATCCCACGCCCCAGATGGTCAGGATATGCTTCGGATGCGCCGGATCCTTCTCCACCGCCTCACGGACGCGGTTGATATGTACGGGGACGGTCGCCGTATTGCCGAGCGAATCCATCTCCCAGATGCGCGTGTAGAGGGTTTCACGGCTGTACACGACATCGGGATGAAGCATGAGATACTCCAGCAGCTTGAATTCCTTATTCGGCAGCGTTTTCTCTTCGCCGCGGACGAAGACGCGATGGGTATCCGACTCGAGCACGATATCCCCCAGAGTTATGCGCTCTCCTGCTTTCTTTTTCCCCTTGAGACGTTCATACTGCGCGAGCTGCGACTTCACTTTTGCGACCAGCACGCCGGGGGAGAAGGGTTTCTCGATATAATCATCGGCGCCAAAGCCCAGCCCCCGGATATGATCGATATCCGTCCGCTTTGCCGTGACCATCATGATCGGGATGTCGAGCTTGCCCCGAAGCTTTCGACAGATCTGAAAACCGTCCATCCCCGGCAGCATGATATCTAGAAGAATCAGATCATACTCGCCCGAGAGCGCTTCCGTCAGCCCCTTTGTCCCATTGATTTCCACCGTCACCTGATACCCGCTGACTTCCAGATAATCCTTCTCGATGGAAGCAATGTCTTCATCATCTTCTACGACCAATATACGTTTCATGACTTTTCCTCCTTCGGAAAAGAAATCTGCACCAAGAGTCCGTGCGGCATGCGATTATCCATAGACAGCGTGCCATGCATGAGTATCACCGCCCGCTTTACGATGGCAAGCCCGAGCCCGCTGCCCTTGTCCGTGTGGCTTCTCGCGAGGTCCGTCCGATAGAAGGCCTCCGTGAGACGGGAAAGCGCCTCCTCCGATACGCCGCTCCCATTGTCTTCAACGGTGAGCAGGACACAGTCCCCGCTGCTTTCCACCCTGATGTCGATCTTCACCCGCTCTTCCTTTTTATAGCGGATGCTGTTCGTGATGAGATTCTCCATGATCCGCTCCAGAAGAAGCGCATTTCCCGCCATCCTGTGCGCCCCTTTGCTTTCGATATGGAAATCTGCCCCCTGCTTTTCCCAGAGAAGACGATTCTCTTCGACGAAATCCGTGACCAGCTTCGAAAGATCGATCGGTACAAGCGGAAGCGCCTTCTCCCCCAGATCCATCTTCGTCAGAAGCAGCTGCTGCTCGATCAGACGCTCCAGAACCTCCGATTTCTTCTCGATCACACGCAGATAATGCGCCTCTTTTTCCGGCGTATCTGCCAAATGGTCGAGAAGCCCCTCTACATAGGCGCGGATCGCCGTCAGCGGTGTCCGGATATCATGCGAAATACTGGCGATGAGCTCCTTTCTGCGCGCCTCATCCTCTTCCCTCTCGCGAAGCGACTGTGAGAGCTTATCCGTCATCAGATTGAAAGCAGAAATAGCCGGCGTGAATTCATCCTTTCCCTGATGGGAAAGACGCACCGACAGATTCCCCTGCTGCACCGCCTGCGCCCCACGCTCCAGCTCCTTCAAAGGCGCCAGGATCCGCCGGACAATGAACCGCGACAGCCCATAGGAAACCAGACCGATAAAAATCACAAGCGAGATGACGATGAAATGATTGCTCGCATGAAAGGCCGCCTCGATCGCCGCATCGCTCCGATTCACCGGCTTGTGCGACAGCATGTAGAGATGGTATACATGCCCGGCAATCCTATTGCGCTCCATAAAAGAGTACTGCCCCATCCGCGTTGCGCTGTACGTCCCATTGACCTCTCCCTCATCCAGCTCCTGCTGTACCTTCTGCTGCTTGAGCTCCTCTACCATCTGCTGATATGTATCATTCCCATACTGCAGAGTGATTTCCCCGTCGCGATAAAGCACCACATACGAATCGATCGGGTCCATGATATCCAGTACCCAGTGATCATCGAGCGGCTCTTTCGTGTGCCGGATATGATGAAAAATCGAAGTCCTGACCACCTGGCTCATGACCTGAAACTGAAAATCACTCTCCGCCATCACATGATTCCCGCTCTTCGCGTACAGGTACAATCCCAAGAAGGAAGACATGAGTACAAAGAACGTCATCAGAAATGGCAGGATGCACATCGCGACATGCGACAGGATAAGGCTCTTCTTGATCGTCATAGGAACTCCTTGGAATAGTGAGTAGTGACTAGGGATTAGCGGTTCAGGGTTCAGGGTTCAGGGTTCAGGATTAGCCCCTAGGGCGTACCGCCCTTTGATTCCTTTTGAAAGCTCTGCTTGAATGAGAAATTAGAAATGAGAAATGCGAAATGTGAAATGGTGGTGCGGCGCATAAAAATCAGAAGCGCCGCGGAGTTTTAGTAGCGCTACGCGCCGTCGTCATTCCGAGCGAAGCCGAGGAATCTTTTTCATTTGCGATCAAACAGGTCGTTTGAAAAAGCACTTGAAACGGGAAACCTGTCATTCCACAGACCTGCGGGCATCGCCCATATATATTCGCGGCGAAGCCGCCACCTTCATTCCTAATTCCTAATTCCTAATTTCTCATTCCTAATCCTTCATTCCTCATTCGAGCAGAGTTTTCATCCCCAATCAAGGGACCGCACGCCCCATGGGCTAACCTTGAACCCATTTTCATTTCTCTTTTTTAGAGATGAAATAAACATAAATATCGTGTTATAATAGAAAAACGATTTCATCTGATTCGTGATAAGGAGGAACCCTATGGCATTAAAAGAATTTGAATTCGGCTTTGGCAAGACCACCCAGAAAGTTTCCCTGCCGGAAGAACACATCCTAGACATCCTCGAAGGCGCCCCGACTCCGGCCTGCGACGTTAAAGCCGCTACCCTGGAATGTATGCGTCACCCGATCGGCAGCAAGCCGCTCACGGAAGTCGTTTCCAAAGGCGACAAGGTCTGCATCGTCTGCGCTGACGTCACCCGCATCTGGAACCATTCCGATCAGTACGTCATCCACATCGTCAATGAACTGAACCGCGGCGGCATCCCGGATGATGACATCTGCATCCTCTTCGCGCAGGGCACCCACCGTGAACAGACTCCGGAAGAAGACATCGCTGTCGTCGGTGAAGAGCTAACCCATCGCGTGAAGCTCTACCAGCACCGCTGCAAGCAGATGGACGAGCTCGTCCATGTCGGCGATACCAAGAGAGGCACTCCGGTCTGGCTGAATAAGCACGCCGTCGAAGCAGATAAGATCATCGTCGTCGACGGCATCACCCCGCACCTCTTCGCAGGCTACGGCGGCGGCCGCAAGCTGATCCTCCCGGGCGTTGCCGGAGATGAGACCATCCAGATCAACCACTGCCACGCTCTCGGTGAAAAATTCGGCTCCGGCATCAATCCGAAGACCCGCTCCACCCTCCTCGATGACAACCCGGTATCTGACGACATGCAGGAAGCCTCCGACATGGTAAAACCAGCCTTCCTCGTTCACTCCGTCATCAATTCCGAAGGCCAGATCTGCCGCATGGTCGGCGGTGACCCCTACGAAGCATGGCTCGAAGGCACCAAGCTCGTCTACAAGACCCAGAAAGTCCCCTACACCGACAAAGCCGACATCGTCTTTGCCTGCGCCGGCGGCTATCCGAAAGACGTTTCCCTCTATCAGGGCAGCAAGTGCTACGATCCATCCGATGTCGTCACCAAGAAAGGCGGCGTCATCATCGCCATCATGGAAGCCTCTGACATCTATGAACCGGCCGCTTATCTCGACAGCTTCAAGTATGAAACCGAAGCCGATATGGAAAAGGCTCTCCGTGAACACTTCACCATCCCGTTCTTCGTCGCATTCAACCTCTTCTGCATGACCCACCAGTACACCATCATCCTGGTCACCAAGCCGGAGAACTTCGAAGCCATCCGGAAGACCAACCAGATCCCGGTCGCTACCGTCGAGGAAGCATGGGAGATCGCCAAGAAGAAAATGGAAGACGAAGGCAAGAAAGACTACACCATCACCGTCATGGCACACTGCGCTTCCATCGTTCCTTATAAAGACTAATAAAGATTCATGTAAAAAGGCTATCGCTCATCAGGCGATAGCCTTTTTTGTTGTGTTGAAAATACGTTTTCCCCCCGTTTCGTCATCCCGAGCGCAGCCGAGGGATCTTTCTTGCACGGCCGCCATATGCACGCATGCGCCCTCACTCAAACGACGCCTTGGTGCTTCCCTTTATCGCCTTTCTCTCACTCACGTTTTACCGGTCTGCAAGAAGGATCCCTCTATTTCGGCCCTCATGACACGCAAGAAAGACGGATCGTCTCACATTCTTTTTCATACCGCTGCGTAGAGTTATGCTTCTCCGAGGCACTCTATCCTGCGCCTTCGGCGCGGGCCGTTTGGCCTCACAGGAAGGCGACTTAATGGGCAGGCTAGGCGCCTCTTTGGATTAGGCCAAACTCGGAAGTCCCTCT
>OLZV01001133.1_pt1 | contig 10199 bp, 6 predicted proteins | sample 1644531 | NCBI WGS metagenome assembly OLZV01 (sample SAMEA103958115, study PRJEB25191) | human gut metagenome | biome: human-associated habitat [ENVO:00009003]; feature: intestine environment [ENVO:2100002]; material: feces | place: Germany | collected 2013/2015
AGAACCTGAGAGACAAAATCTATCACGGCAAAGCCACACGAGCCGATATTACCCGGCTGACCCGGCGACTTGGGGATGAGATCGCCGCCGTTTACGGCTTTGACATCCCGAAACAACGAACACCGCAAGAAAGGGGCGCAAGATAATGACAGATTTCACACTGCGACCGCTGACCGTTCCCGAACGCAAATACACCTACGCTCAAAGCTCGCAGCTTCAAGGGCAGACAGGCAACATCGGTTATCTGCGTGGGGACTTCGGCTCAAGCGGTGATCAGTTTTATACCACTTGGTTTGATACCCGCCCGCAATGGAAAAGCGATGAGTTCAAGCGGGACTTGGATGATGTAATCAACGCCCTGCGCTCCGAGGAGTACGGACTGCTTCAAAGCCGTTCTCAGATGGTGCGTTATGGGCGTGAGAACAAGGAAAGCGAAATGCAGGGTGCTTATACCACTGAGTTCGGCTTCCGAGCAGATACCGAGAAATATGCGTTCGTGCTTCGCTGTAATCCAACGAGGGGCGACTATAACTTCTACTGCCTCTGCTATGTAAAGGAATGGCTGGACAAGCACATCGAAGAAGCCCGGCTCAACCACACGCTTCATGTCTTGGTCGATAAGCGACAACTCTTTGAAGCCAAGGGTAAACTCAACACGCTCACTCTCACCTGCATCGAGACACACCTTCTTGAAAGCACGGAGCTGGAGAGGCGGCTGCGACACCGTGGCAGCACGGTCGGAGAGATAAAGCTGCACCACCTCGTCACCACTGCGCTCGCCTGTGTTCTTAACGGTGAGCGACACGCGCACAGAGTCGGAAGAAGCGGTGAGCGGCGTAACGGTGAGGTCAGAATAAGCAAACCGGGTGTAGCTCAAACCGTAGCCGAAGGGATAGAGGGGCGTGCCCTTCTCGTCCATATAGTCGCGCTTTATGTTCTGGCTATAATAAACAGGGAGCTGTCCCACGCTGCGCGGTATACTCACCGGCAACTTGCCCGACGGGTTGACATCGCCAAACAAAATTGACGCTATGGCCTTGCCGCCCTGTTCGCCAGGATACCATGCCGTGAGCAGAGCGTTAGCCACCTCAGAGGCGCGGTTCATGAGCAGCGGACGCCCCTCAATGTAGACGATAACCAACGGCTTGCCCGTCTTGGCAACAGCCTCGATGAGCTGTTCCTGCTTGCCGAGCAACGAGAGCGTGGCACGGTCGAAACCCTCGCCACACTCCATGTCAGAGAGCGTCTTGCTCTCGTCAACGGTGGCGGCACCTGTGGCAATATACTTGGTCTTAAAATCGCGAGCACTCGATCCACCAACCACGAGCACCACAGCATCGGCACCTTCGGCGGCACGCACGGCGGCGGCGATGTCGGCAGTGGTGGTGTCACGGACAGCGCAGCCACGCTCATAGACAACCTCCATGTCGCTGCCCACCATGGCACGAACGCCATCGAGCACCGTACTGATCTCCTCACGGGCCTGCGGAGCGGTGTAGTCGCCAAGCTGGTTGTAAGGCATGTCGGCGTTAGGACCAATCACGGCGATACGCTTCATTGAGCGGCTCAAGGGCAGCACGCCATCGTTCTTCAGCAGCACGGTACCCTCAGCAGCAACCCTCTGTGCCAACAGCTTATGCTCTGCCGAACGGCACACCTCACGGGCACGCTTGGGCTGAACATAAGGATTGTCGAAGAGGCCGAGGTTAAACTTCATGGTCAGCACATTGGCCACAGCGCGGTCGATGTCGGCCATTGTTACAAGACCCTCGTCGAGCGCCTTCTTCAGGTTGTTGCCGAAAGCCCCACCACCGAGATCCATGTCGAGACCAGCCTTCAGAGCAAGCACAGCCGCCTCCTTGTTGTTGGCAGCAGCACCCATGCCGGCAATGCCTTCGACCGACAACAGGTCGCTGTAGACAAAGCCCTTGAAGCCCCACTCGCCACGCAACATGTCGGTGAGCAAGTGGCGGTTTGAGGTACAGGGCACACCGTCAATGCTGTTGTAAGAGGTCATGACCGTTCCTGCTCCAGCCTTTACCGCCGTCTCAAAAGGCAGCAGCAACTGTGAGCGCAACAGACGTTCACCTCCATAAACCGGTCCACCGTTGTGGCCGCCCTCGGGCACACCGTAGGCAGCAAGGTGTTTCAGCGTGCAGATGACATGTTTCTTGTCGGCAGAGTTGTCGCCCTGCATGCCGCGCACCACGGCTGTGCCAAGCACCGATGTGAGCCATGGATCTTCGCCGAAGGTCTCCTCCATGCGCGACCAGCGAGGCTCACGAGCCACGTCGAGCACAGGTCCGTAGCCAATGTTTGATCCCTGTGCAGCTGCTTCAAGACCAATGGCCGAGCCCATGTCGTAAAGCAATGACGGGTTCCATGTAGAAGCCGCGTTGAGCGATGTGGGGAAGACCGTTGTGCCGATGGCCATGTGGCCGTGCGGACACTCCTCGGCAAAGAGGATAGGTATGCCGAGGCGCGTCTTCTCCACCGCATAACGTTGAAGGGCGTTGAGGGCCTTTGCCGAGAGTTCGGGGTTCAGGCCTGTCTCAAGCGTCTTCTGTGTCCATGGGTCGGCACGCAGCACAGCCCAGAACGAGCCTATGGGCGCGGCATCCATCTTCTTCTTGAAGAGCTCTGACGGCTCCACGCTGTTCTTTCCTGTCTTGGTGTACATCTCCCAGCCCAGCGGACAGACAAGCTGACCGATCTTCTCCTCCACCGTCATGCGGCTGATTAGGTCGGCCACACGCGCCTCGGTGGGTTGCGCGGCTTGCTTATAGACGGGCAGCGAAGCCTGCTTACGGTCTGCCTTGGCGGCTGACTTTTTCTGCGCCATAACGGGCACGGTGAGCAAAAGGGCAAAGCCTAACGTAATGTGTTTAATGTTCATAGAAAATATTTTTTTAATGTTTGATTTCTTTATCGTTTCGTTGCAGTCCACTAAAACACCGAGTAATCTTAGAAACAACTAAAATACACTTACTTACAAAGTTATAGGACACACCGATATAGTTTGTATCTTTGTTATTTAATGTTGTTAGTTATAGCGTTTAATGTTATTACTGCGTCCATTTCTTTTTCCGCAGTTTATATCTGTCGGCATCTATGCCACTGTAGATTTTGTTCAAGCCCCAACTGGGCTATCTCCACAGACCTAAGCAATCAAATCCATCTTTTTCGCAGTAGATTTTTGTTTGATGCAAAGGTAAAATATTTTTTTTAAAACACGAATGGTTTTTATTAAGAAAATTTTGCACGGTCTTTATTGACGTATATCAAGAAATGAACGATTACGCAAAAACATTTTTCAATTTGTCAACAAATAAACTCATTTAACCCAAATCGGTCGTTAGGGCTTGCTTGGATTTTGGATTTTTAGAAGAATGGATTTTGTTTGGCTTTTAATGAGTAATAGCGAGCTATTGCGAATTAAAAACAAGCAAAAGACAACTTATAAAAAACAAAAGACTGCAAGCAGTTATAAAATAATACAGAAAACGGCCTAACGACCGATTTGGGGTTAATTTATACAAATACAAAAAAACGAAACAAAACCGAAACAACAAGTTTTTCATCTTCAAATGTTAAAAAAAGAGACACATGGTTGAAACCCATGTGCCTCCGAAAAATAAAATTTCTTAATATCAAATCCCTACCCTGCCACAAACTTGAAGATGAAGACAACGGCGAGCACCAGCAGGGTGATGCTAATGTCCTTAAACTTGAAGCAGCAGAGCTTCATGACCACATAGCTAAGCATGCCCAGGCAGATGCCGTCGGCAATGCTGTAACAAAGAACCATGGTGATCATTGTGATGAAGGCAGGAAACGTCTCCGTCACGTCGGTGAAGTTGATCTTCTTTACCGCGTCGAGCATGAGCACGCCCACCATGACGAGAGCGCCACTGGTAGCGGCTGCGGGGATGAGCATGAACAGCGGGGCGAGGAAGAGGGCAAGGATGAAGAGCAGGCCTGTGAACGCCGATGTCAGCCCGCTGCGACCGCCCTCGGCAATGCCCGAAGCGCTCTCCACATAGGTGGTGATGGTTGAGCTTCCGAGCATGGCACCGACGGTTGTGCCTATGGCGTCGCTGAGCATGGCCTCACGCACACGCGGAATGCTTCCATCGGGACGCACCACGCCTGCCTTCTCAGCCAGACCCACGAGCGTGCCCACGGTGTCGAAGATGTTGATGATGAGCAACGAGAAGATCACGATGGCCATGTCGAGGGTGAAGAGACCGTTGAAGTCGAACTGGCAGAAGATCGGCTCCAGCGAGTGGGGGGCCGACATGGGAAGCCATCCTTCAGGCAAGACGGTCACACCGAGCGGAATGCCGATAACGGTTGCCAGGATGATGGCAATGAAGAGCGACCCTTTGACACGACGTGCCATGAGCACACCACTCAAAAGGATGGCAATGATGCCGAGTATTGCCTCGGGGGTGAACTTGCCCAGAGCCACGAACGTGTCGGGGTTTGACACGATGATGTGGGCGTTCTTAAGACCTATGAAGGCAATGAACATGCCTATTCCTGCCGAGATGGAATGGCGCAGGTTGACAGGTATGCTGTCAAGAATTTTCTCACGAATGTTCAAGAAGGTAATAAGAACAAAGATTACGCCTTCCACAAACAAGGCAGCCAACGACTGTTGCCATGTGAGGTGCATGGCCTGACACATGGTGAACGCGAAGAACGCGTTAAGACCCATGCTCGGTGCTTGCGCAAACGGCAGCTTAGCCATGAAAGCGAGCAACAACGTTGCCACGGCTGCAGCAATGGCGGTGGCGGTGAAGAGAGCCCCTTTGTCCATTCCAGTGGTCGCGAGGATTGTCGGGTTGACGGCCAGGATGTAACACATCGTAAGGAATGTGGTGGCGCCAGCCACAAGTTCAGTTTTCACTGTCGACTTGGAAGAATCGTAACCAAGTGTTTTTTCTAAAAAAGTCATCTTGTTTTATAAAAGCATTAATCTTGGAAATAGACACGTTTCACGCGGTTGCTGATGCCCGTGAGCACCTCATAGGGAATGGTGTCGAGCACGTCGGAGAGAACGGTCACGGGGAGGTTGTCGCCAAAGATCTCTACAGAGTCGCCCTCCTTACAGTCGATGTCGGTAACGTCGATCATTGCCACGTCCATGCAGATGTTGCCCACATAAGGTGCCTTCTGTCCGTTTACCAGACAATAGCAGTGGCGGTTGCCCAACTTGCGGTTCAGTCCGTCAGCATAGCCTATAGGTATGGCTGCAATTCTACTGTCGCGGTCGAGCGTTCCCTTTCTGCTGTATCCCACGGTCTCGCTTGCTGCCACGTTATGGATCTGAAGTATTGTTGTCTTCAGCGTCGACACATTGTTTATAATGTGGTTGTTGCGCGAGTCGATGCCATAGAGGCCCAGGCCCAGACGGCACATGTCCATCTGTCTCTCTGGGAAATGTTCTATGCCGGCCGAGTTGTCCATGTGTCTGATGATATGGTGCTGGAAGGCGGCCTGCAGCTCTGTGCTGCCCTTCTCGAAGAGAGCAAACTGATGAGCAGAGAACTCGTCGAAACCATCGCTGTCGGAGCCTACAAAATGGGAGAACACCGAACGCGGTATGATGGCGTTCTGATGCTTCAGACGATCTATCAGCTCCTCCATGTCGTGCTCGGGGTCGAAGCCCAACCGGTGCATGCCGGTGTCGAGCTTTATGTGTACGGGGAATCCTGTCACGCCCTCACGCTCTGCTGCCTTGACAAGAGCATCGAGCAGACGGAACGAGTAGACTTCAGGCTCAAGGTCATAGTCGAACATTGTCTTGAAGGCCGTCATCTCAGGGTTCATAATCATGATGTTTGACGTGATGCCGTTCTTGCGCAGCGTCACACCCTCGTCGGCCACGGCCACAGCCAGATAGTCGACACGGTGGTCTTGCAGCGTCTTCGCAATCTCCACAGCACCTGCTCCATAGCCATCGGCTTTGATCATGCACACAAGCTTGGTTTCGGGTTTCATGAACGAACGATAGAAGTTGAGGTTGTCAACCACAGCGTTGAGGTTCACCTCAAGCGTGGTCTCATGCACCTTGCGCACAAGCAGCTCGGTGAGACGGTCGAAGCCAAACTGTCGTGCTCCCTTCAGCAAGATAACCTCGTCGTGCAGATGTTTGAACATCTCGCTGGCGATGAAAGCCTCAACAGTGGGGAAGAAGCGTTGCTCACCGACGTGTATGCAGTTGGCGTTTTCACAGAGGTCGGGGCCTATACCTATAAACTTCTGCACGCCACGCTCCACAGCCAGTCGTGACACCTCCGAATAAAGCTCCATTGGCTGCAGGCCCGACTGCAAGATGTCGCTAAGAATGAGTGTGCGGCGACGGTTACGGTGGTCGGGGCGGCGGTTCATAAAGTCGAGCGCAATGTCGAGCGAGTTGATGTCAGAGTTGTAGCTGTCGTTTATGAGCGTGCATCCGTGCTGTCCTTCCTTCACCTCCAGGCGCATGGCCACAGGCTCAAGCAGAGGCATGCGCTGCGCTAGCGTGTCGGCAGACAGTCCGAGATGACGAGCCACCACGGCACAGGTTATTGAGTTCATGACCGACGCATCGTCGATGAACGGTGTCTCATAGCTTGCGCTCTCACCATTATATATATAAGATATGTGTGTTGAGCTGTCACCCTTCTCCACCTTGCTCACAAAGAACGGTGCCTTGGGGTTGTGACGCGACCACGCGAGCTGCTCACCTTTGTAAGCCAACTGAGCAATGGTCTTTGTTACCATCTCGTCGTCCATGCAGTAGATCACGCTCTTTGCATCATGGAAGAGCGTGAGCTTCTCCTTCAGCTTGTCTTCCATAGACGCAAAGTTTTCCTGATGGGCAGCACCAAGACAGGTAAGCACACCGATGGTGGGCTGTATGATGTCGCGCAACGCCTGCATCTCACCAGGCTTGCTTATGCCTGCTTCAAAGAGCGCCACCTCCGACTGCTCGTCAAGCAGCCACACCGAGAGCGGCACACCTATCTGTGAGTTATAGCTGCGTGGCGACCGTGTCACCACCATATCTGGCGAGAGCAGCTGCGAGAGCCATTCCTTTACAATTGTCTTTCCGTTACTGCCTGTTATGCCCACAACAGGGATCTGGAACTCATCGCGATGACGTTCTGCCAATCGCTGAAGCGCCTCACGCGAATCTACCACCTTCAAGAAGTTGGCATCGGGATAGCTTGCGCTGTAGTTGTGTGGAAGTGTCTCCACAACAAAGTTTCTCACGCCGCGACGGTAGAGATCTTCAATGTAGCTGTGTCCGTCCCTTCTTTCCGTCTTCAGCGCGAAGAACAGAGTCTCTTCAGGAAAGCAGAGCGAACGGCTGTCGGTGAGAAGGAAGCCTATTGTGGCCTCGCGGTCGCCGTAGCGTCGCGCACCAATAAGAGTGGTTACTTTTTCAATAGAATAAGTCATAATTATTTTTCTTCCATGTTTTATGCTGCAAAGGTAGTGTAATTCGAAGACAATACAAAAAAAGCTTGCTTTTTTTTATTGTTGAGATGCAACCTACCTTATTTAAAGATAGTGCAAAATTCCGATTAAGCGAAGCAAATGAGAATTTTATTCTTAAACAACCAGCCACAAATTAAAATTATTTATGCAGAAAAACAATCAATATGTCAGAAGAAATTATTACTTTTGCCGTTCGAAACAAAGCCTTGGGTCCACAAGGCCTCTTGGATAACACGAATTATTAAAATAAAAACATAGACATTTTTAGATTACAATTATGAGAACAAGAACAGCAAATTGGTTTGAGACAGCAGTGCGCTACGAGCGTCAGATGGAAGATGGCATACAGAAGATGGTGACAGAGACATACGTTGTCGACGCATTCACATTCGGCGAGGCCGAGGAAGCTATCACCAAGGAGATGACAGCATTCGTCTCAGGCGAATTTAACGTAAAGAATATCACTCCCGCCAACTACGGCGAAATCTTCTTCAGCGACAACGCCAACGATGACAAGTGGTACAAGGCAAAGCTCACCTTCATCACTCGTGACGAAAAGACAGGCAAGGACAAGCGCAGCAACACCAACTATCTCGTGCAGGCTGGCTCTTTCAACGCTGCCGTTAAGAACGTGGAGCAGGTGATGGGCACAACGATGGTCGACTATGTCATCGCCAACATAGCAGAAACAAAGATCATGGATGTGTACGAGCATCAGGCTAAGACAAAGAAGGAGGAGGTCAACGACAAGCCCGAGTATGAGGCTGCCGAGGACGCCAAGAACGAAGAGAAGTAAAACCAACACAGGAGGACAAAAGAATGAGCACATTGAGTGACGTTGCCGCCAACCTGCAAGCCGTGCGCAACTCACTTCCTGAGGGCGTGCGACTGGTGGCGGTGAGCAAGTTTCATCCTGCCGAGTACATACGCGAGGCCTACAACGCCGGACAGCGGGTCTTCGGCGAGAGCCGCGAGCAGGAACTGGCAAAAAAGGTGGAGGAGCTGCCCAACGACATTGAGTGGCACTTCATAGGACATCTGCAAACAAACAAGGTGAAATACATCGCTCCGTATATTCACATGATTGAGGCGGTGGACTCACTAAAACTGCTGCGTGAGATAAACAAGCAGGCAGCTGCTCATGACCGCGTGATCAGCGTGTTGCTGGAGCTGCACATAGCGCAAGAGGCGACCAAGTATGGTCTCTCTCCTAACGACCTCATGGCTCTGTTGGAGGGCGGCGAATGGCGCGAACTTAAGAACGTTCACATCAGTGGTCTTATGATGATGGCCTCCAACACCGATGACGAGGAGCAGATACGCCGCGAGTTCAGCGAGGGCAAGCAACTCTTCGACACGGTGAAGGCCCGTTTCTTCGCCTCCGACTCTACCTTCTCACAGCGCAGCTGGGGCATGAGCCACGACTATAAGATTGCCATCGAGTGTGGGTCTAACATCGTGCGTGTGGGAACAGCCATCTTTGGCGAAAGAGTGTACTGACCCTCTGTTTTGCCTATAAAAGTTAAGGCGGACATAAGCAACATCGTTTTGCTTATGTCCGCCTTTTTTATCACAATAAGTTTTTTTGTCACAATAAGTTTTTTTGTCACAATAAGTTTTCTATTCTCAGTGTCTCTATTTCAAGTTGTCGAGAATGTAATCGCGACACTGCTCCATGAGCCATTTGGGTGTGCTGGTGGCACCGCAGATGCCCACTGTCTTCAAGCCCTTGACCCATGAGAGGTCTATCTCGCCGGGCTGCTCTATAAGCCTACTGTTGGGGTTCACCCTGCGACATTCGTTGAACAGCACCTTCCCGTTGCTGCTCTTGCGGCCGCACACAAACAATATGAGGTCATGACGTGAGGCAAACGCTCCGATGTTTGGCATGCGGTTGGCCACCTGACGGCAGATGGTGTCGTAGTATCCGAAGGTTGCGTTGGGCGAGATGTGCTCTTTGATATACTCTACGATGCGTTGGAATTCGTCGAGCGACTTGGTTGTCTGCGAGTAGAGGCGTATGCTGCGGCTCAGGTCGAGCGACTTGGCTTCTTCCAGCTTCTCGATGACGATGGCCTTACCTTCCGTCTGGCCGACGAGCCCCAGAACCTCGGCATGGCCGTTCTTGCCATAGATCACTATCTGCTTGTCTTCTTCCGTGTTTTGGGTATATTCCTGCTTGATGCGTTTCTGCAGGCGGAGGACGACGGGGCAGGTGGCGTCGATGATTTCGATGTGGTTTCGGCGGGCTGTCTCGTAGGTCTCGGGCGGTTCGCCATGGGCACGAAGCAATACCTTGGCGTCGTGCAGGCGGTTGAATTCGTCGTGGTTGATGGTGACGAGCCCCATGGCCTTCAGGCGCTCCACCTCGCGGCTGTTGTGCACAATGTCGCCCAGGCAGTACAGCGTGCCGCCTTTGGCCAGCTCCTCTTCGGCTTTGCTGATGGCATTGACCACTCCGAAGCAGAAGCCCGATCCTTCGTCTATTTCTACTTTTGCCATACGATAAAACGGTGTTTTACGAGTTGGAAAACATTGCTTTCCTATTCGGAAAACGGTGTTTTCCTGATTAGAGGAAAATACGTGGTCAGTTGCCGGCCACGCGTGCGAATTGTTCGGCCAGCCATTCCTTTTGCTGTTCGATGGTCAGATGGCTGTTGTCCAGCATCAGGGCGTCGTCGGCCTTGCGCAGGGGACTCACTTCGCGA
>OLZV01001135.1_pt1 | contig 10192 bp, 9 predicted proteins | sample 1644531 | NCBI WGS metagenome assembly OLZV01 (sample SAMEA103958115, study PRJEB25191) | human gut metagenome | biome: human-associated habitat [ENVO:00009003]; feature: intestine environment [ENVO:2100002]; material: feces | place: Germany | collected 2013/2015
CGACCTTTGGTCTTTTAATACAGGACGCGTGCAGGAAAAGATGGGCGTGAACCAAAAGCCCTATCCCGATAAGACTCCCGTCTCATTTGTCTTATTGGATAACAACCATTTGACCGAACATGGCGTAACATATTTCTGCAAGAAATCACAAGTGTTTGTGCTGATTACATCCAATAAAGATCATCCTGCTTATAACATTAAGGAAAATAATCTCCATATTATTTTTCAGGAAAAACTGTCGCTGAAAGATGCTCTTCGTGAATTAAAATCATCGTATGGATGCAACAAATTAACAATCCAAAGCGGTGGAACGGTGAACGGATTATTCCTTCGTGAGAAGTTGTTTGATTATATCGATGTTGTTGTGGCTCCAGTGCTGATCGGCGGTAAAGAAACCTCTTCCTTAATAGACGGCAGTTCCATTCTTTCAGAAAATGAATTATCTGAGCTGGGTGTCCTGAAACTCATTGATTGCACAGTTTTAAATGACTCATATATCAGAGTTCGATATCAAGTAATCAACTGATAATGCCAGTTTACCTGAACACCGGTTACTACGAGTTTCATAACGTAAATTACAGATGTGGTTATGGTAGAATTTTGGTATTAACGAATTTAGCAAAGCGGAGTTGAACAAAGGAGTTGAAATGACATGAAAAAGAAAATGATTATATTACTATCTGCAATGGTAATCTGTTTGATTGGCATTATTGTGTGGTATAATGTTTCTCTTAACTTGACGGATTTAGTTCCTGATGAAGTCATGGAAATTGTTGTTTTTAATGGCAATAGCGGAGAAACAACACATATTACTGATGAACAGCAGATTCAGCATATTATACAAAATTTGAATGATGTCACAGTGAAAAAGTGGAAACCGTCTGTTGGATATACGGGATATAGTTTCAAAATAACCATTTATTTATCTGACGGAAACGAGGCAGATGGATGGAATAATTTTATTATTAATTCAGAGGATACAATTAGAAAAGATCCGTTTTTTTATTCTGTTGTAACAGGAAAGATTGATTACAATTATATTAAAAGTATTGTAAAATAATCAACTTCCAGTTTAACTTATGAACTGCCGCTCGTAACAAGGATTGACGGATTACAAGGTATTAAGCACCTTGAATCGCAGATTTTGTGGTGCGATTCACAGCGCTGATTGGGCATGTATAAGAGTTCTTTTACAAGTCATTCACAGCGTAAATGAAAAGAAAAACGATATAAACAAATATTATTTTCTTCGTGAGCTATGAAGATGGGATTCTAAAAATATTTTCCCATGGTGAAATTATAGAACACTTCCAGAGCTGACGCTTCCATTGAAAGAGGCTGCTGCGGCAGATGAGCCACTGTCGCAGGTGGCTGTATCTACAGTGCCTGCATCGGCGGTGGCATTTAACTCGGCATTCATCTGAGCTTCCGTTTGTGCTTCCATCTGCTGTAATTCACTCATCTGCAGTCCGACATAAGACAGATCGACGGTTGCTGCACCGGCTGCAGTGGAAATACCGCCGTGTTTGTAATCCATAGTATTTTGCAGATATTTCATATCCGCTTCGTTGATGTTGCTGCGCTCTTCATTGCGGTGCATACGGCGTTTGCGGATGATTTCCTGACGTCTTGATTTCTCTTTCTGTACCTGCTGAATCTCCTCTGTCGCCATCTTTTGTTTCAGATCATTTTCTTTCTGGTGGACGCGGCGTTTCACTTCGGACTTCTGCTGCATTTCTTTTGCTGATTTTTCACGTTCATATTTCCGCTGTAAATTTTCTTCCTGTTTCAGATTAGACACCTTGGACTGGGCGCATTTTACCATTCTTTTTGCGTGTGCGAGGGCAATCTGTACCTCACTGTCATCATATTCCCCGGTTCCGAGGCAGTGCTGTAAATTATTGACTGTACTTTTTGCCTTGGTGAGAACCGCAGCGGCAGTCCGCGACTTTGTGGCGCGGATAAGCTGTGAGGAGATTTGTTTTGCATTATAATTAAGAGATTTTTTGGTTGACTTCCCTGTGCTAAAGGAACTGCTTTTGGAAATTCCAGTGTTTCTTGTGTTGATCGTGGCAGTGGAGAAGCCATTCATCGTTCCGACAAAATAATTGCTTACGGTTAAGTTCATCTTTATTTCCTCCGTGAAATAAATTTGACTACTTGTTTCGATAATTTATATATCGGCAGGTTGGAGAAGTTTGTTCAGTTAAAAAATTCTTTTCAGAAAACATAAAAAAAGGTATGATAGGAACTGAAGTTAATCGGATTCGAAAAGAAAAACAAAGATTAGATTGCAATGAGGCACAATATGAAGAAAAAGAATAAAAATAAATCGTTAGTTAGTCAGACAATCCATATGTTTGTAATTCAAAGTGCATTGCTTGGAATTGTAATTGTTACCTATATTTGTGTCTCATATTACACAGTTTTGGAAAACATGCAGACAAGTAGCAGAAATCTGCTTCAGTTATATGGAAAAGAACTTGAGAATAAACTTGAGAATGCAGACATGCTGTTAGAGCGTTTGATTTATAAAAATAATGATTATGATATGCTTCAGAGCGAAAAAGAATCAGAACGATATTATGCTTCCATAGAGATAAAAAAAATTATACAGGAGCAGATTACTTACGATCAGTATGTGGATGCCGTTGTGATTGGAGATAGTACATATGGAAGCTGTCTGGATTATGAGAATAGCGATATGGCTTATCAGGAACGTGAAGATTTACGTCAATATGCCTTGGAGAGAGCAAAGGAAGGTAGTGCAAAAGCAGAGTGGATGATTGTGCGGATTGGATTGCAGAATTATGTGTCCAAGATGTATGTATGGCAGGGAAGATCAGCCGGTATTTTCATTTCTGTTGATCATTTTATGGACAATGTAACGAAAAAGAATTTGCAGAAAATTTTTATATTATTGAAAGATGAGCAGCAAAAGGTATGGGGGGGATGTGGAAAACAGGAATTTACCTGTGAAATTGGGAAAGAATTACAGGCGACACCTCAAAGTCTCGGTGTGTATAAGAATGATTATACACTTGCCGATGGGAAATTGCAGTTATCGGCGTATGTAAGTAAGTCTCAGGTTGTTGGACAAATCCGGTGGAACATGATATTAGTATTATTCGTAATACTGATACTGGCAGGCTTTTCAGTGTTTTTTATTAACTTTTTGCGAAGAGAAATGCTTGCACCAATGGGACATATGCAGAGAAGCATGGAACAGATGCAGACTGGAAATCGAGAATATCGTATTACAAAAGAATTTGAAAGCAATGAATTTATTGTATTAAAAGATGCGTTTAACCGTCTGATGGATGAGATCATGAAGTTAAAAATCCAAAGCTACGAAAAACAGATAGATCTGCAGGAAACAGAACTTAAATGCATAAAACTTCAGATAAGACCACATTTCTTCCTGAATGCAATGACCACAATCTCAAGTTTGAGCCAGCAGGGAAAAAATAAAGAAATTGAAAGCTATATCAGTGCGCTGTCAAAGAACATACGCTATATGTTCCGTGCAGGTTTGCATACAGTGTCACTGCAGGAAGAAGTAACACATGTAGAGAATTATTTTGAAATGCAGGAGTTGAAATATCCGGGATGCGTGTTTTACTATATAGACATTAATCCGGAAGTGAGAGAGTGGAAGATTCCACAGATGATTATCCATACAATCATAGAAAATGAGTATAAGTATGCAGTAAATATCAATCAGATGCTTACGATTCTAATCAAAGCATCAAAAGCGGATGTAAATGGCGAGGAGATGCTTTATGTTGAGGTAGAAGATGATGGAGCCGGATATCCTAAAGAAGTACTCCAATTTTTTGAAAATCAGGAAAATACGATTTCAAAGACAGGGGAGCGTGTAGGTTTAAAGAGTGTGAAACGGATGATGGAACTTATGTATGAGCGTGAAGGATTATTTACAATCAGTAATATTGAACCACATGGATGTAAAAATACATTCCGGATACCAGCGCATGCAGTACAGGAAATGAAAGAACAGAAACAGATAAAAATGGATTAATAAGATTACAAAAGAGGATTGTGCAAATGCAGGTTTTAATTGTAGATGACGATATGGCAACGGTGGATGTCATTAAAAATTCAGTAAAGTGGAAAGAACTTGGTGTTTCAGATATATTTACAGCTTATAATATCCAGCTGGCAAAAGAGATTTTAAAAGAACATAATATTGATATTGTAATCAGTGATATTGAGATGCCACAGGGATCTGGAATCGATTTGCTGGAGTGGTTTCGGAGAGAAGAGCTTCCGGGAGATTTTCTGCTTTTGACCTGTCATGAGAGTTTTGACTATGCATCCAATGCAATTAAGTATCAGGCATGTGAGTATTTATTAAAGCCTTTTGATGTGAACGTTATGGAGGCAGCTTTAAAGAAGATTATTTTAAAACGCATGGAAACTCAAAAATTACAGGAAAACAGTGAGTATGGAAAATGGTTAAAGGAGAACCAGAATCATGTTCAGGTTGCTTTCTGGAGTGAAATATTATCGGGACATATTGCAGGGAAAAACGAGATTATAAAGAATGAAATCGAAAACCGTAAATTGCAGATTAACGTAGAACAGGATTATAATCTGATTGTTTCCAAGATAACAGAAATCAAAAAAGACCGAGCAAAAATGAGCCCGGATCTAATGCTTTTCGTAGTTGAGAATATTCATTCAGAGATTTTTTGCGGATGTCCTGATAATAGCTCGGTTGTGTCAATGGACTATGATAATTATTATATTGTTGCGACGGTTTGCCAGAAAAAAGACAGTGAAGAATTAAAACAGTGTTGCAAATTATTACACACAGTTTTTAAAAAAATATTTTCATCTGAAATTACCATGTGTGTAGGAAAGCCTTGTAAGATAGAAAATTTTTATAAAACATTCCACCGGCAGCAGAATCTGATTGAAAGGAACGTTGCATTTTATGGCAGTTATTTTCAGGAGGATGACGCAGCAGAAATTCAGCAAAACATTAAAAATGTTTTTGAGGTTGATAAAATAGAACAATTTTTATCCGAAAAGAAAAAATTAGAAATTTTAAGTTATATGAAAGCAATGCTACATGAAAGGATTTATGATAAGACTTTAAGTGATCGGGTTTTATCCAGAGGGAAAGAGGAAATTCTTCAGGCGGTTTATACTTATTTTGGAAAAAAAGAGATTCAGATATCAGGTTTATTTGTGGATGATAACTTAAATCAGTTAGGTCAGAAAGCTTCGCAATCTGTATTGGATATGATAAGGTGGACAAATTATCTGATTGACTGTACTTTCCAATATGAGGAAAGTGTCCAAAAGAATTATAGTCTCAACGAGAAGGTTGATCAATATATCAGGGAGCATTACAGAGAAAATATTGGAAGAACTGAGATTGCAGAACAGTTTTATCTGGCACCGGAATATTTATCAAAGACTTATAAGAAATTAACTGGTAGAACAATCAAAGATACGATAACAGAATACAGGATTGATGAGGCGAAAAGAATGTTAGAGCGCGGTGAGCGTGTGAGTGATGTGGCAGAAACAGTAGGATTTGACAATTTTACTTATTTTTCTACGATATTTAAAAAATATACAGGCGTGTCGCCAAATCAATATTGCAAAAAATAGAGAATCAGATTTGGTTCTCTTTTTTTTGAAAGTATGTATCCTTTTTTTGAAAGAAAGAACGAGATAAATCTGATAAATTGATACTATCAAAAAAAAAGAGGAGGGTTTTTCAGATGAAAAACAAAAGAGTTCTGGCAGCTTTATTAATAGCTGCAATGACAGTAGGTCTTACTGCATGTGGAGGAAGCTCAGATTCTAACGGATCTGCAGCAGGAACTGAGACTGGAAGCACAAAAGCAGACGGAGATTATGAGCAGGTTACTTATGCATACAGTACATTTAATAATATCCCGACAGAGGAAGACTTAGATGTTGTAGAAGAGGAAATCAATAAGATCACAAGAGAGAAGATCGGTGTGGAGGTTACGTTAGAACCGATCGCATTTGCAGATTATCCGAGCAAAGTAAGTCTTGCTTTACAGGGCGGAGAAAAAATCGATATTTATGAATCCCTTGGTGATTTTAATAATTATGTATCTACTGATATGACATATGAGTTAAATGATTTATTAGATCAGTATGGACAGGGAATTGTAGATGCGATCGGAGAGGACTGGCTTGCAGCCTGCACAGCCGACGGAACAATTTACGGTACACCGACTTTAAAACCAATCGCATTAACACCAATGGTTATCTACAGACAGGATATCGCAGATGAGCTTGGACTGGATATGAGTTCTGTTAATTCCATTGAAGATGTTACTGATATTTTAAAACAGGTGAAGGAAGCTTATCCGGATATGATCCCGCTTGCACCAGTAGAACCAGGCCGTATCGGTTTAGATGTTACTTGGGGAGATGTTGATTTCCTGACAGATTCTATGTATTCTCCAACAGGTGTGTTAATGGGTGATGACCTTACGGTAACAGATTTATATTCTACAGATATCTATAAAGAGAGATGTGAGTTAGTAAGAAGCTGGTACAATGATGGTCTTGTAATGCAGGATGCAGCAACAACGACAAGTGCAGCAGCAGAGACAATGAGTTCCGGTAACTACTTCTGCTACATCGCAGCATATAGCTATCCGGAAGCTGACACAGCAGCATCCTTAGAGGCTCAGTGCGGCGGATATCCGATCGGGGCAAAAATGATCGGCGATGCATATCTTTCCACTGGTGATGTTAATATGGTAAGCTGGATGATCTCTTCCACAACAGATGTTCCGGAAGCTGCTATGAAGTTCTTAAACCTTACTTATACAGATGCGGATGTAATCAACTTACTGATCTATGGTATTGAGGGAAGAGACTATGTGAAAAACGATGATGGAACTGTTTCTTATCCAGAAGGAGAAGATTCTACAACCGTACCATATACAGCACAGTTAAGCTGTGGAACATTAGGAAATTATTTCTTAATGTACTGCCTAGAAGGATCTGATCCGGCATCTCTTGACTGGGAATTAGAGCAGAACAAGATTGCAAAGACATCTCCTGCAATGGGCTTCACCTTTGATTCCAGCAGTGTGAAGACACAGTACACCGCAGTAAACAATGTTATCAAACAGTATATGCCGGGATTAAACTGCGGAAGCTTAGATCCGGATACAGAAATTGAAAAATTTGTAAAAGCATTGGATGATGCCGGATACCAGGATATTTTAAATGCAAAACAGGAGCAGTTAGATGCTTGGGTTGCACAGCAGAAATAAAACAGAGTGACACGGTTTCACAGATATCAAAAGGCTGCCGCATGAAAATGCGGCAGTTCTACAGAAATGGAGAATAGAATGGAAAAGGCAATTGCAAAAAGCAAAAAAAGAAAATTTAAAAATCTGCCGCTCTTTATGATTGCACTGCCGGGAATCGTCTACTTACTGATCAATAATTATATACCAATGTTTGGTATTTTCCTGGCATTTAAGAATTATAGTCTTAGAAAAGGTGTATTCGGAAGTGACTGGTGCGGTCTTCAGAATTTCCAGTTTTTGTTCAAGACCAAAGATGCTTGGATTATGACCAGAAACACAATTTTATATAATGTGGCTTTCATTATTATCGGAACGATCGTTGCAATTGCAATTGCTGTGATGATGTGTGAACTTGGAAAAAAAACACGCGTTAAATTTTTCCAGGCAGCATTGCTTTTGCCGAACCTGTTATCCTGGGTCGTTATTGGATTTATAGCCTATGCATTTTTAAATGCGGATACCGGATTTATCAATAAAACAATCCTTGCAGGACTTGGATTAGACCCGGTATCATGGTATTCCTACACCGGAGCATGGCCGGCAATTATTATCATCGTAAATCTCTGGAAGAACATGGGATATCAGTCAATTGTTTATATGGCAAGTATTTCAGGTATTGATAAATCTATTTATGAAGCCGCAGCGATTGATGGTGCAACCAAAATGCAGCAGATTTTCAGAATTACGCTGCCAATGTTAAAACCGACGGTTATCACATTGACCTTAATGTCGATTGGAAGAATTTTCTACTCTGACTTTGGTCTGTTCTATCAGGTACCACAGAACTCAGGAGCATTATTTAATGTAACGCAGACCATTGATACCTACGTATACCGTGGATTGATGGAATTAAATGATGTTGGTATGTCAGCAGCAGCCGGACTCTATCAGTCATTAGTGGGATTTGCTCTTGTATTGATCGCAAATGGCATCGTACGTAAAGTAGATTCTGAAAACGCATTATTCTAGGGGGGCAGAGATATGACCGAAAGTAAAAGCTTTAACCGGGTGGCAACGATCATCCTTACCATATTAGTCATCATTGCAATGCTGCCAATCCTGTTGATTGTCATTGCATCATTTTCGGCGGAGTCATCCCTGATCCGAAACGGATATACTTACTGGCCGGAACAGTGGAGCTTAGATGCTTATTATTACATGGTAAAGCAGAGTATTATGATCTTAAGATCTTATGGAGTTTCTTTCCTGGTAACCTTTGTTGGTACCGCATTAAGCGTAATTATCACAACCATGCTCGCATATCCAATGTCGAGAAAATCTTTCAAGTATCGTAACGCACTGGCATTTTTCGTATTTTTTACAATGTTATTTAATGGTGGTATTGTACCGTCTTACATTATGTGGACAAAATTTTTCCATATCAAAAATACAATCTGGGCATTGATCATTCCGAACTATCTGGTAAGTGCATTTAATGTTATTCTTGTAAAAAACTATTATCAGAACAGTGTGCCGGATTCTTTGATCGAGGCAGCACAGTTAGATGGTGCATCTGAACTGAAAATCTTCTTTAAAGTCATGCTTCCGTTAGCGGTTCCAACCGTAGCAACGATCAGTTTGTTTACAGGTATCTGCTACTGGAATGACTGGACAAACGGTCTGTATTATATCAGCAATGAAAAGCTGTATAGTATCCAGCAGTTGTTAATGAAGATCATGAATAATATTCAGGCAATGCGTTCCAGCTCGAATGCAGCCCTGATCGGAACAGGTGCGATCGACTTGCCGGGAACATCTATCCGAATGGCCATGGCAGTGATCGGAATTCTTCCGATTATGCTGATCTATCCTTTTGTACAGAAATATCTGGTAAAGGGTGTTGTTGTCGGAGCCGTAAAGGGTTAATTTCATAGAGAAGTGTAGACAGTCTGCACAGAAGAAATAGTAGTTCGTGTTCGTGTGCATATTTCTTCTGCGTGGGCTGCTTTTTTAGGAGAAAAGAATATGACAGTAAGAGAGTTAGTAAATAAGATTAGCGAGAAGACCGGCGTGACACCGCTTCCGGAAGAAAAGACATGCGATCATCTGATGACGGGAAGCTAGGACATGGAAGTAAAGGGAGTTGTTTCGACTTTTATGGCAACCGTTGATGTGATCAGACAGGCAATCGACCTGGGAGCAAATTTTATTATCACACATGAGCCAACCTGGTTTTCAGGGGCAGATGATACAGAATGGCTTTCTGATGATCCGGTTTATCTGGAAAAGAAAAAGCTGATCAAGGAGCATCAGATCGCGATCTGGCGTTTTCACGACCATATGCATATGGATGTAGATGACGGTATTTACCGTGGTTTTGATGAAGAATTAGATTGGGGAAAATACCGTGTAAAATGTGACGGTGACCTTGGATGGTTTGGAGCAGTTTATGAGCTCCCGGAAACAACCCTGGAGGAGCTGGCACATTTTTTCCAGAAAGAGCTGGATATGAAGGTGGTATAGCTTGTTGGTGATCCAAAGATGCCGGTAAAACGAGTCAGTGCGTTGGTCGGAGGCGGAAGTCCTGGACTTGGACAGGAGAATCTTCCGATGCGTCATATGCATGCAGAAAATATTGATGTTGTGATCTGCGGAGATATCACAGAGTGGACACTTTCTGCTTATGTAAGGGATGCAGCACAGCTTGGCATGAAAAAAGGTATGTTAGTACTCGGGCATGAACGGAGTGAAGAGTGGGGCATGAAACATCTTCCAGCATGGCTTAAGAGTATCACAGAAGATCTTCCGGTTACCTTTGTGGATGCGGAAGAACCGTTTACTTATATTGTATAGGAGGAAAAAAATATGACAATCAGAGAAATTACAGACAAAATTTTAGAGAACCATCCAAAATT
>OLZV01001136.1_pt1 | contig 10177 bp, 8 predicted proteins | sample 1644531 | NCBI WGS metagenome assembly OLZV01 (sample SAMEA103958115, study PRJEB25191) | human gut metagenome | biome: human-associated habitat [ENVO:00009003]; feature: intestine environment [ENVO:2100002]; material: feces | place: Germany | collected 2013/2015
CCGTGTGCGGCCATGTGCTGCGGGCGAAAGGCTTCGTACAGGACGAGAACGGCTGGGTGGAGCTGAACGCCACCGCCGACGGCCTGACGGCAAACGCTATCCCCAAGGGGCAGGAAGTGCTCATCGTGATCGGGGAGGGGCTGGAGAAAGAACGGATTGAGGTGAGATTAAAGGGGTAAGGCGGATCCCCCGTATATCGTTGTATCTTTCCATAAATAGTTTGTCTCCCGCCCAAAGTAGGCGTATAATAGGGGAAAAGAAACGCTAAAGGAGAATCCCCTATGAACGGCACCGCATTGCGCAAACCGACTGCCCGGCGGGTGGTGGGCATGGTGGCGGGCATCGTCATCATCGCCCTTGGCATTGCGCTTTTCAAGCAGTCCCACCTCGGCAACGACTCCATCAGCGCCCTGAACATGCGGCTGGCGGAGCTGCTCGGCATCTCGCTGGGCACCCAGAACCTGTGCACGAACATCCTGTTTTTCCTGCTGGAATTCTGGTTCGGGCGCAAGTACATCGGCCTTGGCACCTTCGTCAACGGCATCTGCATCGGGTACATCGTCACGGCGTTCTATGACCCCATTCACGCCCACTTCGGCGACGCGCCGTCGCTGGCGGTGCAGTTGGCGTGGGTCATCGCGGCGGTGCTGGTCACGGCGCTGGGCGCTTCGCTCTACCAGACCGCCGACCTCGGCATCGCGCCCTACGATTACCTTTCCCTCGGTCTGCGGGACTACACACCCTGCCCGTACTTCGGGTGCCGCATCTTCACCGATGCGCTCAGCGCCCTGCTGTGCTGGCTGCTGGGTGGCCTTGTGGGCCTTGGCACCTTGATCTGTGCGTTCTGCCTTGGGCCCTTCATCCAGTTCTTCGATCGGACGTTCTCCCAGAAGGTGCTGCAATACAAACCGAACAATTGAGAAACCCCGCGGCGTCAAATCATACGCTGCGGGGGTCTTTTTTATTGCTGCCGTTAAGCAGAAAATGAAAATGAAGGAATATCTATCTTTCAAAACCGCCGATGGGCTGTCGCTGTGAGGGTCCAGCAGCAAGACCCATCAACCGGCTTTGGAAGAAGCAAACAGGGACGGGAAAAATGCACTGTCACAGGTTGATGCCGATTCCAAGGATCACGAACAGGATCGCCAGACAGATGCAGCTTACCCCGTTTCTTCGTTCCGTGAAAGCGTCCAGAGAACACTTCGCACGCTGTTTTGCCTGTTCCAACTGGGATGCCCCCGCATAAGCGGAGAATCCGGCACAAATCAAAAGCATCAAACCGATCCAGATCATCATAAGCATTTCTCCAATCAAAACCTTACCATTCCACGCCCAGAGAACGCAGGCTCTCGGCAAGGGCAGCAACATCCATGTTGAACACGATGCCTGCCATATTTTCGTAGAGTGCGCCCTCCACGTTGATGGGCGTATCGTCAATAAAGACGCATTCCTCCGGGCGAAGGGCGAACTTGCGCAGGAAGGTGCGGTAGATCTGCGGGTCGGGCTTCAGCAGCTTGACCTCTGCGGAGATCAGGGCACCGTTCATCAGCTTGCTGGCCTCTGCCCGCGCCCAGTAGATGGGCTGACGGGTGGCAGCGTTGGAAAGCAGGTAGAGCCGGTAGCCCTTTGCTTTCAGTGCCTGCAAAAGCTCCAGCATTCCCTCCACCGGCACAATGGGGTCATCCCACGTTTCGATCAGCCCACGGGCTGCATCGTGCAGACGCTCCGGCAGGCGGGGCAGAATGCGCTGCTCTGCGATCTCCTCGTCGATCACGCCCCGGTCCAGCATGGTCCACTCCACCGAGCGGAACACCTCGTTGCGGATCAGCCTGCGGTCCTCGCCGGTGAGGGAATAGCGGTCCATAAACAGCTCCGGGTCAAACCGAACCAGAACGTTTCCCATATCTTCCCGTGGATGAACACTTCCAAAAAGAGCTTTGGATTGGGACAGCGCGGGGTGATAAACCAGACCCCGGAGCGGTTCTCCATCCCGAAATACGAATTTGCAGTGGGCACTGCCGTCCGCAACGTGGTGCAGGACCTGATGACCCCGGCGGATGCCAGCCGTATGGCGCAGGCCCTTTACGATGCTGCCGACCCGGTCTGCCGCTAAACCGGAACAGAACCTGCACGAATATGGAAAAGCAAAGCCTACAGGCCGGAAATCCATCTAACCTGTGGGCTTTTTGTCTCTTTTCGGTTCTCAGTGCTTCGGTTTTTTGCCCCAGAGCCCCAGTCCGCCGCGGCTGGATGCTTTGCTGTGCTTGGGCGCTGCAGCCGGCTTCGGTGCACGACTGCGCTTCTTCTCTGGCTTTGGTTCGGGTTCCGGCTCGGTCCAGGGGAGCAGACCGGCCTTGGACTCCGCTTCGGGCTCCGGCTGTACAGGTTTCGGCTTCTCCACCGGTATGGGTGCAGGCGGTGCATCCGGTACGGTCTTTGGCTTCTCCGCTGGCACGGGCGCTGGCGGCGTTTCCGGCACAGGCTGGGGGGCCGGAGCTGACCCCGAAGCCGGCGGTGCATCCGGAACAGACTGCGGCTGCTGGGCAGCGCTGCTGTCCGCTGTCGGCTTCTGCTCTGGCCGCTTCCAGCTTCCGTCTTTTCCCATGCGGAGCAGCTCCCACATGATCTCATCATCGCTCCGGGTATTCTGGCTGCGCTGCAGATCATCGGTCAGTTCGTCCATCACGCTTCGGCCATCTCCTGCCGGTTTCCATGTCGGCTCCAGCGCGGAATCTGCCGGACGGAGCAGGTCCTCCGGCAGAGGGCTGTCGGCGTTCTCCGGTTTCTTCTTTTTCTTCCGGATGGGAGCTGCGACGTGCTCCGGATGGAGCGGAAAGATTTCCAGCGACTGCACTTCGTTGACCACACAGCCCAGCAGCTGCACACCGGACTTGTTCAGCTTTCCAATGGCATCCTGTATGACAGACAGCGGGGTGGCATCGTGACGCACAACGAACAGCGCATGGTCTGCCAGCTTGTTCAGGCGCAGCACATCCGAGGAGCGTCCCACCGAGGAAGCATCAATGATGACATATTCGTAGGGCTCCATGATCGGTTTCAAAAAGTCGAACAGGGCGGCATCCAGCGGCACCGCATCGGGTTCCAGCACCATCGGCAGAAGGTCCAGATAGCCGGTCAGCGAAATAACCGCTTCCGGCTCGGCAGATTCGCCTTTGTACAGGGCATTCAGCGTCCGGCTGTACGGCAGATCCTGCAAAAACATTCCGCCCAGGCGGGGAGCACGGGTGTTCAGATCCAGCAGCAGGGTGCGCTTTTCCATATCGGACAGCTGCAGGGCCAGATTGGCCGCCACCGTGCTCTTGCCTTCTCCATCCTCAGCCGAAGTCACATAGAACCAGTGCGGCTCTGCCGTGGTGCCGAACCGGTTGATCAGGATATGCGCGGCCGAAGCAAAGTTCTGCACGGCATCGGCATCTGCACGGTGCGTTTCGCTCAACAGCTGCATGTTCTTCTGGAAGTAGCTGTTGTCCTTGGGGATGCTGCCCAGAGTTTCGAGCTTCAGGACGTCCTCCACGTCCTTCACATTCAGCAGGGTGGGCCGCAGGAAAAACTCCAGCACCGCCAGACCCGCACTGGCGGCCAGACCCAGCACACAGAAGATCACCCACAGGCGGACGTACTGGCCGGCACCGCCGCCCGTTGTAGAAGCTGCTTCCGGAGCATCGATCATGGCCACAGAGCCCATCATCAGCGTTTCCGGCAGGATCTCCTTGATGGCATCCACCAGCGCATTCATCAGCTGGACGCCGGCCTCGGCATTGTTCCAGGTCAAAGTAAGCAGCAGCACCTGCGTCTCATTGTAGCGGTTCACCTGCAGATTCTGAGAAACATCCTGTGTTGTGACCGATACAAGGCCTGCACGATCAATGGCAGCCTGCAGGGTGCGCTCACTCTTCATCACAAAGGTCGCGGCGTCCATCATATCCAGGGTCTGATAAAAGGTATTTGAACTCAGATAATCGGAATTGTTGTAAACAACGCCGTCTGCAGAGGGTTGGGAGGTGATCGCAACGGAACAATTGACCGCGTAGTTGGTACGGCTGTTCCGCAGAAAGGAGATGCCGCTGAACACAAATCCGCAGAAAAAGCCCAGCAGGCCAAGCACAAGGATCGTCTTCCGGTGTTTGAAGACGGTGTACAGCAGGTCGCTGATGCGGATCTCGTCATTGTCCATTGTTTCTCACCACCTTTACGATTTGTTTTCGCTCTGGTCGAGGGTCTCGTCCTGAGCTGCAGCAGCTTTCCGCGCCTTGCGGCGGCGTGCAAGGATGCCCCACAGGAACACCAGCAGCCAGACCACACCGGCGGCGACCACAGCCAGAACGGCCAGAGCCACCGCACTGCGCAGCGTAAATACCGGCACGGTCCAGTTCTGCGTACTTGCCGTATCCTGTACAGTGAAGGGATATTTCCGGGCATTTGCGGGATCTGCCTTGCCGCGTACCACGTAGTAGCTGCCCTCGGTCAGATCGGTGAACAGCTGGCCGGAATCGCTGGACGTCCAGCTCCGGATCAGCTGATCCTGCTCGTCGTACAGGGAGAGCTGTTCGCCCTCCGTATTGCTGCGCAGCACCGTATCCACGGCAGAGATGGATACCCGCAGGAGCCGGTTGGTGATGTCCAGCGTTGTGCTGCCTGCACCGTCAATGCGGCCGTCCGCAGCGACGATCACCGTGCGATCCGTGTCATCCGGACGGTAGTTTCCCGGTGCCTGCTGTTCGCGGATAAGATAGGTCGTGCTCTTATCCAGATCGGTCAGACGGATCTGGCCCGACCCATCGGTCGCCACCGTCTGGGTGGTGCCGGTGCGCCGGTTGGCCACCGTAAAGACTGCACCCTCCAGAGCAGAGGAAGTGAGCTCGTCCGTGACGTTCAGAATGATCTTGGTCTTTTCGGTATCGATCTTGTGCAGCTCCGGGTCACTGCCGTTCTTCTTTTCCACTTCTGCATCCAGATCCTGCTGCATGGTGGTATAGTAGTTCGGGGACGACTGCTGCTGCACCGTGTACTTGCCAAGATACAATTCCACGCTTTCGCCGTAGCCGGCTTCGTCACAGGTGATGGTATCCACCTGCTGGCCCTGCGTATAGCGCACCGTGCCATCCTTTGTGATGATATCTTCGGCTGCGATCACCCGGAAGGTGCCGCCGCCGACAGGCTGCTGGGTTTCGGCATCGTTCATCTGCAGCCGGATGATATTTTTGCAGGGCGCCACCCGGATCTGCACGATGTAGGGCTCCGGCCAGTCGTACATGCGGTCCACATCGTAGTAGGTGTCCGCTGCCGCATCGTATCCTTCCGGCTCACTGAGCTGACGGAAGTAGTAGCTGCCCTGCCAGATCTTTTCCGGCAGATAGAAGGTGCCTTCCCCGGTGGTCTCATACTCCCGGTAGCTGATCTTTTCCGGGTAGTAGGTATTCAGGGTCTGCAGGCTGCCGTTTATCAGATGGGCCGTATCCGTGCGGTACAGCTCAAAGCGCACACCGGCTTCCTGAATGCGCCGCTCGGTCTCCTCATCGATCAGCTCGGCAAACACGGCGGCCTTAACGCCGTCCTCGTCGTAGCCGCCGCCGCCACCGCCGCCGGTCTGGATGATCTGCTGATCGTATCGTCCATCGCCGTCGCCATCGCCGGGGTCATCATCGGCACCGCCATCGTGCCAGCCGTCGTAGTCATCGTCATGCCAGCCGCTGGACGCAGCCTCCTCACTGGAAGAGGAGGGCTCTTCGAGGCCGGTGTAATCGCTCAGAAGATAAAGGCCCAGCAGTGCAATGATCAGAAGCAGCACATACACAAGGGCGCTCATCATATCGGTTGCCGACTGCCAGAAATTGTATTCTGCATCCGGATCCTGTCTGCGTTTTCTCGTTTTCATCCGGAGTGCCCCACTTTCAGGATCCTGACAAATTCATCCACCGACAGCGGACGGGAGAAGAGGTATCCCTGCCCTTCGGTGCAGCCGGCTTTGCGCAGCACGTTCAGCTGCTCGGTGCTTTCAATGCCCTCGGCCAGCAGATTCAGCCGGAGCGTGCGGGCCTGTGCAAAAATACCGGGCAGCACATCGGTCTTATTCTGCAGCGCGGCGCTGCGCAGATCCAGCTTGAGCAGGTCGGTGCCAAAGCCGCCCAGTGCGCTCAGCTCCACATAGTCGCCGTCAAAGCCGTCCAGGATCACCCGGAAGCCCATCTGCTGCAGCTGTGCTTCCGTATCGCTCAGCGCACCATGAGTCTCCAGATAGGCAGACTTTGCAATATCGATGTTCAGATATTTTGGCGGGATACGGTATTTTTTGAGCATTTCGGAGAAAAACTCCGCCACATCGATGGCCAGAATATCCGTCTTTGTAACATTGACCGCGATGGGGACCGGGCGGACTCCCGCATCGATCCACACGCGGATGGTCTTGCATACTTCCTCCCAGATGTACTGGTCCAGCTTGGTGATGTAACCATTGTTTTCCAGCACCGGAATGAACACGGCGGGCGAGATCACGCCCAGCACCGGGTGGTTCCAGCGCACCAGTGCTTCGGCACCGACCACCCTGCGGGTGTTCAGATCATATCGGGGCTGCAGGAAGAAGGTGAACTCGTTCTTGCGCAGGCCGTCCAGGATCTGCGGCATCAGTACGCGCTCGTTGAGGCCCGCACTTTGCACCGTCTCGCGGCTCAGAACGCCGTTGCCCGCATTTCTGGGCAGGCGCTCCAGCAGCTCCAGAATCTGCCGCACTTCGCGGCGGCTGCTGTAGCGCGCCTGCTCGTCGGTGGTGGGAATGACCGACTTGTGGAACTCTTCCAGAAACAGCCCGGTCTCACGATTCATGAGAGTGCGTAGGACATTGTTTGTGATGTTGAAGAGGATCGACAGGATCACGCCTGCAATAGAGGTGTAGAATGCCGTGTTGATGCCGGCCAGAATGGACTGCACGCTGCCCAGTGCGGCTTCCACCGTGACGAAGCTGATGCCCCGCAGGCCCAGCAGCAGACCCACGAAGGTGCCAAGGATGCCCAGACCGGTCAGGGTGCCGGGCAGCTGCGCGATGACGCCTTTCCATGTGTGCAGCGCCAGCACATCTTCATTGAGCACTTCGTCAAGATCGCTGACGATCTGCCCGGTCTCACGCTGATGCTGCACTTTTTCGCGATAATCCTCAAACAGTCCGTCCAGCGTCTTCTGCTGAAAAAAGCGATCGATCTGCAGGGCCGCGACCCATGCGGAGCTGCCTTCGGTCTCAGACGCCTTGCGGATGCTTTTTTGGCCGTTCAGCAGACCGCTCGTAATGGAGATGGTCGGTAAAAGGCCGTGAATGCACCCGACCAGTGCAATGATGCACATAAGACCAACGATCAGCGCCGAGAGCAGATCCGGGGAGTACGCTGCAAGTGCGAGACTGCTTAGAAGCAGCACCGCCACAGACAGGTAGGAAAACAGCTTCATATTTCCATCCTTCCTCTTGTTTTGAACGGAGAACCGTTTTCATAAGCAGTGCACACTGCCGGAACGGCCTTTTTGCCCATATCCATTCGGTGCACTCTGCTTACGAAAACGCTTCTAACCGAGCACACAAAACACCTGCTCTTCCGAAAACGTTGCCCCAAACGGCCCCTTTATGTAGAAATAGACTGAATTTTTGATGCTTCAGATACACCCTGATAAAAATGTGCATTTTTTGAGTGTCAGATTTTCATTTTACCACGTTCTCGGCGAAAGAGCAATCATTTCCGAAAGAAATCGAAATTACGAAAGTCCCAGCCATGGCGCGGGATTTTGGTGCATGAAAGCCGGCATCCTGCGTCTCTCACAGCGCAGCCATCATGCAGCTGCTGCGGCGGCAAAACAGATGGGGGGCACCTTGCGCTGGATAAAAAAATGCCGTGGACCCTTCACAGGATGCACGGCAGAGTTGCTATGAAACAGGGCGGGCCTTACGGTTCGTTTTTCCGGGCAAGGTCCCTGGTGTACAGGGCACGGGTGGCGTTGAGCACAGCCAGCACCATCACGCCCACATCGGCAAAAATGGCGGTCCACATGCTGGCCATGCCGATCGCGCCCAGCACAAGGCAGGCGAACTTGATGGCCAGTGCAAACACGATGTTCTGGTACACGATGCGCAGGGTGCGGCGGGCAATGCGCATGGCCAGCGCGATCTTGGCCGGGTCATCGTCCATCAGGACAACGTCAGCGGCCTCGATGGCAGCATCGGAGCCCAGAGCACCCATGGCGATGCCCACATCGGCACGGGACAAAACCGGGGCATCGTTGATGCCGTCGCCCACAAAGGCGAGGTTTTCTTTGGGCTGCTTTGCGGCCAGGAGCGTTTCGATCTGGTCCACCTTGTCGCCGGGCAGCAGACCAGCATGGTATTCATCCAGCCCCAGCTCGGCGGAAACGGCCTTTGCCACAGGCTCCGCGTCGCCGGTCAGCATGACCGTCTTGCGGACACCGGCCTGTTTCAGGCCCTTGATGGCCTGCGCACTGTGGGGCTTGACCACATCGGCAATGAGCAGGTAGCCTGCATACTTGCCGTCAATGGCCACATGAACGATGGTGCCGGCCTCCGTTACAGCAGGGACGGTCAGGCTCAGCTTTGCCATCAGGCGGGCATTGCCGCCACTTAACCCGCGTAACGAAATACCGCCTGCCGCCCCGTTGGAGACCCCGTAGCCCATCACGCCGCGCGAAGTAGTGAACAGACCCGGAACCTGTTCCGTGAGCACAGGGAGCAGGGAAGGCTGCATCGACTGCTCGATTCTTTTCCTGTTCACTACTGAAACAGTCTGCGACAAGTGGCGTATATCCGTCTGATGACGGGTTCCGGTAACGACCACTTCGTCGATAGTCAATGTTCTTTGGGCTGACAAGCTGTCTGCCGTATCAGGTGTTTTGCCCGAAACGGTCAGGCTTCCGGCCAATATGAATGTTGCAAATAGTAAATGTTGTTTCTTCATTTATCTGAATTCATTCTTTTAGATTGTAATGTTATAAACTCTTCAATTCGGACGAGACAATCCTGTGGAGTAAGGCAATACCGGCAACAAGTTTCCAGCGGGCACCATCCCGTCTTTGTACGGTTGATAATGTGCGGGACTGCCGTACCGTAACTGACGCGTACCCCGCTATCGGCAAACAAGTCGAGGGCCGGACGGCTGACCACGTCCGCATGGAGCTCTCCGACCTCTCCCAAAATCATCAGCGCCGCAGCCGCCTTGCCTACGACTTTGTCCGCAACGGAAGCTCCTTTCAGGAAATCGGAATCTTCTCGCAGCAGGGCATACAGGTCGGCCACACCGCGTCTGTCGAAAGTTCTGACTTCTCCGTTGGAAACGACTAAAGAATGTTTCCCTTCATGCAGTAATCGGATGATATCTTCCAACATAATGTTTCAGAAACTATATTCGTCGAATGAGTTTGGCGGGATTGCCCGCGACAAGGGTATTCGGCTCCACATCGTGCGTGACGACACTGCCGGTTCCACAGTCTGTTTTGGTGCTTTCGACGGGTTACTGAAAGTAAGTAGGCTCATAAGTATCAATACTATCTGTTTCATGTCATTTTAATTTAGAATATTCTTCATCACCGACAGGTTCCAGCCATTCGGTACTGTTGTTCTCACCGGGCACTTCGATGGCTAAATGCGAGAACCAGCTGTCGGGAGCCGCCCCGTGCCAATGCACTACATTTGGCGGAATCTCCACAATATCCCCCTCTTTGAGAGGCCTTGCGGGCTTGCCCTTCTCCTGATAAAATCCCTTGCCGCCAACCGCAATGAGTATTTGCCCTCCCGTATGGCTATGCCAATTATTGCGGCAGCCTGGCTCAAAAGTTACATTCGCAATCGGAACGCCAAGCTCGGAATTTTTAGAAAGCGGCGCCAAATATGATTTCCCGCTAAAATATTTTGAATAGGCTACATTTTCAGCGCCGAACGGGAATGGCCCGGTGTTGGACATTCCGCGCGGGCCGTCCCGCACAAGCTTAAGAATTTCGCCTATCCGAGAGTCGCTTACGCCATTGTGCTTTGCTATGGCAATGTGGCTTGCAAGCTGGCTCTCGACTCCGTCCATCGCGGCGAGCATCGCGACTGTCGCAATTTCGCGCGTGCGCCAGTCGAGATTGTCCCTGCCGAATATGTCGCCGAATAAATGCGCCTTCAAAAATC
>OLZV01001144.1_pt1 | contig 10159 bp, 7 predicted proteins | sample 1644531 | NCBI WGS metagenome assembly OLZV01 (sample SAMEA103958115, study PRJEB25191) | human gut metagenome | biome: human-associated habitat [ENVO:00009003]; feature: intestine environment [ENVO:2100002]; material: feces | place: Germany | collected 2013/2015
CAGTTGTAAGGGAAGCTTCAAAAAGAGTTTTAGGAATGCGTCATTTTGATGTGCAACTTATTGGTGGTATTATATTACACCAAGGAAGAATTGCAGAGATGAAGACTGGTGAAGGAAAGACACTTGTTGCAACACTACCAGTATATTTAAATGCTTTAACTGGAAAAGGAGTTCATGTTGTTACTGTTAACGATTACTTAGCCAAAAGAGATAGTGAATGGATGGGCAAAGTATATAAATTTTTAGGATTAACAGTTGGATTAGTTATTAGTGGAATGGATCCAAGTGCTAAGAAGGTTGCATATGCTGCTGACGTAACATATGGAACTAATAATGAATTTGGATTTGATTACTTAAGAGACAACATGGTTATATACAAAGACCAATTAGTACAAAGAGAATTAAACTATGCAATTGTCGACGAGATTGATAGTATTTTAATTGATGAAGCTCGTACACCTTTAATTATATCAGGACGTGGAGCACAGTCTTCAGATTTATATAAAAAGGCTGATAGCTTTGTAGCTAGATTAACTCCAAAAGTTATAGTTGAAGAAGACATAAAAGATGAAGAACAAGCTGAAGATAATGAAAACTATGATTACATAGTTGACTTAAAAGCAAAATCAGCTTCATTAACACAAAAAGGTATTCAAAAAGCTGAAAGAGAATTTAATTTAGAGAATTTTAATGATATTGAAAACTCAGAATTAGTGCATAATATTAACCAAGCACTTCGTGCACATGGAATTATGAAAAAAGATATTGACTACATTGTAAAAGACGGCGAAGTTCTTATTGTAGATGAATTTACAGGACGTATTATGCCAGGACGTCGTTATTCAGATGGTCTTCATCAGGCTATTGAAGCTAAGGAACACGTTAAGGTTAAGAGAGAGAGTAAGACACTTGCAACTATTACATTCCAGAATTTCTTTAATAAGTTTGATAAGAAAGCTGGTATGACAGGTACTGCTCTTACAGAAGAGAAGGAATTCAGGGGAATATACAATATGGACGTTGTAGAAGTCCCTACTAATAAGCCAATAGCAAGAATTGACCATAATGATGCTGTATTTAAGACTATGAAGGGCAAGTTCAATGCTGTTGTAGAAGAAGTTGTTGCGGCACACGAAAAAGGACAGCCTGTACTTGTTGGTACAATAACAATTGATACATCAGAACTTTTAAGTGAAATGCTTAGAAAAAGAGGAATACCTCATAATGTACTTAATGCCAAGTATCACGAGCTTGAGGCTCAGATTGTAGCCGATGCAGGTAAGCACGGAGCTGTAACAATAGCTACTAATATGGCAGGACGTGGTACTGATATTAAGCTTGATGAGGAAGCAAGAGCGGCAGGAGGACTTAAGATTATTGGTACAGAAAGACACGAGTCAAGACGAATTGATAATCAGTTAAGAGGTCGTGCAGGTCGTCAGGGTGACCCAGGTGAATCAAGATTTTATATATCTCTTGAAGATAATCTTATGAGATTATTCGCTCAGGAGACTCTTATGAATACATTTAACAGATTAGGTGTTGGTGAGAATGACCAGATTGAGCATAAGTTGTTAAGTAATGCTATTGAGACAGCACAGAAGAAGATTGAGACTAACAACTACGGAATAAGATTACATTTGCTTGAATATGATCAGGTAATGAATGAACAGAGAGAGATTATGTACGCCGAGAGAAAGAGAGTTCTTAATGGCGAGAGTATGCGTAACTCAATTATGAAGATGATAACTGATTTCGTTGAGGGCGTTGTTAATAGAAGTGTCAGCGAAGATAAGAGTGCTGATGAGTGGAATTATGATGAGATTAACGAGCTTTTACTTCCAACTATACCTATAGCACCAGTTGCGTATGATGAGAATATAAAGAACAAGAATGAACTTATTCATGCATTGAAAGAGAAAGCTGTTAAATTCTATGAAGATAAGGAAGCTTTATTCCCAGAACCAGAGACAATAAGAGAGATTGAACGAGTTGTTCTTCTTAAGGTTATTGATAGAAAATGGATGGATCATATTGATGATATGGATCAGCTTAAGCAGGGAATTGGACTTCAGGCATATGGACAGAAAGATCCTGTTGTACAGTATAAGATGATGGGATATGATATGTTTGATGAGATGACAAGAGCTATTACAGAAGATACAGTAAGACTTCTTATGCACATTCAGGTAGAAGAAAAGGTTGAAAGAGAGCAGGTAGCTAAAGTTACAGGCACTAACAAAGACGAAGGACCTTCTGTAAAAGGACCTGTAAGACGTACAGATAAGAAGATTTATCCTAATGACCTCTGCCCTTGTGGAAGTGGGAAGAAGTATAAGAATTGTTGTGGAAAATAATTGCAATTAATTATTCAATATGATAAAATATTAGCATAGGAGATGATTTTATGGGATTTTTTGATGCATTTAAAAAACAACCTAAAAACCAAGAACCAAGACAAGTAGAAAAGAATGAAGTGGAAAGACCTTATACAGTGAAACAAAGTCCAGAAGGAAGACTACAAATAGATTATAGTACACCTGATAAAAGGCTTAAAGAATTTTATGACACGACAAGGTTAATAATAGATAATAAACAGATTAATATAAATGGGAGACTTTTTACACAAGCATTGGTATCTTGGTATGGTGAAGATGATTGTATTAGAATTGATAGAGCTACAAATAGAGAAATATCAAGAAGAACAGACTATAGCAAAATAATAACACAATTAGATGTAAATAGATTATTAAATGAACCAGAGTATGGTAATGCTGTAATGAATAAGTTACTAGACCAAGGAAGGGTAAATAGATATTTGCAAAGAGGCTTAGAAAATAACCCAAGCCAACCATGTGGAAATTATATAGGCAGTATTGCTAATAGAAATGGCGAATATATTAAAATATTTGAAACAGATATAGGAGAAACAGTACATAATTTACCAGAAATGACAGAAAGAAGACGTGAATACAAGCAAATGAGAGAATACGCATTAAGAAAAGAAATGGAAAGAAAACAACAAGAAATGGACGAACTTAAAAAAAGAATGGAAGACATACAAAGATAACAAAAAAACAGTTACAATTAATTTTGTAGCTGTTTTAAATTTGACATATATGCTATAATATTTTTGTAGAATAAATAAAAGAGGTGAAACATTTGATAGAACTAGAAGAAAACAAACATAAACTAATTTCACTAAAAGAAAGATTAAAATCAATAGGTGAAGCTTTAAGAATAACAGAGCTAAAAAAGGAAATAAAGGAATTAGAAGCAAAAACCAACGACCAAGGCTTTTGGTATAACAACCAAGAATCTAGTAACATTCTCACAAAAATGAAAAGATTATTAAACAAGGTAGAAAATTTTGAAAAATTACAAAATGAATTAGAAAACTTAGAAAGTTTAAACGAATTGCTATTACAGGAAGAAGATATAGAGCTGGGCAAGGAAGTTTTAAAAAACACATCAAAACTAGAAGAAAGCCTAGAAAAGTTAGAAATGGAAACATTACTTTCAGGTAAATACGATAAAAACAATGCAATATTAACTCTTCATCCAGGAGCTGGAGGAACAGAATCTCAAGACTGGGCAGAGATGCTATATAGAATGTACTGTAAATGGGCAGTTAACAATGGCTTTGAGGTTCAAGAATTAGACTATTTAGATGGAGATGAAGCTGGAATTAAAAGTGTAACATTTTTAGTAAAAGGTGAGAATGCTTATGGATATTTAAAAGGAGAAATGGGAGTGCATAGATTAGTTAGAATATCACCTTTCGATAGTGGCGGAAGAAGGCATACATCATTTGCTTCATTAGAAGTTTTGCCAGAAATTACAGAAGACATTAAATTAGATATAAACCCAGAAGATATAAAAATGGATGTATATAGAGCATCAGGGGCAGGAGGTCAAAAGGTGAATAAAACATCATCAGCAGTAAGGCTTACACATATTCCAACAGGCATTGTAACAGCATGCCAAACAGAAAGATCACAAACACAAAACAGGGAATATGCAATGACAATGCTAAAATCTAAATTATTAGAATTAAAAGAAAAAGAACAGAAAGATAAAATAGAAGACCTGAAGGGAGTTCAGCGAGATATAGCATGGGGAAGTCAAATACGTTCATATGTATTTTGCCCATATACTTTGATTAAAGACCATAGAACAAATTATGAAGTAGGAAATGTAGAAGCGGTTATGAATGGCGATTTAAATGGTTTTATAGAAAGTTATTTAAAAACAACAGTAAAAAAATAAGGAGAAATATTTATGGAGAAAAACAGAAAAAAGATAAGCATATGGAGAATACTTGCATATTTTATAATATATAGTTTTGTAGGGTATGTTGTAGAAACACTATTTGCACTAATAAACTATAACGTAATAGAAAGCAGGCAAAGCTTCATGTATGGACCATTTTGCGGTATTTATGGTTTTGGAGCTGTAGTTCTAATATTAAGTCTAAGATTTTTCGATAAGAATAATTACACTCTATTTTTTGGAGGTTGCCTAACAGGTTCCATAGTTGAGTATACAATGAGTTTTTTAGGAGAACTACTATTTAATGCACGTTGGTGGGACTACTCAAAAAGATTTTTAAATATAAATGGAAGAATATGCTTGCTATATGCACTTTTCTGGGGAATACTAAGCTTAATTTTAATGAAAATGATAAACCCTGTTGTAGATAAAATAATTGACCACATAAAGCTAAAACTTAGCCCAAAGCTACTAAAATGGCTAGTTGGCATTGCAACAGCATTCATGCTATTTGATATAATTATAACAGGAGTTGCAGAAGAACTATTTTTAATGAGAATGGCTGTTGAGCATAATATAGATATAAAAAATAAAGAAGTTGCAGAAAGTATGTATGAAAAGATATATGGTAATCCAAAAACAGTTGCAATAATAGATAAATTCTGGGGAAATAAAAGAATGATTTTAACATTCCCTAACATAACTTTAAGAACAAAAGCAGGAGAAATAGTGTATATAAGAGACCTGTTACCAGATATAAAACCATATTTCTTTAAATTTGAAGGAAATAGAATAAAAAAATTCACTCCAAATATTGACATTTAGCGATTTTTCATATATAATAGTACAAGTTATGGAATAATCCCAAAGTAAAAGAGTATCGAGGGGAGGGAATTATAGATGGCAGAAATAAAAGTTAATAATGGAAATATAGAAGACGCATTAAAAAGATTTAAAAGACAATGTGTAAGAAATGGTGTACTACAAGAGGTTAGAAAAAGAGAACATTATGAAAAACCTAGCGTTAAGAGAAAGAAAAAATCAGAAGCAGCAAGAAAAAGAAAATTCTAATACATAAAATTAAAGAGGCTAAAAATAGTCTCTTTTTTTGTTAAAACTATTGCAAAAAAACTTAGTATAATTTACAATATAAATGGTAAAATAAACAAAAAGGAGATAGAAAATATGTCATATAAAACTCAAGAAATTAAAAAGGGAATACAAGCACATGTAATTGAAACAAACAAATTCAAAACAAATTTGTTTGCAATGTTTTTAACTGTGCCATTAAATCGTGAAAACATAACTCAAAATGCACTTATACCAGCTGTTCTAAGACGTGGAACAGAAAAGCTAAAATCACAAGAAGAAATTAGCATAGAGCTAGAAAATATGTATGGAGCAACATTAGATTGTGGCGTTGAAAAAACAGGAGATAACCAAGTGTTAAAATTTTATTTAGAAACATTAAACGATAACTTTTTACCAAACAAAGAAAACTTATCAAAAAAGGCAATAGAGTTATTGCTTGATGTAATTTTTAACCCTTTAACTGAGAACAATCACTTTAAAAAAGAATATGTTGATTCAGAAAAGAAAACAATAAAAAGATTAATAGATGGAAGAATTGATAACAAAGATATGTATGCATATACAAGATGCATAGAAGAAATGTATAAAAATGAACCTTATGGGCTATACAAATATGGATATATAGAAGATCTAGAAAACATCAATGAGGAAAACTTATATACAGATTATCAAAATCTTTTAAGCATAGCTAAAATAGATTTTTTTGCATCAGGCGAATTGCAAACAGATAGCGTAATTTCAATAATTGAAAAAAACCAAAATATACAAAAACTTCAAGAAAGAGAAGATACACATATTGTAAACACAGAAGATACTGAAAAAAAGAAGGAAGTACAAATTCAAACTATACAAGATGTAAAAGATGTAACACAAGGAAAGCTAGTAATTGGGCTAGATATAGACTATTATAAGAAAGATTCAAGATATGCAATGTGTATATATAACGTAATCTTAGGTGAAAGTGCAACATCAAAGATGTTCCAAAATGTTAGAGAAAAAGCAGGATTGGCATATTCAGCAAGGTCAACATATGTAAGACAAAAAAACAACATTTTCATAAGAGCAGGAATAGAAATTAAAAACTATTCAAAAGCACTTGAAATAATAAAAGAACAGTTAGAAGATATGAAAAACGGCAAATTTTCAGATGAAGAAATTGATAATGCAAAAAAATACATGACGTCAGGAATAAAAACAGTTCAAGATGAACAAGATTCTGAAATAACATACTACATGGGTCAAGAACTATCTAAAACACTATTAACATTTGAGGAATATATGGATAAAATTAATTCAGTTACAAGAGAAGAAATATTAGAAATAGCAAAAAACATACACATAAATACAATATACTTCTTAATGAATGAAAATAACTAAAAGAAAGGGTGTAAAAATCATATGCAAATTATAGAAAATTCAAAAGTAAAAGAAAAGCTATATGTTGAAAAGCTTGAAAATGGCTTAACAGTTATGATTATGCCAAAGAAAAATATACAAAAAAAATATATGATATGGGCTACAAATTTTGGCTCAATAGATAATAAATTTATAGCACCAAATGATAAAGAAGAAACAAACATTCCAGATGGTGTGGCACATTTTTTGGAACACAAAATGTTTGAACAACAAAATGGAACAAACAGCTTAGATACATTAACAGCACTTGGAGTAAATGCAAATGCATATACAACAACAGACCATACATGCTATTTATTTGAATGTACAGACAACTTCTACCCAGCAATGGACGAACTTATGGACTACGTACAAAACCCATATTTCACAGACCAAAACGTTGAAAAAGAAAAAGGAATAATTGATCAAGAAATAATGATGTATGATGATTATCCAGAATGGAAGGTATATTTGAATACATTAGAGGCAATGTATCATGAACATCCGGTAAAACTTGATATTACAGGAACAATAGAAACAATAAGTCACATAGATAAAGACATTTTGTATAAATGTTATAATACATTTTATAATCCAGCTAATATGGCAATGGTAATTTGTGGAGATTTTGAACCAGAAAAATTATTAGAAGAGATAAAGAAAAGGTTAATAGAAAAGAAAGCAAATGGTGAAATAAAAAGAATATATCCAGAAGAACCAGAAAGCATAGTTAAAGAAAAAACAGAACAAAAAATGGATGTAAGTGAACCATTATTTGCAATAGGAATAAAAGATAAGGTTGCTACACAAAAAGAAAAAGTAAAAAAACATTTAGCAATAGAAATTTTATTAAATATGTTAATTGGAAAGAGTTCAGATTTGTATCAAGAGCTATATAAAAGTGGAGTAATGTTTTCAATGCCTGGTGTAGATTATGAATTTTCAAGAGACTATGCACATATTTTAGTAACAGGACAATCTAAAGAACCAGAAAAAGTATATGAATCTTTTAAGAATACAATAAGAGAATTAAAAGAAAAAGGAATAAATGTACCAGAAGATATAGAACTTCATAAACCATATATTGATGATGTACATTTAAAATGCCCACACTGTGGCAAAGAAATGACAAGAGCAAAAGAAGTTATAGATTGTTGGTTCGATTCTGGTTCAATGCCTTTTGCACAATGGCATTATCCATTCGAAAATAAAGAAATATTCGAATCAAACTTCCCAGCTCAATTTATTTCAGAAGCAATAGACCAAACAAGAGGATGGTTCTATACACTACTTGCAGTTTCTACATGTTTGTTTGATAAATCATCATATGAAAATTGTATAGTATTAGGACATGTTCTAGATGACAAAGGACAAAAAATGTCTAAATCTAAAAAGAATGGTGTGGACCCATTCGAATTACTAGATACTGTTGGAGCAGATGCTACTAGATGGCATTTCTATACATGTAGCGCACCATGGATTCCAACAAGATTATCTGTAAAAAGTGTACAAGAAACACAAAGAAAATTCTTAAGTACATTATGGAATGTATATTCATTCTATGTACTATATGCAGAAATTGACCAATTTAATCCATTAAACTACAAAGACTTTAAAGTAACAAATGTAATGGATAAATGGATACTTTCTAAAATGTATACATTAATAAAAGAAGTAGATGCAAAATTAGATAAATATGACATAACAGGAGCAGCATTGTTAATAGAAGACTTCACAGATGAACTTTCTAACTGGTATGTTCGTAGAAACAGAGAAAGATTCTGGGCAAGTGGAATGGAAGATGACAAAGTAGGAGCATATGTAACTTTGTATAATGTTTTAGTTAACTTAGTAAAAATTTCTGCACCATTTGTACCATTCATAACAGATGAAATTTACCAAAACTTAGTTGTTAATTTAGATAAAGAAGCACTAGCAAGTGTACATTTATGCTTATGGCCAGAGGTTGATGAATCAGCAATAGATAAAGACCTAGAAAAAGAAATGGACTTAGCATATAAGATTGTTAAATTAGGTAGAAGTGCAAGAAATGCTGCTAATATCAAAAATAGACAACCACTTTCAGAAATGCTAATTTCTGTTGGAACACTTCCAGAATACTATGGAGACATAGTAAAAGATGAATTGAATGTAAAAGAAGTTGTTCTAGGAGCAGATATGTCTAAATATGTTGACTTCGAAATAAAACCAAATCTACCAGTACTAGGAAAAGAATATGGAAAATTAATTCCAAAAATTAAAGAAGCTATTTCTAAATTAAATCAAATGGATTTAGCAAACAAAGTAAAAAATGGTGGAGTAGAATATATCGAAGTTGAAGACACACAAATACCTTTAGATGAATCTAACTTATTAGTAACGATGCAAGGAAAAGAAGGATATGCCTTTGCAGGTGAAGGTGAACTTGGAGTTGTATTAGAAACAACAATAACACCAGAACTTAAAGAAGAAGGATATTTAAGAGAAATTTTATCTAAAGTACAAAACATGAGAAAAGATAGAGACTTCGAAGTATTAGATAGAATAAACTTATACTTTGCAAATTGTGATACATTAAAAGAAGTTATAGAAAAATATAAAGACCAAATAATGAAAGATACTTTAGCAGACAATATCTTCTATAACGAAAAAAGAGAAAACTATGTAGAAACAAAAATAAACGACGAAACAATAGACATAGATGTTGAAGTGGTTAAATAAAAATAAAAAAAGAATTTGAGGACACTCCTCGCCAGGGATTTGGGGACGTTCCTTAAATCCCTATTTAAAAAATCCTCTGGTTTAGTATGCCAGGGGATTTATATTTTTTAAACATTTATCTATTAAGTAAATAAACTCCAAAATTTAAATAGGTTGCAAATAATGCCCATAGTAAGTATGGGACTTGTAACCATGCAGCAGTTTTTTGCTTTTCATAAAATCTAGCTATCATAATAATAATTAAAACTGCAAGAATTATAATCCAGATAAAAGCAAATAATCTCCATTTTAATAAGAAGAAAGCAATAGGCCAAAGAGCATTAAAAAATAATTGTAAGTAATAGATAGAGTTTATTTTAGAATTTACTAATGAATTACTCTCTAATATGGCATACGAAATTCCCATCAAAATATATAAAATTGTCCATACAATTGGAAAAGTAATGCTAGGTGGTGACAAAAATGGTTTTTCTAAAGAATTATAATCTATACTACCAGAAATGAAAAAGCCAACAATACCACCAACAAGAACGGGAATAAGAATAGCCTTAAAATAAGTTTTAAATTTATTTAACATGCCTAAACCTCCATATTACTAGTTTATTAAAAAGGAGGTAAAATATACTAAATACTAATTAAATTAATATATTTGGCTTAAATTTAGTAGTGAATTTTTATT
>OLZV01001145.1_pt1 | contig 10157 bp, 10 predicted proteins | sample 1644531 | NCBI WGS metagenome assembly OLZV01 (sample SAMEA103958115, study PRJEB25191) | human gut metagenome | biome: human-associated habitat [ENVO:00009003]; feature: intestine environment [ENVO:2100002]; material: feces | place: Germany | collected 2013/2015
TAATTTTTGTGTAATCTTTATGCTTTAGAGCATATTTATAAACTAGTATTACACTTACACCAGCAATTATACCTAATATAGCACCACCCATAACAGCTAAGCCACCATTCCAAATTTCAAATATAGAGTGTGGTTTTTGAATAAATTGACTTCCAGCACCATTATCTAACATATCTATACAAACATACCATAATCTAGCACCGATAATTCCACTAGGAAAAGCAATTAAAAAACAACTCAAAGTATGAAAAGGCAACAATAGGTGGAATAGTTTCATACAGAGTTGATGGATTAGAAAGTAAATTAACACCAGAAAGTTTTGAAGAAATTACAAAAGAAAGCTTAGAAAGTCTAAACTTAACCACAGGGCAAATAGTTACAACAAGCGAAACAATGGGAAAGATTATTAACAATTTTGAATGCTATATTGCAGTTGTAACAAATTCAAATTCAGCTAAAAATGCAAGTGTTGGAGATAAAGTAAAACTTCGGACTATCTGCAAATCAAACAATTCCAGCAACTATAGCACATATAAAACAAGAAGATAAAGACACTTTATTAATATTTAAAATCACACAAAGTGTGGAATATTTAACAAGTTATAGGAAAATTTCATTAGATATTATCTGGTGGGAAGAAAATGGACTAAGAGTTCCAAACTCAAGCATAATATTTGAAAATGGACTTAGCTATGTAATAAGAACAAAATCAGGTTTGCTAGATAAAATACTTGTTAAAGTAATAAAAGACAACAATAATTATAGTATTATAACGAACTATTCAACATCAGAATTAAAAGAAATGGGACATAGCATGGAAGATATAAAAGGCATGAAAAAGATCAGTATTTATGATGAAATACTTGCTGACCCAGACATAGAAGAAGTAAGTAAAAAGCTAAACTAAAAACAAGGTAATTCCTTTATTTAAAGGGATTACTTTTTGTTTTATCCTAGGGTGTTTAAAGTCTTTTCTTACCATATTTAGTAAAACTTGCCCTTTTCTGTATCCATGAATAACAACAACCTCTTGAATATCTTCTGGTAAAGTTTCGAATAATTTATCTAAATAATATTCGGCTTCTAAAAGCTCCATATCATGCAAATCAATAGTAACTCTTTTATCATCTGGAATTAATAAATCGTCTAACATGTTTCCCTCCAATAAAAATATTATACCACAAATAGAGAAGGTTGTCATGCCTGTGGACTTTACTTTTTGAGAAAATAATGATAAAATTATTAAGGCTCGAATATGATTAATTAGGAGATGAAAATGGAAAGCATATATAAAGAGTTAATTAAAACAATTGATAAAGATAGAGTTTTAATAAATGAACCTATGTCTAAGCATACTTCATTTAGAATTGGTGGACCTGCAGACTTGTTTATTAAAGTAAATGACGTTGATGAATTAAATTGCGTTTTAAAGGTTGCTAAGAAAAACAATATAGCCGTAACATGTATAGGAAATGGCTCTAATACTTTGGTAAAAGACAAAGGAATAAGAGGTATTACTATAAAATTGAATTTTACAGATATTAATGTAAATGGCGATATAATTGAAGTTGGAAGCGGTGTAGCAATTCCTGTTTTAGCAAAAGTGGCTTATGATAATTCTTTAACAGGTTTAGAATTTGCTTCAGGCATACCAGGAACCGTAGGCGGTGCAATTGCTATGAATGCTGGTGCGTATGACGGCGAGTTTGGAAATATTGTTGTTTCTACAAAGTATATGGACGAGAATTTGGAAGTACATACAATTACTAAAGAAGAACAAGAATTTTCATATAGACATAGCTTCTTTAGTACAGGAAAAAACATTATTATATCTACAATAATAAAACTTGAAAAAGGAAACAAAGAAGAAATTAAAGAAAAAATGCAAGATGATGCCAGCAGAAGGAAAGAAAAACAACCATTAAATTTCCCAAGTGCAGGAAGTGTTTTTAAAAGAAAAAGTGAATATATTCCAGCACAAATTATAGACAAATGTGGCTTAAAGGGATATAATATTAATGATGCTTATGTATCAAAGTTACATGCAGGGTTTATAGTAAACAAAGGAAATGCAACAGCAGATGATGTTCTTAAATTAATTGAGCATATAAAAAAAATTGTAAAAGAAAAATATAAAGTAGATTTAGAATTAGAAATAAAGGTAATAGGTGAGTAAAATGAGAAGCTTTTTTAGTTGGCTGAAAAACAGCACAAAAATTAAAAGATGGATATTTTTAATGTTAATAGGAATGGTACTAGCATGTTTTGGCTTTGCACAAATACTAGTTTCGGACACATTACTATTAACAGATATTATTAAGATAATTGCAACATTTGTGGCAGGAATAACACTATTTATTGTTGGACTAGTTTTTATACAAAAAAGAACACTAGAACTTGCAGTTTTGCAAGATGCAAATAGTATAAAAGAACTTGGAGATACAAAAGATAGAGGACCTAAAGTTGTTGTAATTGGTGGAGGAGTTGGACTAACAAAAATATTAGAGGGGCTTAAAAATTATACAAATAATTTAACAGCAATAGTAACAATTTCAAGCTATGGTAATAAAAAGAAAAGAAAACCAACAAATAATATAAGAAATAGTATAATAGCTTTAGCTCAGCATAGCGATGAAATGTCTAAACTTATGAATTTACCTATTGGAACAGGAACATTTGGAGATGTGTACCTAGATTCAATGGAAAAAATAAGTAAAGACTTTGCGGAAGGCATTCAAAAAAGTAACAATGTCTTATCAATGGTTGGAAAAGTTCTTCCAGCAACATTAGACGAAATGAGAATTTGTGTTGAACTAGAAGATGGAACAGTTATAGAAGAAAAGGAAAAAATCGCAGAAATCACAACAGATAGAGTTACAAAAATTAATAGAGTATTTATCAAACCAACAAACTGTAGAACAGCACCTGGAATTGTTGAAGCAATAAAATCTGCAGATGCAATAGTTATAGCACCAGGTTCATTATATACAGAAGTAATACCTAATTTATTAATAAAAAATGTTGCAAAAACGATTAGAGAAAGCAAAGCTTATAAAATCTATGTATCAAACATAATGACTGAAAATGGACACACTGATGATTATGCATTATCTGACCACATAAAGGCAATTACAGAACATGCAGGCGCAGATATTATAGATTACTGTATTTGCGATAATGGAGATATAGTACCAGAAATACTTAGAAAATATAATAAATCAGGAGCAAGCTTGGTAGATATTGATAAGCAAAATATTAAAGGTACAAATATTATAAGAGCAGATGTATCATGTACAGAAGGAGAATACATTAGACATAACCCAGATTTAATTGCAAAACAAATAATAGAAATAATAGTAAATGACTTGAAATTTAAAGATAAAAATACAAATGAACAATTTGTATTACTTAACGCAAAATTAAAAGAAACAAAGAAAAAACTAAAACTTAAAAGAAAGCCAAAACAAAAACATGCAAAAATAGTAAGAGGAAAGAGTAAATTTAGTAGCAAATATCAAGATAGAATTGAATCTATAAGAGAAAGTGAAAAAACAACAAACATAAATAAAAAAATACATGAAAAAGCAAAGAAAATGACAGAAGAAGCAGAAAAAAAGGAAAAAGAAAAATTCTTAAAAGAATTAAAAAAATAATAAGTGGGGTTAGTACAAATGAAATTAAGTAAAGCACAATTAGATTTAAAAGATGGAATAACTAAAGAATGGCTTATAACAAATGGAATAGGTGGGTATGGATCTTCAACAGTATTAGGAATTAATACAAGAAAGTACCATGGGCTATTAGTAGCCCCACTTACTCCACCTGCAAGAAGACATGTAATATTATCAAAAGTAGATGAAAGTATTGAAATAGAAGGAACAAAATACAATTTATATTCAAACATATGTAAAAACTATATATCAGATGGATATAAATATCAAGAGTCTTTTGAAAAGGAATATATGCCAGTTTTTACATACAAAGTTAATGATCTAAAAATTACAAAAATTATATGCATGGAATATGGAAAAAATACAGTATGCGTGTTATATAAAATTCAAAATGATGGACCAAAAGCAAAACTTACTGTTACACCAATAGTGAATTTTAGAGATTTCCACACAATGAGTACTAACCATGAATTCAAAATAAAACAGGATATAAAGAGCAGTAAAGTAAAGCTAGTAATAGATGAATATAGCAATTATCCTGTATATTTTTATATGCCAAATGGAATTTATATAGAACATTTTAATGATACATTTAGAAATATGTACTATTTAGAGGAGGAAAAAAGAGGCTTCTTCCCAGAAGAAAACCTTGTAGTTCCTGGAAGATATGAAATAGAAATAGAAGAAAATTCCCGGAAAAGAAATAAGCTTTATATGTTCTTTAGAGGAAAATATTGAAGAAATAGACGTAAAAAAAGTAATAAACAAGGAAATAACAAGAATTAATGAATTAATGTATAAATCTGAATTTATTGAACCAAAAGAAGATTTAACAAAAGTTTCAAAAGAAAGACTAGAAGAAATAAACATTTTAAGATATTTTGCAATAGCAGCAGATAACTTTATTGTGTATAGACCAAGCTTTGGTTATCATACAATAATTGCAGGTTATCCATGGTTCCTAGATTGGGGAAGAGATTCATTAATATCGTTCGAAGGATTACTGCTACTTACAAAAAGGTATGATATCGCAAAAGAAGTATTATTAACAAATATAAGAGACATAAAATATGGACTAGTTCCAAATGGATATTCAGGTTATGATAATAGACCTTTGTATAATAGTGTAGATAGCTCATTATTGCTATTCGAGCAAGTAGAAAAATACATACAATATACTGGGGATTTCAACTTTGTAAAAAAGAATATATATAAAAAGATGAAATCAATAATAGAAAACTATTGTGAAGGTATAGACTTAGATGATAATAATATATTCTTAGATAAAGATGGACTAATTTCTGCAGGAACAGAAAATACACAAAACACTTGGATGGACGCAAAATATGGAAATCATTGCTTTACTCCAAGAAATGGAAAAGCAGTTGAGATAAATAGTTTGTGGTATAATAGTTTGAAAATAATAGAAAGTTTAAGCAAAAAGTTTGGAGAAAAAGAACAAGCCAAAAAGTATGCAGAACTAGCCGAAAAGTGTAAAAAATCATTTGAAGAAAAATTTTACAATGCAAAAAGAAAATGTTTGTATGATGTATTAGGAGACAATAAAATAAGACCAAATCAGCTATTTAGCATATCATTAACATATCCAGTATTAGAGCCAAATTCAGAACAAGCAAAAAACATGATGGAAACAGTAGAGAAAAAACTTTTAAACAAATATGGCTTAAAAACATTAGCAAAAGGCGAAAAAGGCTATGTAGATGTATATGAAGGAGATGGTTTTAGAAGAGATTCTAGCTACCACCAAGGTATAACATGGCCATGGCTATTAGGTCTTTACTATAATGGCTTAAAAAATATGATAAAAAATGAAAAAGATAAAAAACAAAGAGAAACTTTAAAATTAAAACTTAAAGATTTTAAAGAAAAAACAAAAACTACATTTATTAAAGATATGATGGAAAGAGGCTGTTTAGGGCAAATAAGTGAGATTTACGATTCGAAACCACCATATTCTCCAAAAGGAACAATAGCACAAAGTTGGAGTGTAGCCGAAGTTTTTAGAATAATATATGGAAGGGACTAAAAATGAGAATATTAGGAATAGACCCAGGTTATGCAATAACAGGGTATAGCATAATAGATTATGTAGGAAATAAATTCAAATTAATAGATTCTGGAGCAGTGCTTACAAAAGCCGGAGTATCATTTCCTCTAAGACTTACAAAAATATTTGATGATATAAGTATGATAATAGATGAATATAAGCCAGATGCAATATCAGTAGAAGAGCTATTTTTCAACAATAACCAAAAAACAGCTATAAATGTTGCACAAGCAAGAGGAATAATACTAACAGTTGGGTGCAAGAAAAATGTACCAACATATGAATATACTCCACTTCAAATAAAACAAGCAGTAGCAGGCTATGGAAGAGCAGATAAAACACAAGTACAAAAGATGGTAAAAACAATTCTAAATGTAGAAAATTTACCAAAATTAGATGATACAACAGATAGTATGGCAGCTGCAATATGCCATGCACATTCAGCAAAATTCTCACAAAAACTATAAGGAGACTAACATGACTATTGAAGAGTTGGAAAAAATTTTAAGAACAGGTAATTTAGATAGTATTTACCTTTTATATGGTGAAGAACAATATTTACTTGAGCAAACAGTGAAGAAAATTAAAAAGAATTTTGGCGAGCTAGTAAATGGTATTAACTATATCCAAATGGACGAGAAAAATATTGAAACACTTATCTCAGATATTGAAACACCAGCATTTGGATATCCTAAAAAGCTAATAATTGTAAAAAATTCAGGGCTATTTAAAAAAGAAGCCAGAGGCAAAAAGAAAGATGAAAAGCAAACTAAAAAAACAACAAAAGGCACCAGCTTACAAGAAAAAATCGCAAACTATATAGAAGAAAATATTTCAAATATAAAGGAAAGTGTAGTTATAGTCTTTATAGAACAAGAAATAGGCACAAATGATCTTTCAAAAACAATACAAAACCTAGGAACAACATGCAACTTCGAAAAATTAAAACCAATTCAAATAGCAAAAAGAATAAAGGGAATAACTAATGCATACAAAGTAAATATTGATGATAGAACACTAGATTACTTTATAGAAACATGTGGTACAAGCATGCTTACACTAATAAACGAAATTAGAAAATTAATAGAATATGCAGGAGAAAACGGAACAATAACCACAAAAGACATAGATTTATTATCAATAAAAGAACTAGATAGCGTAATATTTGACTTAACAGATAGCTTAGGAAAGAAAGACATAGCAAATGCTCTGCAAATATTAAAAGAGCTATTATATAACAAAGAACCAATACAAAAAATATTAATAACATTATATAATCACCTAAAAAAAATATACTTAACAATGCTTGCAGATGAATACAGAGTAAACATAGCAGAAACCCTAAACCTAAAACCAAACCAGATGTTTTTAACAACAAAATATAAAAAACAAGCAAGCTATTTCAAAAAAGAAGAATTAAGAAATACATTGCAAGCACTAATAGACCTAGACTATAAAACAAAACAAGGGCAACTAGATATAAACGTAGGACTAGAAGCAATATTGTGCATGATTTAAATAAAAAACATAAAAAACTACTTGACAGGAAAATACAAAATGATATATATTAATACTGTAAATTATTCAAGGAAAATTAAAGCACATTGAAAAGTGAATAGAAAAGTAAAAAAGCAAAGTCTGTTTGCAAAAAGCTGTTATTCCAATGTGCGAAAAGAAAACAGAATAATTTGCAAGAAAACAAAGCAAAATAACAATAGGAAAAAAACAAAAAAACTTAAGAAGGAGGAAAATAAGAAAATGCAAAATAGAAACAAAGGTATAACGCTAGTTGCGTTAATAATAACAATAGTAGTAATGTTAATATTAGTAGCAGTAAGTGTGAATGTAATAATAAAAAGTAACTTAATAGGAACAGCCGAAAAGACAGTAAATAAATACAAAACAGCATCAGAGGAAGAAGCAAACGGTGGAGTAATTGAAATTGATGGAAAGAAATATAATTCAATAGAAGACTATATGGCAGGAAAAGAAAAATTACCAGATATAAAAGCAGGAACAAGAGTAACAGAAAACACAAAATATGTAAGTAATGGAAAAACAGCATGGATACCAGCTGGGTTCACAGTATCAAAAGCAGAAGGAGAGACAACAATAGATGGAGGACTAGTAATATATTTAATAAATGATAAAACAGATGAAGAAATAAAAAAATTAACGTGGACAGGCACAGAATTAGAAAATTTAAAAAAGACATATGACCAATTTGTATGGATACCAATATCACATGAGCAAATAAATAATATGTTCATATGCCAAGCAAAAACAGGAAGTAATGGAAACTGTAATATAACAGTAGAAAATGGAGTTGCAAAATGTACGGTTCATAATTCAACACAAATGGCAGGAAGACTATATGCAACACAAACAGGAGAAAGCTATAAAAAAGCATATACAGAAGTATATACAGCCAATACTGGACTTCGTGAACCAGATGTAGTAACTGAAAATGCAACATATTACGATGGAAGTTCAACTAACTTAGGATATATGTCAACTGTGACAGGAGATAATACAAGCTACATAAGTACAGCAAAATTCAAAGAAACACTACAAAAAGATTATAATAAAATAGTAGCATTAATATATAATGCTGGAGGTTATTATGTAGGCAGATATGAAACAAGTAATATAACAACAACAAAAGGAACAGCAATAAACGTAGTGGCAGGAACAAATTCAGGAATGGCCAGTATAAATTGGTACTATATGTATGCACAGCAAAAGGCTTATGCAGCAAATAAAGGTTTAGAAAATAATAAAGTAAAAAGTAGTATGATGTTAGGTACTTGTCACGACCAAATGTTAGAATTTGTAAATGTAGCAGGAAAATATGATGTAACAACAAAAGGGTATGCTTTGCATAACAGAAGCTATAGTGATGGACCATGGCAAACGGCAGGCTTAGACTATACAGATAAAACACAATATAAAGACTTATCAAAGAATATATACGATTTAGAAGGTAACGTACGTGAATGGACTACAGAGGCGGACAGCACCGACCGTCGAGTTAGCAGGGGCCGGCAATTACGGCCTCAGTGTTTCTGCTAGTTATCGCGACGTCGACTATCCGGACGACAGCTACACGGGCGTACGGTTCTAGAGCCACACTTTTTGTAATGCTGTAAGCTTGCAGGCGATATATTAATTAAATATCTCGAAGTAGTTTTAGGGAAGCTACTTTGAAGCTAAGTACCCTTAGCGAATTTTATACGCTAAGTGAAGGCAAATTTTTTCTTGGGCGAAGTGGCCAAGAAAAAATTTGCCCACTAGCGTGGCGCCACTAGCGTGGCGCTTTTTCTGCGTTTTAGAGGCTTTTAAAAGCCTCTAAAACAGAAGAAAAAGCGGTAACTTATAAAATAAGTATGGTGTGTAGGAGTACCAATAAATTCATTAAATAAATACTTAGTTAAGATAGAAGAACTTGGGTATGCCTACCATGTATATAGTGTAGATAAGGAAAAAGTAGAACTAGTTTTAGAAAAAGAACATAGTGGAAAAAAGCACCATACACAAGAAAACCACATAAATTGCTTACTTTGTAAAGGAGCTAATGCTTATGCAGATGATATTTATTTAGAAGCATTGAAAAAAAGATATGAACAAAAACGAAAAGAATAGTAAAGAAAACAATATCTTAAGCTTAATACCAAAAGCAGAAAAATATATACAGTACATAATAGAAATGATAATAAAAATACCAAGAACAGAAAAATATAGCATAGGAACAGAATATAAACTATCTATATATAGAATGCTTACAAACATAGTGGGGCTAAGTAAAACAGAGGAAAGCAAAAAAATAAATTGTTTAAATATAGTAGATACAGAATTAAATTTGCAAAGAATATACCTAAGAATAATGTATAAAAATGGTTGGATAAACGATAAGAAATTAAATACATGTATGGAGCAAATATATGAAATAGGTAAAATACTAGGAGGCTTAGTAAAACATTATGGCAAACACAGTAAGAAATGAATATGAAAAAGCCTTAAGTTACGAAGCCCTTAGGAAGGCACATTTGCAAAGTAGAAAAGGTAAAGGCTACAGGAAAGAAATAATACTGTTTAATCTAAAACAAGAAGAATATATAATGTGGCTTTATAAACAGCTGAAAACAATGCAATATAAACATGGAGGCTACACAGTATTCTATATTACAGAACCCAAATTAAGAAGAATAGAAAAGTCTAGGTACATAGATAGAATAGTACACAGATGGTATGTAAATAGTTTTATAAAACCATATTTTATACCACAATTTATAGAAACAAGCTATGCGTGCTTAGAAAATAAAGGAATGCATAAAGCCTGCCTAGATGTGCAAAAAACAATGAAACATTGCAAAAACATATGGGGAAAATATTATATTTTAAAAATGGATATTAAAAAG
>OLZV01001146.1_pt1 | contig 10154 bp, 5 predicted proteins | sample 1644531 | NCBI WGS metagenome assembly OLZV01 (sample SAMEA103958115, study PRJEB25191) | human gut metagenome | biome: human-associated habitat [ENVO:00009003]; feature: intestine environment [ENVO:2100002]; material: feces | place: Germany | collected 2013/2015
GGCAACGGCTCGTGCGGCCATTCTTGGCTTGAGGAACGACTTCCACAACATAGACACCCGCCTCCTGAGGTACAGGCAAGGGCAGGTTTGTGATGCTCTCCAAATAAGGAAGATCAGCCTCCGACTTATGTTCAGCAGGCAAAGGATTCAAAGTGAGTTGCCGACTATAGACTCGGCGAGGCGACAAGCTACGGAAAGTCTTATCGTTATTGCAATCATAGCGAGTAGAATAGCCGCTCAGGTTCGTGGCATAGATATTCAATGTGACAGGTGCATCCATCGTACGATAGCGCACGCGCAAATCCAAGGTATCGCCTGGATAGCCTATACCTTCGGCAGAAATAGCCAGTTGCGGGCGCAAGAGTTCAGCACGTAGTTGCTTCATCTGCCCGATGCGCGCATAGGAAGCATAGCGGCGAATAGCCTCATCGCACAGGCGGATGGCCTCGCCCACACTTTGTCCTTCACCTCCACGGCTCATCCATTGGGCCTTGCGTAAGTAAACTTCGGCACACAAGGGACGATCGGTATAGCGAGTCATCAATTCGTCAAGAGCTTGCAGGTAAGCAGCCTCATCCTGCGAAGCACTACCATTCTTCCACTCCCAATAATCGAGCGTGGCCAGCAGACAGGCATCTGCTCCGTCAGGGCGAGCTGCATAGGCATCCATCATCTGCAGGTAAAAGTGTTCGACGCGTGTCTGCATCAAGGAGTCGGCTCCCGCTCCCATCATGGATTTCAATGCACTGATGGCTCTATGCGCCAATAGGTGATAGAGATCGTGACTGTAGTAAGCACTCTGTTCGCCTTGCTCCACAAAAGGCTGATAGCCGTCTGTCGAGGTCTTGATGAGTCTATCGACATCGTGGGTCGAAGCCAGAGCATGAACATCCACTTTCTCCACAAATTGACGAGGTGTCCATTCGCGAACGTCAGCTGGTTGTTTGTCCGTAGCCAAGTCTGTTCGTGCGGCAATGACACGACGGTTATTCTGCCAATAGCCGGCATATTCGCTCGCCAAAATCGAATGAAGAATGGCACGGTCGGTTTCATTTGTTTCCGTAGCGGCCCATTGCTCCATCTCGTTCAGGCGTGTATAAAGACTGTCTGGAGTCAGACGCTCCTGAAAAGCAGCCCGACAGAGATAGGCCTTCAGCAGTTGTGGCGAGTTTTTTTCGGCCAATGCTTTCTGGCAGATTTCACCTGTCAAATTCACGACTGTCTGTGGCAGACTCTTTTTTTGTGCCTGCTCCACTTGCTTCCATAATTTTTCGTACGATTGTGCTTGGGCGCATATCCCCCATCCAAGGAGCATGCTCCACAAAGCAATCTTGCAGATACATTGTAAACCTCTCATAAGCATTTCCCTTTCATTCGTTCTCTAATAGATGTCTGTTCAGTTTTTGAATATATTACTTAGAACAAAGAAAAGGATTAAAGTTTAAACAACCGTATCTTTTAACTGAAAAAGTCTGAAAATAAAGAAGAAATAGGGAAGCACGCTTCATGCGTAGCTGTGCATGCCTCCCAAAAGGAAATTGACACCAAAATAAGTAATCAGCACACAAAAAAAGGCCACCACACTGAATACGTGGAAAAACAACGGACGGCGGAAGCAGGGCAACGAAGCAGGATGGAGCGCCAGGGCATAGACAAGCATCGTGACCAGCGCCCACACTTCCTTGGGGTCCCATCCCCAGTAGCGGCCCCACGACACATTGGCCCACACGGCGCCGATGAAGATGCCTGCCGCCAGCAGAAAGACGGCCGGATAGAGCAGCAAACGGCTCACCACCTGAAGGCGCTCCACCTGAGCTTCACACTCCCTGCGCGAAGCAAGCAAGACAAGTGCCGCCACCCCATTGAGCATGACGAAGGCCAGCAGGGCGTAGGCCACCATGATGACCGCCACATGTACACTGAGCAGGGGCGAGGCAAGGACAGGCATCAGTTGGCCCACCTGCGGATTACGTTCGCCCAGCATGGACACCACCAACGCCAACCCACACACCAGGAAGCCCAAAGGGAGCGCCAGGGGCAGACGGCGATGGAAGACGAGGGTGAGCAGGGCGGCACAAAGGGCCAGCAGGTGCATCGTCTCGTGCCCGTTGGACATGGGCAGGTGGCCGCTCACTAGGCCACGAAGCACCATCAGGCCTGCCAGCCAGCAGGCCATCAGAGCCAATACGCCCAGCAGTACACGACTTACCCCTCGCCTTTCCCGCCGATGAAGCATCAGGCAGCGGACAGAATAAACAAAGGAAAAAAGCCCCAGCACAACAGAGGCCACGGCCAGCGGAAAGCTGTCGTTTACCTGGTTATAGGCCCGCTCGGCACGAAAGCGGAGGGCAGAGGGCAGCAACGCCCCACCCTCGCGCTGCTGGTAGCGGCGTATCTTGTCCACCAGCCGCTCCACCTCCGTAAAGTGCTTGCGCGCCACCTGCTCGGCACGCGCCGCCTTGACCTTGCGGCGCGAGTTGCCCCAGAGCGGAATGGAGAGTCCCACGCTCGGACCGCTGTAGTTGTTGTCCTTTATATATTCGCCCTGAAAGCCCACGGTGAGCTGTGGCAGCCCCTCCGTCTTGGCAAGCTTTATGGCGGCCTCGCTCTCAGCCACCGATGCCTCAGCCTGTGTCACGGCTGCGCTGCGCTCGAGGTCCGCCTTCAGCACGTCAAGCGGTGGCAGCGCCGCGGCCACGGGGTAAAGGGTGTCGGCGACGGCGAGCGGCTGTCCGCCGTTAAGAGCTTGAAGCGTCTGTCCGGCGGCATGGCGGTCGGCCTTGGCACGTTGCAGCTCGGCCTCAGCCACCGACGCGTTGAGCCGCACCTTGTTGAGCTCAACGATGCTGATGTCGCCATCCTTAAACTTCTTCTCATACATCGAGGCGATGTCGCGTGCCTGAGCAAGACGGCTCTCCAGTTCGCGGCACAAACGGTTAAGATGGACCATGCTCACGAGAGCAGCATCGGCCTCGCCCATGACCCGCTGAAAGGCCACGCGGTAGGTGGCAACCGCCGACGAGTTGGCAGCCTTCGACAGGCGCGAGCGGTGACCTGTGAGCACGCCCCAGGGGAGGGTCTGCATCACAGCCACGTTGGTGCGGTTAGGCACCCCCTTCGGACTGCCAAACATGTAAGCCACCTCTGCCTCAGGGTCGGGCAAGGCATTGTCGGCGCCGTTGGCCAAACGCGTGGCCTCAAGTGAGCTGTGGAGGGCGCGCAAAGAGGCGTTGTTGCGGGCAATGGTCTGCATCTGCGCTGCCCACACGCCAAACGTTGTCGACTCGGCCTTCTGCGCCAATCTTTCTTTATCGGCCTCCTGCGCCGTTCTTTCTTTATTTGCCTTCTGCGCCAATTGTTTATTGGCCTCCTGCGCCCCCATTGTGAGAGCGCATAGAGAGAGAGCCATGAAGAGCACGCCGTTTCGTGCCCATGTCATATTTTTCTTCATCTTTTTTCGTCTTTAACAATTCTTTGTTTTTTGTCTTTAACTGAACTTTCGCAAAGTTTTATTATTTAGGTCTTATTTACGTCGCGCTTCGCGCTCGTGTTGTTTTAAACATTAATTTTCATTAATGACCCATTAATTATCATTAATACGCGCTTCGCGCGGAAAATTGATGTTCATACTCCGCGAAGTGCCTGAGCACCTACGGAGCGCAAGAATGTTCAATTAATGGAAATTAATGTTCAATTAATGGAAATTAATGTTTAAAAAATGCGCGAAGCGCCTGAGCACCTACGGAGCGCAAGAATGTTCAATTAATGGAAATTAATGTTTAAAAATGCGCGAAGCGCAAAAAATAAGCAGGTGCTCATCATCAATCGCCAGTTTCCTTAACCTTCAGCGGTGCCATGAGCGGCACGATGATGAGGTTGAGCAGGGTGCTGGTGAGCAGACCGCCGAGCATGACCTGCGCCATGGGGCTCTGGATCTCGTTGCCGGGCAAGCTGCTGCCGAGCGCCAAGGGAATGAGTGCGAGACCCGAGCTGAGCGCCGTCATGAGGATGGGGAGCAGACGGTCGAGCGAGCCACGCAGCACCACCTCGCGACGCGACAGACCGTGACGCGCCAGCTCGTTGTAACGGTCGACAAGCAGCATGCCACCGCGGGTGGCCATTCCGAAGAGCGAGATGAAGCCGATGATGGCAGGAATGCTCACCACGCCACCCGTCACCACAAGGGCGAGCACGCCGCCAATGAGGGCAAGGGGCAGGTTGAGGAGCACCACCACGCTCTGCTTCCACGAGCGAAACTGGAGGTAGAGCAGCAGCAAGATGACGACAATGCTCACCACCGAGAGGCCGAGGAGCAGACGCGAAGCCGATGCCTCACTCTCAAACTGTCCGCCATACTCTACGCGGTAGCCGTCGGGCAGCTTGACGTTTGTCTCTATGCTCTGCCGCATGTCGTTGACCACGCTGCGCAGGTCGCGTCCCTGAGCGTTGGCCGAGACCACGAGCTTGCGCTGCGCGTTCTCACGGCTGATGGTGTTGGGACCGGCAGAAGAGAAGATGTCGGCAACATCGGAGAGACACACCTGCCGGCCGTCGGCTGTGTCGATGAGCATGTTGCGTATGTGGTCGATAGAGTTGATGTCTTCATCGGCCATGCGCACGGTAAGGTCGAAGGTCTTGCCGCCGTCCTGCACCTGGCTCACCACCTCGCCACCCAAGGCGGCGTTGACGTAAGCGGCAAACTGAGGCAGCGTTATGCCGTTGCTGGCGAGGAGCAGGCGGCGCGGACGGATGACGAGCTGCGGACGCTCCACCTGTTGCTCCACGTTAAGGTCAGTCACGCCGTCGATGGAGCGTGTGGCCTGTTGGATCTGCAGGCCTATTGAATGGAGCGTGGTGAGGTCGGGACCAAACACCTTGATGGCAATGCCAGCCTTGGTGCCCGAGAGCATGGCATCGATGCGGTGAGAGATGGGCTGCCCTATCTCCACGTTCACACCCGGGAGCGAGCGCAGCTTGGAGCGTATGTCGGCCATCACCTCTTCCTTGCTCCGGTCTTTAAGTTCGAAGGGCACCTCCATCTCGCTGGTGTTCACGCCCAGCGCATGCTCGTCGAGCTCAGCACGTCCTGTCTTGCGCGCCACGTCCTTGACCTCGGGCACCTGAAGCAGCAGACGCTCTGCCTGCTCACCCATGCGGTCGCTCTCCTCGAACGACACGCCAGGGAGCGTGCTCACGTTGATGGTGAACGACCCCTCGTTGAAGGACGGCAGGAAGGAACGGCCGAGGTTGAAGACGAGCGTGAGAACCACCAGCACGCCTGTGGTGATGAGGATGGCACGCTTGGGACCGTCGAGCACACGCATGAGCAGCTGCTCATAGCGCACCTTCATGGCACGCACCCACCGCGGCTCCTGAGAGCCCGCCCCATGAAGGCTGTCGCCATTGAATTCTTCACTCTTCACTCTTCCCTCTTCACTTTCAGCGCCGTCCTTAAGCAGATAAGAGCAGAGCACGGGTGTGAGCGTGAGAGCCACGACGGTAGAGGCGAAGAGCGACACGATGAAGCTCACGCCCAGAGGTGCCAACATTCGGCCTTCGAGCCCCGAGAGGAAGAACAGAGGCACGAAGCTCACCACGATGATGAGGGTGGAGTTGAGGATCGGCATGCGCACCTCGTGAGAGGCATGGAAGATCACGTCGAGCTTGCTCTGCCGTTGCTCCTTGGGCAGACGGGCGTTCTGGCGCAGCCGCTTAAACACGTTCTCAACGTCAACAATGGCATCGTCGACAAGCGAGCCGATGGCTATGGCCATGCCGCCGATGCTCATGGTGTTGATGGTGAGCCCCATGACGTGGAGCACAAGCATGGTGATGAGCAGCGAGAGCGGGATGGTGACAAGCGAGATGACGGTTGTGCGGGCGTTCATGAGGAAGATGAAGAGCACGAGCACCACGAAGATGCCTCCCTCGACGAGCGACTTCTTGATGTTGGAGATGGAAGAGTCGATAAAGTTTTGCTGACGATAGAGCTGCGTGTTCACCTTCACGTCCTTGGGCAGCGCCGACCGCATCTGCTCCACCACCTCATCGAGCTTCCCGGTGAGCTCAAGCGTGCTCGTCGACGGCTGCTTGGTGACGGTCAGCAGGACGGCAGGCTTGCCCGAGACAGAAGCCAAGCCCATCTTCGGACTCTTCACGCCCATCTCGACGTCGGCAACATCGGCAAGCACCACAGGCTGTCCCTTGGCTGTGGTTGCCACGACCGCCTGTCCGAGAAGCTCGGTGTCGGCGGTTGTGAGCACGCCGCGCACAATATACTCGTTGCCGCGCTCATAGAGCACGCCACCCGAGGCGTTGCGGTTCATGTTGCGCGTGGCATCCATGACCTGTGTGAGCGTCACACCATAATGGCGCATGCGCTCAGGATGAATGCGTATCTGATATTCCATGATGTCGCCGCCCATGACCGTGACCTGAGCCACGCCACCCGTGGCGAGGAGCTGCGGACGAACGGTCCAGTCGGCGAGCGTGCGCAGGTCGCCCATGGAGGTGCTGTCGGCTGTGAGGCCTATGAACATGACCTCGCCGAGGATGCTCGACTGCGGTCCGAGCGTGGGCTGCCCCACCCCTTGTGGCAAGGCATCACCGATGGTTGCCAACTTCTCCGACACGATCTGTCGGTCGCGGTAGATGTCGGTACCCCAGTCGAACTCTACCCACACCACCGAGAAGCCTGTTGTTGATGATGACCTCACGCGGCGCACGTCGGTGGCACCATTGACGGCGGTCTCTATGGGGAAGGTCACGAGGCGTTCCACCTCTTCAGATGCCATGCCCTGTGCCTCGGTCATGACCACCACGGTTGGAGCATTGAGGTCGGGGAAGACATCAACCTCCATCTTGCACGCCGTCCAGATGCCCACGACCATGAGCAGCACGCTGAAGAACAGAATGACCGGGCGATTGTGCAACGAAAAAGAAATTATCTTGTTTAACACGATTTCTTATTGTTTTGTTTCTATTTTTTTAAATTTCGCAAGCGAAAGAAGTTATTGGAAGTTATAGGAAGATAACTCGCTTCGCTCGTGAAGTTCTTGCTAATACAAGCGGCAAAGCCGAGCGAATGGACAAATCTCCTTGTCAACTCGTCAACTTAATGATGATGCCCCTCAGGCACCACGCTTGCGCTGGCGGCCAGACGCACCTGTGTGGCTCCGTGTGCCACCACCTTGTCGCCAGCCTTAAGACCGGAGAGAATCTCTATGCGGCGTCCGTCGGTGGCACCCGTCTTGACCTCCACGCGGCGGTAGATGTCGGCAGCGGTCTTAACATAAACAAAAAAGAGCCCTTGCGCCTCGGTCACAGCCTCAGAGGGAACCGCCAGCACGCCGTTGCGCTGCGCTCCCTGAAGATAGACCTCGGCAAAGCTGCCAGCCACGATGTCGCCGGTGTTGTTGAACTCGAAGATCACGGGCACAAAATGGTCGTCGGTGTCAGAGGCCTTGCCCTTCGACACCAGTCGCCCGCCAAGCTCCTTTATCGAATAGACACGGTTCTCGCTGTCGTAGGCCATGCGGAAGTTGGCCGTTACGATGCGCGGCAGCATGGTGTAGAAACGTTCAGGCACGTCGGCGCGAAGCTGCACCCGTCGGCTCTGTGTGACGGTGGCAAGCGGCTGTCCTGCCGTCACATAGTCGCCCGGCTTGACGAGCAGGTTCTTGATGTAGCCGCCAATTGGTGTGGCAACGCCACGTCGCTGTGCTGCCGACCCGAGGCTCTTGGCTGTGGCCTTGGCAGCCTCGAAGCGCTGACGCGCCTCTTCCAGCTCGCGTTGTGAGACGATGTTGTCGGCAGCCAGCTTCTTGGCACGTTCATAAGCCAGCCGTGCAGCCTTCGCCTCGCTCTGCGCCACAGCAGCAGGGTTGCCGTCGGCAATGCTCTTGGCGTCGACAACAAAGAGGGTTGTGCCAGCGCTCACGGCAGCTCCCTCGGTCATGCTCTTGCCCGTGAACGCCACGATGCCCGCCATGGTAGCCGTGACCGTGGCCTCTGCTCCCTGTGCCGGGAGCACCCGTCCGCTTACATGCACCACCTCGGCAAAGGGCGAAGGTGTGAGCGTCTGCACCGTCAGACAGCAGGCTTTGGCCTGCGCTTCGGTGAAATGAATGTCGTCGGTTTCTTCGCCGTGAGCATCGTGCTCGTTGGCTTCGTGGGCGTGATCCTCATCGTCATGGTTTTTCTCGTTTACGGCCTCATCGCCATCGTGGTCATGGTCGTGACCCGATGCAGCACCATGACATGAGACCATTGTCATGACCGCAAGAGCAGCCATGAGCACATTAAAATATCTGATAATCATTATGTTTGGTCTTGTTGCTGATTTTTTAAATCGGTTCTGTTTCAAAATTTTCAAACCGTCCGGTTACAGTTTTTTTTTTAAGACAGTAAGCTTGTACCGGGCTTTTGCTGAGCAATAACCCGATAGAAAAAAAAAGTGTAATAAGAAAAAAGAAAAACTATTGAACGGTCGGGGGACCACGCCTTTTCCAATGCTTACCATGGCAGCAAGCAAGAAGCGCCACAGGAGCAGAAGCAAAGAGGGTTCTGCCTACAGACGCGTAAAGAGAAAGGGCACAACTGTTGCCCTTCCAAAAACCGCAAGGAAGAAACGGGCCGAAGCCTCCAAAGCCACCGTCAAGTAAACTGTCGCCGCCGTCAAGAATATGAAAGGCGTGAAGCTCTTTCTGCCCCACAGGCACAAAGAGATAATGCTGGTCGAGCTTTGGGTTGTGGCAATGGTGCGTGTGTTCATCGTTCACGCGCCCGTCTTTCTGGCACAGTTTTACCGATACGCAAAACGCGCCACCATCGTGGTGATGATGGGGGAAGAGCACCAGCACAAGGAACAGAACCAATGCCAGCACCGACAGATTTTTGCGTACAGATAATTTCACATTGCAAAAATAACACTTTTATTTTGCAACTCGGTTGCAAAGACCGCATTATAAGTTTTTTTTTAAGAAATTATGCCCCTATTTTGTTTTTTACAAATAATTGTCGAAAATTTAAAAACAAATTCTTTTGAGAATTTCCATTTTTATTATTAATTTTGCCGTATCGGTAAAACAGATTAGGTCTGTTTTTTGAAAAAGAACAAGACTGACAACAAGACGAGAAACATCGTTTTCAAGCCTTTAAAGCTTGACAGGCATGAACCTAAGAATATATAATTTGGAAGAATTTGCGAGCCAATATCATCTGAAGGATATATTTGGCGCGTATGCCGCACATCTCTCTCTTACGATACTTGAGAACATGGCCTTCAAAGACATGGTGACAGAACGAGCAGCGGTCGGGAATGTCTCCCCTCGCCTATCAAAACAAATAATTTTATTATGAACATACTTGAACTTTCAAAAAAGCGTTTCTCGGCACGCAAATATACAGCCGAGCCTGTGAACAAGGAGGATCTTGATTACATAATGGAGTGTGTGCGCATGGCACCGTCGGCGGTGAACAAACAACCGTGGAAGTTTGTCATCGTGCGCAGCGAGGAGGCTAAAGCCAAGCTGCAACTGGCCTACGACCGCGAGTGGTTCCACACGGCTCCTCTCTACATTGTGTGCTTAAAAGACAACAGCGCATGCTGGACGCGCAGCTACGACAGCAAGGCTCACGGCGACATTGATGTGGCAATAGCAACAGAGCACCTATGTCTCGCCGCTACGGAACGCGGACTGGGCACCTGCTGGGTGTGCAACTTCGACCCTGCGGTGATGCGCGAACTGTTCCCAGAACCTAACCTTGAGGCTGTGGCCATCATTCCGCTCGGACATATCGCTCCCGACTGCCCACGAAACGAAAAGAGACGTAAGGGGATGGAGGAGATATTAAGTGAAGAGTGAAGAGTGAAAAGTGAAAAGTGAAAAATCCGATTGCCCCTTTTTAAAGGTAAAAAAGTAAAAAGGTAAAAAGGTAAAAAACAAGAAGGCAAGATGGTAAATGGGGGAAAAAAACAAAAGGTAAAAAAGGATAAAGCCAATAAGGGAAAAACAATGGTCTTAAATGGCGGATAAACAGAATTAGGGCGGACGCAACATTATGCGTTCGCCCTAATTTTTATGTAAATAAGCTCAAAACGCCCGTTCCTATAAGACCTTTAAAGCCCAAAAGTGATGTAAGAAATATTTGAA
>OLZV01001154.1_pt1 | contig 10121 bp, 9 predicted proteins | sample 1644531 | NCBI WGS metagenome assembly OLZV01 (sample SAMEA103958115, study PRJEB25191) | human gut metagenome | biome: human-associated habitat [ENVO:00009003]; feature: intestine environment [ENVO:2100002]; material: feces | place: Germany | collected 2013/2015
TTCTTGTTTTGTCAAGGAACGGAAGGATATATGATGGAGTGCAGATTGAAAGCAAAAAAGTGCGGCGGCTGTCCGATGCTGGGGCTGGATTATGCCGAGCAACTCAAACAAAAAGAAGCCGCTGTCCGTAAGCTGGTGGGGAAATACGGCCCGGTGGCTCCCATCCGGGGCGCGGAAAACCCCTGCCATTACCGCAATAAGGTGATCTCTACCTTTGCAGCGGGCCCCGGCGGGAAACTGGTGTCCGGCATCTATGCGGCAGGCACGCATAAAGTACTGCCTGTGGAAAGCTGCCTGCTGCAGGACAAAGTGCTGGACACCGTGATGCAGGCGGTGCGGGCGGCGGCCAGCACCTGCCGCTACCAGCCTTACAATGAGGACAAGGGCACCGGCCTGCTCCGCCACTGCCTGCTGCGGCGCGGCGTGGTGTCCGGGCAGGTGATGGTGGTATTGGTGACAGCCCAGCCGGTTCTGCCCGGGGCGAAAAACTTTGTCCGCGCCCTGCTGGCCGAAGCCGAAAAGCGCCATGTCCCCGTGACCACCGTGGTGCAGAACTACAACCCCCGCCGCACCAGCGTGGTGCTGGGCGAAGAGGAAAAGGTGCTCTACGGCAAGGGATTCATTCTGGATACCCTCTGCGGCAAGACCTATGCCCTGAGCCCCCGGAGCTTCTACCAGATCAACCATGACCAGACCGAGGTGCTGTATGGTCTGGCTGTGGAAGCCGCCCGCCTGACCGGCAAAGAGGTGGTGCTGGATGCCTACTGCGGCATTGGCACCATCGGTCTGACCGCCAGCGGCAGGGCAAAGCAGGTGGTGGGCGTGGAGCTGAACCGGGACGCTGTCCGGGATGCCATCGGCAACGCAAGGCACAACAACGTGAAAAACGCCCGCTTCTTTGCCGCCGATGCCACCCAGTGGATCACAGAAGCGGCGGCCGCCGGGCAGAGAGCAGATGTCATTTTCATGGACCCGCCCCGCGAAGGCTCCACCCCCCAGTTCATCGAGAGCGTGGCCCGCATGGCCCCCAAACGAGTGGTCTATGTCAGCTGTAATCCTGAGACCATGGCCCGTGATCTTGCCCTCCTGACCGCCAAAGGCTACCGCGCCGAGGGCTTTACCCCTGTTGATCTCTTCCCCCAGACCGCCCATTGTGAGGTGGTCGGCGCGCTGACCAGATTACAGAAGTCCAAAGGGTGAAACAAGCCACAATGAATGGATATTTTTATGTATTAACGGCCATTGACCTTTTTGTGCTGAGCTTCATGTGCATCCTCACAAAGCTCAGCGAGTCCCTGAACAAAAAGCAGAAGCAGGGATTTTTCTTTGCCTTTGCGCTGATCGCGGTGATCTCGGTGCTGGAGGTGGTGACACTGGCGGTGGATGGTACCCCGGCGGGCTACCGCTGGTTGAACATCCTGTCCAACTATCTGGGGTTCGGCCTGTCCCCGGGAGTGTGTCTCTGCCTTGTGTATGTCATGGACCGGAAAAAGAGGATGAACCGCTGGTTCAGGGCGGCGGTGTGCTGCGAGGCGTGCTACCTGCTGTTCCTTGCGCTGTCCACCCCCGCCGGGCTGGTGTTCTCCGTCAGCGCCGACAACGTTTATTCCCGCGGGCAATACTTCTATATTTATATCATCATGTACTTTGCGGCCATCGTGTATCTTTCGGTGTCCACCTTCGTCACGGCGCGGGAATTTCAGAACCGCAGCCGGGCGCTGATCTACCCTCTGATGATCTTTCTGCTCATTGAGACCATCATTCAGGTGACACTGCCGGAGCTTCACGTTACATGGCTGTGCGTTACCCTGTTGTCGGTGCTGTACTTTATCTACTGCAGCGAGATGTGGAACCAATTGGATGCCCTTACCGGGCTGCTGAATCAGAACAGCTACCTGAACCGCACTGCTGAGATGCGCCGCCGCGGCGGGGTGCTGGTGGTGTTCGATGTGGACGACTTCAAGCAGATCAACGACCGCTACGGCCACCTGCAGGGAGATATCTGTCTGGCCGAGATCGGCCGCTGCATCAAAAAAGCCTATGCCCGCAGCGGCTACTGCTACCGCACCGGCGGCGACGAGTTTTGTGTGCTGATGGAAAACGCAGACCGGGAGGCCCAGTGCGCGCAGGAGTTTGTTCGCCAGCTGGAACAGCGGCGAAAAGCCGTGGACTTTCTGCCCACGGTGTCCTTTGGTTCGGCTCCTTTTTTGGGGGAGGATGTGCTGGCTGTGAAGAATCGGGCCGACCGGGAGATGTACCGCTACAAAAAGGCCCGGAAGCTCGATGCCGCTCATTGTTCTCCGAATCATACCCTCCTATGAAAAGGGACTGCTGCACTGGGATCTCCCCCTGTGCGGCAGTCCCTTTCCTTGTTCTGGCAGGGCACGGTGCGCAATGGCGTGATTTGAACTGGCTTTTTTGCATTTCCTGTACTATAATAAAGAACTGTGAAGTTTACACCCGCTATCACTGGGAAAGGAGAATCACCCCTTGAATAAAATGCTTACCCACCTGAACGGCTACAAGCGCGAGGCTGTGCTTGCACCGCTGTTCAAGATGCTGGAAGCCACGTTCGACCTGTTTGTGCCGCTGGTCATGGCAGACATCGTCAACGTGGGCATTGCAGCACATGATTTCCACTATATCCTTGTGCGGTGCGGCATCCTGCTGCTGCTCGCCGTCATCGGCCTGACCGCGTGGTTCTGCTACGAGCAGTTTGCCCCGCAGGCGGCGCGCTACGGCGCGATTGAGCTGGCAAGCATCAACGCCACCCACACCGGCGACGCGCTGATTGCCCGCAACGAAGCGCCTTACACCGCCGACGGCGTGACCTCCATCACCTACATTGCGGAGGAGGGCAGCGAAGTCGCGCAGGAAACGCGCATCTGTCAGGTTTACTCGGCAGGCTTTTCCACGCGCGAGGTGACGACGCTGCAAAGCTATCAGGAGGAAATCCGCGATTATCAGAAAGACCTTATCACCAGCGCCATCAGCGACGCGCGCATGGATCGCCTGATGAGCGAAGTGACGGGGCATTTGCGCGAGCTGCGCGAGATGATTTGGAGCAACACGGGGTCGCTTGACAATCAGGAGACGCTGCTGAAAGCCTCCATCAAGACGCGGCAGGAGCAGATTAAGACCACCTATGCGGATGACCAGCGCTTCTCCCGCAAGCTGGATGACGAAATCTCCCAGCAGCAGCGCATCAACAGCTGGACGAAGGATTTCACGAGCAATTACGTCGGCATCGTGTCGTTCTATCTCGACGGCTACGAGTATGCGCTCACCTCCCAGACCTACCAGAGCTTCACGCCCACGCAGGTGCGGCAGATGGTTCGCGGGCAGGTGCCGGATCAGGATGACGCCCTCCGCGGCAAAACGACGCTCTACCGCATCGTGCAGAACGGCTCGTGGAACGTGCTGTTCCTCTCGGCGGATAAAGACTGGAACCCGGTCAACGGGCAGACCTATCAGCTGAAACTTGGGCGCTTTGACAGCACGCAGGTCTCCGCAACGGTGGAATCCTTCAGCCGCTCCGGCGGCGAACTGCTGGTGCGTTTGCGGGTCGAAAGCGACGTGCATCCCGTGCTGTACATGCGCTCGACCGAAGCGACGCTGGGCGAGAACATGGACACCTTCCGCGTCCCGGAGCGCGCGCTGTATGTGCAGAACGAGACGCAGGGCATCGTCGTCGTCGAGGGGCAGACGGAATCTTTCCACCCCATCAGCGTGCTGACGAAGGCGGATGGCTACATCTACTTCCAGCCCGTCCAGCAAGGGCTGCTCTATGAGGGGCTGACGGTCAAGCTGTTCTGATAGGGGATTATCACGGGCGCAAACGCTCTGCAACGATAAAAAGCAATCCGCAGGAGCAAAATCCTGCAAACAAGGCAAGTAATTTCTGGAAGATAGGAAGCATTCGCATGGAAAACTTGCAAGCCAACCTGACGCTGATTCAGCAGCGCCTTGCCGCCGCGTCGGACGGCAAGTACCCCGTCCCGAAGCTCATCGCCGTCACCAAAACGCACCCGGCAGAGGACATTCTGCCGCTGCAAAATCTCGGCGTCACGGACATCGGGGAAAATAAAGTGCAGGAAATCATGGAAAAACTGCCTGCGCTGGAGAAGAATTTTCGGATTCACCTCATCGGAAGGTTGCAATCCAATAAAGTAAAGTATATAATAGACCATGTATGCCTGATTCACTCGGTGGACAGGCTGTCCCTCGCGCAGGAAATCGACCGTCAGGCGCAGAAGCACAATCGCGTGATGCCTGTGCTGATTCAGGTGTCCCCCTGCGGCGAGGCGCAGAAGGGCGGATTGCCCCCTGAAGAGCTGACGCCCTTCCTGCGCACGGTTTCGCAGCTGCCGGGGCTTTCCGTGCAGGGGCTGATGGCGGTGATGCCCAACACGCCGGATACGGCGCTACTGGACAAGCTGTTCGCTGATATGCGCACCCTCTTTGAGCGGGCGCGGGCGGAGGCGATTCCCGGCATTGAGATGAAGGAGCTTTCCATGGGCATGTCCCATGATTACGAATTGGCGGCGCGGCACGGCGCAACGATGGTACGCATCGGCAGTGCGCTGATGGGCGCGCGCGACTACGGCCCGCAAGGGCAACATTGATGGCGGCTGTTCTGATTCGTCGGAACATGCCCGAAGCTGGAGGAGCAGAGAAGCAGCATGGCGATTTTCGATAAAGCCAAGGAGAAATTTCAGGGATTCATGCAGGGCAGCGAGCAGGCGAACCGCAACCGGCGCAGCAACGGCGGCACGAGCGGCTATCGCCCGGTGCGCAATCAAAATACCCCCCAGCCGCAGCAGGAAGTTCCGGCGGGCGCGTTCGGCGGCGGCGTGATGCCGGACACCATGTTCGGCGGGAATGCCGGCTTCGAGAGCGTCGCGGCGACGGGGCGGCAGAATCCCAGCGGGGCGGCTCCTCAGCAGACGGCGAAGCACCGCTCCTTCCAAGACCTGCTCAACCGCGCGCTCGGCAAGCAGGACAAGCAGAGCGGCACGCAGCGGCAGCAGCCCGTGCAGCCGCCGCAGCAGACGGGCAATGTGCCGTACGGGCAGGGGCAGCGCTTCCAGAACAACGGGCAGAATGCGCAGGGCGGCGGAAACGCCATGAACAGCCAGACCCCCTACAATAATCCGCAGTACGGCATGGGCCAGCGCTTCCCGAACGCGCAGAACACGCAGAACACGAACGCGCAGTACAACAATCCGCAGTACGGCACGAGCCAGCGCTTCCAGAGTGCACAGTTCGCTCCGCAGGGGCAGCCGATGGGCGCAAGCCAGCGGTACAATACGGGGTATAATCAACAGCCGAACGGACAGCTGGGGTACACAGGGTATCAACCGCAGGGCAGCATGGGCGGGCAGACGGGCTATCATAATCCGCCGCAGAACTATGCGAATCCGCCGCGGGGCAACACGATGAGCGGTCAGCCCGTGCAGGGCACGCCTGTGGGCGGACAAACGGGCTATCAGCAGCCATACGGGACGAATCAGCCGTATCAGCAGCCCACCGGGCAGATGAACCGGACGCAGCAGAACGCGCCGGAGCAGGTGAGGGGCAATGTGAGCTACTTCCCCGGCTCGTTTGTGGAGGAGGACGGCACCAGCTACCGCGCGGTGCTCAACGTCGTGCAGGTGACAAGCGTGTCGTCGTGCTATCGGCTGATTGAATTCCTTCAAAATAACGAGATTCTGCTGGTGAACGCCGAGGATATCTCCGACCGCATGGAAGCGCGCCGCTGCCTGGACATCCTCTACGGCGCATGCGTGGTATCGAAATGCCGCCTGACGCGTGTCTCGCGCGATACGCTCTACATCATCGCCCCCGCCGACGTGAAGCTGGCAGCATTCGACGGCCTCCGCCGGATGGGCGAACAGGATATTCAGCTCAACTGGCCCTACCCGGACAACGGCGGATTCACGTCGTCTTTCGGCGGCGTACAGGCCAATTACCGCACCGTCGGGGGCTATCAGAACGCTCGCTAAGGGAGGTACATCATGATTGTTTTGAAGATTCTGGATATGCTGCTTCGCATGTACATGCTCGTCGTGCTGGCGGTGGTTATCATCCGCGTGCTGCAGGTGACGCCGAACAAGTGGACGAACCTGCTTGACCGCATGACGGAGCCGCTGCTCTCGCCGATTCGGGCGCAGCTGAACAAGCACCTGCCGGAGAGCTGGAACGCGGTTGACTTGTCGCCGCTGGTGCTGCTGCTGCTTGTGTGGCTGGTGCGCGCGATTCTGCTATGAGGGCGGACGCGGAAGGGCAAACCGCGCTTCGGCTTCGGCAGGGCGCACAGCGTGCGGAGAAACTTGACCGCGCGGTTCCGGGGCGCTTTGTGACCGGCATGGAGCGGCAGGAGGCGCAGCGGGAGGCGAAGGCCTGCGGCGTTTTGGCTTCCTTTGACGGCGGCTGGGACGACGCGGAACGTGTGCAGGTGTGTTTTCACCCGGATGGGGTGGACGCGGAATTCACGGCGGTCTGGCTGGAAATCAGCTGGGCGGCGAAATTCGCCCGCGTCGGGCACAGTGACCTGCTTGGCAGCCTGATGGCGCTGGGCATGGACAGAAGCCTGTTCGGGGATTTGATGGTGGAGGATGGCACGGCGTACCTGCTGGCAATGCCTGAAGCGGCGAAGTCACTTCAGGATGAGTGGCACGAGGCGGGGCACACGGCGATTCGCGTGCGCCTGCTGGACGCGCCGCCGCAGTTCACGCCGCCGCAAGGGGCGCAAATGCGCGATACGGTGGCATCCCTGCGGCTGGATTGCGTGCTGGCGGCGGGTATGTCGCTTTCGCGGGCGCGCGCGGCGGAAATCATCCGGCAAGGCCTTGTGCAGCGGAATCACACGCCGGAGGAGCGCGTTGATACCCTGCTGGAAGCGGGCGATCTGCTCTCCATCCGTGGGTTTGGGCGCATTCGACTGACGGAAATCGGCGGTCGGACGCGCAAAGATAGAATCAGCATCCAATTGGAAGTATTCAAACGGGAAAGGTCATCATAAAACATAAGGAAGCATTAGAAAGGAGCAGCGACAATGGAACAGCGGATTACGGTGGACAGCATTCTGGATAAGAAATTCAGCACGGTGGCGAAGGGCTTCAATCAGCAGGAGGTTGATGAATACCTCGACCAGATTTGCGACGAGTTTGACCGCCGCGACGCGGAAATGAACACCCTGCGGCAGGAAATTGCGCAGCTGAAGGCGGCGCAGGCGAACGGCAGCAATACCGTGCCCCAGCAGACCCGCCCGGAAGCGGCGACGGACGACAGCTTCCGCGAGATTCTCGAAATGGCGAAGCGTGTCAAGGATCAGACGATTGCGGATGCGCAGACGAAAGCATCCCAGATTCTGGCGAACGCAGAGAACGAGGCCCGTCAGCAGCTGAGCGACCTGACGAAGCAGAAGGAAGACCTGACCGCGCAGGTGAACAGCCTGAAAGCGTCGGCAAAGTCCTACTACGAGCAGGCGCAGAATGCCCTGAATGGTCTGAGCAAGCTGCTGTAAGGTTCACGCAAAACACTTTCGGTTAAGACTACTGCAAAAGTGGTAGCCGAAGGGGTGTCGGGGCGACCGGAAAGCCCCCGACTCGCTCCCACAGGAGCGAAATCCCTGTGCGCGCTATGCAGAAATAGCGCAAAATAGGCAGTCAGAGCGGCAGATGGCGAAGCAGCTGTCTGCCGCTTTTTGTCGGAAAGGAGCGCGCCGTGGAGGAACTTCGCGTCTCGGTTCGGGAACTTGTCGAATTTACCCTGCACGGCGCGGATATCCGCCTTATCTCCGGGCGGATGCAGGACATGCTGGACGGCACGCTGGGTCATCAGGCGCGGCAGAAGCTGCTGGGCGACGGCTGGCAGGCGGAAGTGCCGCTCAATCTGCCGATTCCCGTGGAGGACGAGGAATTGACGCTCGTCCTCGGCGGGCGGATGGACGCCTTCCGTGACGCAACCGACGTCCCGTGCGTGGAGGAAATCAAGCTCTGGCAGGGGGAGCATCCGCCGGAAGCGCCGATTCCCGCACATCGGATGCAGGCGGTCTGCTATGGGCATATGCTCTGCGTGACGCGCGGGCTTCCGGCGGTGGACGTGCGCGTGGTATATGTGACGCGGCGCGGGAAGGTGCAGGGGGAATTTCCGGAGCGGCTGACGGCGGAAGAATGTCGGACGGAATTCCAGTCGGTGCTGCTGCCGTATCTGCGGCGGATTCGGGCGGTTCGGCGGCACACGCGGGCGCGGAACGCGTCGCTCGCCGCGCTGAAATTCCCATATGCCAATTACCGACCGGGTCAGCGGGAGATGGCGGTGCAGGTGTACACCGCTATCAAGCGGAAAAAGCGGCTCTTCGCCTGTATGCCCACGGGCACGGGCAAATCCTCCGCGACACTCTTTCCGGCGCTCAAAGCGCTTGGCGAGGGGCTGACGGGACAGGTTTACTACCTCACTGCGCGCACGACGCAGCGGCAGGGGGCGCTCGACGCGCTGGCGCGCCTGCATCAGCAGACGCTGCACCTCTGGGCGCTGGTGATTGACGCGAAGGACAAGCAATGCCCGACACACACGCTGTGCCACCCGGACTACTGCGAGCGGGCGAAGGGGCATTTTCTGCGCGACACGGACGCCATCGAGGAAATGATGAACATCGACGACTGGTCGGCGGAGAACGTGCGGGCGGTGGCGGACAAATACTGCCTGTGCCCGTTTGAATTCGCCATGTCGCTGTGCGAAATCGCGGACGTGGTCATCTGCGACTACAACTACGCGCTTGACCCGGCGGTGCACATCCGGCGGATTTTCGACGCAGCACGCGACGTGACGCTGCTCATCGACGAGGCGCACCACCTGCCGGAGCGGATTCGCGATATGCTGTCCGGGTCGGTGGACTCCGCCGGGCTGCGGAAACTGCGGACGGTCGTCGGCAAGGCGGCGGGGAAGAAGCATCCGCTGTACAAGGCGATGACGGACGTGATTCGCGCGGTGGACAGCCTGCTGCTGCCGGAGGACGGCTCGACGGAAGGGACAATGCCGAAACTGCCGGATGATTTTGACCGCGTATGCTTGTCGCTGGCGGATGCGTTCATGGACGCGCGGCAGGAGCATTTTACGTGGGAGGATGCGGGCGGACGGCTCGGCGACACGCTGATGCCGCTGCTGTCTTTCAACCGCGCCCGTCAGCGGGATTCGGCGGACTACGCGATACTCTGGGAGGGGCGCAGGCATCCGAAGATTACCGCGTTTGCACTCGACAGCGCGGGGTATTTCCAGCAGGCGACGCAGGGACTTTCGGGCGTAACGTGCTTTTCCGCGACGCTGCATCCGCTGCCGGAAATGCGGCTTCTTTTGGGCGGCGCGGAGGACGACGCGTGTTTCGCAATGCCGTCGCCGTTTCCGCCTGAGCACCTGCAAATCCGCCAAGTGGACGTGAACACGCGCTATGCGCACCGCTCATCGGCGTGCACGGAGATTGTGCGGCAGATTACAGCGCTTGTGACGCGAAAACCCGGCAAGTACCTTGTGTTTTTCCCCAGTTTTGCATTTCTGCGGATGACGGCGGAGCGGCTGATGCTGCCGTGTCAGGTGCAGGAGAAGCAGATGGACGAGGCGGCGCGCGCGGCGTTTTTGATGGCGTACCGGCAGGAGAGCGGAAATGTACTGAGTCTGTGTGTCCTCGGCGGCGTGTTCTCGGAGGGGATTGACCTGCCGGGGCGGCAGCTGGACGGCGTGGTGGTCGTCGGGGTCGGGCTGCCGCAGGTGAATCTGTATCAGGAAGTGCTTCGGGCGCACTTCGAGCGGACGCTGGGCGACGGCTTCCTGTATGCGTACATGCTGCCGGGAATGCAGAAGGTGACGCAGGCGGTCGGGCGGGTGATTCGCACGGAGACGGACACGGGGGTCGCGCTGCTGCTGGATGACCGGTACAGCTATCCGGCGTATCGGCGGCTGATGCCGGAGCATTGGCGGGTGACCCGATGAGCGCGGGTTGCGTGCTTGGCGGCTTGCTGTGCTTGATGGATTTCTTCTATTATATTGACTTGATTTGTCGCAGGAATTTCGCCACTGCGGTGGCGACCAAAGGGCTTTCCGCTCGCCCTTTGGAAACCTTC
>OLZV01001158.1_pt1 | contig 10095 bp, 8 predicted proteins | sample 1644531 | NCBI WGS metagenome assembly OLZV01 (sample SAMEA103958115, study PRJEB25191) | human gut metagenome | biome: human-associated habitat [ENVO:00009003]; feature: intestine environment [ENVO:2100002]; material: feces | place: Germany | collected 2013/2015
ATACAGACCAAAATAGAGCATAGAATCATTTAAATTAATTTTGAACACCTACTTAGCCAAAAAAGTTAAAGAAGACATTGCCCGACATGAGCTTTTGCCTTCTTTAACTTTTCGCCATTAACCTTACCATTAGCTTCGCTCTACAACAATTTGTCGCGTGTCTTGCGCTGCTGTGAAGAGCGCGTCTTTAACGGTGTTTGCAGTTGGTTAGCCGATATTTGCCACTTGGTCTGTAAGTTCTTCCACATGCTTGCGGAAATCGGCTATCAGTTTCTTATAGTAAACCTTGGCTGTCATTCCAGGCTCAGGATGCGACACACGACACACGAAATCGCTATGCATGGTAAGAACAGCAGCCAAGAGAGCATTGACATTCTCTGCCTCTTGTTTGCCGCTGTAAAGCGATGCTGCTACACACTCGGCGAACAGGTCGCCGCACACATAATTGATGGTTCTCTTAAGTTTTCGCTTGTTTGCCATATTGATTGTTTGTTTTAATTCGTGCTCAAAGATAGGAAAAAAATGGTAATTGCAAAAAGAAACACTAAAAAAATATGACAAAAAAGCGTTTTCTTTTCCTTTTCTTTCAATATCTCAGAGAAAAAGCGTACTTTTGCATGGAAATTTAGGCATTAGGTCCGGTTTCTCACAAGCGGAAAGATCAATTTAAAACAACAACAATAAAGTTTTACATTTATTTTTATGGAAAAAAGTGCATTGCAGAAAGAAAGAGCCGCTTATCAGCCTAAGCTGCCCAAGGCTCTTCAGGGTGCTGTAACAATCAAGGAAGGCGCTGCCACACAGAGCGTTGACAACCAGGAGGAGATCAAGAAGCTCTTCCCTAACACATACGGAATGCCTCTCGTAGAGTTTGTTCCCGCAGAAACAGAAACTCACAAGGCCATGAACGTAGGCGTTATCCTCAGCGGCGGTCAGGCTCCTGGCGGCCACAACGTGATCTCTGGCCTCTTTGACGAGGTTAAGAAGCTGAACCCCGAGAACCGTCTCTACGGTTTCCTTATGGGTCCTGGCGGTCTTGTTGACCACAAATACATTGAGATTACCGACGAGCTCATTGCCGACTATCGTAACACAGGCGGTTTCGACCTCATCGGTTCAGGCCGTACCAAGCTCGAAGAGGTAAGCCAGTTTGAGAAGGGTATCGAGATTCTGCGCGAGCTCGACATCAAGGCTCTCGTGATCATTGGCGGTGACGACTCTAACACCAACGCTTGTGTGCTGGCAGAATATTATGCTGCAAAGAACTATGGCGTTCAGGTTATCGGCTGCCCCAAGACCATCGACGGCGACTTGAAGAACGACCAGATCGAGACCTCTTTCGGCTTCGACACAGCTTGCAAGACCTACGCTGAGGTGATTGGCAACATTGAGCGCGACTGCAACTCAGCACGCAAATACTGGCACTTCATCAAGCTCATGGGCCGCTCTGCTTCACACATCGCTCTCGAGTGTGCTCTCCAGACACAGCCTAACATCTGCCTCATCTCTGAGGAGATCGAGAAGAAGGACCTCACCCTGAACCAGGTGGTTGAGCAGATTGCAGAGACCGTTGCTTACCGCGCAAGCCAGGGCAACAACTTCGGTGTTGTGCTCATCCCTGAGGGACTCATCGAGTTCATCCCTGCTATCGGACGTCTGATCCAGGAGCTTAACGACCTGCTCGCCGCTCACGGTGCCGACTATAAGGATCTCGACAAGGACGATCAGCGCCAGTACATCCTTTCTCACCTCAGCGAGGCAAACAAGGCTACATTTGAAACCCTCCCTGAGGGTGTGGCCCGTCAGCTCTCTCTCGACCGTGACCCCCACGGAAACGTGCAGGTATCACTCATCGAGACAGAGAAACTGCTGTCAGAGATGGTTGGCGACAAGCTCGCTCAGTGGAAGGAAGAGGGCAAGTACACAGGAAAGTTCGCTGCTCAGCACCACTTCTTCGGCTACGAGGGACGTTGCGCTGCTCCTTCTAACTTTGACGCCGACTACTGCTACGCTCTTGGCACAAGTGCTGCTCAGCTCATTGCTAACGGCAAGACAGGCTACATGGCCATCGTGAAGAACACAACTGCCGGAACAGACCAGTGGAAAGCCGGTGGTGTGCCTATCACCATGATGATGAACATGGAGCGTCGTAACGGCGAGATGAAACCCGTGATCCGCAAGGCTCTCGTTGAGCTCGACGGCAAGCCCTTCAAGACATTCGCAGCTCATCGTGACGAGTGGGCAAAGAACACTTGCTACGTCTATCCCGGTCCTATCCAGTATTGGGGTCCGAGCGAAGTGTGCGACCAGACCACAAAGACTCTCGCATTGGAGCAGAACTAATTTTCAGCAATCAGGCATTAATTACTGAACGATTTCCTGACAATGTCCATCTTTTTTGGACAGGAAAAGGAAACGAATAAAAAACCGTCCCGTATCGTTGACAAACCAACGGACGGGGCGGTTTTCATTACAAGACGAGAAACATTAGGGAACAAACATAACATTCATGCCACAACACAACACATCTCACGCTACAAGGAACACAAGACGCAAAGCCTCCGCTCCACGACGCAAGCAGAAGAGAAGCCAAGGCACGGCAGCACGATTTCTGAAGAACCACATGCGGCTTGCATGGTGGATAGGAGGAGTGGCTGTGGCATTGCTTTATGCATGGACATTCTACTATTTCTTTGTCAGCCCCACAGGCTTCAGATGGAGAGCGCTCTATGGCGATGCCAACTACCCCAAAGGCTATGAGATTCACGGTATAGACATCTCCCACTATCAAGGCGAAATAAACTGGGACGCCTTGCGGGACGCACAGATAGAAGGTTGCCCGTTGCGCTTTGTCATGATTAAAGCGACAGAGGGGTCGTCGCGCCTTGACGAAAACTTTAAGGACAACTTCATGCAGGCACGCGAATATGGATTTATCCGTGGAGCATACCATTTTTGGAGCAACAAATCGTCAGCACGGTCACAAGCCTACCATTTCCTTGACAAGGTGCGGTTGCAGAAAGGCGACCTGCCGCCTGTGCTCGACGTTGAACACAAACCGTCTGACAAGAGCGTGGAAGATTTTCAGCAAGACATCCTCACATGGCTACACATCGTTGAGGACAGGTATCATGTGAAGCCCATCCTCTACACCTATTATAAATTTAAAGAAAAATATCTCAGCACGCCGGTCTTTGAAGATTATCCCTACTGGATTGCCCACTATTATGTGGACAATGTAGAATATAAAGGCGAATGGAAATTTTGGCAACACACAGATGTGGGCAAGTTGCCTGGAATAAAAGGATATGTAGACTTCAACATATATAACGGTTCTTATTATGACTTGAAAAAGCTCACGATAGGCAATCAAGAAGACGAATGGTAAAGAACAAGAAAAACGATGGAAAAGAACGAATTACGAATAATATTCATGGGCACCCCCGAGTTTGCCGTAGGCTCGCTACAGCGCTTGGTTGAGGGAGGCTACAACGTTGTGGCCGTTGTCACACAGCCCGACAAACCCGTTGGACGACACGGCTCTGTGTTGCGTGCCCCGGCGGTAAAAGAATATGCATTGGCACACAACCTGCCCGTGCTGCAACCTGTGAAGATGAAGGACCCCGCTTTTGTGGAAGAGTTACGGTCGTATAACGCCGACCTGCAGGTCGTGGTGGCGTTCCGCATGCTTCCGGAGATAGTGTGGGCAATGCCTCGCTTCGGAACCTTCAACGTGCATGCTGCCCTGTTGCCACAGTATCGCGGCGCGGCACCAATCAACTGGGCCGTAATAAACGGCGAAACAAAAACAGGCGTAACAACATTCTTCCTTGACCACGACATCGACACGGGACGGATCATCATGCAGAAAGAGTTTTCCATTCCCGACAACGCCGACGTAGAGTATGTCTACAACGGTCTGATGGCACTCGGAGCCGACATCTGCATAGAGACGGTCGATGCCGTGATCAACAACGACGGCAACGTTCCCTCACAGCCGCAGCGCGAGGACCTGCCGCTGAAGTCGGCACCCAAGCTGTTCAAGGAGACGTGTCTCATCAACTGGAACAAGGAGGCAAAACAGGTCTACGACTTTGTTCGCGGACTCTCCCCCGTGCCTGGAGCATGGTGTGAGATTGTCCACAACGACGAGAAGCCTGTTGTGATGAAAATTTTCCGCACGGCAAAGACCGACAAGCCGCTTACGGCCAAAGACCAGCCTGGCGACATCTGCGCCGAAGGGCAGCATCTGCTCATAGCAGCAGCAGACAAGTGGTTGGAGATTGTCGAGCTGCAGCTGGCAGGAAAGAAGCGCATGATGGCGAAAGATTTCCTTAACGGATATGATATTAAAGGGAAAAGGATTGTTTTGAATGTTGAATGTTGAGGGTTGAATGTTGAGGGTTGAATGTTGAGGGTTGAATGTTGAGGGTTGAATGTTGAATTGTTGCGGCAAGCCGCAATTAGGAATTGTTCAATTTTGAATTGGGAAATCAAAAATTATAATTCAATATTAAACAATTCAACATTCCACCAAATTCAACATTCCAAAAACATTCAACATTCCAAAATTCAACATTCCAAAAACATTCAACATTCCCAAATTCAACATCGGCTGAAAGCCGACCATTCAACATTCAACATTCAACATTCAACATTGCGCTTTGCGCAACCATTCAACATTCAACATTCCAAAAACATTCAACATTCAAAATTCAACATTGCGCTTTGCGCAACCATTCAACATTCAACATTCAACATTCAACATTCCAAAAACATTCAACATTCCAAAGCAATGAACACAAAGGAAGATATTAAGAAAGCTGTAGAGGTGATGCGTAAAGGTGGCGTCATCCTCTACCCCACCGACACGGTGTGGGGAATAGGCTGCGACGCAACAAACGCCGAAGCGGTAAAGAGAGTGTATGAAATAAAACGGCGTGACGACTCTAAAGCCCTCATTTGCCTCGTCGACTCAGACGCACGTCTGCAACGTTATGTGCGCAATGTGCCTAACGTGGCCTGGGACCTGCTCAACCTTAACACCAAGCCAACAACAGTAATTCTGGACAACGCCGTGAACCTCGCACCAAACCTGGTGGCACAAGACGGAACCATCGCCATGCGCATAACAAAAGAGGAGTTTTCTAAAGAGCTGTGCTTCCGCATGCAGAAACCAATCGTGAGCACAAGTGCCAACATAAGCGGAGAGCCGGCAGCACAAAACTATTGCGACATAAGCGAAGAGTTGCTTAACGCTGTCGACTATGTGTGCTGGACACGACGCCAGGAACATAAGCCCCACACACCCAGCAGCATAATAAAACTTACAGAAGACGGCGTGGTAACAATAATACGCAAATAAAGACAAAAGGAGGAACAAACAAGATGGGAGCATCAATAACAGATAACGGCAACACTAAACCCACAATGATGGACATGGTGCTGGAATGGCGCGACAAGCACATTACAGACCGACAGATGACCATAATATTGGCGTTGTTCATAGGGTTATTCGCATCGGTTGCTGCCTTCATCCTACACTTCATTATAAAAGAGATTCAGGTGCTGTTGACAGCCGGCTTCAGCACGGTGACATACAACTGGCTGTATCTGGTATTTCCCGTTATAGGCATTTTCCTCACGTCGCTCTTTGTGAGATATGTCGTGAAAGACAACATCTCACACGGCATCACGCGCATTCTTTACGCCATATCGTCAAAACGGTCACGGCTGAAGCCACACAACTGCTGGACATCGGTCATCGCATCGGCCATAACCATCGGGTTCGGCGGATCGGTAGGTGCCGAGGCACCTATCGTGCTCACAGGCTCGTCAATAGGTTCAAACCTCGGACAGCTGTTCAAGATGGACAACAAGACCCTTATGCTGCTTGTGGGCTGTGGCGCTGCTGCCGCCATTGCAGGCATCTTCAAGGCTCCGATAGCCGGACTTGTGTTCACCCTTGAGGTGCTCATGGTAGACCTGAGCATGGCATCATTGTTGCCCATCCTTGTGGCAAGCGTCACGGCAACATGCTTCACCTACATTTTCATGGGCAGCGACTCGCTGTTCACCTTTCATCTTGACGGCGAATGGATCGTGGAGCGCGTGCCGGCCTGCATCTTGCTCGGCGTCAGCTGCGGTCTGGTCAGCCTCTACTTCATACGCATGATGACATCGTGCGAGGGTGTGTTTGCACGCTTAAAGGACCACCGTTACGCAAAACTGTTGTTGGGAGGCCTGATGCTCAGCTCTCTCATCTTCATCTTCCCCGTGCTCTACGGCGAGGGATACAGCGCCATAAACATCCTGCTCAACAGCAACACAGAAGCCGATTGGAACACCCTGCTCAACAACTCGCTGTTCTACGGTCACGGACAACTGCTCATCATCTTTGTGGCGTTAGTGGTGCTCACCAAGGTGGTTGCCACATCAGCAACCAACGGCGGCGGCGGTTGCGGCGGAACGTTTGCCCCCTCTCTGTTTGTCGGAGCATTCAGCGGATTTCTCTTTGCCCGTATATGGAACATACAGCAGTTGGGGCTCTATGTGCCTGAGAAAAATTTCACTCTCTTGGGAATGGCAGGCGTGATGGCAGGCGTAATGCACGCCCCTCTGACAGGCATCTTCCTCATCGCAGAGATCACCAACGGCTACGACCTGTTCATACCGCTAATGATCGTCAGCACCTGTTCCGTGATGACAATAAGCGTTTTTGAGCCCCACAGCATCTACGCAATGCGTCTTGCCCGTCAAGGCAAGCTCATCACCCACCACACCGACAAGGCAGCGCTGACGCTTATGAGCCTGGACAGCGTCGTTGAGAACGACTACATTGCCGTTACAGCCGACATGCCGTTGGGCAAATTGGTAAACGTCATCAGCAAAAGCCACTCCAGCTTCATTCCTGTCCTCGATAGTGCAGGCTGCATTCTTGGCGAGGTCGACATTACGAAGATCAGACACATCATGTTCCGCTCTGAGCTCTACACCAAGTTTTGTGTCATGCAGATCATGACGCCTGTGCCTGCCAAGGTCGGCATAAACGACCGTATGGAGGAGGTTATGAAGAAGTTTGAGATCAAGAACACCAACTATCTGCCTGTTGTCGACATCAACAACCGCCTGATGGGTTACATCTCGCGCTCCCGCGTGTTCAGCCTCTACCGCAAGATGGTTGAAGATTTGTCGGCGGAATAAAGGAAGAATCTCGTGTTATTCGTGTTCAAAAAAAAATTATTATTCGTGTTCAAAATTCAAAATTGCTGTGCCGCGCGCTTCCGCGCGGCGCAGCCTTAAAGCTTCACCTTCTTCTTCGCTCCCTTGCTCTCGTTCGTAATGCGGTTGAGCGAGGTCACGACATAGGTATATTTTGTCTTGCCGTCGTCGTAGGGCAGCTTGTAGAAGGGTTGTGAGGTGATGGCCTGTATGGCGTCGGCGTTGTCGAGGTCAATGCGCTCACCCTTTGCGAAGCGGTAGACGACATGCTTCGTTGCCTCGTCGTTCCATTTCTTGCCCTTGGGCTGCTGCCAGAAGAGGATGTAGCCGTCGCTTGTCCATACAGGTTTCAGCCCCTTGGGTTTCTTTGGCGCGGTCTTGTCGATGTAGGGCATGAGAGGCTGCAGGGCCGGCTTCTTCCAGAAGGTGTTGCGGAGCATGGAGCCATAGCGTCCCTGGTCGTCGACCACGGCCTTGGCGTACCACAGCACAGTTCCCTTGACGTTTGGCAGCTGCTGGTGGAGCTGAAACTTGCGCCCCATCTGGTTGCTGTTCGGGTTCTCAGGGTCGGCAAAGCGCACGGTACGGTCCACGCTCTCGCCGATGTAGAGATGTCGCTTTGAGCAGTTTTTGTTCCACCATTTAATGAGCGTGAGATAGTCGGCCGCCTTGTTGCCGATCTCCCAGTAGAGCTGCGGCACACAATAGTCGACCCATCCGTTGTTTACCCACATGAGCACGTCGGCAAAGAGGTCGTCATAGTTTTGCAGGCCGCGGGTGTCGCTGCCGTTGGGGTCGTTGCGCTTGTTGCGGTAGATGCCGAAGGGCGAGACGCCAAACTTGACCCACGGCTTGATCTTGTGAATGTGCTCTCCCAGCTCCTTTATGAACACGTTGACGTTGTAGCGTCGCCAGTCGTTGATGTCGGCAATGCCGTTGCTGTTGGCGCGGTAGTCTTGCTCATCTGGAATCTTGATGCCCGCCACGGGATAGGGGTAGAAATAGTCGTCCAGGTGCACCCCGTCAATGTCGTAGCGGCGCACGACGTCCATGATAACCTTCAGCGCGTGGTCGCGGGAGGCGGAGGCGCTGGGGTTCATCAGCAGCACGGAGCCGTTTCGCTTCATCAAATCAGGGCGCGTGAGGGAAATATGGTTGCGGCCTACGGCATGCTTGACGTTGGCCTTCGCCCGGAATGGGTTGAACCAGGCGTGCAGTTCAATGCCGCGGCGGTGAGCCTCCTGAATGGCGAAAGCCAGAGGATCATACCCAGGATTGACGCCCGGGCCGGAAAGCCATTGGCTCCACGGTTCCAGAGAAGAGCGGTACAGGGCGTCGGCATTCGGGCGCACTTGGAGAAACACGGCGTTCAGCTTCAACTGGGCGCAGGTATTCAGGATGTTCAGCAGCTCCGCGCGCTGGGCTGCTCCGGAGAGGCCGGAACGGGAGGGCCAGTCAATATTATGAACGGTGGATATCCATGCCGCGCGGAATTCCTGGGGGACAGCGGGAACGGATTCTCCGGAGATCTGCCACCCAAGAGACTGGGAAGCCAGGGCCAGCAGGGAGCAGGAGAAGGCATGGAACAGGGGAAATCTGGTCATGACGGGGAATGGAGAAGGATGTTTCCGGAACATTTAACGCCTATTCGGCGGATCTGTCCATGACGGATGCCGAAGGTTCCGTCATGGACAGGCGGCCTTCAGCTGGGCCGGGATGCCAGGCTGTTGATCAGGTGGGCGTTGAATCCGGCCCCGAAGAAATTGGCCCCATAGCCCACGCTGGTAGGTACGGCTATCACAGGGGCCTTTACCAGGCCTGCCAGCACGCTGGGGAGAGCTCCTTCCATGCCCGCCACGGCCACCAGCGCAGTAGCTTGGCGGATGGAGTCCAGATGGGAAACCAGGCGGTGCAGGCCGGCCACGCCGCAGTCCCGGTACCGGACTACCCGGCTGCCCAGAAATTCCGCCGTCAGGGCGGCCTCCTCCGCTACGTATTGGTCCGAGGTCCCCGCGCTGACGATGCCGACGAAGCCCGTCGTTCTCGGAACGGGATTCGGAGCAATGCGCATGAGATGGGCTTCCGGGTGCATGTCCGCCGCCGGAAAGGCGCGGTTCAGGTAGTCCAGAGCTTCCCCGCTCAGACGCGTGGCCAGAACATTTTGTCCGGCGGCAAGCAGGCTGCGGGCTATCTCTTCAATCTGGTCCGGCGTTTTTCCTGCGCCGTAAATGACTTCCGGGCACCCTGTGCGTTCCAGGCGGCTGTAATCAATGTCCGTATGGGAAGGAGCGGGTACGGTGCCGGCTCTGATTTTTTCCGCCACTTCCTCCGCAGAAAGGAGGCCTTTTTTAAACTGATGCAGAATGGAGGCGATGTCGTTCATGAGGGTTCGTTCATGCTCCCTCTGGAATATCCTTCCAGATCCAGGGTGATGTGCCGGAAGCCCAGTTCCCGCAGCCGGCGTACTGCGGTGGAGGCAAGCTGTCCGTCCCAGAACAGTCTGCGTTCCTTTTCCGGCAATTCAATGCGGGCCAGGCTGTCTCCGTGAGCACGGACACGGCAGCCTTTCAGCCCCAGGGTTCTCAGGAAAGATTCCGCTGCGTCCACGCGTCTCAGCAGAACTTCCGTTACGGGGCGGTTGTGTTCCAGGCGGGTCAGCAGGCACGCATAGGCCGGTTTGCCGCTGACTGATTCCGGAAGACCCAGCCGGCAGGCCAGCCGGCGGATATCCGCCTTGTCCATGGCAGCTTCCAGAAAGGGACTCGGAATGCCGAGCTCCTGCAAAGCTTTGCGGCCTGGCCGGTAATCGTCCAGGTCGTCGAGATTGGAACCGTCCGCCAGCAGGGGGAACCCCATCTCAGCCGCTCTGGCTGC
>OLZV01001162.1_pt1 | contig 10074 bp, 5 predicted proteins | sample 1644531 | NCBI WGS metagenome assembly OLZV01 (sample SAMEA103958115, study PRJEB25191) | human gut metagenome | biome: human-associated habitat [ENVO:00009003]; feature: intestine environment [ENVO:2100002]; material: feces | place: Germany | collected 2013/2015
CGAAGGTACGGCTGAGATCACCATGACGCTGCCAAAGGGTATCTCTCCTGTTTTCGCGCCGACCATCGAAATTTCCGAGTTTGCCACAGTTTCTCCGGCCTCCGGCGAAGTGCAGGATTTCAGCTCGCCTGTCAAGTATAAGGTCACGGCACAGAACAAGGCGTCTAAAACCTATGCGGTCAAGGTCGCGATATCCTCTGAGGCTGCTCCCAATGCGTATATAGGCAAGCTTGAGCAGGTTCGTAACAATATCATCACCCGGTATCGCAGTGAAGCGAATGATGACTGGGAGTGGATGGACCTCGGCTTCTATGAAGACCGGCCAGAAAACTACAACACCTCCGAACACCCCTTCGACATTGCCGCAAAGCTTGCGAAGCTGGACACAACCACAAACGTGGCAATGACCGAGTTTGACCGTACCATCATGATGCTGACTGCCCGCGGCTTTGACTGCACGAAGCTCTCGCAGTACAACAATGGAGAACCGTACATTGACAGCAAGAACAACGAGATCGACAACCTTGTCGCAGCGCTCTACAACTATTCCGGTGAGTACACCATCAACGGCCCCATTTTTGCGTTGCTGGCTTTGGATATGGGAAACTACACCATTCCTGATAATGCCAGATGGACGCGGGAGAACCTGATCAATGTCATTCTGGACTATGGCAATTATGACGAGTTCGGCATTGTCATGTACTCTCTGGCACCCTATCAGAATGATGCTGCTTATGGTGCGCAGATAAAGGAAAAGCTGAACTTGTGCCTGGAAATCATCCTGAGAAAGATGAATTCCGACTTTTCCTTTGGCGCGTGGGGTGCGACCAACAGCGAGTCTGCCGCATGGGTCATGATGGGCCTTTGCAGTATGGGCATCGACTGGAATGCCGATCCCCGATTCTCGGATGGTCAGGGTCACAGTGCGCTGCAGCACTGGATGGACAACTTCGTCAACGTAAACGGCGGCTATTTCCATCATACGACCAGCGTGACCAACGATGCCATGGCAACCTATCAGGGCTGCTATGCCACCATGTGGTATCTCAAATTCCTGGAGAAAGGTCAGGGGACTCCCTGCTACTTCTATTACCACCGGTTTGATTTCGCCCGTGAACTGTCTACGGATGCCTCCATCACCGACTTCGAGATCGAAGGAAAGAAGGGCGTTATCACCGAGGGCGGCGAAGGCGGCGAGAATACCATCACTGTTACGGTGCCCAACGGTATGCCCCTGACGAACCTGACTCCGAAGGTGACGATGGCGGAAGGTGCGACATTGCTGGCTCCGAGTCTGCCTACGACCTTTGTGGAAGGCGTTAAGCAGCCGTTTACCGTGCTGGCCGAGGACGGAAAGACCACCAAGACCTATTATGTCACCGTGAATCATGGTGATGTGGGCGCTTCCGGTGCCGAGTTGGATGCCAGCAGCATTAAGCTGAAAAACGGTGTACTGAACGTAATGGACATTCTGGAGAAGAAAGTCACTAAGGCGTCCGATGGAGCAACGGAGATCCTGCTTACGGTGAGAGCCGGTGTGGATACCTCAAAGATGTATCTCAGCGCCAGCATCTCCTATGCAGCGACAGTTGATCCCTCTCTGGATGGTAAGGATGCGATGAACTTCTCCAACTGGCAGACCTTCACCGTGACTTCCGGCGATAAGACGGTACAGAATACCTACCGTATTAAGGTCGTATCCAAGGCGCAGGCGGAGATTACCAGTTTCCGTGTTCAGGCGGTCGGTGAATGGTACAATGGTGTCATCGACAATGCCAAGAGCACCATCACTGTCACCGGTGTGGACGATTCCAAGCTGACCAGCACCAAGCTGGTCACGGACATCGAATTCACCGGAAAGACTTGTTCGCCGACCTCCGGTATCGCTGTGGACTTTGCCAATGCGGTCACGTTTACGTTGGGCGGCGACAATGATTTGGCAAGCCGCACCTACACCGTCACTGTGCTGAATAAGAGCGGTCAGCAGATCTCCGCCAAGAGCAGCGGAGGCGATGATGATACGCCCATCACCAGCACAGCGAAGATCACAGGCTTCTCCGTCCTGGGTGTGGAGGGTGAGATCGACCAGAGTGCCGGAACCATCACGGTCAAGCTGCCGGTGGGAACGAATGTCACGGCGGTCGCGCCGGTCGTTACCGTTCCTGCGGGAGCCGTGGTCAGTCCGGTATCCGGTGAGGTCGTGAATCTCAGCAACCAGTCGATATACACCGTAACGCTGGGTACGGAAAGCAGAAACTATACCGTCACCGTTATCTTTGAGCGCAGCATTTCCCAGCAGCTCTGGGATAAGGTGGCAGAAAACAGCGACGTAGCGGATCACCAGACCAGCTACGGACACAGATTTAATTAAGCAGAAAGGAGAGAGCCATGAAAGCAACGAAATGGCAAAGGGCAGTATCACTGCTCCTTTGCCTGCTCATGGCGATGAGCTTCCTTACGGTTACCGCACCCAAAGCGTATGCGGCAGACGATGCCACAGCGGCAGAAGTAACGTGGGCACAATTAACGAGTTTCAAGTTGGCAGATGAGCCCTATGTCTACAACGACTACACGGCGAAAAACCGCAATACTGCGTGGGAGATCAAGAGTATATACATTGATAATTACTCTGAACTCGTCACAAGAACAGACCGTGGTGATCGTCCCTATGCGGGAGAGATTCAGATCACAGTTAAGCCTCCTGTCACTGTAGAAGATGGCACGGTAACAAGCACGGCTGCCACAACGATACCCACTGAAATATGGGTGGCAAAAACTGATTTTTCCGGAGTTGTAACGAAGGAAGGAACTATCGCTGCAAACAATCTGAAAATGGTTCAGGATGTTGCGGGGACTTATAAGAGTAGCGCTTATAAGACGGAAGTTGCGATTAACTACGGTGATAGTAAGATTGTTTACTACAGCCTACTTATGACAGTTGACGCGGGAAGCGGCGATACGAACACCGCGCCTGCTCTCAAGGCCGGTGTGGATAGTAGTGCGACCGCTACGACCACGGTGGATACGGCCTGGACGCTGAATCTGGCTGACATCTTCGAGGATGCGGACAACGACCCCCTGAGCTACAAGGTGAGTGTGAACGGTGCCGCTCCTGTTGACGCGGATGCCAATTACAGCTACACGCCCACCAAAGCCGGTGAGACGACCACGCTGGTGTTCACCGCCAACGACGGCAAGGCCGACAGTCCGACGTATACTGTGACCCTGACTGCCACAGCGGTGAGCGAAGTAACCTATGCAATTACCGCCACGGTCGAAGGATCGTATATAATCAGTGTCGGGAACAAGACTTCACCGATGGGAAAAACTGAGATCACAGTAAACGGTACGTCTGCCAGCGAAGCAAAAGAAGGCGATCCCGTTGTGGTCAAGGCCATTCCTCAAAAGTACAGATTCGCTAATATTGATGACTTATTCGATGCCAAGTTCGACCATTGGGAAGTGGTGGCAGGGCCGACAGGTTTATTGTCCGCCCCTGAATTGAAGAAAGCGGATCTAGAGTTCAACATGCCGGCAGAGACTGTCTCACTTAAAGCTGTGTTTGTGGCAGTCGGATCACAAGTCACTTTGACCGCAAACAATTTTGATGCGGGTGATGTGGCATTAAAGATTGGAGACTGGCAAACGGTTGCATCGACATACGATTCCACCTCTGGACAGCACAAGTACAACTCCGTTACTCGGACAGTGATTGCTGGTGCGAAAGTCTCTGCGTATATTGATACGGCCCCTACAGCTAATGCTGGCTTTAAACTGGACAGTTGGGAGATCAAAAACGTAACAAAGAATGAGATAGTAGTTCCTGAATATGTAGCATCGAATCATCCTGCAGACGGAAGTTCCTACATGATACCTTATTTTACCGTTGACGGAACCTCAGACTATGAGATCAAAGCCATCTTTAAAGCGAAGGACCATGGTAATGTGAATGTCACGGTAAATGATGAGAGCATGGGTACTGCCACTGCTCAGATCGGTGCAGGAGAGGCGGCTACAAGTATTAACGACGTAGTTGAAGGAACGGAAGTCAAGCTGCAGGCGCAGCCCAATCTCGGATATGTCTTCCAGGGTTGGAGTGCGACTTATGGTTCCGATAACACTCAGGTTGTTATTGCGAATAGCACTGCAGCTCAGACAACCTTCGTTATGCCGGCAACCAATCGTCAGCCCGTCAATGTGGTTGCCACCTTCGCGGAAGACCCCAACTATTTGAGCGAGGAATGTGTTCTGGAATCGGTGCTACTGTTGAATCATAGCGGTAATACCTTTGAAGGCGATCAGGATGGCACGGCATTTACAGTTACCCTGCCGGCTGATGCGGACGCATCCAATCTGGCCAATATGGTTCTTAAGCTGACGTATTCCAAGAATGCCAAGGTCTTTAGAGATGGAGATACAGCGGCGTGGAATGCGAACGGACAAGCCTGCAATATGACGTTGGGCACAGTCACAAAGTTCGTCGTGCGTTCGCAGAAGGATCTTACGGAAGGCAACGAAGGTCCTACCCGGGAGTACACCATTACCATTCAGAAAGCTGCGTCGCCCGGTACACCCACCCTGTCCAACGGCTCCGCTACCCGCACCAGCAAGACCGGTGCAACCGTGAAGTTCACCTCCAGCGAGGCAGGCAACTACTTCTACAAGGTGGTGGATCACGGCGCGACAGCTCCCACTGCGGATGAAATCATGAAATCCACCACTAAGGGTACGGCCAGCACGGGTGAGATAACCTTCACCCTCAGCAATCTGACTGAGGATGCACGCGACATCTACATCGTGGTCGTAAGCGCAGCCGGTGGTGAGAGCGCACCCCTGAAGGTGGAGATCCCCGCCTATGGCAGTGGCACTGATACGCCTGATACCGGCGCGTATAAGATTTCGATAAGGGCACCCAAGGGTGGTACGATCACCACTAACCGCACCAAGGCGGATGCGGGTGAGGAGATCATCGTTACCGTAACGCCCGACAACGGCTATCAGATGGTGTCTGGTTCTCTGTCCTATACGCTGGAAACAGCGGGCGGCGAAACCAAAACCATCAGTAACGGACGCTTTACCATGCCTGCGGGCGATGTGTCTATCACCTGCAAGTGGGAGACTGCCACAACGACCGCCAAGGGCATCACCAGCTTCTCCATCAATGGCGTGGCCGGTGCGGTGAACAACAGCACCAATACCATTACCATCACCATGCCCCGCGGCACAGATGTGACGAAGCTGACCCCAGTTATCGCCACAAACGGTGTCAAGTCCCTAACGCCCGGTAACGGCGAGACGGTGAACTTCACCAATGCCGTGACCTACACCGCCGCCATGGAGGATGGCAGCAGCAAGACCTATACTGTCACGGTCTACGTGGACAAGGGGACGCTGGCCGATCAGTTCTGGGACAAGCTGACGGACTTTGCCACCCAAGTTCCCTGGTGGCAGTATGCCGAAAAGCAGCAGAGCACCAGCAAGTATCCCAAGTATTGGTAAGTAGATGGCTCCCGACCCCACAGACACCCTGAAATACCAATCGCAAAACGAACAAAAGAGCAGCCATTCCTAGGAATGGCTGCTCTTTCTCTGTAATGACTCAGGCACGGGCGTGATGGGCGTTGGCCTCCCCGTGTGCCTGAACCCCGCCTACCCCCACGGCATGACACTATGGGGCTCTGAAGGGGCTGAGTGCGACTGCGAAAGCAATTGCTATACGCCGCGCGACTCACGAAACGTAAATACGCATTTGATGTGTCAGAGCAGGGATGCCAGTTAAGCATTGAGCCAGTTGTCGAGAATAGGCCGCATCGGTTGAATAAATGAAGGAAGACCACTTGCCGAAAACAGCAGGTAGCCTTCCCTTAGATAGAGAGTGATTTCCTTGGAATTTGTCCTTCCGAACGTATTGACAATATACTCGATTATGCTACGCTGGGATTAGGGGGCAGGTGCGGGGGTACGAAGTTACATTTCCCCGCCTGAGCGTGACTGTCTAGGCCGCTGGGGTCACTGCGGAGTTGCGGAAGGCACGGTGCTCGTGCCACTTCCTTGCTCAGACCGCTTTTTGAGCCCCAAATCTCCATCTGAATACTCATTAATGATGGTAGAAATTTCATCGTCAACCCGAAGAACAGTCAAAGAAGCATAGCGCAGATTATTTCTCCAATCCTTTCTGCGAAAGGTTTGCTTTACATCCTCAAAGGCGTTTTCGCTATTAAGAATGATAATCATATGAACCGTCGAAATATTCTCGTTGGATAGCAAGTTGAAGACAACATCTGAGGCAAGTGTGTCACGGCCTTTGAAGTAATAGAAGAACCATGCTTCTTCATTTGTGCTATTAATCAGAAAATAGCGCATATTCTCATAGCTTTTTTCTGAATCTTCCGTATCTTCCAAGTGCTTTGGTGGATAAGGAATAAGGCCAGCCGTTTCAAATGTTCCTTCTATAAAGCGAGTCAGACGCTCACCATAGTAGATTTGTTGCCAAGACCAAATTAACTCAATTAGTTCTCGTGCGTTTCTTATATACCTTGCTAAATCAATATCCAACCCCAGTCTATATGCTACCCGATTCCATTCTGCTTTTGATTTTACATTATCTGTCCTTAGAAATCGAGAAAACAGGCTTGGGGCGAGTTCATATTTGGTTGCAATATCCACCTGCGAAACTCTTGGATTTTGCTGTAGGAACAAGTTGATTACATCTTTTACCAGTTGAGGATCTTTGGGGAAATTATCTCTACTTCCTGTAATTTCCATCGTTCGCATATAGTAGTCTTCAAATTTTTCCAATTCTTTTGGCATCTTTGCATCTTCACCCATATACAAACCTCCCAATTTGTTTGATTAATAGTACCACAAGAACGAAAAAAAGTCAACGTAAGATAAGCGAAATGGCGTTTGGCAGAAATGATTGTATTAACATTTTGAGTGTTATGATTTATTTTTTTACATCTATATATTGACTTTTATCGCCACCTGTGTTATTTTAGAGGAGAAGACAGATAGTCTTCAAGTTATTTCTCTGAAATAACGACAAAATACGGGCCGGCTCGCCCGGAATCAACGCCTGCGGAGATACATCTATCTACGAAACAGGAAGTGGCTGATAGCCATCAGAGCCTTAAGCAAGAGTACGGGAAGGCCGTCTCGGAATTTACGCCTGTGGAAATGCTATCATTGACGAAGCAGGAAGGCTGAACGAAAAGCCTCGGCCAATAAAAAAGCACCTCCCGCTTGCCGGCGGGAGGTGCAGGATACAAGACAGCGAGAAGCCATCAAGTACCAGTGCAAGGTTATTTTATCATGGCGTCTCGGAAAAATCAATTAGAAAAGGAGACGCCATGAATCCCATTTTACTCGATCGCCGGGACTCGGCGAAATACTTAGGGATCTCAGTTTCAAATCTTGACCGCCTTCGCGCAGCGGGGGAACTTCCTGCTGTCCAATACCGGCGCAAGGGAAACGTCCGCTATCGCGAAGAGGATTTGAGGAAATTTATCGAACAGCGGCTTGATGGCGTGGCTCGCGGCAGAGCGGATTTTTGCCCCAGCTTTCGCGGTGGTAATGGAAAGAGGGGGGCGTAATTGATGCCCCGGAGAAAAGAAAAGACAGTAGTTCGAAATGGAATCGAGTACTATTATAAAAGCATTCGCGATGAACGCGGAAAGTATATCACTGTCTATGGTAGAACAATTGCAGAGCGCGACGAGAAGGTAAAAAAGCGGGAGGCCGAGATTCGTCTTCGCCGCAAAATTAAGGAATTCCCAACTTTCAGCGAACGCGCAACGGAGTGGCTGTCGGATAAGTCCGCTGACCTAAAGCGGAACACCTATAACAATTATGAACAGATCATCCGCACACACTTCATCCCTGTGCTTGGTGACAAGCGATTGATCGACATCACCGGCGAAGATATAAAGAAGGCTATGGCTGTAGCAGAGGCGCAGTCCGCGTCCGTTTATCGCAAGGCTTCTATGCTAATCAAACAGATTTTTGCCGATGCCCTCACCTGTGATTTGATCCAGGTTGACCCAACGACAAAGTATACCTTTAAACGCGTGAGGCGCGAAAAAGAGGATACAGGGGAGGAATACTTGACGGATGCGCAGGTTGCCACGCTACTTGCCGCGATCAAAGGAATTTATCCTCTGGAAACGTTTGTCAAATTGGGGCTTTATGCAGGACTGCGGCGCGAGGAGTCTCTGGCACTCCAATGGGACTGCGTTGATCTCAATGCGGACACTCCGCAGATCGAGGTTACGCGTACATGTATCTTTTGCCACAATCGTCCGGAGATTTCCAATGTGACCAAGACCGCAGCTGGCCACCGTAATATACCTATTCCAGTGCCCCTTTTCAATCATTTGAAAGGAATCAAAAAGAGCGTTGCCTCTGATTTCGTCATTTGTAATAGCAGTGGACTTCCCTTAAGTGAGACTCAGTTCCGGAATATGTGGCGAAAGATAAAGCGACGCAGCGTTGGACCGGACGAATATATCCGCTATAAACAGCATGGAAAGAAGTCTCATTCCGTCAATCGGGAAGCAGGCCGGACTGCTGCCCACAATCCCAATGTACGCTATATCATTGACTTCCCGGTTAAAACACACATGCTTCGAAAGACCTATATCACAAACCTGATTTATAGTGGGGTCGATGTTCGCACGGTAATGGATTATGCCGGGCACAAGAATCCCGATGTTACCCTCAAAATCTACGCACAGGCCAAGAGCGCAGAAAAACGGACAGAGTCTGCAAAGCAGATCAATGAGGTTTTCCCGTCCGATCCTACCACATAACTATCCCCCGCAGGCACCATACGCACACCTTAAAAGACAAAATCGACGACAAATTTCATTCGTCAAACCCGCAAGTCGTTGCAAATACAAGGGTTTCTGCCAAGTGAGCGTAAGAAGTACGGTCTGAAGGCCGCCCGCCGCGCACCTCAGTTCTCCAAGCGCTGATCGGACGCAAATTCACAACTCAAAAGCTCAAAAACCCCGGAAAATCCGCATTTTCCGGGGTTTTCTTATGCTCATTTTTCATAAAATATGACTGATTTTCTCCATCCTTTCCTTTGACCATCGACCGTTTTGCAAAGCTTATTATACCACGCAAGCATAAGGCCTATGTTAAGCAAGAGGTCTTTGGGGTGATTGGAACAGCGAAAGACTGGCTTTTACTACCCGGTTGACAAAACGGACCACTTCCTCTTTGCTGTACTTGTCATAGCCCTCCACGACGACATGCATCAAACCGTTTGACAGATGGGTATACATCATTTCCAGCTCTGTCTCACTGGCTCCGGGCAGTTCTTTCCGCCAGTAAGCAATGCTGTCCGCCTTGGCCAGGGCAATCATCCGCATAAGGACGGTTGCGTTTGTATTCCCCAGAATTAGAATTCGACACGCCGCCTGATTCTGATCGACCATATCGTAGATGGCTTCGATCAGAGCCGTCACATCAAACGAATTGACATAGCGAAGGGATTTCTCAAATGCGTCGATGAGCTCATTCTCAATGCTCTCCATCAGGGCAAAGCAATCGCTGTAATGGGCATAGAAGGTGGCACGGTTAAGCTGCGCCAGCGCACAAACCTCCTTCACCGTAATTCTGTTTACAGGTTTTTCCTTCAGCAGCTTCAGAAAAGACTGCTTGAGCACCATTTGCGTATAGCGTTTCCTTGCATCCATCTTCTCCATATAGAGCCCCTCCAAAAAAGTTTACAAAGAAAAGCAACGCTTCGACAGAAAGTGTTGCTTTTCTTTCAGCCGTATGGCAAGTGCTGATTGTTTCCGTCTTTCCCCTCAAGTATACTGTACTTGTGAAAGATAATCAACACTTGTATGCTTATTTGAGGAGGCTTTTTTAATGTATGATAAATATCTTGTTACAGGCGCCACCGGCTTCCTTGGCAGAGCTGTTGTAGAAGCACTGGCACGCCGCGGCACACGAGTGTATGCGCTTGTGCTGCATGATGACCCCTATATCAATTTGCTCCCCAAAGAAGTCCATACCGTCATCGGTGATGTGTGTGTGAAAAACTCACTGACAAACTTCTTCGCG
>OLZV01001176.1_pt1 | contig 9984 bp, 10 predicted proteins | sample 1644531 | NCBI WGS metagenome assembly OLZV01 (sample SAMEA103958115, study PRJEB25191) | human gut metagenome | biome: human-associated habitat [ENVO:00009003]; feature: intestine environment [ENVO:2100002]; material: feces | place: Germany | collected 2013/2015
AGGGGTATGTGGACTCCGGCCCCGTTATGGAACGGGACCATGCGGAGGCCTGCGGCCTGGGCTGGCGCGGGAAAAGCGGTCTGATCGTGCGCAGGAAAGGGGGCTCCCGCTTTTTTATCGCTACCCTGCTGACTACGCTGGAACTGGAACCGGACGCTCCGGTTTCAAACGGATGCGGCAGTTGCCGCCGTTGTGCGGCCCTGTGTCCGACGGGCGCAATTATGGGAAACGGTCAGGTTGATGCCGGACGCTGCCTTTCCTACTGGACGATTGAACACCGGGGGGCTATTCCGGAAGAAATCCGTCCCCTGATAGGCACGCGCCTGTACGGGTGCGATACCTGCGTGACGGTCTGTCCCTGGAACGGTAAGCCTTTGCCGGATGTTGACGAACGGTTCCGCATGTCCCGTCTGCTGGCTTCCATTCCCCTGCGCGGTCTTCTTTCCCTGGATGCCGGCGGTTTTGCGGCCCTGTTCCGGAATTCCCCGTTGAAAAGGCTCAAGAGGGAAGGGCTGCTGCGTAACGGCTGCGTTGTGCTGGGGAATGCGGGGACTCCGGATGACATTGATTTTCTGAAGGCGCTTTACGGGGAGTCTCCTCTGGTGGAGGAACACGCTTCCTGGGCTGTGGAGCGCATCCTCCGCCGCTACGGGCGGCATGCATCTTCAAGCGGTGCAAGAGATTAAAAATAGAAAAAATGATGTTTTGGTCTTGTCAAAACCTCAATTTATGGTATCCATCTTGCCCCAAGCAATAGCTCTGCGCGAGGCAGAGAAAAATAACAGCTAGCAAATCCAATCCATTATGGCACGCCTTTTCGGTACAGAAATACCCAACGAGAAGCGCATCGAGGCTTCCCTTCCGTATATTTACGGAATTGGTCGCTCGACTTCTAAGAGAATCCTGGAACAAGCAGGCATCAATCCCGACATCCGCACGGGACAGCTTACCGACGAACAGCTCACGAAGATTGTTCAAGTAATCACCACTGACGGCATTTTGATTGAAGGTGACCTTCGTCGTGAAAAGCAATCCATTCTCAAGCGTCTGACCTCCATTAACTGCTATCGTGGTCAGCGCCACCGCCGCGGCCTTCCGGTACGCGGCCAGCGTACCCGTACGAATGCCCGCACCCGTAAAGGCAAGAAGAAGACTGTTGGCGCGCAGGCCAAGAAGAAGTAATCCGCCAATCTGAATTTTAATATAGCTTTACTATGGCTAGCGAAGAAATCACCAACGAAACCGCCGAACAGCCTGTGGAAGCGGCAACTCCCGCTCCCGTCGCTGAAACTCCGGCCGCCGCTGTTTCCGCTCCTGAAGAAATCAAGAAGCCCGAACCCCGCAAGGACATCTTTGCGGAACTTGGTCTGGGCGGCGATGACGACAAGCCCAAAATCCTGAAGGCCAAGGGCAGCAAAAACGTTTCCACGGGCGTGGTTCACGTTTCCTCCACGTTCAACAACACCGTCGTGACTGTGACCGACCAGCGCGGCAATGTCATCGGCTGGTCCTCCGCCGGCAAGATGGGCTTTAAGGGTTCCCGCAAGAGCACGGCTTATGCCGGGCAGGTGGTGTGCCAGGACGCCTGCCGCCAGGCCATGGGCCACGGCTTGCGTGAAGTGGAAGTGCGTGTGAAGGGCCCCGGTTCCGGTCGTGAATCCGCTGTACGTGCCGTGCAGACGATCGGTATTGAAATCACCTCCATCAAGGACGTGACTCCCATTCCCCACAACGGCTGCCGTCCTCCGAAGGCCCGCCGCGTCTAATTGAGAATCCTTTACCTATAGATCTAATATATCATGGCTCGTTATACCGGTCCCCGCGATAAAGTGTCCCGCCGTTTTGGCGTTGCCCTTTTCGGTTCCACCAAGGCTCTTGAAAAGCGCCCCTTCCCTCCCGGCCAGCATGGCATGCGCGCCGGCCGCAAGAAGAAATCCGACTATGGCGTGATGCTTGCTGAAAAACAGAAGCTGCGTTTCCAGTACGGTGTGCTTGAAGGCCAGTTCCGTAAGTATTATGCAGAAGCCGCCCGCCGCCGCGGCATTACCGGCGATATTCTGCTTCAGCTCCTTGAGCTTCGTCTGGACAATGTTGTGTACCGCCTCGGTTTCAGCAACACCCGCGCCGGAGCCCGTCAGCTCGTTTCCCACGGCCACATCACCGTGAACGGCAAAAAGACGAACATTGCGTCCTACTCCTGCCGTCCGGGCGATGTCATTGCCGTTGGCGGCAAGGCTTCCTCCCAGCAGCTGGTTACCCGTTCCCTTGACCTGACTCAGGCTACTGTGGTTCCGGATTGGCTGGAATGCGACCGTGACAAGCTCACGGGCAAGATTGCCCGCGTGCCTTCCAAGGAAGAGATTGCTCCCATCGTCAACGAGCAGCTCATCGTGGAATTCTACTCCCGTTAATCTTTATTTCCTTCTGGATTTGCTTCAAAACCCCGGTTGCTTTTCGGCGGCCGGGGTTTTGGGCATTCAGGGGGAAGTAATGGAAGAGTTGGGTGTTGAGAGTTAAGGGAAACGGATATAGGATGAAAGCATGACGGACGATTGGAAAAAAAGAGGCGCAGCGCTTTTCGATATGGACGGCACGCTCCTTCCCTGGGATACGCAATATGTTTTTTCCTGTTTTGTGGTGAGGCGCCATCCTTGGAGACGCTTGCTGATTTTTCTTTTCCTGGCCTGTATCCCGCTCTATATTTTGAGAATATGGGATGAGAACCGGATGAAGAGGGCTTATCTCATGTATTTGTGGAGGCTTCCCGCTGAAACGGTGCGGGAATATGGACGGAAGTTTGCCGAGATGGCGCAGGAATGGATTTATCCGGAGCTGAAGGAGCGGCTGGCAGGGTATCGGAAGAAGGGTTATTTGTGTCTCATGGTTTCCGCTTCTCCATCATTTTACGTGAAGCCTCTGGGTGAACTGCTGGGATTTGACGAAGTTCTGGGAACGGATGTGCTTCTGGAGGAACGCATGCCGGCAATGCCGAAACTGCCGAACGGTAATAATAAGGGGGCAGTGAAGGTGGAACGTCTGCGGGAGCGGAATGTACTGCCGGAACATGGTGTTCTGGAAAACGCCGTTGCCTACAGCGACAGTGCCGCGGATTTGCCCATGCTGCTTTCCTGCAGGCGGAGGGTTTTGGTGAATCCTTCTCCTGCCCTGAAAGAAGACAGGCTTCTGGATGGTGCGGAGTGTCTGTATCCAGCAAGGCCTTGGAAGGGAAGGTTTGGCAAGATATGGAGAATTGGATTTTTTGTCATGGGGCTGGTGGATGTAAATAATGTGAAATCAATGACTTGCTGATTTATCAAGAGAAAATTCTTTACTTTTGTGACGAAAATGTTTCACTTTTCTTAACAAGGGGGGAAAAAGCATTTTTCTTTCCATGTTAGCAAATCAACAATTAATACCCTAACCAAGTAATAGTCATGCAAACCAAGAACATCATCAGTGTTGCGGCAGTTGTGGCATCCTTTGCCGGAGCTGCTCTTGCGGGTACTCCCGTCAAGATTGTTGCTCCGACTCCGGTTCCCGCTCCTGTGGCGACTTCCAGCCCGCTGTCCGGCGATATTTACGCCGGCTACGCTTCCAATTACACCTGCCGCGGCATTGTGGCTTCCCACGCGTTGGCGGAAGGGGATAGCGTCATCCCCGCCGGTGTCAATCTGAATTACAAGCTGTGCGATGCCAACTCTATTGTGGCTTCCGCTTCTTATACGACCTTGACTTCAGGCCACCATCTCATGGGGGACAGGGATACTTCCTTCCACAATGAGACCAATTTCAACCTTGGCTGGCAGAATAAGGACGGTTTGCTGAAGAACCTGTCCACGACGCTTGGCTGGAACCTGATTCACGGCGGTTTGCTGGGCAGCTTTGCCAAGTATGACCATGCTCATTCCGTCACGCAGGAATTTTACCTGAATCTGAATTACGATCTGACTCAGAACTGGTTTGCCGGCGTAACCACGAGCTATGCCTTCCAGGGCATGACCGGCTGGTGGTTCCAACCTTATGTTGGCTACAAGGCCGCCCTCTGCCCCGTCACGGACATTGTCGTGACGGCCGGGATGTCTGCCACGTCCAGCTATTTTGGCGCTGCGTTCGAGCAGGCCAATGGCGCTCAGGCCTGGTGGGTGAAAGCTGAACTTCCGGTGAAGCTGGGAGTGAAGAACCTGTCCCTTGTTCCCTTCGTCAGCTTCAACTGGGCCGGCTGCGGCGCGTTGAAGGTCAATAAGGGCCTGGATAAGGGAGACAAGCCTTACAAGAACTTCGGCGTAGTGGCTGGAGCCAGCCTTGTCTATTCTTTCTAAGCCATCCGGCCTGCGATTGAATTATATTTTCAGGTGCGGCGGAGAAATCCGCCGCGCTTTTTATTTCCAATGGTTCCCGGGCCTGATGACTGAAAGTTGAACTTCCGGTGAAACTGGTCTCCAGGAACCTATCTCTCGTTCCTTTTGCCAGCTTCAACCGGGCCCTTGAAGGCCAACCGGGGTTCGGGCAGGTGCGGCAAGCCGGATAAGACTTTCAAAGTAGTGGACTGTTTTGGCCCCGTTTATCCTTTCTGAAGTTGACGGGGCAAACTTGAATGATGTTTCCTGAAGCGGAGCAGGGATCAGCGGCGTTTTTGCTTGTTGCCAAGAGGAGTTTTTTTATCCAGAATACTTTCCGCACGGCATTTCGATGTTATGAATTTCTTTTTTTCTTTTCTCCTTGGAGCAGGCATGGCCTCCGTCGCTTTCATGGCCGTTTCTTCGGCGGAATCCCGCATTCCGGAGGTTCCTTCCGCTCCTGCTTTAAGACCGGTCAGCGGCAGTATCAAAGCCGGGTATTCCACTAATTACGAGTTTAGAGGCCTGATTCCCGCGGGCTGTAATCCCACGGCGCCTGTGCGGCTGGATTGGAGAAGCGATTTGAATGACCGGTATTCCCTGATTCTGGCTTTGAAGGAGGAGATTTTACTGGGGCATCCGGCGGCAGATATAGAGAATGAGACGATGGTGGATCTTGGCCTTCAGCGGAAGCTTGGAAAGGCTACGTATGCGGCATTGTCTTTTCGTGCGAATGACGGTGGATTAGCGGGGTTTGCTTCCGAACGTTTGTTCGGCAATGGGGGGACAACGTATGAAACGGCGCTGATTATGCGCCATGATGTGGGATTCCTTCCCGGTTTTTATGCGCAGGGAAGTGCCGCATATTCCTTTTACGGAATCACGGGCTGGTGGTTTGATATGTGCACGGGATCGGATTTCCGGATGACGGAAAACCTTTATATGGGGTTTAAATTCGGTGCCGTGTTGAGTTCTTCCTATTGGCCTTCCAGCAGCAATGGCTGGCAGTCCCTCTATTTCAGGGTGACGGCGAACTACCGTCTGTTCGGGAATGTTTTTATAGAGCCTTTTGTTGGCCTGCACTGGCTCGGCAAGGGTTCCCACGGGGTGAACCGCGTGTATGGAAGAACGCTGGTAAAGGGCAATAGCTGGGTGACGGGAGTCAGCGTGGTTTATGCTTTCTGAGCAGTATGATGCGCTCCTTCTTTCCGAAGGGAGAGGTCCGCACGCATGCGGATCATGTCAATACATTGCACGCCGTTGTCCCAGACGGGTTCCGGATAGTTGTCCGTGAAGTGGTTGTTGATAACGCCATAGACCTGGAATCCGCAGCTTTCATACAGGGCCATTGGCCCCGGAGACGCATCGGACGTTCCCACTTCCGCATACCGGCCCCCTTTGTTTCTGATGATGTCCAGGGCGTGCCGCACCAGGGCTGTTCCGCAACGCTGCCTTCTATATTCAGGAGCTACGGAGCAATTCATGATTTCCCATGTATGTTCCCCCGTCTGACGGATAACAATGACTCCGGCGGCAGTCCCGCAGTTTTTTGCGACGTAAAGTTCGCCGTGGGCCAGGTGATCCGCTATCCGGCGTTCGTCCGGATCCGCATCCAGCAGGAGTTCCCTGAGGGGGGCGGACGGGGGCCACACGGCCGTCTCCCGCTCTATAGGAAAGGTGCAGGCCATTATTCCACGCGCATGAAGATAATGGAATCCGCCAGCAGTTCCCCTTGCAGGCTGTCCCCCTGGATGACGACAGGCTGGCCGGAGGAGATCAGCCCTTTTTCCTTCAGCAGGTCCAGGGCGGTGGAAATCATGCGGGCCGGGTCTTTCAGGAAGGGAGATTCAAAGGCGGTTACGTCACGCGCCAGGGCGAGTTGCCTGACAACGACAGGGTCATTGCTGAAGGCGAAGATGGCAGCCCGTTCCGGCCTGAGGACGGCTGCCTGCGTGGCGGCCAGGCCGCGGCGGGTAAAGACGATCAGACAGGCGTTTTCCACGGAGTCCGCCAGGGAGATGGCTGCCTTGGTGGCTTTCTGGCGGTCTCCGTTCAGGATGGCGGATGCCGCGAAGTTGAGATTGCCGGAGCACTCCATGCGGTGGGCGATGGAATCCAGCACTTCCACACAGCGTACGGGGTAATGGCCCACGGAGGTTTCTCCGGAAAGCATGACGGCATCCACTTGTTCAAAGATGGCGTTGGAAACATCCGTGACTTCCGCACGGGTAGGGGTGGGCTGGGTTATCATGGATTCCAGCATATGCGTTGCTACGATGCAGCGGCGTCCCAGCCTGTGGCAATGGCGGACGATGCGGCGCTGGATGATGGGCAGTTCTTCAATGCTGACTTCAATGCCCAGGTCCCCGCGCGCGACCATGATGACGTCTGCGGCCAGGATGATATCGTCAATGTGGCGGACAGCCTGCTGGTCTTCAATTTTTGCGACGATTTGGGCCTTGCCTCCCAAGTTGTCGATGTGTTCCCGGAGCTGGGCAATGTGGGCGGCATCTCGGACGAAGGACATGGCTACGTAGTCCGTTTCGCATTCTACGGCCACGGCCAGGTCCGCCAGATCCTTTTCCGTCAGGGCCGGGAGCCGCAGCGCTACGCCGGGAAGGTTGATGTGGCGGCGGGAGCCGAATACGCCTTCCGTGAGCACGTCGCAGATGAGCCTGTCCGGGCGTACTTCCGCAATGCGCATGAGGATGCCTCCGTTATCCACCACCATGGTATGGCCCGCCTGAACATCCTGCAGAAGGCCGTCATAGTTTACCGTGGTGGAAAAAGGAAGTTCCGGCTTGGCCGTGCCCAGGCGGATTTCTACCGTGTCTCCCTTTTTCAAATGGTAGGGTTCGGCCAGGTCTCCCGTACGGATGGAGGGACCCTGGAGGTCAAATAGGATGGCCACGTTCGCTTCCAGCTCCGCTGCTTTCCGGCGGATGCGGAAGACGACTTCCCGGACCCAGTCGTGTTTGGAATGGCTCATATTGAGCCGGAAGACGTTGGCTCCGGCTTCAATAAGCTGTCCCAGCATGTCGGAAGTGTCTGTTGCTGGTCCAATAGTGCAGATGATTTTGGTGGCCCGGGGCCGGGAAGGTGTGTTCATGGTCTTTGTCAGTACCCCTAATGTATCTTACGGGGAGTTTAAATGAAGTTTTTTATGATACATGGCAGGATTGTTGCATGTCACGGGGTGCTTGAGAGAGCATACTGGCTGCATGAAACAGATCAGGGTTGAATTGATCAACACCGGGACGGAAATTTTGCTGGGGAGTATTGTGAATACAAATGCCGCATGGCTGGGCAACAGATTATTTGAGGCCGGGTTCCGTGTGGGGAGGGTAACCGTCGTGCCCGACGGTTACGCTATTAACGAGGCCATGAGGGAGAGCGCCCGGCGTGCAGATATCGTGATTGTAAGCGGGGGACTGGGGCCGACGAGCGATGATGTGACCCGGGAAGCCCTGTGCGACGTGTGCGGCGTGGACATGCACCGTGACGAGCGTGTGGCTGAGTGGCTGAAGAGTTATTTTGAACGGAGGGGGATTCCCATTGCGGAGTGTAATTTCAAGCAGGCCATGGTTCCGGATGGCGCCGCGGTGCTGGAGAATTCCAATGGGACGGCGCCCGGACTGGTGATGCCTGCCAGCGGTTCCCTTCCCATGTTCATCCTGCTGCCGGGGCCGCCGGCGGAGTTGAAGCCGATGGTGGAACATTCCGTGATGCCGTTTCTGGAAGATTTGGCGGATGAGGATATTCCTCATTTGCGCGTGTTCCGCCTGGTAGGGATAGGGGAGAGCGATCTCCAGGAGCTGGTGGATGATTCCCTGCACCAGGTGGAGGGCCTGGAGGTGGCGTATTGCGCGCGCGTCGGGGAAGTGGACGTGCGCCTGGTGGGCAGTGAGGTGGCCCTGAAACAGGGAGAAGCCCGTTTGCGCATTCTGGCCGGGGCGTATGTGCTCGCTCCTGCCGGGGCATCCCTGGAGAAAGCGGTTGTGTGCCATCTGGCGCAGCAGGGTCTGAAGGCGGCGACGGCGGAGAGCTGCACCGGCGGACTGATCGCCAAACGGCTGACGGATATCCCCGGCGCGTCGCAGGTCTTTCTGGGCGGCGTAGTCAGCTATACGAACCATGTGAAGCAGCAGGTGCTGCACGTGCCGGAGAATTTGCTGGCGCGCTGCGGCGCGGTGTCGGCGGAGGTGGCCCGGGCCATGGCCCTGGGCGTCCGGGTGCTGACAGGCGCGGACCTGGCGGTGTCCGTCACCGGACTGGCCGGTCCCGACGGGGACGACCGGGGAAACCCGGTGGGCACCGTGTTCGTGGGGCTTTCCGCGCCGGAGGGCGTGACCGTGCGGCATCTGACCCTGGGCGGCGATCGGGAGCGCATCCGGACGCTGTCCGCCCACCACGCTTTTGATATGCTGCGGCGTTATCTTACCAATCTACCGACAGAAGGAGAATAAAACCATGGCAAAGAACAGCTACAAGGCCAACGTGAACCAGTACGCCAACCAGGAGGAGGCCATCCGCAAGGCCAAGGGCAACCCCAATAAGAATATCCATTCCAAGAAGAAGAACAGCAACTACGGCGGGTACACCACCGGCGCGTACATGGCCCAGAAGGTGGCCGAGAAGGTGAACCAGCAGGAGAAGGTGAAGCTGCCCACCTGGCTGAATGTGACGCTGATCGCGGAGTTTGCCGTGGTGCTGGTGATCCTGATCCTGCGCCTGACAGCCTTCAAGGACAGCGCGGTGATGACCCACCTGTCCTCCCTGACGCTGGGCATCACCTGCGGCACGCTGTTCTATATCCGCAAGTACAAGCACACGAAGAAAACCAGCGCCATGTACAGCATCATCACCATTCTGCTGGTGGTCATGTGCCTGATGTACACCACCTTCGGCATTCTGGGCCTGCTGGGCTTTTTGGGCTGAGCGCCCCGCGCCGTAAGGCGCAGACTTCCCGGAGGGAGAAAGGAGCCGAGCTATGGCTGAGCTGACACCCATGATGCGGCAGTATATGGAGGAGAAGGAGAAGCACCCCGACTCCCTGCTGTTTTTCCGGTTGGGTGATTTTTACGAGATGTTCGGGCCGGACGCCCGGACGGCGTCGAGGGAGCTGGACCTGGCCCTGACCACCAGGGACAAGGACAAGAGCAAGTCCGACGAGGAGCGCATCCCCATGTGCGGCGTGCCGTATCACTCCGCCGAGGGGTATATCGCGCGGCTGATCGCCAAGGGGTACAAGGTGTCCATCTGCGAGCAGATGGAGGACCCGGCTCTGGCCAAGGGGCTGGTGAAGCGGGAGATCATCCGTACCGTCACCCCCGGCACGGTGCTGGACGAGGCATGCCTGGACGCGGGACGCAGCAACTATCTGTGCGGCGTGTATCTGACAGACACGGCGGCGGGACTGTGCGCGGCGGACATCTCCACCGGGCAGGCCCAGGTGACGGCGTTCACCGGGGCGCAGCGGTTGACGGGGCTGATCAACGAGCTGGGGCGCTTCGCCCCGGCGGAGGCGGTGCTGAATCCCGGCGCCGCCGGGGGTGCGGCCCTGCGGGCGCTGCTGGAGGACAAGCTCCGGTGCCACGTGGAGCGTCTGCCCGCCGGGCGGTTCCAGCTGCCCGCCGCCGAAAAGCGC
>OLZV01001177.1_pt1 | contig 9972 bp, 8 predicted proteins | sample 1644531 | NCBI WGS metagenome assembly OLZV01 (sample SAMEA103958115, study PRJEB25191) | human gut metagenome | biome: human-associated habitat [ENVO:00009003]; feature: intestine environment [ENVO:2100002]; material: feces | place: Germany | collected 2013/2015
CGAACTCCCACAAGTAGAGTCAGAGTCTACCGCACTACCACTATGCAAATCCCCATTATTCTGTTTGTCTGCCGCGCTGTGCGCTGCTGACAGGGAATATTATACTCGAAAGGGCCTTGCTTGTCAACCATTTTTTTATTTTTTCCGCAAAACTTTTCCCCCATCTGCTCTGCCCGCAAAAACAGTCCGTGGGACCGTGTAAATTTTTTGCACTTCTCTTGACACGGTGCCCCATCCGGAATAATCTTATACTATAAATAAGCGGGTTCCCGGGCAGACTGACTTTCGGAGCCGGAATGCACGGTGCTGAACAGCAAATGAAAGAGGGCTTTTGAATGAAAAAACGTGTTGGAATCCTGACCTCCGGCGGTGATTGTCCGGGTCTGAATGCCACCATCCGCGGCGTAGCCAAAGCGCTGTATGCCCGCATGGGCGAGGATGTGGAGATCGTAGGCATCCTGAACGGCTACAGCGGTCTCATCAACGGCGATTACAAAGAGATGTGTTAGGACGACTTCCGCGGCATCCTGACGCTGGGCGGCACCATTCTGGGCACCAAACGCACCCCCTTTAAAATGATGCGTGTGGTGGAGAACGACAACGTTGATAAAGTCGCCGCCATGAAAAAGACCTACAAGGAAGCCAAGCTGGACTGCCTGCTGTGTCTGGGCGGCAATGGCACCCACAAAACCGCAAACCTGCTCTCGCAGGAGGGCCTGAACATCATCGGCCTGCCCAAGACCATTGATAACGATATCTACGGCACCGACGTAACCTTCGGTTTCCACACCGCCGTGGACATTGCCACCGATGTGATTGACCGCATCCACACCACCGCAGGCAGCCACAGCCGCGTGATGTGCATTGAGATCATGGGCAACAAGGCCGGCTGGCTGACGCTGTACTCCGGCATTGCCGGCGGTGCAGATATTATTCTGCTGCCGGAACAGCCCTATGATATCGACCGTGTGTGTTCTGCCGTGGAACGCCGCGCAAAGAAGGGTTCCAACTTCTCCATCATCGCTGTGGCCGAGGGTGCCATCAACTGCGAGGAAGCCGGCATGAAGCGCAAGGAATGGATGGCAAAGCGCGCCGAGGCAGGCTTTGGCACCACCGCCACCAACCGCATTGCACAGGCCGTGCAGAAAAAAACCGGCATGGAGACCCGTGTGTGCATCCCGGGCCACATGCAGCGCGGCGGCAGCCCCAGCGCCTACGACCGTGTGCTGGCCACCCAGTTCGGCAGCTACGCCGCCAAGCTGGTGGAGATCGAGCGCTACGGCGTGACCGTTGCCATGGTGAACCGCCATGTCACCGAGAACCGTCTGGCCGACATTGCAGGCAAGACCCGCAACGTGCCGGAGAACTGCGACCTGCTCACCGTCGCCCGCCGCATGGGCATCAGCCTGGGTTGATTTTCTTCAAATATTATGCTTTCCCCCTGCCGATGGCATTCCTCCTGTCGGCAGGGGTTTATTGTATCCAACGTTTGGGTAACCCGTCTGATTTTTCAGAATATCTTTTGTCGAAATCGCGAATGGATTATCTCTGTCTGTTCTGGTAAGATATTTATAGACAATTAAACCAGTCGTTACTCCTCGGGAGGCGCTACTGGCAGTTAACCGAAAGACATTATGGGTGTGTTATCGGTTCTGCACAGGTAGATGCTTTCGGAGGTTTTTTCTTTTTATTGCGTGTTTTTCAACATTCTGTCGGGAGGAAGCTGTCCATGAAGCTGCTGCGTAAGATCAATAATAACGCTGCCGTGGCGCAGGATAATCGTGGTCGTGAGATGGTCGTTCTGGGCCGCGGGGTAGGCTTCCACCCGATGCCCTATGAGCTGACCGACCTTTCTGTGGTCTACCGCACCTTTTATGACGTAGACCCGCAGTATTACGAAATCCTGTCCAACCTGCCGGAAGACGCTCTTCTGGCAGCGGCAGATATTACCGAACAGTCCGAGATCACCCTGCACACCGAGCTGAACCCCAACCTGCCCTTCACGCTGGCCGACCATATCGCCTTTGCACAGCAGCGGGAAAAGCAGGGCATCCGGATGGCAGCTCCGCTCCATTACGACGTACAGCATCTGTATCCCCGCGAGTACGAGCTGGGCCTGCGGGCACTGGAGACCGTGCGTCTGCGTACCAGTTCTTCCCTGCCCCGCGCCGAGGCCGTAAACATTGCGCTGCATATCGTCAATGCCGAGCTGGAAGGCAGTGACCTTTCCAGCACCCTGACCGCCGTGGAAGTTCTGAACGAGGTGACCTCGGCCGTGGAGCAGGAGCTTGGCATCACGCTGGACCGCGAAAGCTACAACTACGCCCGGTTTGCCATGCACATCCAGTTTCTGGTGCGGCGGCTCTCCGCCGGGGCAGCTATGGAACAGGGCAGCGGGAAAATGTTGGACGAGCTTTCCCGCGAATACCCCGCCGTCTATCATTGTGCCTGCACCGTGGCACAGGATATTGAACAGCACCACGGCTGGCATTGCAGCCGTGACGAAGTGTTGTACCTGATGCTGCACATCTACCGTGTGCAGAACCGCGAGAACGGCTGACTTTTTTGAATGTTTCCGGCTCCGGAGATGCGCGCGTCCGGGCCGGATGCAGATAGAGTTATCCACCAACGGAGGTTTCCCCTATGGATCGTGAGAAGTTTCTGGAAAAGCTTTTTCCGCTGATTGGCGGAAAAGAAAACACCAGTCTGTGCGAGTTTCAGGACGGCGTGCTTTACGTCACCCTGAAGGACGCCGGTCTGTCCGATGAAAACGCTGTGGCAAAACTGCCGGATGTTGCATCCGCCACCCTGCGCCGCGGCCGCCTTACGGTCACATTCGGGGAGCCGGAAAGAAAAGAGGAGGTTCCCTTTATGGCGAACAAAAATACGGACTACCGCGCGCTGGCCGCTGCGATTGTTGAAGCAGTCGGTGGCAAGGAGAACATTACCAGCTGCGTGCACTGTGTCACTCGGCTTCGTTTCAACCTCAAAGACCTTAAAAAATCCAAGAGTACTGAGGAGATCGGTTCTATCCCCGGCACAGTGGGCTGCGTGAATCAGGGTGGACAGCTTCAGGTAATCATCGGCCAGACTGTGGCAGATGTATACGCTGAGGTCTGCAGTCAGGCTGGGCTGGATACCCAGACGGCACTGACCGAAAATCTTGATGCAGAAAAGAAGAAGTGGTCCCCCAAAGTGCTTTTTGACGTCATCAGCAGCGTATTTGTTCCTGCGGTCCCCGCTTTTGCCGGTGCCGGCATCATCAAGGGCCTTCTGACGCTCTTTACGACCTACGGACTTATGAGCAATGAGACGGGCCTGTATCTAGTACTCAATGCCATTGGTGATTCGGTATTCTACTTTCTGCCGTTCATCATCGCTTACACAGCTGCTAAAAAATTCAAGACCAACGAAGTGTTAGCTCTGGTGCTGGCAGGTCTATATATGTACCCTTCCATCCTCAACAATGCAGGAAACAGCATCAGTGTGCTGGGCTTCCCGGTCACCTGCGTAAAATATAGCAGTACAGTGCTGCCCATCCTGTGCTCCGTGTGGATCATGAGTTATATCTACAAATGGATGCAGAAACACACGGTCGAGTATTTGCGCGTGGTTGTGGTGCCGATCGTAACGCTTGTTGTTACCGGCCTGCTTTCCATCTGTGTTATTGGACCCATTGGCTACAACTTGGGCGTTTACCTTGGCTATGCATTCAAATGGCTGTTTGATACTGCTCCATGGCTGGGCGGCTTGATCGATGGAGGCACCCGTCCTCTGGTCATCTTTACAGGTATGCACATGACCCTTTCCACCATCATGATCAATAATGTTAACACACTGGGCTATGATATGCTCGGCCCTGTGCATGCAGTGGCTACCATGGCCAGCGCCGGTATGTGCTTTGGCGCATTCCTGCGTGCCCGCAAGGACAGCAACAAGTCTACTTGCTTTTCTGCATTCATTTCTGCCTTCATCGGCATTACGGAACCAAGCCTGTATGGTGTGGCCATGCGTTTCAAACGCCCGCTGATTGCTCTGTGCATCGGTGGTGGTGTATCCGGCGCGTTCGTTGCTGCCATGGGTGCAAAGGCCATCTCGTTTGCAATGCCTTCCATCGTTAGCCTGCCTGTTTACAGCGGTTCCACTCCCACGATGTTGATTGGCTTTGTTATCTCGTTTGTGCTTACCGCTGTTCTGACTTATATGCTGGGATTCGATGAGGGTATCGAAAAGGACGAGCGTGCGATTCAGGCCGAGAAAAAGGCTGTAAAACTGCATTGATTTTCGTATTGAAAGGAACGATTTAATCATGAGTAATTCTATTAAATTCCCCGAAGGATTTCTGTGGGGCGGTGCAACCTCCGCTGGCCAATATGAAGGCGGTGCCGACGAGGGCGGCTGCGGGCTGTCTCACATGGATTATATTCGTTATCTGCCCCGTAAGGAGGGTATGTACCACCGTGTGCTGAACATCACCCCGGAAATGTTCGATGACTACAAGGCACATGATGCCGCACACGACCCTGAGTATTATTTCCCGTTCCGCAAAGGTGTCGATTTCTATCATCATTATAAAGAGGACATCGCATTGTTCGGCGAGATGGGCTTCAAGACCTTCCGCATGAGCATCAAATGGTCCCGCCTTTTCCCCACCGGAAGAGAGGAAAAGCCCCTGACTGAGGGCGTAGAGTTTTATCATAATGTTTTCCATGAGCTGCACAAATATGGCATCGAGCCGCTGGTCACGATGACCCACTATGATATCCCCATCACTCTTACCGAGGAACTGAACGGCTGGGAAAACCCGGAGATGGTGGCGCTGTGGACACACTTTGCAAAATTTCTGATTGATGAGTATAAGGATGAGGTGACCTACTGGCTCACCTTTAACGAGATCAATATGGCTGCCAACAGCAGCTATCTTGGCGGTGGCATGTTAGTGGAAAAGAGCGGCAAAAAGCCGCTGACCTGTGTGCATCAGGCTTTTCATCACATGCTGGTGGCCAGCGCCATTGTGACCCGATATGCCCACGATACCGCCCCGCAGTGCAAAATTGGCAATATGATCGCACGGCTGCACAATTACGCCTATACCTGCCAGCCTGCCGATGAGTTAGCCACCATGCAGGCCAACCAGCTGAACCTCTTTTTTGAGGACGTCATGGCGCGGGGTCGCTACCCGCAGACCATGCTGAACTATTATCGGGACAATGATGTCGTACTGGACTGGTACCCAGACTATGAGCGTATCCTTCAGGAAGGTACGGTAGATTTTCTTTCCTTCAGTTATTATTTCACCAGCGTGGTTTCTGCCGATCCTGATAAAAAAGAACCTCTGGGCACATTTGTGCGTCAGCTGAAGAACCCGTACCTCAAGCACAGCGACTGGGGTTGGGCTACCGACCCCACTGGCCTGCGCATCACGTTGAATGAACTGTACGACCGTTATCAGAAACCTTTGTTCATCGTTGAGAACGGTCTCGGTGCACATGACAAGCTGGAAACGGACGGCACTGTACACGATGCCTATCGCATTGACTATCTCCGTCAACACATCGAAGCCATTCGGGATGCCATCGGGGACGGTGTGCCGGTGATGGGCTACACGCCGTGGGGCTGCATCGATCTTGTGAGCATGGGCGATGCGCAGATGTCCAAGCGCTACGGTTTCATCTACGTCGATGCCGACGACGAAGGCAACGGCACCTATAACCGCTACAGAAAAGATTCGTTCTACTGGTACAAAAAGGTCATTGCCACCAATGGCGAGGATCTGAGCTGATTCTTCCACAAACGCAAAAATACCGGTGCAGTTTCAGGCTGCACCGGTATTTTTTACTTTTCGGTCACATCATGCCGGGTAGGCTGGTTCTGTTCAAAGGCCGCGGCGCTTTCCAGCACACCGCGCACCATGCTCTCCACATCCTCGTGGGTGTAGAAAGCCGTGTGGTCGGTCAGGATCACATTGGGCATGCTGCGCAGAACCGCCAGCTCCGGGTTCGGGATCACATCGCCCATGCGATTATAATAATACAGGCCGTTCTCGTTTTCCAGCACGTCCAGGCCCGCCGCGCCGATCTTGCCGCTTTCCAGCCCGGCGATCAGTGCATCACTGTCGATCAGCTTGCCGCGTGCGGTGTTGATGATGGTCACGCCCGGCTTCATGGTCTCAATGGCTTTGGCGTCGATGAGATGGTGGTTCTCCTCGGTGGCATTGGTGTGCAGGGTGATGACATCGCTTTCGGCCAGCAGGGTCTCCAGCGGCACATACTCCGCGATCTTCTTCACCTCTGCATTGGGGTACAGATCGTAGGCCAGCAGACGGCAGCCAAAGCCGGACAGATGCTGCAATACCGTGCGGCCAATGCGGCCGGTACCGATCACGCCCACCGTGCAGGTGGAGATGTCACGGCCGATCTTTCCCTGCAGCGAGTAGTCCTGCGCCTCCCCGCGCTTGAGGATGTGTCCCGCCTTGCGCAGGCTCATCAGCATGAGCATAATGGCAAAGTTCGCAACGCCGTTTGGGGGATAATCCACATTGGCCACCTTCATCCCCAGCGCTCGGGCAGTCTCGCGGTCCACATGGTCGTAGCCGATGGAGCGGCAGCAGATGGACTTTACGCCCAGTTCATGGAAGCGCTTTACCATGGGCGCGCTCATATCGCAGGGCGTTACCGATACAGCGTCATAGCCCTTTGCCAGCTCTGCATTTTCCAGTGTGGGATATTCCTGCGTATAGCCGAACTCGATATCCAGCTGCGGTGCCAGCCGCTGTGCAATGCTCAGCTCATCGTACGGACGCAGCGTGTAAAAAAAGACTTTTGTTGCCATAGAACTTCCCTCCCGGCTGATTTTGTCTTTATTTTAACACGTTCTGCGCGGACTGACGCATTTTTAGCAGTGAATTATATTCATCTTTTGCATGAGGACGCATATTTCCATGCAGATGCTGTAAAAAGAGTTGTAAAAAATCGGAAAAGAGGGTATGATAGAAGGAGCAAGTCGTAGTATACATCACTGAAATATAAAAGGAGTGTGCCTTATGCGCGCTTATGAACGGCTTTTGAATTATGTCCGGGTGCACACCACCTCGGATGAGACCTCCGGCACTCACCCCTCCTCCGAGCGGGAGTTCGACCTTGCCCGTCAGCTGGTGGAGGAGATGAAGGCTCTTGGCATGGAGGATGCCCATGTGGACGAGCACTGCTACGTCTACGGCACTCTGCCCGCCACCCCGGGCTGCGAGGACAAGCACGCACTGGGGCTCATTGCCCACATGGACACCGCTGATGATGCCAGCGGCGAGAATGTGCAGCCTATCGTCTGGGAGAACTACAACGGCGGTGACGTGACCCTGCCTGCCACCGGCATGGTGATGAAGCCCTCCATGTTCCCCTTCCTCACCTCCATGAAGGGGGAGACTCTTATCACCTCGGACGGCACCACTCTGCTGGGTGCCGACGACAAGGCCGGCATTGCGGAGATCCTCACCGCCGTGGAGACCCTGCAGCAAAAGGGCCTGCCCCACGGCAGACTGTGCGTAGCCTTTACGCCGGACGAGGAGATCGGCGAGGGCGCAGAGCTGTTTGACATCCCCGGCTTCGGCGCGGACTTTGCCTACACTGTGGACGGCGGCGATGCCGGTTCCATTGAGTACGAAAACTTCAACGCCGCTTCTGCCACCGTGACCATCCACGGTTTCTCTGTCCACCCGGGCACTGCCAAGGACACCATGATCAACGCTTCCAATGTGGCCATGGAGTTCCATCAGGCGCTGCCCATCACCGCCCGCCCCGAAACGACCGAGGGCCGGCAGGGCTTCTATCATCTGTGCCAGATGTACGGCGATGTGACCACCGCAAAACTGGGCTATATCCTGCGCGACCACAGCGCCGACAAGCTGCAGTTCAAAAAGGACAACATGCTGGATATTGCCGAGTTTTTGAACGGCAAGTACGGCGAAGGCACCGTTGAGGTGGAGATCAAGGACAGCTACCGCAACATGCTGGAAAAGATCAAGCCGCATTTCCATTTAGTAGAAACCGCACGCAAGGCCACCCGCATGGCCGGGCTGGAACCGGAAGAGATTCCGGTGCGCGGCGGCACCGATGGCGCTATGCTGAGCTGGAAGGGCCTGCCCTGCCCGAACCTTGGCACCGGCGGCTTCAACTTCCACGGCGTGTGTGAGTGCATCACCGCCGAGCGCATGGACCGCTGCACCGAGATCCTGCTGAACATCATTTCTCTGTACGCAGAGTGATTTTTTATTCTCAATATACAAAAAGTGGGTGCTGTTTTGGGATAGCACCCACTTTTATTATACTCTGACGTTTGCCTTTACGACTCTTCACGTGAAAACGCAAATCAGGGCAGACCGCAGTCTGCCCTGATTTGCTCTATTCATGCCCAACACGCCAGCGGAGGGCATTCAAATCATTTAACCCACGTTGATATGTCCCACCGGCATGATCTTCCGCTTGTTATCGTCGGGCTTTGCCGTCAGGCTCATGGCCAGCGACACCGGGCCCACACGGCCCATGAACATGACCGCCATATACAAAGCTTTCGCGCCCCGGTTCAGCTGGCTGGTAACGCCCACCGAAAGGCCCACCGTACCAAAGGCCGAGCAGGATTCAAAGATCGCGTCAATGACCGTTACGGCATCCGAGGTGTTGTAATAGACCACCACGGCAGAGCCCAGCGCTGCCACCATGCCCAGCATGATGATGGTCAGTGCGCGGTAAACGGTCTTGGACTCGATGTGGTGCTCTGCGATCACACAATCGTCGCGGCCCTGAGCCACGCTGCGGATGGTCAGGATGATGACAGCAAAGGTGGTCACCTTCACACCGCCGCCGGTGGAGCCGGGTGCCGCGCCGATGAATTGCAGCACACTCATCAGCAGCTTGGTAATGGGCCCGCAGGCGGCAAGGTCGATGGTATTCATGCCCGCAGTACGGGTAGACACCGACTGGAACAGCGCCGCCATCAGCTTACCGGGCACAGAGAGCCCGCCCATGCTGGCAGGATTGTTCCACTCCATCAGCGCGATGAGCGCCGCGCCGCCGAGCCACAGGATCACCGAGAAGCTCAGCACCACCTTAGCCTGCAGAGACAAGCGGTGTTTTTTGTGGTACTCGCCGATCTCCACCCAGACCATAAAGCCCAGACCGCCGGAAATGATCATGAACATCACAACGGCCTGTACATAGTAGTTGTTCACATAGGGCACCAGCGAGGAATACTGCCCGAACCGGCCAAACAGATCGAAGCCCGCATTGCAGAACGCCGAGATGGCCGTGAATGCGCTGATCCAGATGCCCTCCGCACCGAACTGCGGCACAAAGGCGATCATCAGAAGCACCATACCAATGATCTCAAAGGTCATCGCCAGCTTGACCACGATCTTCAGCACATCGGTGGCCTGCGAGTATCCGCTGGCCGAAACGCTTTCTCCCAGCAGCCGCAGATCCTTAAAGCCCATCCGGCGTTTGGCCGCCAGCGCAAAAAAGCTGGTCAGGGTCACCAAGCCCAGACCGCCCACCTGAATCAGCAGCAAAACCACCGCCTGCCCAAAGGGCGTGAACTGCGTCCAGGTATCCCGCACGACCAGACCTGTCACACAGGTGGCACTGGTGGCAGTGAACATGGCATCCACCACGCCCAGCCGACCGCTGCGGCTGGAAATGGGCAGTGTCAGCAGCAGCGTTCCCAGCGCGATCAGCAGCACAAAGCTGATGCAGATGACCTGCGTTGCACTGCTGCCCAGCAGCCAGCCGCGCCGACGCGATGCTCTCTTTTTCCGTTTCATCCCCATAAGTTGGCTCCTTTTTGTGCCGGGCCGCCTGTGCTGCACCTGCACTTCATTCTGCACCCATGCCGCGCATGAGCACCTCTCCTATAGGATACACCTTTTTTCTTTCCGATTCAACTTGATTTTGTGGGGAAGTTGCGGTATTATAATATGGTATC
>OLZV01001178.1_pt1 | contig 9970 bp, 7 predicted proteins | sample 1644531 | NCBI WGS metagenome assembly OLZV01 (sample SAMEA103958115, study PRJEB25191) | human gut metagenome | biome: human-associated habitat [ENVO:00009003]; feature: intestine environment [ENVO:2100002]; material: feces | place: Germany | collected 2013/2015
ATCCGCGACCAGTAATGCGGCATGGCATCGAACTGCGGCACCAGTGACTGCAGGATGAAATTCTCCGTCAGCGCCCCCTTGAACTCCGTGAAAAGCCGATTCCCCTCACGGAATGCCACTGGATCGAGTTTAGACAGACGGCGCAGCACGCCCACATCTGCGAGATAAATCTTGAACGCAGACAGATCCTCATAGGCGGAAAGCGGAAGCCCTGGCGACGTGATGCGGAAGACCTTGTAGACCAGCGCCGCATGCACCAGCCACTCGAGCGCATCCTCATACTCCCTCGCCCTTGCCCCCTCTTTGATGACATTGTAGAGAAATTTCTTATTCTCCCGCGCAAGCTGCGATGGCAAAGAATTCCACACCCGTCCAATCTTCGGATACTCCCTTGGCGCTGGATGTTTCATGAAGTCTCTCTCATACGCCTGGATGATATCCATCAGCACCTGCTGCACCTGCCCCACCGACTGCGTCTCCTCCCAGCGGCTGACCACCTCCGGCATCCCGCCCGTGACATAGTACATCTTGAGCTTCTCCGCGAGCGGATTGAAAAAAGCATCAGGCAGCGGCTCGATCTCATTCACCGCCCCCAGATAGGCTGCCAGATTCTCACTTCCTGTCGCCATCAGAAACTCCGTGAAACTCATCGGATAAAGAGACAGGAAATCCACCTTCCCCACCGGAAACGATGACGGCCTCGCGAGCGTGATCCCTAGTAGTGAACCCGCGCAGGCCACATGGTACTCCGGCGCATTTTCCGCAAAATACTTCAGTGCATTCAGCACCTCGGGCGAATCCTGCACCTCATCGAAAATGAGCAGCGTCTTCCCCTTCTGGATATCCTGCCCACTCGCCATCGCCAGATTCGGAAGAATACGCTGCACATCCTTCGTCGTACGGAAGAAATCCCGATATTCCGGATTCTCATCAAAGTTGAAATAGGCGGTATTTTCATAGTGCATCCGCCCAAATTCCTTCAAGAGCCACGTCTTCCCCACCTGACGCACGCCCTTCACGATCAAGGGCTTCCTGTAAGGAGAGTCCTTCCAGGAAATCAGCTGTCTCATTGCAAGTCTTTTCATTGTTATCACCTTTTTATATATAATTATGTGACTTTTCTCACACTATTATATATAATTTCGTGATTCGCCGCAAACAGAACTTAAAAAAGAGGGAAACCTGTCAAGGCTTCCCTCTTTTTTATGCACTACCCTAAATAGAGATTTCAATCCCAGAATAGTCCTTATCTTCATTAGAATGAAGTTTTACTTGCTTCACACCGCCGCTGCCAGTCGTTCCACTTGAGCCAGAGTCACCACTCTCTCCATGATCCCCAAACTGAAATGGATTCCACTAAAATGAGTAATTCCCCGCATCTGAATAGATATGTTTGGCTACAATACTTCCTTCAAAAGCCACTTTATGAGAGTAGCGAACATACCCGTTCGGCGCATATATGATCGCTTTGAATCGATCATTCATTTCATTTGCATTGACAGTGACATTCCCATGAAGTGAAATGATCGTCATATTAGTCCAACTCGTATTACAATTCCCTGGATTCACAGTGATATCCCCATCGGTAATAATAATCTTGTACTGTTTATAGTTTTCCACACTAAAACCATGCCCTGAACCCGCAGAATCGTAGTGACCATCTGTATCTAGATATATGCTTTCTTCTCCAGATTTACATGATGACTCATCCTTTCGATACAATCCACCAGTTTGAGAAAATTCATTTCTATATTTTTCCACATACTGATAGACTTTCTCTACGGATGAATTGTCCTTTTCCATTGCAATATTAATCTTATCCACGTATGTATTCGAGGCCAAAACGTCTTGTCCCTGACTAGTTCCATCATAATAACCAAAACGATTAAAATGAGCCCACGATCCAGGATCTTGATGTCCTGGTGGCGGATTATAGATAAATGGGTCATTCCTATTTGGTGGATCTCGTGGGCGTAACATTGTATCATTATTATAAAATCCATTATCCTGTGGTCCGGTATTATTTTCATGCTCCCAGTCAACGATTCTGCGATTTGACCATAGTTCTAAGTCCGTTTTGGCGGAAGAACTAAATGCCCCTTTCTCAATGAAAACAGAACGCTTATCCCCAATATTATTATTATCAATACTAATCGGTCCATTACTATGTATCTTGCCATGAATATACACATTATCGTTATGGATATAAATAGCATTCTTATTCAAATCCCATGAGTTCTCAACAGGTCCGCTATATCCAGCCACCATAGTAAATCCGAAAACCCCTGGATCACCTGTAATCGGACTATCAGGCACAAGACGCGCTGTCGCCTCTACACTAACTGGAATCTTCTGCAATCCCAAAATTCTCATAAACGTCGTATCTACATTCTGTGATACATAGAGAGAAAGGAGAACCCCCTTCGTCTCATCAGTTCCATCGCCATACACGCGCTTGGTAATCTTATCAATTTTATAGTTATCCCTCATAGCAGTGTCGGCATATAAATTCGCCTCTAGGTACGTATGCGCCACTGTCTTGAGGTCAGTCACATCATCCTTGTCATACACATACGCCGCCGCAAGCACCGCCGCATCCGCCGCCTTCTGCAGGCGCGCGTGACGGGCAAAGCCATTCCCGAGATCCACCGCGAGCCCTGCGCAGGCAAAAAGGATCGGGATCAATATCGCGAAAAATACCATGTACGCCCCGCGCTCATTCTTGATGCGGGAAAGCAGTCGATCAAAAAAAGTCATAGTATCACCTCATGTGAGTTAGGAGTGAGGAGTTAGGAGTGAGGAGTGGAGGAAGGGGCGCACAATTCATATAGCGCCCCAATACCTCTCATTTTATAAAACAGTCTATTCATGATTTATATGAAACTCCGCGCCGCTTCCATATTTTATGCGCTGAGCCTTCACCTCAAACTTCTCACTTGATTGGATAGTCAATTTAACTGCCAGTTATTTATGAAACGCAATTCCCATCACCAGCCACGAAAAACCATATTCGCATTTAGTATACCATAGTCTCCGCAAAGATTTGAAATGAAAAATGCATGCAAAAACGCCCGCCGGATAGCGGACGTTTTCATTGATCAGAGGAAATGGTGACTGGTGACTAAGGATAGCGACCAGTGCGCGGAATGCGGGCATCGCCGTTTACAAAAATCGACGCGGAGCGTCGCTCCGCCTAAGCCTTCCCCGCATGGGGAAGGGGGACCGTAGAGCGGTGGATAGGGTGCTTTCATAAATCGTCGACTTGAGACGCTTTCCCCCACTCTCTTTCATACCGCCAGTGCCCTATCCGCCCCTTCGGGGCACCTTCCCCTCGAGGGGAAAGCTGACGATACGAGAATACCGTCATCTAACATGCGGCGAAGCCGCCACCTGAACCCGTAGGGATAAGTAGCTAGGGATTAGGGATTAGGGATTGGGGATTAGACTGGGAAACTGAGAGACTAGGAGACATCAAACACCTGACTTTTATCCTCCAGCCTTCGGGCATCGCCCTTTATAAAAATCGACGCGAAGCGTCGCTCCGCCTAGGCCTTCCCCTCGAGGGGAAGGCTGACGATACGGAGATCCAATTTTTCCGTCATCCCCCTTGCACCTCGTTCTCTCATGATCAAAAAGGCGATGCCCATTAACGGGCATCGCCTTTTTGATTGCCAAGCATACCCCGGCTGTATTATACTTGAGGATGGATACATAGCGATGATACAAAAAGAGAAATGGTGACAGCAGCTTCGCCGTCCATAGAAGAAGGGCGATGCCCGATCCCATTTTTTGTGACGGGCGATCGACCTTTCATCGTTCGCCCATCTGAATTACGGAAGAAAGGAGGGATACCATGGGACTATCGATCAAAGACATCCTGCTCTTGGACTACTTCGATGGCAAGCCGGCGCACCACAAGGTGCCACCCTATAAAGAGAGCATCTACGGGCGTGATGCGAATGACCGCATCGGAGAGCTTTTTGATGACGGCTGGATCCGCATGAGCCGTCCGCAGGAGACGCTCACCATGCTGCCGGACAAAGCGCTCTCTGATTTTCTCAAACGATACGATCTCTCCGGTGAAGGCACACACGCCGAGCTCGTGGGCCGTGTCATCGCCAAAGTGCCGGAGAAGGACTATGCTCATGGCGTCCCGAAGATCTACGTCCTTACCAAGGAAGGGCAGGCGGAGGTCGGACACCACATGGCCTACGTACTGAACGTCCGTGAGAACTACGGTCTGACCGAGGGCGAGATCGGTGAGTCGCAGACCGCTCTCTCCGCCCGCGGCGAGTCCTACACCGCCCGCGGCATCCTTTACCGCGCTTTTCAGCAGAAGATCTCCCTCTACACCATGGCAGGGGAATGGTCGAAGCTGCGCAACATGTACTATACCGTGGCGAATTTCTACATCCGCATCAAGCACAATGACTACGCACTGCCCTACCTTTACCTCGTCTTCTTCATGGATATGTCCGGTATGGGCAATAAGAACAACCTCGTGCCCTACGAGAACCTTTTCCCGACGCAGAAGGGCATGATCCTGCTCATGGATGAGATCAGGAAAGGTCTGCACATGACGATGGACGATGTGAAAGGCTCCTTCCTCTCCTCCATCGCCCGCATGGCGCCATCGCTGCCCTTCTCCTACTTCTCCCCGCAGGTCATGGCCTCCATGCTGCTTGAACGTCTCCGCGGCATTGATTTCAAAGGCACGAAGTACATCTGCGACAGAAATGTCCCGGATCCTTCCTCGGGGGCGTACCATTATGTCCCCTACGGCCGGAGCGAAGCCCGCCCTGCTGCCCGCACCCGTCATATCGTGAAGCCGAAGATCATGGCGCCTCCGGTCCTGCGGATGCCCACCTTCACTGCGCCCGCCCCCTTTTGCCCGAGCGAGGCCGGAAAGCCCAAGGAAGCTCCCGCGCAGGAGATCGAGAAACCGGCTCCGCCCAAAGAAGAAAAAAAGGAGAAAGGGATTCTCGCAAAGATCAAAAAGCTGTTTTGACTGGTGACTGGTGGCTGGTGACTAGTGACTAGTGACTGGGGACTAGGGACTAGGAGACGTTAGGCTCTCCCGTATCATCATTTCGAGCGAAGCCCTCGAATCTTTTTCGTTCGCGGTCAGGCGGACCATGTTTGTAAACGCCAAACGGGAAACCTGTTATCCACAAAATCTTCGGGCATCGCCCCATATATACTCGCGGCGCTTCATTTTTTATGCGCCGCACCACCATTCCTAATTTCTCATTCCTAATTCCTCATTTGAGTAGAGCTTTCAGCCGCGATCAAGGGGCGGCACGCCCCACGGGCTAATCCGGAATCCAAACAAAAAAGCACTCCTTTCGGAGTGCTTTGCTTGGTGCGCTTGGGGGGATTCGAACCCCCGACACACGGTTTAGGAAATCTAATTTCATATTTTCATATCATCACTCAAAAGTCCGATAAATACCGATATTATCGGGCTTTTTACTGTGCAGCATATCTCATGCGTGTGTCATTTAATACCGCATAATATCACTTAAAATCACGTGATAGTGCATTTTATAGTGCATTTCTTTTAGCGGTACTTTATTCGATATTATCTACAATTTTGCTAAACCCCTTTACTACATTTTCACTACTTTCATTAGACGCATGACTATAGAAGTCTAACGTGGTTGAAATACTGGCGTGCCCTAACTGTTTTGAAATATCAGTGATGGGCACACCTGCTTGCAAGGCTAAAGTGGCGAGCGTGTGTCTTAACTCATGTAAACGAATATGGGGGAGCGAGCCGAACTTCAATATATTCCTAAATGCCCGTGCAATGTTAGACGGCTTTATATATTCGCCTGTGCATGTGTGAAATACTTTATTACATTTGCTATCTTTGAAAGGGAGTAACTTTGCCATAACGTCTTTAGGGATCACATTCACCCTATATGCGTTCGTTGTCTTTGGTACTTCTATATCTAAATGTTCATTGATACTTTTGTTTATAGAGACTGTACACGTCTCTACGTCTATATCATCCCATGTGAGGGCACATAATTCCCCACGGCGTGCCCCTGTATAAATGGCGAGATAGACATAAGGATAAATAAGCATATTGACGCTCTTATAGTTTTTCTTCTTTTCATAGTAAGCGTCAAGAGCGTGCAATAATTGGCGCACTTCTTCAACAGTGAGGGCGCGTCTATTTTCTTTTTTCGTTTCACGGAATGGGGGAATATTTGCCAATGGATTAAACCCTATCACATTCTCTTGTACTGCTAAAACCATGATACCGTTTAGCACGTTGCGAATATTCCTTTTAGTCTTTACTGCTAACCCCTCTTTAGCAAGACTATCCAAAAATATATTTACGTCAGTGGTGGTAATACTTCTTATCCTTTTATTCTTGAAATATGGGAGCAAGCGATAAGAAAGAATACTTTCATACCCTTCAATGGTCTTTCTTTTGTGTTCTAGTCCGTGCTGATGGTCAATGAAATGTTTAGCATATGCAGAAAATGTAATACCGTTGGGATCAGCGAGTGTGCCTTCTATTTTAGATTTCTTTAATTTGTCAATCCATGCATTAGCGTCCCTCTTGGTTGTAAATCCTGCTTTCGTGTATCTCTTTCCATTGATTGTGATACGCGACCTATAGAGCTTTCCTTTCTTGGTGGTGTAATCTTCAACACGCCCATTTCCTTTTGTTTCTCTCTCCCTTGTCATTGCTATCCTTCCTTTCTGATAATGCATAGTGGTGTTGATTTAAGGATAAGGGCTGATGAGGGGAAAGTCAATAGCGATATACGGTTTATAGTGCATTTGTTTACATAATGCATTTATTTACGTTTTAAGGCGTTCCCTGTGGTCTGTAGGTGATCTGATACCTAAAACTATAGAGAACGCCTTAGAAATGAAAATAGGCATGTTTTTGAATGAACGATAATAAATACCGCCGGAAATGTTGCAGTAAACCCCATAGGGGAAAGACACACCGCCCATAGGGGGGGGAAAGACACACCCTCTCTTTTTTGATGGTCTGAAACAAAAAATTGAGAAAAATTATGAAAGGCTATTCATATCCTTTTCATCTGTTATTTTTTCCCCCGTGCCCGTCACCTGTTTTATGACAGTTTTTTTTGGTAAGGAAGAACGTATCTTTTATTATCGTTTAGTATCACTTGCTATCGTTTTGAGACACACTGTATGCCAAAAGGAATTGAGACACAAAATAGAGGAGAACCATAGGATATCTTATATTTACTAACTATTAAATATCTCTATTTAGGTAGTTAGTAGCTAGTAGCTAGTAGAGATCTTATAGGTATCCTTCAGTGTACTAAATCTTTGGTCTTATTTATCATTGGTAGAAAGAAGGTGAAAGACTATGAAAGCATATGCAAGTATTCTATCGCTATGGGATGGCATAGGTGTTATGCAACGTGGGAAGACATGGGAGAAGGGAGACACCAGTGCTTTTGAACCGTGGACTACAGAGAGGAAAGAAGAAGAGAGAAAGTATAGAGCCCATAAAAAGAGGATGAATGAACGGGCGCAGAAGGTAGCAGAGCAGATAGAACTAAATGGGAACGTCATGAAAATGAGAGCAAGAGCATATAGGTGTAATGGAGCTTTAAGACACTTGGCAACATTTGAGACGCTTATTAGACACGCTAAAGAACATAAAGAAGAAATAGCACTTTGGACAATGAAAAAGAGAGCAAAGGGAAATGATATTAGGAAAGAATGGAATGGGATTCGCACTTACCTTTCTAGGAAGGTGGGAGCTGATGAGACAAGAGCTATAGCAATAACTATTGGGCGGTGTTGTCGTGGTTGGTACGTCCTTAGAGGGATCACTATTGGCATGGGAGCTATGGATTTTATGCTAGACACTATCCAATACCTTAGAAAAAAGAGAGGTTGGACAAATAATAGCGGTTCATATTCAGAAGATAGTAGAGAACTATTGGCGCATTATGATAGCAGACAGATAGAGGACTTCTTAAAGGAGTTGTTTGAAGTCTATCGAATGACGCTTATGATTGATAGACGGACGTATAAGAACCATAAAGCTATTGGGATTTTGGAAGATGAGAAGATAGCAGTTAGCAATAACGGGAATACCTATATGGTCAATGCACCAGCTATTAAGGGAAACTCTAATAGTGGTGTTGCATTGTGCGAATATGAGGTAGTCCGTGGTAAAGCGAGTGATTGTATCCCTTTATATGATTATGGGGGAGACATTGACGATGATGAATTTTAGTGCATACTCATACAACACAAGGATCCATGAGAGGGGGGAGACCTTCGGGACTTATCCTCATGAATACCTTGTGAAAACATGGGGGGGTTATAAAACGTGGGAAGTATAGTATTTATCGGTGTTTAGAAGAAAATATGTCATTGTAATGTAAGGAACAATGAAAAGGCGTATGAAACAAGATCATACGTCTTTTTCTTTTGCCTTAATTGAGGCATGAGAGTGAAAGGATATGCATAAATATGAATGGTGATACAGAATTTCAGATCCCTAAAACTTTGACTTTGGAGCAGTTAATGGTGCACTTGCAAATAGAAAGAACATATGCGTATAATCTAATGAGAAGGAAAGATTTTCCCTCATATAAATTGGGGAGAGAGTGGCGAGTAAACATGAAAGATTTGCTAGAATGGGAAGAGGTACAGAAGGAAAATAAATGTGTTTAACCTCTTTTTGAAAGTGATAGTGCATTGAATAGTGCATTTTTCAAGAAAAAGCGTCCTTTAGATAACTAAAGGACGCCGATAAAACCTTGGTGCGCTTGGGGGGATTCGAACCCCCGACACACGGTTTAGGAAACCGCCGCTCTATCCAGCTGAGCTACAAACGCATGGATCTTTCCTATTATAGCATGGGAGAGAACATGTGAGAAGGGAGAAGTTGGAGGGGTGACTGGGGATTAGGGACTGGTATCTAGGGATGAGTGGCTAGGGATGAGTGGCTAGGGATTAGGGACTTTATCCCATCTGTCTTCCATACCGCCCCTGCCCTATCCGCCCCTTCGGGGCACCTTCCCCTCGAGGGGAAGGCGACGCGGGAAAACCATCACCAGGACCCGCAGCCTCATGAAAACTTTTCCTTGGGCCATCCATGGGCGTATCTGGAGCCCTGTTTTTACAGAAAGCGTGAACTCTATGAATATCAGACATCTTACCATCGGCAGCGGTCGGCCGAAGATCTGCGTTCCGCTGGTGTCTTCCAACTTGGAAGATCTGGAAAAGGAATGCGCATCACTATCATCCTGTCCTTTGGATATGCTCGAGTGGCGTGTGGACTACCTCCTGAATCAGGAGGATTTCCATGCGACAAAAGATCTGGAAACTGCCTATGCGGTCATCCGCAGGCATTTCAAGGATGTGCCGCTTTTGACGACGGTGCGCACGAAGAGCCAGGGCGGGGCGCACAAGACCCCGGGCGGTGAGTACGTGTCGCTGCTCTCTCTCATCATCCGTTCGCACTGGGCGGATGTGCTTGATGTGGAGTATGGGCATGAAGTGCTCGATACGAAGGTTTTGATCAAGCAGGCGCATGAGCAGGGGATCCCCGTCTTGATGAGCTATCACAAGTTCCAGCGGGCAATGAGCGAGACAGAGCTGATCGATACGTATGAAAATATGGCGTCCTTCAAGGCGGATATTTTGAAGATCGCGGTCATGCCACGAGTGCCTCGTGATACCGCGTCGCTCCTCTCGGCGGCGGCCCGCACGCGGGAGGATCTTCCGGAGACGCCGGTCATCGCGATCGGTATGGGGCAGGCGGGGCAGCTCACCCGCATCGCGGGCAGTGATCTGGGCGCTCCCATCACGTTCGCGGCCGGTCAAAAAGCCAGCGCCCCCGGCCAGCTGACCGCAGCGCAGGTGAAAGCCGTGCTGGATGTACTGTATTCGTAGTGACTAGTAGCTAGTGACTAGTAGCTAGGGATTAGTGGCTAGGGATTGGAGCCTCGAG
>OLZV01001179.1_pt1 | contig 9968 bp, 15 predicted proteins | sample 1644531 | NCBI WGS metagenome assembly OLZV01 (sample SAMEA103958115, study PRJEB25191) | human gut metagenome | biome: human-associated habitat [ENVO:00009003]; feature: intestine environment [ENVO:2100002]; material: feces | place: Germany | collected 2013/2015
ACGGCTTTTTTCTTTTGCCGTCGTCCGGCAGATGGTATCTTTATTTAGTTGCTGACTAAGGCTTTAATTTTACGGATTAAATCAAAATCTGTTTTGCAGCAGAAATCAGCATAGTACAGTTTGGTTTTTTGCTCTAATGCTCTGCTGTCATCACCAGACATGAGCAGGAAGGGCGTTTTCAAACCTTGTTGACGGATTATTTCAAGTAAATCCAGCCCTGTTCCATCTTCCATATTGAAATCGGAACAGACTGCATCTACTGTGATTTCTTGAAGTATGTCCAATGCTTCCTTGACACCCTTGGCCTTAATCGTATCAAAATCACCAGATAGCACAGTTGACAGGGTTTGCAGAAATTCCGTGTTATCGTCCACTATCAATATTCGTTTCATATCGTTCTTCCGCTTACTCCACGGTAATCTGGATCGTTCCTGAATAGTCTGTGCCAGTGATTCCGATGTAGTTCGCTCCTACTTGAAGCTGAACAGCAACGCTTCCGCTGGATGATTCAGAAAGCACTTGTTCCTCTAAGTCAGGGGAAATGTAAATGAGCTGACATTTTCCATCAAGGGAATCAAACTGGTATTGGATCACTATTTCACGGCACTCATTTTCTTTGAGGTCGGTGTCTGCAACCAAAATATCCTGTCCGTTAAATCCAGTTACAGAAGCATTATAGGTGGCCTGAAAAGTATCATTGTCCGAAGTCCGGCTTCCCTCAAAAGACTGATAAGGCGTTATGAGAGCATTGCTTTTCCCAATCACCACATCGTCGCTTAACTGCTCTGCACCATCCTTGAGATTTTCACTTAACCTATCGAGGCCGGAGCAGGCAGTACAGGCCAGCAAAGAAACCGCAATCAGACAACATCCAATAATTTTTCCAATTTTCCGCATAGCAATTTCCTCACTGAACGAAAGTAAGGAACATGGCAAGCGCAACAATTCCCACCATCAGCAGCAGCCAAAAAACGCTGATTGCAGTTGATACAATATTGATAATGCTGCGGCTTTCCCTGCTCCGCACACATACCACCGAAAGGATCAGGCCCAGCAGGACAAAAACGATATTGGCCCCGGCCCAAGCGGTTCGGATTCCGTCCGATAGCGAAAGGTGCAGGAACGATGGGGCAAGAGCCGCCAGCGGCAGGATGCTCACAATGAGCGCAGCGATACTAACTGATTGAAGTTTTTTCTTTTCCATAGTTTTACCTCATTTCTTTTTTCCCAAATTGGGTGACAGCCAGCGCGAAAAACAGCCCAAACACGACAATCGCGCACAGCAGGAACGGAAACATTGAGAAAGCGGCATCGGAAGTTTCTGCTGTAAAGTCATGGAGAGAGCAGGAAACGAGATAACCGCTGTAACAGTACGGGTAGACGATCCACAGCGGCGTATTCGCAACCAATACACCGGGAATCACAAGCAGCAAATTTAATCCCACAGAAAGAAGCGGCTTTTCAAACAGTACGGTGATGGCCCACATAGCCGCAATGCACGGCAGCATAGTCAGAAACAGCCCCAAGCACCATTTCAAAAGATACAGGATCGGCAAGGTTTCTGTTACTCCCATCGTCTGTGTCGCAATCAACCCGGCGATTACGAACACGACAAGAAACACCACCATCTCCATAAACAGATAAAAGGTAAGCACACAGAATTTGGCAATGGATAATGCGCAGCGGCTGACCGGCAGCGCCAGCATTTTCAGAATCCCGTTATTTCCTGTTTCTCGTCCTGCGATCATCACGCAAACCACGATCATGCTGAATGGAAGCAGATAGTAGGCGTAAACAAGCGCACTTTGAATAAACATGGCAGGCCACGCATTGGTGTATTCCGGTGTAAAGTAGTTGCTCAAACTCGCAACCCCGGAAACCACCACCAATAGAGGTGCAATGAAAATCAGGGGTACGATTTTGGAGCGTTTTACTTTCATAAACTCGATTTTGAGCAAATCCAAAAAGCTCATTTCTTATTATCCCTCCTTACTCGTAGCGTCTGTACTTCGCCAGCCACAAGCCCACAGCAAGGAACAACAGCGTTTCCGCCAAAGCGACAAGAGCAACCGTCGGATCAGGCTGGGCGCTCATGGCTACCGCAGGTTTCAGAATAATCACAAAAGGATGCACCAGCAAAAGCGTCAGCCCCGAATTTGCAAGAGCCATACCACTTAGAAAACCGGCGACACCAATTCCAAGCGGCACCCACATATTTTCAAAGCGCGAGGAAATCAGCAGCATAAACGACAGTACCGGCATGGATGTGAGAAAAGAGTATCCGGCAAAGCGTACCAGCGTACCCATCTCAAACGCTCCGTCCGGCAAATCCGTCATTCCGATTTGTGCAAGTGCCAGATTTTGCAGCACGATTGCAACCAAAAACATGACCGTCAGAATCAGAAATTTGCACAGATACATGGCCGGGACGCTGACGGGAAGCATATACATCTTCTTTACGGCACTTCCCTTAAATTCCATGTTGTAGATCATGCAGGTAGCAACCACGATACCGAACAGATTCAGCACCATAATCATGCCGTAGAGCTGGGTCAACAAGACATCCATCGGGGCCAGCGGCAGATTCAGAAGTGTGTCTTTCCGCACAATGAAATTGACAAATGCGTAGGCGGCTCCCAAGACACCAACGGCCAGCAGCACGGGAATCACGCCGGTTCGCTTTTCTTTCCGAAGTTCGATTGCCAGCGTTTTCATAATTTTGCCCTCTGCTTTCTGTCCATGTTATCTTTCTCAACCATAGAAAGGAACACATCTTCCAGATTGTCCGCAGCGAAGCCGGATTGCAGGGCGTATTGACGCAGATCATTCATGCTTCCCTCAAACAGCAGCCGCCCGTGGTTGAGAATCCCGATGTCATCCGCAATCAATTCGATTTCAGACAGCATATGGGACGAGATCAGCACCGTGCAGTCGTAAAGGCTGGGCAAGGATTTTACCAGATTGCGGATTTCGTGGATACTCGTCGGAGAAAACCTGTTCCAATTCACGGGCATTTTCATAGGAAATGTTTTCAGACGTAGTGATATAGCGGTTTCGCATAACCGGGAGCAGCTTTTCGCAAACACTGTCCGGGAATATATAGAGTACGTCTGTGTAGGAATTGTACGCCGTTTCTCCGATTGCTTCCTCATAATAGGACTGCTCAGAAAGGGTTAATTCTCCCGCATCTGTCATGACGCTGGTATGCTCTGCCAAGAAGCTGTTCCGTTCTTCCTCGGTGGCGATAGTCTGCCATTGTGTTGTGAACTCGTTTTCCGATAAAGAAACCGGCCCATATCCCAACATTGCCCGGATTGTGTTGTAGTCACTCAATGAAATTGCTGCAATAGGAAAATCATATTTCATCCGATTGTGAAAATCATCTTTCTTTGGAAGATATAGACTGAACGTACAGTCATAGTCTGTTTCAATGCCATGCTCTGCAAGATAGTCTGTTACAACCTCATAATCATCTCCGGGAAGATATTCTTCGTCATATACATCATTGTATCTGGAAGAAATCTGCACATCATACATTGACCGTATATCCAGATAACCAGAGGACCAACCAGTCAAAATCGGGGCAGCGATAAACAGGCAAATAGCAAGTACAAGCGTTACGCTGATTAGCGTCATGGCCTTGCTGGTGGTATTTAGCTTTGATATAACTTGCCCGAAAAAGAACAGGTTTTCGCCTTTGTATCTATGCTCTGGTGATTTTTCTTTCCATACAACAATGAAATTGCTGGCAAGGTAAATCAGGGCGCAGATGAAAAAAATCAAGTCAACCAGAACAAACAATAAGTATTGATTGACGGTGCCTGCCCCCAACGGAAGATAATACTGATTGATTAAGGCTGGTACACTGGCTGCTATGCAGGCATTCAGAGCAGAGCAGATGAACAGCCCGAAAATAAATTTTGGAAAACCGTATTTTTCCTTTCTGATTAGCCACAATACAGGCCAAAGCAAGGCCGCTACGGGCAGGACGATATTACCCCAAAACATGACTTGAACCGGCAGGGCAAAACGGCTGTCATAATAAAACCAGACCTTTTGAACACCGGTTACAGCCATCCAGATTGTGAACAGTTCAAACAGTACAGCAACAATGACAATCCAACGGCCCTTTTTCAGTTCCGGGTCATTTTCTCGATCTGCCGCAAGCATATCTACAATTTTTGTTTTCCGAATGGTGCGGGTGTTAAACAGCCCTACCACAAGATAACTCAATACAAAGAAGCACACCGTCAGCACGACGGTATCCGGGAACAGCGTCCATGACAGTTCATATTTTTTTCCATAGGAAGTCAGCAGCATTGCCGTAATAAATTGGGAACACAACACACCGAGAAGAATGCCAATAGCAATCGAAATCATTCCCATTACAAAGGTTTCTGCAAAGAACAGTCTGCCAATGGTTTTCTGTTCCATACCCATAATGGATTGTACGGCAAATTCTTTTTGTTTACGCCGCAGCATATAGTTATTGACAAACCGTATCAGGAAAAGCAGAAAGAGGGTAATCGCACAAATAGCCACTTTCATACCGTCGCCTAATACCGTAAAATTGTATTCGCTTCCAATATCCGGCTGATAGTAGTTGCTGGAAATGGACAGGAACGAATAAAAGAGCATGACGCAGATCGTCATGGTTACAATATAAACCAGATAGTCTTTGACAGACCGCTTTGCGTTTCTCAAAACAAGTTTAGCATACATGGCTCTGTCCTCCCCCAATTATGGTTAGGACATTCAGAATCTTATCAAAAAAAGCACTTCGGCTGTCACTGCCCTTATGCAATTCTGTGAAAATCTTGCCGTCCTGTAAAAAGAGAATACGACTTGCGTAACTGGCTGTAAAAGCGTCATGTGTTACCATGAGGATAGTTGCTCCCATCTGCTCGTTGATACTCTGGATTGTAGACAAAAGCATCTGCGCCGAATGACTATCCAATGCGCCGGTGGGTTCATCGGCTAAAATCAGTTTAGGATTGTTAATAATGGCTCTGGCACAGGCACAGCGTTGCTTCTGACCGCCGGACACTTGATAGGGATACTTGTCTAAAATATCACGGATGTTCAGTTTCCCGGCGATCTCACTCACGCAAGGCTCCACTTCTTTCGCCGGGGTCTTGTTGATTGCAAGCGCCAGCGCAATGTTTTCAGAGATTGTCAGAGTGTCCAGCAGATTGAAGTCCTGAAACACAAAACCTAAATTCTCCCGCCGGAACCGGGCAAGAGATTTCGGCTTGATCTCTGTAATGTCTGTCCCCTCCAAATAAATGCGACCCGCGCTTACTGTATCAATGGTGGAGATACAGTTAAGAAGAGTTGTTTTCCCGGAGCCGGACGCTCCCATAATCCCCAGAAATTCGCCTGCTTCTACGGAAAAGCTAATATCTTGAATGGCCTTTGTGATGTTTCCCTCATTGCCATAATATTTCTGGATATGATCTAATTTCAAAATAGGTTCCATGTGTCCTCCTGCCTTTCTAAATTTCTCATACCCTTATTGTAATCTGTATTTCCACCCCTTTGTATCAAGTTTTCTTACGCAGTTCTTACAAAAATGTAAGAAGTGCAGAGCATATCAGCCCTGCACCCCGGTAACAAAATCATTGATATGGAAAGAAAGAGAAATAATAGTTCCTTTTCCTTCGGAACGGGCAGCAATCCCTATTCCCAGCTTATCACAAAGGCGCTTGCAGAGGTATAGGCCAATGCCGGTAGAACTGTGAATCGTCCGTCCGTTCTGCCCAGTAAAACCTTTCTCAAAAATACGGGGCAAATCACTTTGGGGTATGCCTATACCGTTATCCTCAACAGAAAGAACAACCCTTTCATTTTCTTTTACTGCAAAAAGATGCAGAATTGGATGGCCTGTACGATATTTTATCACGTTGCTGATGATCTGATCCAAAATAAACCGTACCCATTTATCATCGGAATAGATACTGTACTCCATATCGTCTACGGTAATTGCCACATTGTTTTGCCGCAGAAGATATTTGCTATCTGCGATTGCTCCGTGTACCACATCACTAAGCCTGATTTCACGGACGGAATAATCCTTTTCCGTATGCTCACTGCGGGCGTAATACAAAGCCTGTTCCGTGAAACGATTGATATTTTCCAACTCGGCCATTAGCTCTCTCGTAAATGAACAGCGGTTATTCTCGCAGATCAGTTTCATGGCTGTGATAGGCGTTTTTACTTCATGTATCCATTGTTCGATGTATTCTTTGTATTCTTTCCGTTCTCTTTGAACCTCGCCTATTTGTTCCAGCATGGATTTTTCAGCCATTTTCATGATCTGATAAAATACCTGCTCATCAGCTCTTTCCGGCTCCTGCATGATTTCCGGCAGCAGATACCGTTCTTCTAATTGTTCTGCCATATTCAACAATCTATCCAGAGCTTTTTTCCGGGTGAAAAAGAAAAACAACAGGCAGGAAGCAAGGACAAGTAGCCAGACCACAAGAATGAATAGGACGGTTTGAATATTATTTCCGCTTGCAATCAGAAACAGAGCAAGGGCAAGCATACCCAGCAGATTGATTAAAATGACGGCCAGTTGGTTTTTCAAATATTGTTTGCCACTCATAACGTGTACCCCTGTCTGTGCTTGGTTTTAATAAATTCGGTCAAACCTATGGATGCCAATTTTTCGCGGATACGGGTCATATTAACACTTAGGGCATTATCATCAATGTAAAGCTGATTGTCCCAAAGAAAATCCACAATATCGCTACGGGGACATATCTTTCCTGCGTTCTTAAAAAGATAGTAGAGTATTTTTAATTCATTTTTCGTTAAATCGGCTTTCTTTCCGTTGTATTCTAAGATGCTGCTTTCTAAATGTAGGGCTGCACCATTCCATGTAAGTATCTCGGACTGCCCGGAAGCATACGCCCGCCGCAGCAAGGAAGCAATTTTGGCAAGCAATATAGCTGTATTATACGGCTTTGTAATAAATGCGTCCCCACCCAGCATGATGCTGTTCAATTCATCCATGTCTGTGTTACTGCTCGTCACAAATACAATGGGAATATCGGAAAAGCTGCGAATCTGCGAACATATTTCAAAACCACTGTTTCCCGGCAATTTTATATCTAACAGAACCAAATGAGGGGCAAACGCTTTTACCTGCTCGATCACGTTTGAAAAATCGGTAGCTGTGTCAACCTCATATCCATTACCGGACAAAAGGTTTTTCAACTGTTTTTGTATTGTTAAATCATCTTCCACAACTAATATTTTCATTCTTCCGTTCCTTTCGGGCCTCTGTATCGTCTGTCCTTTGGCTTCTCTGCCTCCTTGGGGATCAGCCAGACACCGGCCATTTTGACAGCACCGGGGATGCGTCCATCGGTGCAGTAATAATTTATCTGTCGGGACGAAACGCCCCATTTTTCGCTTGCCTCTTTGAGCGTCATGTAATCCATGTTCACACCTCCGACAATCTATTTCATTATATTTCATTTGCTCGAAGAATACAAGGAACAGAATATGAATTATAGAGTGTAGCAGCTTCACAAACGATATGCAAAATACGAGAGCTGAAAAGCCCCTCTTATCTACGCATTTAGGGGTCAAAAAGCCCACGGAAATCAAGACTTTTCGGTGCTGGTCGGTGTGGTGGCAGAATGATTTATCACATACCCGTCGAAACGGGCTTTGAAATGCGTAGGAAAATCTTTCCGCCGCTGGTTTTCCTGCCGCTTCTGTGGTATGCTGGAATAAGACAAAAAACGACAGGAGTTGACACGATGGCCGAACAGGAAATGTTGCTGGACACTGATACCATCAAGGCCGCCGTCGCCGGTGAGAAGTGGGCCAAAGATAAAGTGATCGAACACTACACCCCCATGATTGATGAGCTGGCCGTTGACGCAGATATGAAGCAGCACCTTATTTTGAAGCTGCTGGAAGAACTGCCACACTTCCCGATGGGGCAGGCATAAGAAAAAAGAGCGCCGGACGCAGAGGCACACAGCCCCCGCGCCCGGCACTTTGCATTGTAAGAAAAGAATAGCGCAGTACGGTCAATCATGACCGCCTGCGCTATTCCTGTTGTTTCAGCTTCATATCCCTGCGGATCGTGTCTTTGGCTGCTTTGAGCAGATCGGTGAGGATGCGTACCTCGTAGTCGTCGCAATCCTCCAAAAGCATTTGAACCTCATGGGAGAAAACTTCCTTGGAGTGGATCACGCTGTCGCACAGAAATTCATCCACCGAAACAGACAGGACGTTTGCCAGCGCAACCGCCATCGGCAAGCTCAACTTGGAATGGCCGTTTTCAATGTTGCTCATGTGGGTAATGGACAGCCCGGCCTTTTCTGCCAATGCTTCCTGCGTCAGATCGGCCCGTATTCTTGCAATCTTCACGCGCTTTCCAATCTCTTTGTAATCTAATTCCATCTATTGTCAGCTTGGCCGATTTGATGGAAAAGGCTATTGTCTTTTGGGTTACTTCCTCCTGCAATCGCTATCCCTCCTTTCGCAGAAGTGCGGCGGGACGGTTAAGGTGGCACCGTCAGCCGCCGCAGGAAACAGAAAAGGGACAGCCGCTTGCGCCGGTTGTCCCCGATTAAATCCTCACCCGCAGGCCGGAAAGGTCGTCGGCACGGATGCCAACCAGATACCAGTTGGCCCCGTACTCAATGCGGGTGGGCTTCCACCTGCCGCCCACCATCACATCAAAGGTTTCCCCACAGTGCAGGCCGCCGTAGTAGTCCGCCAGATCAAAGCGAATGTCGTAACGGTCGCTGCGCTCGTCGAAAATCAATGCACCCTGTTTCATAGGGCCGTCCTCCTTTCAGATTTTGCCGGTGTTCATGTCATGGGCCACCAGCGCGGCATAGTAACCGTTGATCGTGCTGGGCGCATTGAACAGCATAGCCAGCAGGTATTTCTTGATGTTGCGGATTTCCGAAGTGTTCTTGCTCAAACAGTCAAAGACAAACTCGATGTGAGAGCTGTCCAGCTTCATAAACTTGGATTTCACCAGCTCTGCCGGGTAATCGTCCCCGGCAATGCGGATGGTCTTGCGGGCGCTGCATACGGTTTCCACCAGCAAGTCCACAATCTCGTCCAGCGTTTCCCGGTCAATGCCCTTGACGTGCTGGCAAAGGTGTTCGTACTCAATGTTGTCCATGATGATTTGACGATAAATCTCTATGGCGCTCTGTGATTTCGCTTCCGTTCCTTTCCGTTCCGGCGGCTGTGCCGCCTCGTCCTCCAAAGGAGAGGGTCGGGAAAGGATAGGAATGGGATCGGTAATTGATACATCAGTAATTGATTTTTCTTTACTTGATATATCTTTATTTAATTGCGTTGGTTTTCCCAACGTAGGCTTGTCCTGCGTTGGATTATCCAACATTGGATTTTCCAACGTAGGTGAATCCGGCACAGGCTGGGGCTGTTCATAGATCACATAGTCCGCGCCGCGCAAGCGCCCTTGGCTGTCGCGCTCACGGGATCGGACGATGTACCCGGCCTGTTCCAGCTCCCGGATTGCGGCCCGGATCGCGTCGATCTGCTCCCGGTTGATAAGGGACAAACCTTTCAGCGTATAGTCCCAATCTTCCGGCAGGGAGAGCATTTGCGATAACAGGCCCTTGGCTTTCAGGGATAAGTCCTTGTTCCGCAGGTGGTGATTGGACATCACCGTGTAGCCCTTGTTACGCTCTACACGAAATACTGCCATATTCTCAACTCCTTTCACTCGAAATGTCACCGCGTCGTAGGCGGTCAGCTTGCCCGGCTGATAGGGACACTCTGCAAACTGGCAGAATTGATATTTCCAATCCGGGCGGTAAAATCGGCAGGTGCCGCAATCCTCCGGCGCGTCCGCCCCGCCGCCGTCGTAGTGATCGAAACCGGGCTTTTCCTGCATCAGCCGTTCAAAGGCCCGATTCTGGCCGGAAGTAAAGTACATAGTGTCACCTCCTTTCCTTGGGCAA
>OLZV01001188.1_pt1 | contig 9944 bp, 9 predicted proteins | sample 1644531 | NCBI WGS metagenome assembly OLZV01 (sample SAMEA103958115, study PRJEB25191) | human gut metagenome | biome: human-associated habitat [ENVO:00009003]; feature: intestine environment [ENVO:2100002]; material: feces | place: Germany | collected 2013/2015
ATTTTACGAACAGAAAACCTGCTCTTTATCCGTTCCAAATCGTGTCTGTACCAATATGCAATAAGCAGAGGCTTTCCGTTCATACTCTCTATGATGTCCTCAAGTGCTTCAAGCTTTCGGTCGTGAATTTCAACTATATTCTGCTCGTCGTCGTAAATTGCACCGTTTGAAAGCTGGCATAGCTTGTTTGAAAGGGAGGCGGCATTAGATGCGGTAATTTCTCCGTCAGTAATTTCAAGAACCAAGCTTTTCTTCATTTCATCGTACTGATTCTTTTCGCTGTTGGAGAGTTCAACAACATAGTTGCTTGTTAAAAGCTCAGGCATTTTCAGATATTCATTTGCTTTCATAGAAACCGTGATGTCTGATATTTTTTCGTAGATGGCATTCTCGGCATTTGGCAGAGGCTTATATGAATATACAATCGGGCCATTCATTTTGTCGGGTTTGAAATATGTGTTCCTGTACTGCCCGATAAAATAACCGAGCCGTTTGCCCATATCAAGAATTTTAAATTCAGCGAACAAATCCATAAGTCCGTTTGATGAGGGTGTACCTGTCAGACCTACAATTCTCTTTACAAACGGTCGCACCTTCATAAGGCTTTTGAAACGCTTTGACTGATGATTTTTAAACGAACTGAGCTCGTCAATAACAACCATATCAAAGTCAAATTTATATCCGCTTTTATTCACAAGCCAGTCAACATTTTCTCGGTTGATTATGTAGATGTCAGCTTTTTCATTGAGTGCTGAAAGTCGTTCATTTTCATTGCCTACTATAAGTGAATAAGTGAGAGTGCTTAAATGCTCCCACTTTTTTATCTCATCAGTCCATGTGTTTTTTGCAACCCTGAGCGGTGCGATTACAAGCACCTTGCACACCTCAAAGCTGTCAAAAAGGAGATTGCGAATTGCAGTCAATGTAATTGAGGTCTTGCCAAGTCCCATATCAATCAGCAGTGCTGAAATCGGATGAGTTTCAATATATCTGATTGCATATTCCTGATAGCTATGTGGCTTGTATTTCATCAATCATTCCTCCAATCTGCTCTACATCGTCAATCACATAAACCTTGAATCCCAATTGTTTCAGCATCTTATGCCGTGCAAGCTGGAGTGCTCTCGGCTTTTTGCCGTTAGCTTTCAGTTCCACCATGCCAAAATGACCGTTTGGTAAAAATATCAATCTGTCAGGCATACCGTTAAATGAGGGACATACCCATTTCAGACAGATACCTCCATCTATCTTCACTTTTTTTACTAATATTCTTTCAATTTCACTTTCACGCATTTTTTTACCTCAATTCAAGGTGTGACAGGGTACGACTGTCATTTCCTATACTTATATATAGCTTATTTTTTATTCTATAAGAAAAGGATAGTAAATAGCCGTCATAAACTGTCACACCTACTGTCATTAGTCCTCTTCCATAAAGTCTGTCTTGAGTTTTAAGCCTTTAATGTATCTGCCGTTCCTGTCACGAAATTTTTCAAAACCCATGGTTTCAAGAGCAGTATAGAAATCCGTTGTACTGCGGATATATTCACCCATTTGAGTACAGAAAATTCTGTATTCGTTATATACCTCTCCCGACTTTGCAATGTATGATGAGTCAATTTCACAGCGTTCGCTCAAAAAATATGAGAGCCAATCGTTGCTGTCCCTGTAATGCTCAATTGCATCACAGACCTTTTGCGGAGGAGTGATTTTGTAATTATCTTTAATCACCTTTTTTGATCCCTCAATAACCCAACTGAGAATTGCACCGCCGGCATGCTCAAAAAGATAGTCCGCATAGTTCTTAATATCAGCATTACCCTCAATTGTTGCATCAAACGGAATAACGATAAGTCTTCTCCATGTTCCTTTATCAATCGCACCAACCTTTGGCAAGTGGTTGGTATACAGCACAAGAGTATGAGTAGGAGTATATGAGAAAGGGTCTTTGTATTTCTTTTCTGCATAGATTTCATCGGTGGAGCAGAGCTGTTTAACATTTGCCGTGTTAAGTCTCATACTTTCTTCAAGTTCAGATGCAATTAACATTCGTTTGCCTTTTGCCTCTGCAAGCTCCGGTTTAACATTTCTTCGGCACCCGACTGTAAGCATATCCGCAGAGATGTTGCCTGAGTATGTACCCAGAACCCTTGCTACTACATTCCAAAAGGTACTCTTGCCGTTACGACCTTCTCCATATGCGATGATGAGGGCCTCAACATACACCTTGCCTATGGCAGAAAGACCAACCATTCTCTGAACATAGTCAATAAGGGTATCGTCACCCAAGAAGAAAGTATCAAGTGCGGATTTCCATATATCCATACCGTCATCTGACGGATTAACGGTTGTCTGTTTCGTAATTAGATGTTCGGGATTATGTTCGATTGCAAGGTCAAGTCCGTGTCTGAGGTCATATGTACAGCTTGGTGTATTCAGCAAAAATTCATCTGCATCCAGATATCTTTGTTCAACTTCAAGCATAGGTCGAGCCTCCTTGAGCGTTGCGGAAATACACTTTGTATCTCTGCGTTTGACAGCATATTTCTTGTAATTCAGGGCATTTTCATACATCTCATATGTGTGTGTCTGCTCCTTGTTAAACATCTGCAAAGCTTTCTTTGCACCAACATATACAATTATCTCCATACCACCATTTTTGACGAGCTTATCCATGGCTTTTTTTATTTCGGTTTCAGACTCAGCAAGCTGTCTTTCGGTCAAATCTTGAGAAATGCCTTGAGCCTTTGGTTTCGATTCCTCCCAAAAACTTCCGTTGTAGACCATATAGTCGGTAGATGGGGAGTAGGAGAGAATATTTTTATACTCCCGTGCAAGAACAGTAGCCTGTCCAACATCTGAAAAATCTTCGGGTTTTAGTTTGCAGTTAGAGTTGTATTCCTCGGGTGGAATGTATCCTTCTTGGTTTGACACCTTGTTACCGAACCTTGATGCACTTCGCCATATCACCTTAAGTTCGCTTTCAGGGAGTGGTGGATTACAGAGTTCTGCCTTCTTAAGGAAAATCTGATAAGTTTCTTCTGTATTTCCATATCTCTTGATAATCTTTCCGGCAATGTGGCTCATGGTACTGTTACGCTGACCTTCTGGTACTTGCTCAAGACTTGCATCGAAGTCAGCAAAGTCATCCTCTTCCAGATAATCAAGAATGGTTTTATTCCCTTCATAGAACTCCACTTCATCAGAGTCATTTCCATAAAGGAAACGAGCCGAATCAAGTGCGTTGGCATCGTAATAAGGAAAAGCATCGGCAATCCTGCGTTTCATATCTGCATACTCCTGCTCATCCGATACAATCTCAATAGGGAAGAAGATATGAAATCTTGGTCTAGCAGACTTATTTCCCTTTGGAAGGTTGTGGTGTCTGCTATACGATACAGCAAAAGCAACACCCGGTATTTCAAGTGCTATATCAAGAGGAGTTACCCATTCATTCGGGTTGTCCGAATGGTCATTATCACAGTCAAGCGGAATACAGTCGGAAAACTCGAAATTATCCTTACTGCGATAATTTCCTTTATACTTTGCAGTTACATGATCCATTTTGGTTGATGTGATAAAGGATTCCTTGTCGGTAACAATCATCTTGTTGGGATACAAACAGTTCCCGTTATTACCGACACAATCTGCTGTGTATATAGTGAAATTAAGCATATTCATTTACCTCCTTCATCGCATGGTCAAACCATCTGATTTTCATTCTTCTTTTCTTTGCAACACCAATTTCACGAGCCATACCACGACTTACCACTCCACCAAATACCCAAAGTTCCGTGCATTTACCAAGAAGTACATAATTAAAATGCATAGCCATTTCTCGTTCTGCATCATTGCCGTCATCCATGAACTGTGGATAGAGAAGATGAGGTGTTACTGGGATAGCATTCTCCTTAACGGCATATCTGCTGTACACTTTTGCATTCTTTACATTATTCTCGATATCACCCGCATACGGACTGCAAACATATACCAACGGAAGATAGGCAGCCTTTTTATCAGCTGCCACTTCTTCACGATGGATATTGGTAAGAGCCTCATATGTAGTCGGGTCGAAATAACCCTCATGATTAAACTTATCAATGCCCATATTTTTTAATCCTCCTGTTCCATAATTGGCAATATTCCATCTTTCTTTAAAAGATCATAAAGGAAAAGTCTGCCCTTCTGTGTCCAATAGGTATGCATCACACTTCTATTCTCATCGATTGCATAGGTACGTGATTGTGTGTATCCGCATTCTGCATACTGCTGATATAAAAGCCATGTCTTTCTGAACTTGTACTGAACCCCAAGTTCATGAAGAAGTTCATTGAACTTGCGACCGCTCATACCGTAGTCCTTTGCAATCTGTGTAATTGGTACTGTGTTTTTGTTCTGTAAAATAAGGTCATAGTAGCTTGCCTTTGGCTGTATCTCTGCAATCTGCTGACGCTGAATTAGTGTCTGGCATTCAAGCTGTTTTCTTCTCTCACGCTCTTCCTTAAGCTGTGTAAGTGCTGCAATCGCAAGATCAGGATTTTCCAAAATCTCATCGATGGCATACATTCCATGTTTACGGATAGCCGGAAGAACCTCTGCCGTTACCCAATGTTTGAACTTCTTCGCATTAGGCATCTTGCTTGAAAGGATAAGACTGTAAAGACCTGACTCATTGATAATTGTTAAATCTTGAATACCACCAAGGGTGTCGCATTTTGCTACTCCCTTATCTTCATCATCAACATGCTTGTTAATAGCATCTCTCGGATTACTGTATCCAAGAATTGTTGCTATATCCTTTGCAAAAAACATAATCTCGCCGTTTACAGTTGCTGTTCTTACAGAGCCAAACTCTGTGCTGTTAAATACTTGTAATTCCATGCGAATTACCTCCTTCAAAATAGAATTTCCTTGGAGGTGTTACCCTCCTACCTGGTAGCCTTGGGAGAAGGGTTAAAAGGACGTTTTTTCAAAAACTTTTTTTAACTTGTTGATTGCTCTTCTGTAGCGATGACTGACAGTGTTGGCATCCTCACCGATTTCTGCTGCATACTCACCAACGGTGTAACCATCAAGTGCAATAGCAATGACCATATCTGCTACTGCAGGTTTAAGAAGACTTCTCAATGTTTCACAGCACTCTTCGTATTCAAACTGGTTATGTACTCCATCAATGGAACTGCTGAAAGCTGACTTATCAGCTGCTCTAAACATGATTGCCTCTTCTGTGTTGACCTCAACTGTCCCGTCCTTGCTCTTCATATAAGCGTTGCCAGTATGACGGTCATGCTTGTGCCAGCTGTTGTAATCGGGTCTGTTGAATCTCTCTTCGATTACATCTTGGATTCTCTTTTCGTAGTCTTCCTGACTCTCTTCTTCAGAAACGGAGATGTTTAACCATTTCTCCAATTCCATGTTCTCAACCTCAAGGGTCTGATACTCGTTCTCGTAACGAATCTTAATCTTCATAGTTTCCTGCCTTTCTGCCTGGTTCTTGCAGAAGGGCATAGGAAACAAATAGGGTCGGTGCCTATAGAAGTACCGACCCATGAATTGCCTGAAAAAGAGCATAAGGAAATAAGGGTACTTCTATCGCACCTTTCACAGGTTGTCCTGTGATTGATGCCGATATCTGTATCCCAATGCCCTTATAGCTAATCAGGCCTTGTGATATTTATTTTTTAAGTGCCTCTGGCACTTAGTTGAATCCACCTAATGAACTCAACTAAAGGTCAGAGAGGTAAAATAACTGCATTTGTAAATTTTCTCTGTGAACGCATATTAACAAACTGTGAAAGTGTAGATTTTTGCATTCTTTTCTGATATAATATTGGGTAGAACAATTTCCCAATACAGCCTTACAAATAGCAAGCACTCGCTGTTTGCTTTCTACACTACCCAGTATATATAAGTGGGTAGGTGGAACTCGGTGGTTTGGGTGGACTTAGGTGGTCTTAGATTTTTTAAGGTGGTGATATCCGTGAGATTTAAAATCTTTGCTAGAAAACTAAAACGAGTTATTGGTGGTAAAAGCAATACTCAACAATTCACACGATCACTTTTCGAATATATGATTAAAGATTATGCTTGCGTTCTTTTAGACGATATCAAACCAGAAACATTCAAGTCATATTATTCTGAAAATACAGGCTTATCGAATATCGCGGCTACTGTTTTGTCACACCTTGATGATGAATATAAATTTCCAGAGTATCTCGAAAGCCTTGGTGCTAACACCCTCCAATTACTTGTAGATGAATTTATAGATGATATCCCAGATATCAATGCTGTTAATGCTTCTACCAAGATTACTGACTTGTTTTTAGAAATTTTAAAAGAAGCCTCGGGCAAGAAAAAAAGCACTCCGAAGAGTGCTGATAAAACCCCACATGATATTCTTAAAGAGAAGACGCTGGCATCTGGACAGGCAGTAGCCGATGCGTGGGGTAACGCAGTAAGCAACCTGGTAAATGGATTAGATGGAAACAGTAATGCCGGAACAACAAGTGTTCGACTTCCAGAAGAACAGCCAAATGAATCCCTCTATTCTTCTGAAGACAATTTACTGCTTGAAGAATTCACAGCAGATTATGATGAAATCATGGTTATTCTCATCGGAGAAAACTATGCTGCATCATTAATCGACATGACTCTGCCATGTAAAATAAAAGACTTGTATGAAACCAAATGGATGTCAAAAGCAGATACATTTGCTGATCCATCTTTAAAATCATATGTTTTTGGTTTGCTTGGCGAATTAAACAATATAAGCAACAGCTTTTTAGTCAGTGGCTCTACAACTCCTTTTTTAGGAAGTTCCAGAACCAAAATACGCAATTTGTATGTAAAGCTTCATCCCGACCAGTTTGCTGGAACATTTCCGTATGATGCGTTTATCGATGACTGGGACGATGGAGAAAATTATTAATCGGAAAGGAGGATGTTGATGCCATCAATTGATGAATCCATCCGTAAAATAGACAACGTCATATGTAGGCATTTAGATGAAATAGAAAACAATTCTCGTGGTGCTATTTCTCAAGATATTTTAGAGCAGCTGACAAAGTTCATAAATCATGTCATGCTCAAGTTTTATGCCAACGGCAGAGAAATACCTATCACTGCCGAAAACATAGCAAAGGCCATAGAGTTTGCACAGATAAACAGTGAACTGTACACTTTATATAAATTCCATAATTACCTGGAAGTAGTCACCACACAATATACATTGGATGAAGACGGCTCTGAACGATTAATGCTTAAGTATTACCAGTACCTGCTAGAAGCGAAAAATCTTGTCTGGCACTACTTTGGTATTGAGGTACTGCATAATTTAGATAAGTTTCCTCTTCATTTAGATGATACCTTACAGGAATACTATAAAAAGATTTCTGAAAAAATAGAACGATATCCAGTGGAATTCAAAGCTGAAAAAAATGACAAATACTATATTCAGAAAATTAAGCCACTGTTTGTTAACAGACACATATATTATGAAATCACATTTACACCAATAGATGATAGAAAAAACAAGTCCAAATCTAATAGGGTAATTGCTTTTACTAAACTACCAATCAAAAGCAATTACGCATCAAAGTTTCATCTCGTACATGAGACTATCGAAATATTAGGAAAAACAATGCCTATCATCATTATTAACGGCTGGGAGGTATCCATTCGTGACTGTGAATTTCAAAATTTTATCAAACTGATAAAAGGCGAGAAAAAAAGAGTACCGTATCCAGAGCAACGCTTAATCTGTGAGTTCCTTACTAGAACAAGGTACACCTTGACTGCTCTGATGGACTTCCCGGATAACGCCTATTATAGAATTACTCTCGAATGGAAAAACAACCTTAAATCTACTGTGTTTATTCCAATTTTAGATGAATGCAGAAAGCTTATACGAAAAGGCCGAAGTGGTAAAAACGTGCTACGATATCTGCTTTACAACATGAACAACGTTATTATTAAAGGCCAATATTCAGACGGATACTATAGCAAATACTATGAAGAATGGATACACGCCGGAAACAGTTATCTTTCTGGTCTGTATTTATCAAACGGTTGCAGGCAGTTTGATTCTTTACCATTTAACAGATCTCCTGTTGGACATAATCCAAAATTAGGAGCTGTATTCGACTGTATTCCTTGTAAAGACAAACGCCCTGAATTATTCGCAAGATTTATAAGGAATAACACAGAAGGTAAAGGTCAACTTTTCACTGATATTGATGAGTTGGGTAATTTCCCGGATTATCCAATTCTTATCGAAAAGTATAACGATAGCCTTTATTCAGGACACAGACCTGAAAGTGATTTAATGCTTGAGCATAATCAAGTATTTATAAACGATTACAAACTCGATACTTGCACTGTAATTGAAAAACTACAAGAGTTATCAGAATCCGGCATAGAAAATTACAGTGACGATGTTGAATTATGGCTACTATTCGGTGATTACGAAATTGATTGTGATGAAAAAAAGGACATCATCACTCGTATATTTTCAGAGTCAAAAGTAGGTGTAATATACGGTTCTGCAGGTGTAGGAAAATCTACGCTTATAAATCATGTTTCTCACTACTTAAATGATGATGCCAAATTATATCTAACCCAAACAAATCCAGCAAAAGAGAACCTGATGCGAAAGATTGATGCAGAAAATACAGCTTTCTCAACAATTGAAAGTTTCAAACGCCAAGGGTCTGCTTTTGCAAAATATAAATTATTAGTTATCGATGAATGTAGTACCGTTAGTAATAAAGATATGGTTGAGGTATTACAAAAAGCAAACTTTGAAATGCTTTTATTGGTTGGGGACACTTATCAAATCGATGCAATTCAGTTTGGAAATTGGTTCTCGGTATTAAAAGCATTTTTACCGGAAAGTGCCGTATTTGAACTTACCCAGCCTCATCGAACCAAGAATAAACGATTACTTGAACTATGGGATAAGGTCAGACAGATGGATGATACCGCAAAAGAAGTCATCGAAAGAGAAAGCTACTCCTTAAAAGTAGATGAATCCTTACTCTCTTCTCTTGAACCAGGAGAGGCTATCCTTTGTCTGAATTGTGACGGCTTATACGGAATCAACAACATCAACCGATTCTTACAGGAAAGTAATCCTAACCCTGCAGTTCAATGGGACATTCAACAGTATAAAGTTGGAGACCCTATTCTCTTTCTTGATTCGGATAGGTTTTTCCCTGTCATACACAATAATATGAAGGGAATCATAATGGGCATTGAAATCTTAGCCCCAGACACTTATGAAGAACGTATACAGTTTGATGTTGAGATACCTAAGGTAGTAGATGGAAGTGATCTCCGGCGTATTAACCTCGAACTACTTGAATGTTGGGAAAGCGAAGGAAAATCGTTAGTTAGATTTTGTGTACACAAATTAAAGAGTGCTGACGAAGATGGAGATGAAAGTACCTCATTCACTGTTGTACCATTCCAAATTGCTTATGCTGTATCAATACACAAAGCACAAGGTCTCGAATATGACTCTGTAAAGATAGTTATTACAGATGAAGTTGAGGAACTAGTAACACACAATATCTTCTACACTGCTATCACAAGAGCCAGGGAAAAATTGAAAATCTACTGGACACCAGAGGTTGAAGAAAAGGTAATCAATAGAATCAAGCCACGTGATATCAGTAAAGACGTGGAGCTTTTGAGAAACTACCTTACCGATAGCCAGCAAGAAGATTCATTTGATTTTTGGCTATAAAACAAGGAGGTCGATTATGCGAATCAGTTATAACAAATTGTGGAAAATGTTAATCGACAAAGAAATGAATAAAAATGATCTTAAGGATGCTGCCGGAATCAGTGCAGCGTCCATTGCCAAATTAGGCAAAGGCGCAAACATCACCACTGATGTTCTTCTCAAAATCTGAAAGCGAAGATCGGAAGAGCGTCGTGTAGGG
>OLZV01001189.1_pt1 | contig 9940 bp, 6 predicted proteins | sample 1644531 | NCBI WGS metagenome assembly OLZV01 (sample SAMEA103958115, study PRJEB25191) | human gut metagenome | biome: human-associated habitat [ENVO:00009003]; feature: intestine environment [ENVO:2100002]; material: feces | place: Germany | collected 2013/2015
GCCGATCATGGTCATCTGGCGGGAGGGGTTGCCAAAAAGATTGCCGCTCATCAGCGCCATGGCATAGCGGCTGCTCTCCACCTTGACCACGGTCACCCCGGGCATGGCGGAAAGGTCGATGTCGTGCTGGATGACCAGCGCGCTGACTCCCTTTGCGGCACAGTCGGCGGCGAACTCGTGGCTGTCGCGCTGGGTGCCCACGATGCACACGAATGCAAGCCCCGGGGCTGCCTTGCGGCTGTCATAGATGATATCCGAAATTTCCGTATTCAGGCTGCCCTGCACCAGAGTAAAGGGCACACCTTCCAGTAACTGTTCCAGTTTCATTGCTGCTCACTCCTCAAACGGTCGTATTCTCACATGGGGTCCTGGGTCTCGTTGGCGGTCATGCGGGCGGGGTCGGTCAGCGGCGTTTCCTCCGCTGCAGCCGTATCGCCCGCAGGCTGGGCTGCGGCATCCTCTGCGCCGTCTGCCGTGGTATCATCGGCAGACGGTTCCTCGGTCTGGGCCGGTTCCTCCGGTTCCGGCACCACATAGCCGGAGGGCAGGGTCGGCTCTCCCTGTGCAAAATAAATTTTGCGGGTGCTGCCTGCGCTCACATGGCTGAAATCCAGCCTGCCGGTGTCGGTAGGGGCACAGCCCTTACCGTCGGCATTGGTCAGCACATAGCGTGCGCGGTCCAGCTTATAATCCAGATCGTTCAGGGTGCCAAGCAGCACGCTGAACCGATCCTGATACAAAAATGCCACCTGATCGGTGTCCGCAAATTCCATGCGGGTCACATCATCCAGCAGTTCATATTCCTCCAGCTTTGCCTGCAGTGCCGTCAGGGTCGCCATCTTTTTGTCCGCTTCCTCCGGGCTGCTGGCTGCTGCGCTGTCCGACGCTGCCGTGCTGTCGGCGGTATCCTCTGCCGCAAAGCTCAGCTGCTCGCCGGGGGCAGTCGTTTTCGCCTCACCGCCATACAGGGTCTTGAGTCCCTCCGGCTGGGCCGACCCGCAGGCCAGGATCTTGAACTGATCCGAGAGGGTCAGCCACCCGCTTTGGGTCTGCATGGCGTAGGCAGGCACCGCTTCCGTCACCTGCACCACCACCGTGTTGGGATAATCCCGCACCACCCTGATGGATTCCAGCAGAGGGAATTGGCGTTCCAGCGCCGCCTCCTTTTCGCCGGGGTCAAAGCTGAAGATATTTTCCTCCGGCGCTACACCCAGCGCCTGAATGATCTCGCTGCTGGAATAGCCGCCCGCCTCCTGCACCACGGTGCCGTCCTCCGTCTGCACCTGAATGGTGCCGATCTTGAACAGCATGGTCATGGTCAGGTAAACACCGGCGGCGATCACGGCCAGCAGAGTCACAAAGGCCATCAGACGCCGCATCATCCGCCGCCGTTTCAGCGCGGCGCGGGTCAGGCGGCGTTTCTTGCGTTTTTCCCGCCGCACCGGGTCCCGGACCTGCTGTTGCTGCGCCGGGCGCAGGCGCTGATTTTTGTAGCGCTGGCGGGCGGCTCTGTCTGCCGTCTGCCCGGCCTGCTGGCTTTGGGTCCTGCGCTGCTGGGGCCTGCGGGCCGTGCCGGAGCTGTTCCGGCCCGCAGACGCCGTGCGGGAACGCGGTGCGCTGCGGTTCTGGCCCTGACTGCGGGTGCGCGGGGCACTGCTTTGGGCTGTGCGGCGCGGCTGGGCGGGAAACTCGATGCTGTTGTCCGTCCGGGTCCGCCGGACGGCGCCGTTGGACGTCCGGTCCGGCGCAAAGCTCAGCGGCTCACCATTAAAGCCATAGCGGCTGTCGGTGCCGGAGGTCTCCTTTTTTTGTGAAGGTGCCTGAGGACGCTGCAGATCCTTCCGCAGGTCGTAGATATTGCCGTTGTTTCCACCGGATCGCTGCATGGCGTGCACCTCCTTTCCGTTTTTTCCTCGTCAGTGCTTCTGCACCAGTTTCATCAGGGCAGCGGCAATGCGGTCCAGACTGTCGTCTACCGACAGGCTGCGGGCATTTCTGCCCATTTCGGCCAGCTTACCGGGCTGTGCCAGCAGATCGGCGACGGTGCCCACCAGCTTTTCGCCCGTCAGGTCTTTTTCCTCAATGACCACGGCAGCACCGGCCTTCTGCAGCTCCATCGCGTTGAAATACTGATGGTTCTCTGCCACATTGGGGCTGGGGATGAGCACCGCAGCGCGGCCCACGGCCTCCAGCTCGGCCAGCGTCAGCGCACCGGCACGGCTGATGACAAGGTCTGCCGCTGCCAGCAGCTCCGGCATGTTGTTGATGTATTCCTTCACCACAAGGCTGCTGCCCTCGGCAAAGTTCTTTTCCTTTTCCAGATTCTTGAACAGCTGTACGCCGTACTGACCGGTGGCATGCAGATGCAGCACCGGCTTGTGCTCCTGCTGCTCCCATGCGCACAGGTCGGCCACCACCTCATTGACGCGGCGTGCGCCCAGACTGCCGCCGAAGGAAAGCACCACGGTGCGGTCGCCTGCGCCAAGCTCGGCACGGATGGCATCCCGCTCCTTTGCCTTTGTGAACACCTCCGGGCGCACCGGGTTGCCCACCACGATGGTCTTATCGGGTGCTCCCAGCTTTTCCACAGCGGCGGGCACAGCGGCGAACACGATGTCCACATCCGGTGCCAGCAGCTTGTTGGTCACACCGGGGAAGGCGTTTTGCTCATGCAGGGCGGTGTGGATGCCCATTTTTGCAGCGCAGCGCACCACCGGGCCGGACACATAGCCGCCGCAGCCGATCACGAGATCGGGCCGGACTTCCCTCATGATCTTCTTTGCCTTGGGGCCGGAAAGGGCCAGATTCCACAGGGTGACGATGTTGCGCCTGATGTTGTTCAGCGACAACCTGCGCTGGAAACCGGTGATCTCGATGTGGTGGAACGGATAGCCCGCCTGACCCACCAGACGGTACTCCATGCCCTCCCTGCGGCCGGCAAAGTGGATCTCGGCAGAAGGATCTGCCTTTTTGATGGCACCTGCAATGGCAAGTGCCGGGTTGATATGGCCGGCAGTGCCGCCGGCAGCGATAAGAACTCGCATACTGATTTCCTCCTATATGTGTCCGGCCTTTGCCCGGAGCCTCTCATTTCCCGTTCTGTGCACGGCGGGCATCTTCCAGATTGATGGTCCTGCTGGCCCGTTCGGCCTCCTGCGCCGCACGTTCTGCCTCCCGCCGGGCGTGATCTGCGGCCCGCTGCTGGGCCGCTCGTTCTCCGTTGCGCCCAATGTTCACCATCACGCCCATTTCTGCCAGCAGCAGGATCAGGCTGGTGCCGCCGGACGAAAAGAAGGGCAGGCTGATGCCGGTGTTCGGGATGGTATTGGTGACAACGGCGATGTTGCAGAACACCTGCCATGCGATCTGTGCCATAATGCCGATGCCCACCATGGTGCAGAACTGATTCTCGGCCTTGTAGGCGATCAGCAGGCCCTGCACGATAAACAGGATAAACAGCACGATGATGAGCGTGGCCCCGATGAAGCCCAGCTCCTCGCATACCACGCTGAAGATAAAGTCGTTGGTGCTCTCCGGCAGCCAGAGCTGCTTTTCCACGCTGTTGCCAAGGCCAAGGCCCTTCAGGCCGCCGGAGCCAATGGCGTACAGGCTCTGTTTGGTCTGGGGGTTCAGTTTTTCCAGATCGTCCGACCATGTTTTCAGGCGTTTTTGCAGGTACTCAATCGAGTTCACATGGGTCAGCAGCGTTTCCAGCAGCAGCGCCGCGGTGCCTGCTCCTGCCCATGTAATGATGCCGCCGCTGCCGCTCATCATCAGGATGGTGCCCACGATGGCGGTGGTCAGCAGGATGCCGGACATGTGCGGTTCCATGATCAGCAGCACCAGCACCGGTACCAGCGGCAGCACCGGCAGGATGATCTGCCGCACGATGCGGATGAACAGCCAGTCCTTCAGCCGGACCTTTTCTTTCAGGGACGGACGGAACCGCCCGATCTGCGGCGCACTGGACGCCAGATGCGCCGTGAGCAGGATCATCTCAAACTTAGCCACCTCAGAGGTCTGCAGGGTCAGTCCTCCCAGACGGATCCAGCGGCGGCAGCCGTTCAGCGGCGGAAAGGCCAGCGTGGCTGCCAGCATGAGCAGCACGATCCAGTAACACGGCTTGCACGCCCAGCGCAGAAAGCGGTGATCCACATAGCTCATGGCTGCCATGCATCCGATGCCAATGGCCATGCAGAGGATCTGCTGCTTGATGTAGTGCAGGCTGTCGCCCATGCGCAGGTAGCCGGTGGTGTAGCTTGCGCTGTACAGCATCACAAGGCCAAACGCCATAATGACCGCCAGCGTTGCCATCCAGTTGATCACCAGCCGGCTCCACGGCCCCGGGTCCCGCTGCAGCGGCGGGGCCCATGTCGTCTCTTTTTGTCTGTATTGTCTGCGGGCGGCTTCCATTGCCCTTCCCCCTCGTTTTTTCAGAATAAAGCGCTCAGGCCCAGCGTGCCAGACGCACGGCCAGCGCCAGCCCGCACACGCTCAGGGCGCACAGGCTGTAAAAAACATTCACCGCGCTCAGGCCGCGCTTTTCCAGCCAGCGATGCAGCGGCGCAGCCGCGAACAGCGGCCTGCCCCGGCGGCGGTAAAACAGGATCTGCAGCGCCACCATGCCGCCTTCCAGCCAGAAGGGCAGCGCCAGCGGGACGCTGAGCTCTGCATAGCCGATGCACAGCGGGATGCAGCCGATGGCTCCCGCCGCAAACAGGCACCCGCATTTGCCGGGGTGCAGCTTTGCCGGCGGGAAATCCCACAGCAAAAAGGCCATCAGTGCTCCGGCCAGTGCTGCCGGGAACACCGCCAGCGGGAACCATCCCAGCTGCGTTTCCAGCATCATCAGGCCCAGCATGGCCACAAAGGCCGTGCCGCACACCGTGCCGTCCGCGCCGTCGGCCACGCGGGCCGCTTCGGCCAGCGCCACCAGCAGTGCGCCCCACAGCAGCGGTGCCGGAGCAAACCGGATATAGCCTGCTCCCGGCAGGACGAGCCCGGCAGGCAGGCAGCCGCTCAGGGCAAGCAGTCCCAGCACCAGAGCCGCAGCAGCCGCTTCCAGCGCAAGGCGCGGTGCACGGCGCATGCCCAGCGCCGAACGGCTGCGGATGCATGCAAGGTCATCTGCCACGCCCACAGCACCAAAGGCAAACGTGCCCAGCAGCGCAATGAGCAGCCGGGACATCATCTGCCGGTCGCTGCCAAGCAGGGAGGGCTGCGCGGCACATGCCGCCAGCCATCCAGCACCCACTGCAGCCAGCGTGCCCACCATCAGGCACAGCCCGCCGATCGTGGGCACAGGCTCTTCCGGTTCCTTCCGGTAGGTCTCCTGTTCCGGCTGCGCGCCGCGCATCGTGCGCTGCAGCTCCCGCAGCAGCGGCACCATCAGATTGCCGAGCGCCGCCGTCAGTGCAAAACCCAGTACCGACGCGGCGATCAAGGCGAAACGAATCATTTTTCAGTCTCCAAATTCATGCCGAAATGTTATTCTTCGGCATCTTTCTGCTCTGCGTAGAAAATTTCCAGCACCTTTTCCAGAGCCATGCCGTGGCTGGCCTTCACCAGCAGTGCATCGCCAGGCTCCATGCGGTCCAGCAGAGCGTCCGCGGCTTCGCGGTAGCTGTTTGCGTGCAGGGTCTTGACCCCCTTGGCCGCAGCCACCACAGCGGTGCGCTTTGCATTTTCGCCGTAGGTCACAAGGCAGTACAGATCGCTCTCTGCGGCCAGACGGCCCAGCTCCTCGTGGGCTTCGCGGGAAAGCTCGCCCAGTTCCAGCATATCGCCCAGCAGGGCAAAGCGGCGCTTGCAGGGAAACTCCCTGAACATGGCAAGGGCAGCCTTCATGCTGTCGGGGTTTGCATTGTAGCAGTCCTCAATGACAGTAACGCCCTTGCTGTGCACCACCTTCTGGCGGCGGCCGGTCTGCTCAAAATTGGAAAGGCCCTTGATGACGCCGTGCGGGTCGCACCCCAGACGGGTGGCGGCGCAGTAAGCAGCCAGTGCATTGGCAACATTGTGCCTGCCCATGGCCGGGATCCGCACCACAAAGGTGCCCTCTTCCTGATCTTCCAGCACAAAGCTCATGCCGTCAGTCTCCTGCCGGATGGACAGCGCACACACGTCCGCATTCTCGTCCGTCAGGCTGAACCACACCGGGCGCACATGCTCCGGCAGCTTTGCCTTGCGCAGGAAGGGATCGTCATAATTCAGCACCAGCGGTGCGCCCTCGGGCAGGCCGGCGCAGATCTCCAGCTTTGCCTTGCAGATGTTCTCCTGACTGCCCAGATTCCCGATGTGGGACACGCCGATGCAGGTGATGATGCCCACATCCGGACGGGCGGCACGGGCCAGACGGTCGATCTCGCCCGCATGGCTCATGCCCATTTCAATGACCGCATACTCGGTGCTGCTGCCAATGCGCATCAGGGTGCGGGGCATGCCCAGCTCATTGTTCTGGTTGCCCTCAGTCTTGATGGTCTCGCCAAAGCCGGCAAGGGCCGCATACGTCATCTGCTTGGTGGTGGTCTTGCCCACGCTGCCGGTCACGCCCACCATCTTGGGGTGATACTGGCTGCGGTAGTTGGCGCCCATCACCATCATCGCGTGGTAGCTGTCCGGGCAGAGGATGGCCTTTTCTGCAGGCACACCCTCCACCGGGTGGTTCACCACCACGTAAACAGCGCCGTTTTCCAGCGCCTTTGCCGCAAAGTCGTGGCCGTCAAATTTTTCGCCCGGGAAGGCCACAAAGATGCAGCCGGGCCGCACCTCGCGGCTGTCGGTGGTCACAGACTCCACCTGTACCTCTTCCGGGATGGAACCCGCGGGCACCAGCCCTGCCAGAAGCTTGCTTGCAGAAATTTTTTCCATTGGTTCTTTCCCCTCTCTTTTATCTTGTAAACCCCTCCCCCGAAAGGGGAGTTCTTTTGCATCTTACGATAAAGTGCAGTTCTTCAGAAGATTCACTTTACCGTGCCCACTCATAAAGCCCGCCCTTCGGGAGAGCTGGCGCGCAAGCGCCTGAGAGGGTTCTTGTTACCCACAGGTAATGGTCACGATGGTGCCGCGCTGCACGCTGGAGCCGGGCTCCTCGCTCTGCGCCTGCACCGTGCCGCCTGTATTCCCCTCTACCACACAGTTCAGTCCGGCAGCAGACAGCATCTGGCGGGCAAAGTCCGCGCTCTTGCCGGTCACATCCGGCACCTCGGTATGGCTGCCCTCGTAGGTATCGGTATACAGATACACGGTGGTGCCATAGGCCACCTTTGCACCTGCATGGGGGTACTGGTAGGTAACAGCTGCTGCCGCCTGACTGGCTGTGCTTTCGGCCAGCTGATGCTTGAGGCCCTTGATGTTCAGCTGCACCTGTGCGCTGCTCCACTCGGTGCCCACCAGATTCGGCACCGTGACCACCGTCTGGCTGCGGTCCTCGCCGTCGGTGGCAATGCCAAGGTACGGCGCGATCTCGCTGATGATGTTGCCCACAACGGGAGCCGCCAGCAGGGACGAATAGTCCGTTCTGGCGTTGTTGGGGTCATCCAGCATCACATAGACGATGATCTCCGGGTCGTCGGCGGGCAGCACGGCGGCAAAGGACGCCACCTTCTTGTAGTCGCCATCAGCGCGGCGGTCCATGTTCAGCTGTTCGGAAGTGCCGGACTTGCCGCCGATGCGGTAGCCGGACACATAGGCATACTTGCCGCCGCCGGTACCGGCGCCCACCTCATATTCCATGATCTGGCGGATCACGTTGCTGGTGCTCTCGCTGACCACCTGACGGCGGACATTGGCACCGATCTCCTCAATGACGTTGCCGTTGGCATCGGTGATCTTATCCACGACATGGGGCGTGACCAGATAGCCGCCGTTGACCGCTGCTGCCACCGCCGTGCACATCTGCAGCGGGGTGATCGCCATGGCCTGACCAAAGGCCGAGGATGCCAGCTGCACTTCGCCCAGCTGGCTGCCCTTGTAGTACTGCATAAAACCGGTCTCGCTGGGCAGGTCCACGCCCGTGCGGTCGGTGAAGCCAAAGGCGTCAAAGTAATTGTAGAACGTCTGGGATCCAATCCTCTGGCCCAGCTGGATGTAATAGATATTGCAGCTCTGGCGCAGGGCATCGGCCAGATTGATGGTGCCGTGGGCCTTGTGGCCTGCACAGTGGTAGGTCTCCTTGGCCACGCCGTAGGCACCGGCGCAGGTAAAGGTGGTGTTGATATTCGCCAGACCGGAATCCACGCCCATGGCCGAGGTGATCACCTTGAACACGCTTCCGGGGTAATACAGCTCGGTGATGGTCTTGTTCTTCCACTGGATATCCCGGAAGTAGCCGGAATAGTCCGCTTCCTCGTCCAGAATGCGGTTGCCGTTTGCGTCCTTGAGCTCGTTGCCGTTTTCATCCTTTTTGTAGATGCCGTACAGCTCCGGCTCGGCGTGCACCAGCTCGTTGAGATAATCCAGATTGGCACTGTAATCCAGCGGATCGTTGGGGTCAAAGTCCGGCTTGGAGGCCATTGCCAGAATGGCACCGGTCTTGACATTCATCACGATAGCCGCGCCGCGGTTCTCCACTGTGTTGGCTGCAATGGCTTCGTTCAGATACCGCTCCACGATCTCCTGCACGTTCACATCCAGCGAAAGCACCAGATTGCTGCCGTCCTTGGCGGCAAAGGTGGTTGCATTCTCGTCCGCAATGGCATTGTTGTAGGCGTTGCGCTTGGTGATGGTGCGGCCGTCCACACCGGCCAATGTGGACTGATAGGATTTTTCCAGTCCGTAGGTGCCGATGCCGTCGGCATCCGTAAAGCCCAGCACCGCCGCTGCAAACGCACCGTAGGGATACTTGCGCTGGAAGGTCTTTTCGTAGCCGATGGAAACCGTTCCCTTGTGGAGGCCGTCCTCCGGATTCCGGTGCAGTTTGTTGAACGCTTCCACGTACTTTTCCACCGATTCCTTGATGGCGTTGTTCATCTTGGTGGCCAGGACCTGATACTGGCTGTCGTTCTGGGTCAGGGCCTTATAGATCTTGTCATACTGCGTCTGATAGGCTTCCGAGGTCGTATCCACCGCATCCAGGCTCTCGCCGTCCCCGGACAGGATGCGCAGGGTCAGCTCCCGGCTGAGTTCCTCGCACATGGCGGTATCCACCGTTTTGATGGTATTTTCCTCATCCACCTTGGTCTCGGTGTACAGGACTTTGCTGTCCTTGGGATCCACCCAGATGTTCCACACCCGGCTGGTGGACGCCAGCGTGATGCCGGAGGTATCGTAGATCTCGCCGCGGACGGCTTTGATGGTGGTATCCTGCAGCTGCTGCTGCGCGGCAAGCTGCCGGTATTTGTCCCCGTTCCGGATCTGGATGTCGTACAGGCGGAAGATGATGTAGCCTGCGACCAGCAGCAGGATCCCTACCGCCAGTGTCTGGCAGATCATGCGCACCTGCCGGCTCAGGCGCCGCTCCCGGGCAGCACCCGACGGACGCCGCCCGGACGGAGTTCTGGAATTCTTGGAAGATTCTTGCATGGCATTCTCCTGCAGGTGCGCCCGGATCCTGCCGCGCGGCCTGCTGTGTATGGATTTGGGTAAAAACCGAAAAAGCGTGCGCTGCCGCACGCTTTCCCTGTTTGATTTATTTCACGGTCCCCAGAATGTTCACGGCACCGCTGTAGATCAGGTTCGACCACTGCCGCATAGCGGATTCCTTCCGCACCAGCGCATCGGACTCATCCAGGCGGATGTAGGTGATCTGGCTGGGGTCTGCCTTCATCAGGCCGAGACGGCTGGCCGCCTCCTCCACGCTGGAGATGTTGGTCTTGCTGTTCAGGGTGCTGGTAGAGTAGGTGTACTGGCTCTGGGCGCTCACCAGCTGGGACTTGGATTTCCGGATCTGATCGTTCAGCTCCACCAGCTGGGACTCGCTCATCAGCAGGCTGATGGCAAA
>OLZV01001199.1_pt1 | contig 9879 bp, 7 predicted proteins | sample 1644531 | NCBI WGS metagenome assembly OLZV01 (sample SAMEA103958115, study PRJEB25191) | human gut metagenome | biome: human-associated habitat [ENVO:00009003]; feature: intestine environment [ENVO:2100002]; material: feces | place: Germany | collected 2013/2015
CCAACGGGAAACTCTTGCCGTATCTTACCGCCAACTTAAGCTTCATAGTAAAACAGAGCAAGGGGGTATTGACTGTCCCGAATTCCGCATTGCGGTGGGTGCCGGACGTTTCGATGCTTGCAGAAGGCGTAAACACAGAAATTCCCGAAGGCAAGAGATTGGTTTGGGTGCAAGCTCCTGAAAACAAGGTAAAGCCAATAGCTGTCTCGATAGGCATAAACGATGGCGCGTATTCCGAGGTTTCGTCGCCCGAAATAAAAGAAGGCATGAAAGTCATAACGGGCGGGGAGATTGCAAAGGGCAAGACTACTTCGCAAAATCCTTTTATGCCTAAGATGCCGCAACGCAAAAAACGATAGGGCCGGGCGATGGGGCTTATTGAGCTAAAAGACATTCACAAGACCTATGTCATGGGCGACATTGTCCGTAGAAAAGGGCGACATGGTTGCCTTGACAGGGGCGTCAGGTTCGGGTAAGAGCACTTTGATGAACATACTTGGCTGCCTGGACAGGCCGACTTCCGGAGAGTACTGGCTTGACGGCGAGGAAATATCTAAGCTCTCCAACGACGGCCGCGCGGACGTCCGCAACCGAAAAATAGGCTTTGTATTTCAGAATTTTAATTTGCTGCCGCGTACTTCGGCGCTTGAAAACGTAATAATGCCCCTTGGGTACACGGCGAGCCACCTTTCGGAAAAGCAGATGGTGGAACGCGGCAAGTTGATGCTCGAAAGGGTTGGGCTTGCCGACAGAATGGACCACGAGCCGTCGCGGCTGTCCGGCGGGCAGCAGCAGAGAGTTGCGATAGCGCGCGCGCTTGTTAATAATCCGCGCATATTGTTTGCTGACGAGCCCACGGGAAATCTCGACACAAAAATGAGCGATGAGATTCTAAGGATATTTAATGAGATAAACGCTTCGGAAGGTGTGACGATAGTGCTTGTCACGCATGAAATGGACGTCGCAAACAGCGCCAAACGCATAGTTCGGCTCGTGGACGGGGAAATATCCGACGATACGGTGATAAGGAAATGAAAAGGTTTCGCGTATTAAAGTGGGCACTTAAATCAATAGCCCGAAATCCGACCAGGACGTTCTTGACGACGCTCGGCATAGTCATAGGCATAGCGGCGGTCATCGCGGTTATAGAGATAGGCAACGGCGCGCAAGTTGCGCTCGAAAACAATTTCTCGGAGATGGGTGTAAATACGATTCGAGTGTGGCCGGGGCCAGTGACGAGAAGCGGCATAAACAGCGGCTCGGGCTCTTGGGCGACGCTGACTGTCGCGGATACCCAGGCGATAAAGAAGGATTGCCCGACTGTCACCGCGATATCTCCGCAAATTTCAGTCCGCGGACAAATAATATACGGCAACAAGAACTGGCGCCCGTTCAGCATAAGCGGCGGCAACGAGGATTTTCTGGAAATCTCGAGCTGGAAGGTAGAAGACGGCGAGCCCATATCGGCATTCCACGTAAAGCGCGCGGCGAAAGTCTGCCTTGTGGGGCAAACGATAGTGCGCGAGCTCTACGACGGGGCGAACCCAGTTGGCAAAGACCTGCGCATACAAAATGTGGTGTTCAAAGTAATAGGTGTGCTGAAATCCCGCGGTGCGAACATGATGGGTATGGATATGGACGACTGCGTGATATTGCCGTGGACCACAATGAAAGCGAGGCTAAAAGGCGCGGGGCAGACTTCCCTTAGCGCGGTCGGGACTACGACCGACACGTCCACAAGCACGACAACTTCAGCGTCCGACGTCTATACGAGCGGCGTAAGCCTGTATCCGCAGGCTTACAATACGATTCCGCCCGTTAGGTTTGCGAACATAGACAGCATGATAATGTCGGTAGCCCACCCAGACGACGTAAACGAGACCATAGAAAAAGTCCGCGGGGTGTTGCGGGAAATGCACAAGCTCAACGAGGGCGACGACGACGATTTCCGAATAAGGTCGATGGCGGAGTTTGCGGATATGCTCAAAAGGCAGACGGAGAGCGTGACGAACCTGCTGATGTGCGTTGCGTTTGTGTCGCTGCTTGTCGGCGGGGTCGGGATTATGAACATAATGCTTGTCTCGGTGACGGAGCGCACGAGGGAAATCGGGCTTAGAATGGCGGTCGGGGCGCGCGCGCGCGACATACTCCGGCAATTTTTGGTGGAGTCGATAGTAATCTGCATACTGGGCGGAATAATAGGCATAGCGCTCGGGCATGGGCTTTCGGTTTTGATGGCGGCAAAAATGGGCTGGCATACGGCGATGTCGTACTATGCTATATGCCTGTCGGTTGGAGTTTCCGCGATAGTTGGGGTGATTTTCGGGTACTATCCCGCATGGAAGGCGGCGCGGCTGGATCCGATAGAGGCGTTGAGGTATGAGTAAAAAGAAAAATATGAAAGCAAACGCAATTTTAGCATTGATTGCGGTGTTGGCGGCGGGTTTGAGCGGCTGCATGGTGGGCCCTGATTTTGAGACGCCGGAGGCCGATATGCCCGAGAAGTGGAGCAACGAGGCCGATGCCAAAAGCATAACGGACATAGGCGTTCCGCGCAAAATGACACCCGAGGAACTTGCCACTTGGTGGGAGATATTTGACGATCCTGTGCTGACGTCGCTTATAAAGCGCTCTTTTGAGGGGAATTTGTCGATACGCATTGCGGCGGAGCGCATAGCGCAGGCGAGGGCGACTCTTGGAGTGACACAGAGCGGATTTTTCCCGAGCGTGAATGTAAACGCCGGAATGTCTGAGAACGGGCACCCGATAGATGTGACGTCAACGTCTTACGGAATGGGCGCGACGGCGGCTTGGGAGATAGACGTATTTGGCGGAGTCAGGCGCGGGATAGAGTCCGCCGCTGCTGACTACAATGCGGCGATTGCCAACAAGGCGGCGGCGCGCATATCCGTCGCGGCGGAGGTTGCGCAAAACTACTTTACATATAGGTGCGTGCAGCATGAGATTTTGATAACAAGAAGCAATCTCGAAACCCAGAAGGGGACTTACCGCGCAACGCTTGCGCGCCAAAAATCCGGGTTTGTGTCGAAGCTCGACACAGTCCGCGCGGCTGCTCAGGTGGACAGCACTTCGGCGCAGTTGCCCGTATTGGAGAGGGAATTAAAGCTTACGAGGCATGCGCTTGAATATCTGTTGGGGTTAAAGACGGGCGCTCTTGAAAAGGAGCTTTCAGATGTCGGGCCGTTGCCGGCGCTTGAAAAGTATATTCCGATATCTGTGCCGGCCGAGTTGCTAGAAAGGAGGCCGGACATAATAGCTGCGGAGTATAAGTTGCATGCGGCAACCGCCAAGATAGGCAATGCCCGCGCTGACTACTATCCGAAGTTTTCCATAACCGGCAACATATCGTACGAAGCGCCAAAGATTGGCAACATAGTGCAAAACCAGTACGGAAGCTGGTCGGTCGGGCCGAATGTCTCATGGAACATATTTCAAGCGGGCAAGACCGTTTACAATGTAAAGCTGCAAGAGGCGTTGACCCGCGAGGCCGGCGTAAACTGGGAGGACGCAGTGCTGACGGCAATAAAGGAAGTGGAAGACGCATTGGTATCTGCCGAAAAGGAGCGCGCGCGAATAGAGCATTTAAACCGAATGGTTGAGAATTACCGCAAGGCGTTTGAACTCTCGCGCGAGCTGTACACGCAGGGGGAGATAGAGTTTATAGACTTGCTTGAAGCGCAGAGGTCGATGCTGTCGTCGGCGCAGAACCAGGTGTTGAGCCGCAAGGATTTTATAGGGTATATAATAATGTTGTATAAGTCTCTCGGCGGCGGCTGGACTGAGGCGGACGTGGCGGACGAGCCCGAAAATCTGGACTGGATATTTTTCGATTCTCTCGGCGATAATCCGGAGCGCACAGCGGCTGCTGAAAAGTGAGCTTTACAGCTTTTGTAATTTTACGTCAAAGATTCGTATAAATCTATATATTTTCTGAAAGCGGTCTTTGCGTCGAAATTGTCAAGGGCGGTCTGACGACAAATTTTTGCGGTTTCCAATTTGTCGAGAGCGGCGAATTTTTTGATTTGGGAAACCATTGCGTCAATGTCGCCGCGCTTTACGGCCGCTCCGACTTTTTCGTTGGGTACGGTTTCGGGAGTGCCCCCGCTTGCGAATGTAACAACGGGTGTCCCGCAGGCGATTGCCTCCATGTTAACAAGCGATAGAGCCTCTTCAAGCGACGGATTAACAAATATGTCGGACATCTTGTATATGGAGGCCATATTCGACGGATTCCGAATATTGTCCATTGTCGCTATGCCTATATTATTAAGGTAGCAGGACTGACGCTTTGTAGTTCCAACAACGCAACATTGAAATGAATTTCCCAAAATTTTTGAAATTTCCGGTATGAGGTGGAATCCCTTTTTTATAGTCCATTTGCTTGATGCAAATAAGGCTATTTTTTTGCTTTTGTCTATATTGGAATAATTATTTAAAGCAGAAGCATCGGTGGAGAATGTATCTAGATTAATTCCGTTGCGTATAACATGAATGTTTGTAGACGGCAATCTGGAGAGTCTTAACATATCGCCGAGCCAATTGGATACTGCAACAAATGCGATATTTTTAATATTTGAAATAAGGCGTATTTTTATCTGATGATTTTTCTTAGAGTGGTCAAATATCCATGAGGCAGGGTATTCCATTTTTTGGGGGCATTTATAGCATAAAGTCTTCCATCTGCAACAACCGCAAAAATCGAAATGTGAACAATGCCCCGTAAATGGCCAGCAATCGTGAAGAGTCCATACAACCGGCCTATTGTATTCTCCGAGAAATTCCAATAGTGTTGGTACATGGAGATAGTATCCGTGGAGATTGTGAAGGTGGATAATGTCCGGAGAAAGTTTTTTTATATCATTTATAAATTTGAGAGTGTATATTCTTGAGAGAGGGCTGTCGGAGTCGAAAATGCGGGTCCATAGTACATTTGGATATCTATGCCATTTTGCGCCAATGCGGATAATCTCAGATTTGCTCTGATTCGACCTTGCGCACGCGATATAGCTTTTCCAGCCGTTGCGCATTGCCTCTATCCCGATTTGCTCGGCGATTCTCCCGGTAGAACCGATGTTCCCAACTGTATTTATTTGCAGTAAATTCATTACAGTTTTAAAATAATTCAATCTTGTGTTTTACGGCAATATGATTTTATCATACAGTTTTATTTTAGATGCGATGAGAATAACCCATATTTGCCTTTGCGGGACATATAATCAGGATTGGAATTACCAAGATAATCTACTGGCGCGGCAGAATAAGATAGACGGAAACGATGTGTTAGTCGTTGCGACTTGCAATGTCAACGATAAGGAATCCAATAGATTTATAAAAGTGCCGCAGTCTTCTTTTACGGACTCTTACGGGGTAGAGTGCGTGAGAATACCTGATGCCCCGTTGATACCTTCCTTTATCCAGGAAAAACTTCACTACCATCCGGCATTGTACAGGATACTCGCTGAAAGGCGTCCGGAAATAGTGATGGTGCACGGGATTCCCTCTTTTGACATATTCGCGGTTGCAAAATACAAGAGAGAAAATCCGTCCGTTAGGCTCTTTGCGGATACGCATGCGTCTTTGGACAATAGCGGCAGAAATTGGCTATCGAAGAAAATTCTCCATGGGTTGTTAAATAAGACATTAATACGATTCCAAAAGAGATACTTCGAAAAAATTTTTTATGTAGCTGAAGAGTGCGGAGATTTCCTCACAGAAGTATATGGTCTCGACAAAAAGCGGGATAATATGGAATTTCTAACCCTGGGAGGAATAATCCCGACGCCGGAAAAATACCGTGAAAACAGGGAGTCGATAAGGCGGAAAATGGGCATAGGCGAACGCGATGCAGTTTTTCTGCACACCGGGAAAATGAATCCTGCGAAAAAAACCTTGGAGACACTTAAAATGTTCTCCGAACAAAAACAATCCATTCTGTGGGTTGCCGGAGCGTTCTCAAAGGAAATAAAGCATGAAGCCGAGTCTATCATATCGGAAAGTCCAAATATAAAATATTTAGGATGGCTCGACGGAAACGAGCTTACAAGGTACATGTGCGCTGCAGATGTCCTGTTTCAGCCCGGCACGCAATCGGCAAGTTTTCAGCAGGCAATTTGCTGTTCGATGGTTGTATTTTTGGGAGCCTATAAAAACAATGAATTTTTGATATCGAACGGGAATGGATTTATAGTAAAGGACGTTTCGCAGGCTGCGGATAAGGTGCGAATGCTAACTGAAAATTTCAATATGTTATCGGAAATGAAGAGGCGTTCCCTTGAATTTGCCGAGAGAGAGTTGTCGTACAAAGTTTTGGCGGCAAGGTTGTATTAGTTGCCAAGCGCGACAGAGCTTTGGCAGTATGCAAAATATGCGCATATTTTACATATTGCGTAGTTTCGGGCTTTCCGCTATTTTTTAAAGTCCATTGTTGAACAGTTTTTAAGAGGCAGCTTTACGGGCTTTCTTTCTTTCGCAGACTTGTATATGCTCAGCACCAATTCAAGGGCGCGCCTGCCGGCGCGGGCGTCCACATACGGAGCTCGGTTTTCCCGGATTGCGGCAATTACGTCTTTATATAATGGCGTATGTCCGAACCCGTAAACATTCGGGGGATTTTCCCTATACAAATTCTTTACTTCTTCCGGATTGTCAATGTTGTCCGCAAAAGCCCATTCCTCTATAATGTTAACCGAATGCCCGCTGGCTTTTACAGTTCCCTTTTCCCCAAAGATGTATAGCGTTTCTTCAAGATTTTTTGGGAAAACATTAGTGCTGCCCTCTATTGTCCCTATCGCCCCGTTTGAAAAACGGACAAGCGCCGCGCCAAAGTCTTCCGCTTCAATATATGGGTGTGTGAAATTTTCGGTATAGGCGAAAACTTCGTCAACATCGTCGCCGAGCATCCAGCGAAGGAGGTCTATATTGTGTATGCACTGGTTCATCAGCGCCCCACCGTCCTGCTCGTATGTTCCGCGCCATTTAGCCTGTTCGTAGTATTGCCTGTTCCGCTGCCATCTTATGTTTGCTGAGCCGTTCATTATGGTTCCAAAACGCCCCATTTCAAGCGCTTGGCGGATTTTCTGTATGGATTTATTAAAGCGGTTTTGATGGCAGGCGCATACCTTTAAGTTTTTCTCGTCGGAAAGTTTTATTATTTCATCTGCGTCTGCAAGCGACAGGGCTATGGGCTTTTCGATGATAAGATTGCACCCCGCGTTAAGCGCGTCTATTGCCATAAAGGCATGTTTGCCGCTTTCGGTGGCTATTGCAACGAGCTCGGGAGAGGTTTCATCGAGCATCTTGTTGTAGTCGGAGTAAATCTTTACATCCGGAGATAGGTGTGCGGATTCTGCTTTTGCCTTCGCGTTGTCAATGTCGATATCGCAGAGGGCGACTATTTCAAGCCCGTTGTTCTTTGCGGCCTCAATGTGGTTTGGTGATATGCGTCCGCATCCGATTAGCGCGTATTTCATGCTATATTACAAGAGTTCAATATTGTTTCTTGAGGTTAAATGCTTTGTGGCATTTTTTGTGTCGAAAACGAATTTTGCGTTTTCTTGCACCATTGAATAGTCTATTTTTGTGTGCGCAGTGAGAATTACAACTCCGTCGTAAGAAGCGATTGTTTCCGGCGATATTGAATCTATGCTCTTTTTTGCAAAAGAGCCCTTCTTGCAGAATGGAACGAATGGGTCAAAATAATCGACAATCGCCCCGAATTTTTCCATAACCTCAATCACCCTTATTGCCGGGCTTTCCCGATAGTCGTCAATGTCCTGCTTGTATGCCACTCCAAGGGCGAGAATTTTGGAGTTTTTGATAGATTTGCATTCCCGGTTGAGAATATTTCTAAGTCTTTCGACTGTATATTCAGGCATGCGGTCGTTAATCATCGCTGCCGATTCTATCATCGAGGTGTGGAATCCATACTCTCTCGCCTTCCAGGTTAGGTAGTAGGGGTCGAGCGGAATGCAGTGCCCGCCAAGTCCCGGCCCCGGATAGAAAGCTTGAAACCCGTAAGGTTTTGTTTTTGCGGCTTCAATTACTTCCCAAGTATTTATGCCCATTCTATTGCATAGAATTGCAAGCTCGTTAACAAGCGCTATATTGATGTTTCTGTATGTGTTTTCCAGAATCTTTTCCATCTCGGCAACCGCCGGAGACGATACGGTGTAAACTTCCCCTTGGAGGACGCGCTTATACATCTTTTGTATAACTTCCGTAGCATCTGCGCCGATTGCGCCTACGATTTTTGGAGTATTTTTTGTCTTGTATATAAGATTGCCGGGATCGACTCTTTCGGGTGAGAATCCAAGGTAGAAATCCTTTCCGCAAACAAGGCCCGAGCCTTTTTCCAAGATTGGTTTTAAAAGTTCTTCAGTAGTGCCCGGATAAGTTGTAGATTCTAAAACTACTATTGTCTTTGGCTTTAAAAACTTGGCTATGCTTTCGGCGGAAGATTTTACGTAGCTTATGTCTGGCTGTTGGTGGGAGTCAAGGGGTGTGGGAACGCATATCGCTATAAAGTCTACGTCTTTAACGAAAGAAAAGTCTGAAGTGGCAGACAGCATTCCGGAGCGGACAAGTTTTTCAAGGTCGCTGTCAACGACATCTCCAATGTAATTGTGGCCGTTGTTAACCATTTTGACCTTAGCTTCTTGCAAATCAAAACCTATCGTTTTAAAACCCGCTTTCGCTTTTTCTACTGCAAGGGGCAGCCCAACGTATCCCAAGCCAACTACGCCGGCGATTAGAGTCCCGGAATCTATTTTCTTGATTAGCTCTTCCTTTATATCGTTCATTTGATTTACTATGATAGCTATTTGTATTCACAGTATATTTTATACTGCAGCAAACAAAAGAGTGTATAGATTATTCCTGTTTAATAGATTGAGAGTGTCAAATATATTTGCATTCTGTAAAAATTAATCGGATTGACTTTAAAAGGAAAGAGTGAAAGGAATCAGTTGTAATGAGTGTGTCAATTTTACTTTGAAATGGCGTCGATAGTAAGAAATTCATTTTACAATTCCCTTGGAATGGGGATTTATTTTATCGGAATGATAGTTGTCACGCCTATGCTCATAAACGAGATGGGCGACGTTCAATTTGGGCTTTTCCGATTGGCTCTTTTTTCCATTGTAGGGTACAGCGCCATACTGGACATGGGAATGTCTAACGGCATATTGAGGGTTTTGGCAAATAAGATAGCGGTCAACGATATTTTGGCTGCCAGAAAAATAATTGCCATTTCCATATATATATTTTCGGTAGTCTCTGCAATGATTGCCGTTATGGTATTTGTTCTTATAATATATTTCCCGGCATATGTAAGAACTCCGCAAGAGCTTGTCTTTCCGTTTAGGTTATTGATAGCCGCCACTGGTGTATATTTGGTGTTTTCGTGCTTTAACACTATTTTTATTAATATATTCGTGATAAAGTCCCGTTTTGACTGTGTTCAGGGGACAAAAGTGTTAGGAAGGCTCGTTTTTATGTTTGCGGCGCTGCTTATGATGAAAGTCTGGGGAAGTCCGCTAATAATGATGTCAATTTCGGTGGTTGTCATAACAGTGGCTGTCTTTATACTGAGCTATTTCTTGACTAAAAGAGTATGGAGCGATTTTGGCGCGGATTTCTCCAACTTTGATTATGGAATTTTTAGGCAGATAGTATCTTTTAGCGGCAGGTGGTTTCTTATAACTCTCAGCGGTATATTGATATATTCGACAACCGAGATAATGGTCGGGCGGTTTGCCGGGCTCGCCGCAGTGGCATTTTATTCCGTGCCCATATTGATAGGCAATCAGATAACAACCGTAATAACTTCCGTGTCGTACCCTATATTTTCGGTTGCGGCGG
>OLZV01001205.1_pt1 | contig 9852 bp, 8 predicted proteins | sample 1644531 | NCBI WGS metagenome assembly OLZV01 (sample SAMEA103958115, study PRJEB25191) | human gut metagenome | biome: human-associated habitat [ENVO:00009003]; feature: intestine environment [ENVO:2100002]; material: feces | place: Germany | collected 2013/2015
CCACACGTCTGATTTCCTGACGGGCCATCTCGTCCTCGGCCTGCGCCTTGTCGTAGCCCGCCCGAAGCGCACCGCCCGCATAAAGCGGTTGCGCCAGGCTGACCGAAGCGCCGTATTTCGTATTACGTCCCTCGAAGGTGTAAACGTCATCCGTGCCAGGCAAAGCAATGTCCTTACGCAACGGATTACCCGTATAGTTGAAGTTGGCTCCACCCGAGAGCTTGGGGAGGAAGTCGGCCCGTGCCGATTGTCTTGCTTCCCCGCTCGCGCCTGCCGCATATTCGGCAGCACGCAGGTCGGGGCTATAGGCGTCGAGCAGCGGGTTGTCCTGTGCCCGTCCCGACGCGGCCGTCAGGAATGCAGAGGCCGTCATAATGAGATATAGTTGTTTCATGTCTTTTCGTTTTTATTTCATTGAATGGACAGTGTTCACGCTCTCTTTGCCGCTTCGGGATAGAACACGGCGTAAAGGGCAGGAGTTACGAAGAGCGTCAGCAGCGTAGCAAACGACAGGCCGAAGACAATCGTAGCCGCCATGCCGCCGAACACGACGTCGAACAGCAGGGGAATACTGCCGAAGATGGTCGTAATGGCTGCCATCAGTACAGGCCTCGTACGCGAAACGGTAGCCTCAACGATGGCCTCACCGGGCGCGACACCTGCCCGCCGCTGAATGTTCACTTCGTCGAGCAGCACGATGACGTTCTTAATGATCATGCCCAGCAGGCCCAGCCATCCGGCTATGCAGAAGAAGCCGAACTGGAAACCTGTGACCAGCATTCCCACGACCACGCCGATGACCGACAGAGGCAGGATAAGGAAGATAATGGAAGGCTGGCGGAAATTGCCGAACAAGGCTACCAGTATGAGCACCAAGAAGACGATGGCCAGCGGGAAATACTTGGTAAGCGCCTCCATAGCCTCTTTCTGGTCCTTATACTGCGAATCCCAGAAGAAACTGTATCCGGCGGGAAGCCCGATGCGCTCTATCTCGTCACGGATTTCGCCGTGTACCTCCTTCATGGTATGGCCAGGCTGTACGTCGCATTGTGCTGCCATAGACAGACGCCGGTTATAGGTCTTTACCAACGGCCATTCCCAACCGATCCCGATGCTGTCGGTCACCTGAGCCAAGGGGACAGAGTTGCGTCCATTCCACACAGGCAGGTCTTCGAGTGCAGCCTGCGACAGCTGCCCGCCTACCGTACGCAACAGGACAGGCACCTGCTTGTCACCGTCACGATAGATGCCTACCGGCGTGCCGTCGTTAGTACTCTTCACGGCCGTCATCAGGTCGGCTTTGCCCAGGTTCAGGCGGCCGGCTTTCACGGGGTCGTAGGCGGCACGCACCAGCATGGCCTTGTTACCCCACTCGTTGCGGGCGTTCATCACCTTCGGATTGCGGCGCATGATGTCGATGGCCATACTCGTCAGCGAATCGAGCAACGCGGGGATCGTCACCGCAAAAGCGGGCTTCGATGAGCGCCTGCGGAATGCTGTTCAGCTCGAAGCGGTTGACGCGGATCAGGGCATCGGAGAAAGTCTGCGACAGCTCGTCTTGCAGTCCCACCTGCATGCTGCGCGCCACAGACGGGCTTACGGCCTCGACCAGACACTGTGCGTAATTGCTCTGAGGCCCGTAGGCAGCATTGGCCAGGTAGTAGCGCGGGGGTGTCTGGCCGACAAAGGTCGACACGTGGCGGACGCCCTCATGCTGCATCAGCTTCTCGGCCAGGGCTTCGGCCTGACGTGAGGTCTCCTCCACGCGGGTGCCCTCGGGCAGCCAAACGTAGACGGAGAAGTATTGCTTGTCGAGCAACGGCATGAACTGCTGCGGAATACTGCGGAAGCCCAACGCGCTGGCGGCCAGCAACACCATCATCGAGGCCAGTACGAACCAGCGGCGGCGGATGGTCCAGCGCAGGGCACGGCGGAAGCGGTCGTACATGCGGCCCTGGAAGAGCTCGCCCTTCAACTCGTCGGGACGCGGACGCCGGACGAATTCCTGCACGAAGAAGACGTTTTGCGAAACGGCCAGCACCCAGCTCAGAAGGAGCGATACGGCAATGACGATGAAGAGCGACGACAACAGCTCACCCGTAATGTGGGGCGACAGATAGACAGGCAGGAAGGTGAGTACGGCAATGAGCGTAGCACTCAGCAGCGGCATGGCCGTCGTGCCTACGGCGGCAAGGATGGCCGTACGCTTGCGCATGCCGCGCTGCATGTTGACCAGCGTAGCGTCGTAGACCACAATGGCATTGTCCACCAACATACCCATGGCAATGATGATGGCCGCCAGCGACATGCGTTGCAGGGCGATGCCCGTGCCATACATATAGATAAGGGTGCCGAAAATGGAAAAGACCAGTCCGCTGCCAATCAGTATTCCGTTCTTCATGCCGATAAAGAACAGCAGCACGGCGATAACGGTCACAACAGAGATGATGAGGTTGAGCACAAAGCCGTCGTTGGCAACAGACGACTCATGCCCCTGGTCGTAGACGGTACGAAGACGGTAGCCCTCGGGCATCACCTGCTCCAGCTGCGACAGGCGGGCGGCTACGCGTTCGGCCATGTCGACTACATTGCCGTCGGCCACCGTCGATATGGCGATGCCGATGGTAGGAAGGCCGTCCATCTCCATGCGGCTGCGGGCCGGACGGACATAGCTCTCGCTGACAGCAGCCAGCTCACCCAGGCGGAAATAAGAGCCGTCGCGCGAGGTGACGGTCAGGTTCTCGAGTTCTTCGAGCGTCGTGAAGCTTCCTGCCGCATCAATGCGCAGGCGGTTATGGGCCGTCTCGACGGCGCCGGCATCAACGATGCGGTTCTGGCGGTCGAAGGCGGCGGCGATGTCGGCCATCGTCAGCCCGCTGGCAGCTAGCAGTGAAGGGTCAGCCTCTACCTCGATGGTGCGGTTTTGCACGCCATAGAGCTCGACGCGGGCCACATCGGGCACGGCCAGCAACTCGTTTTTGAGGCGTTCGGCCTGCTCCTCAAGTTCGCGATAGGTGTGCACGGCGCTACTCAAGCCATAAAACACGCCGAGCACATCACCAAAATCATCGTTGACCACCGACGTACCTGCACCAGCTGGAAGCTTACCCTGCGCATCACCCACCTTGCGCCGAAGTTTGTCCCACAGCTGCTGCATGGCATCGGCGCGAATTTCCTTCTTGACGTAGACGGTTATCTTGGAGAGACCTGCACGGTTCTCGGTCTTGAGGTAATAGAGTTCGCCCAACGACTGGATAGCCTCCTCGAGTACGTCCGTCACCTGCTGCTGCACTTCGAAAGGGGATGCACCCGGATAGGTGGTGGTCACCACGGCCTGCTTGATGGTAAACGGGGCATCTTCGAGCTTACCCATGCCGACGTAGGCCACGACGCCGCCCAGAAGAATTAGCGCTAACAGGAGCCAACTCAGGGCGCGATTCTTCAGAAAGAATTTGGCAAGCGTCTTCATGGGCGGCCTCCTTTTTCAACCATCAATCCTTCTACTTGGACAGTCTGACCTTCGGACAGGAAAGCAAGACGTGTCAAAGCCACTGTTTGACCTTCGACAAGACCTGAAATAACTTCTATCTTACTACCTTTGAGCAAACGTCCTAAGGTCACGAGCGACTTGGATACATGTCCGTCCGCATCTACAGTCCAAACGTAAGCATCCGAACGATCGTCTTGACAAACAGCCGCTTGAGGAATAGCTACGGAAGAGACATAAGTAGAAGTTGAAGGTAAGGACACCGAGAGGTTTCCTGCCATTCCTCCAAGCAAGCTGTTATCTGAATTGTCAAGAAGCGCCGTTAGGCAATAAGAGAGATTATTGTCGGCTGCTGTCTGCGTTAAATACGTGGACGAGGGCGTGAAAACACGGCCTGGCAAACGATCGAAATGTACATGAACGAGCGAATCGGGCACACCACCCCGCAAAGCCACAGCCATGTCTTCGGGCACATAGACTTCGACCTTCACTTGTGAAAGATCAATAAAAGTCACAACCGCCTGCGAAGACTTCACTTCCTGATGGCGTTCAATGTGTGTCTGCTGTACAAAGCCATCGAAAGGAGCCAAGAGACGTGTGTCATCCAATTCGTTCACGGCCATATCGAAATCTGCACGAGCACGAGCGTAGTCAGCACGAGCTTTCTCATAGGCAGTGGCCGATACGTTGTTTTTTTCATAAAGATTGGCTGTACGACGATAGTCAGCCTCAGCTTGGCGACAAAGAGCTTCGGCACGATCGCGACGTATGAAGAAATCACGACGATCGATAGCGGCTATCGGCTGTCCTTGACGAAAAAACTGACCTGCCTGCACTGTAAAGTTGTCCACCGGCCCGCCTACACGAAAAGCAAGCTGAGTGACACGCACAGGCTCAGAAATAAATGTATAACTGCGGGCAGCTTCACTCGCAATAGCTTCAGCACGGGCCACCCGCACGACCGGCTGAGGCCTGACTGGCTGCTCCTGCTTGCCACATGCGGCCAGCAAAGCAGACAGACACACCATGAAAAATGCGTTTCCAAATAAATTCTGCTTCATATCTCTTTTTACACTTCGGTTTACAAATATCGTCCGCAAAATTAGCGGAGGCTACTACTCCTCGTGAGTAAAACTTACCTAACCGCAAAATAAGGCCACTGAAACACGAAAAAAGAAAGATGAAACCCACAAAGCCATATACAACGACTCAGAAAGAAACGGACAGAAAAACTCGCCTATCGTTTGTCGCTCCAATACCTTTTTATATCTTTGCCGAAAACCTCAAAACAAACCATTTATGGCAACATACAAGAGAATCTTACTGAAGCTCAGCGGCGAGAGCCTCATGGGCGAAAAGCAGTATGGCATCGACGAAAAACGTCTGGCCGAATATGCAGCACAGATCAAGGAAATACACACCACAGGCGTACAGATAGGCATCGTCATCGGCGGCGGAAACATCTTCCGCGGCTTAAGTGGAGCCTCAAAAGGCTTCGACCGCGTAAAGGGCGACCAGATGGGCATGCTGGCCACGGTCATCAATAGCCTTGCGCTCAGCTCGGCACTGACGGCCGCAGGCGTCAAGGCGCGCGTGCTGACAGCCGTACGCATGGAGCCCATCGGCGAATTCTACAACAAATGGCGCGCCATCGAATGCATGGAAGCAGGCGAAGTGGTCATCATGTCGGCCGGCACGGGCAATCCGTTCTTCACCACCGACACTGCCGCCGCTCTACGCGCGCTCGAGATAGATGCCGATATCATGTTCAAGGCAACGAATGTTGACGGTGTCTATGATAAGGATCCCCACAAGTTCGAGGATGCGAAGAAGTACGATACCCTCTCGTTCGACGAGATTCTCAGCCACGACCTCAAGGTCATGGACGGCACTGCGGCTTCTCTCTGCAGAGACAATTCTATCCCGATTCTCGTTTTCAACCTCGACGATCCTCAGAATATCGTTAAGGCGATAAAAGGCGAAAATGTCGGAACAGTTGTAAAATGATCGGCGAAAGACCGATGAAAATATGATCTTCTCTTCAAGAAAGGATTGAAATTATGGAAACAGTATTTCAAACAGCACGCGATAAAATGGGTAAGAGCATCAGCTCCCTCAAGGGCGAGTATGCTGCAATAAGAGCAAACAGAGCTACCGCGGCGGTTCTCGATAGGATAACCGTTGATTATTACGGCACCGCCACTCCGATAAATCAGCTTGCGGCTATCTCCGTGGTCGAGGCGAGAATCCTCTGCATCCAGCCCTGGGACGCTTCGACCCTTCACCCCATCGAGAAGGCTATCCAGACCTCCGATCTCGGCATCAACCCGCAGAATGACGGCAAGGTTATCAGACTGACATTTCCGCCTCTGACTGAGGATAAGCGCCGCGAGATAGTCAAGGATGTCAAGAAGCTTGCCGAAGACTGCAAGGTCGCCATCCGCTCTATCCGCAGAGACTGCATGGATAAGCTCAAGAAGATGCAGAAGAACGGCGAGATAACCGAGGACGATCTCAAGTACGGCGAGAAAGAAATGCAGGATATAACCGACAAGTTCGTCAAAGAAGCGGACTCGGTAGCTGCAGAGAAAGAAAAGGAAATAATGGCGATCTGATTTGTTTCGGATCCTTGAAGCAAAAAGGCTGGGCGCTTCGGGCGGTCATGCCTTTTTGCCTAAATACAGAAAGGGATTTTTGCTATGACAAAGTCACCTGAAAACGAACATCTTCCAAAGCATGTCGCCATAATCATGGACGGCAACGGCCGCTGGGCGAAGCAGCGCGGACTCCCACGCGGCGAGGGTCACAAGCAGGGCGCGAAGGTGTTCAAAAGAATATGCGAATACGCCGCAGACAGAGGCATACGCTATGTGACGTTCTACGCCTTTTCCACGGAAAACTGGCGCAGACCGCCCGAGGAAGTCAGCGGCATAATGGATCTTTTCCGTGAGTACCTGCGCGAGGCTGAGGAGCGCGAGCAGGAGAATGCACAGAAAGGTCTCAGAATAAGATATATAGGAGAGCGCGAAGGTCTTGCGGACGATATTCTCGAGCTTGTTGACGAGCTTGAGCGCGGTTCCGCAGACAAGGTCAGAACGACCGTAAACATCGCGATAAACTACGGCGGCAGAAATGAGATACTGTCCGCCTGCAAGCGGCTTGCCGAGCAGTGCGCAAGAGGGGAGCGCACACCCGAGAGCCTGACCGAGCAGGATATATCCGACAATCTCTATACGGCGGGTCAGCCCGATCCCGATCTTATAATCCGCCCAAGCGGAGAATTCAGACTTTCCAACTTCCTCATCTGGCAGGCGGCATATTCGGAGTTTATCTATTCCGATATCCTCTGGCCCGATTATACCGAGCAGGATTTTGATGCTGCTCTTGAGGAATATGCACACCGCAGCAGACGCTTCGGAGGGGTCTGAAAATAATTTTTATAGTGAGATGAGAGAAAGATGAAACAGCGCGTTATTACCGGAGTTTTAGGCGCTCTTTTCGGACTTGCAGTCCTTGCCTTTATGTTCACCCCTGTTCTTGGCATAGTTATAGCAGCCGTATCACTGATCGCGTCCTATGAGATACAGCATGTTGCGAAGATTGAGAACAAGCTTCTCATGATAATCAACATAGTTCTCGCCGCGTTTATGCCCTTTGCCTATGAATACAAGCTCTTTTCAAAGCTGCCGTTCCCGACATATGTCATTGCAATTGTCTATGTCATAATCATGATGTTCATCATGCTCGGCAACTATAAGAAAACAAAGTTTGAAGATGTCGTTATGTCGATGTTCTGCGGCCTTATCGTGCCGTATGTTATGTCGACAATAACCCTGCTCAGAAATCTCTGCCTGAGCCGTCCGGATCTGTTCCAGCAGTCACATGTGTTCTTTATTATCTTTACGGCGCTGCTGTCCGCATGGCTCAACGACACATTTGCGTATTTTGTCGGCAGAAAGTTCGGCAAGCATAAGCTCGCTCCGAATATCAGCCCGAAAAAGAGTGTTGAGGGCGCAATCGGCGGAATAGTTATAACTATGCTCTTCAACCTCGCTTTCTTCTTCATTTTTGATTATTTCTTCTTCAAGAACGACACAATAAAGTGGTGGATGATTCCCGCAACATCGATGTTCCTCTCCGCTATCAGCATCGGCGGCGACCTTTCGGCGTCCGTTATCAAGAGGAACTTCGGCGAAAAGGATTTCGGAACCATCTTCCCCGGTCACGGCGGCATCATGGACAGATTCGACAGCTACAGCTTCGTTATGCCGATGCTCTACGCCATTATTTCGCTGATTCTCAGCGTGGGAGCGTGATCCTATGAAAAGCATGGTCATTCTCGGCTCTACCGGTTCTATAGGCACCCAGGCACTCGATGTCGCAAGACTTCGGAATTTTACGGTCAAAGCGCTGACCTCGAATTCAAATATCGACCTGCTCGAAAAGCAGATCCGGGAGTTTAAGCCCGAGATAGCGGCTGTTGCCGATGAAAGCAGAGCGGCGGAGCTCAGAATAAAAGTCGCCGATACTGATACAAAAGTGTTCGGCGGCGAAGAAGGCATATGTGCCGCAGCTCAGCTTGATGCCGATAAGGTGCTCAATAGTATTGTCGGCATAGCCGGTCTCAAGCCGACCCTTGCCGCTATCGAGGCGGGCAATGATATCGCCCTCGCCAATAAGGAGACTCTTGTTGCCGGCGGCGAGCTTGTCACAACCCGCGCCAAAGAAAAGGGTGTGGCGATTCTCCCGGTCGACAGCGAACATTCCGCAATATTCCAGTCGCTTCAGGGAAGCCCCGGAAAACAGAGCGTCAAACGTCTTATTCTGACTGCTTCCGGCGGACCATTCTTCGGCAGAACACGCGATGACCTGAAAGACGTAACCGTTGAGCAGGCGCTCAAGCATCCGAACTGGAGCATGGGCGCAAAAATTACCATCGATTCTGCTACAATGATGAACAAGGGACTTGAGCTTATCGAAGCGGCGTGGCTCTTTGACATGCCAGCCGATAAAATAGACATTCTTGTTCACCGTCAGAGCGTGGTTCATTCGCTCGTCGAATATGTCGACAACTCAGTTATAGCCCAGCTCGGCGTGCCGGATATGCGCGTGCCAATACAGTATGCGCTGACTTATCCCGAGCGTTACGAGAGCCCCGCAAAACAGCTCCGACTCGAGGAGTGGAAAACGCTCACCTTTGAGCAGCCAGACTATGATACTTTTTCCTGCATCAATCTTTGCAGGCAGGCGATAACAAAGGGCGGCATTTATCCCGCATCGGCAAACGGCGCTAACGAAGCTGCAAATAAGCTGTTCAGAGAGGGAAAGATAAAGTTCCTCGATATCGCCGACGCAGTGTCGGGTGTGCTCGATTCAACCGAATTTTTACCGTGCGACAGCCTTGAAAACATTCTCCTCGCCGATTCCCGCGCAAGAGAAAAAGTGCATGAGATGTTCGGCTGCTGATATTTTCACGGGTCGAAAGGATATTTTATATGTTTTTAAACACCGCGCTGTCGTTTGGAGCAAGGTCTGGCCGTTTCTTGTGGCCATACTTTTCTTCGGCATCGTAATAATGTTCCATGAGCTCGGCCATTTCCTTTTTGCAAAGCTTTTCAAGGTCAAGGTCAACGAGTTCTCTATCGGCATGGGTCCCGCCATCTTCAAAAAGAAGAAGGGCGATACAAACTATGCCGTGAGAATCCTGCCGATAGGCGGATATGTCAGCATGGAGGGCGAGGACGAGGACAGCGAGGATCAGCACGCCTTCAACAACAAGCCCCTGTGGCAGCGCATGATAATCGTTGCCGCCGGAGCTACCGTCAATCTTATCATGGGCGTCATTATCGTCGCCATTATGCTCTGCCAGTCCGATCTTATCGGCACCACTCAGATACGCTCCTTCTATGACAACGCGACGAGCGCCGCGAGCGGACTTGAGGCGGGGGATAAGATAGTCAAAATAAACGGCAAGCGAGTCTATTCCCAATATGATATAACGTTTCTCATGATGCGCGACGATGACGGCGTTATGGATTTTGTCGTCAAAAGAGACGGAAAAAAAGTCGAGCTCAAGGATGTTAAGTTTCAAACCAGCCCCATAGAGGGTCAGGAGAATCTGATAAGCATTCACTACGATTTTGTTATCGTCGGAGTTAAACCGACATTTTTGAGCGTCACAAAGAACGCTTTTCTTGAGAGTATATCAATAGGCCGCATGGCCTGGATAAGCCTTTTTGACCTGATAACCGGACGATACGGACTAAACGAGGTCTCGGGGCCGATAGGCATTATAAACTATGTTGCGGATGCGGCGTCGGCTTCGTCGACTTCAATGGATTGGACTCCGCTTCTGACTATTATGG
>OLZV01001207.1_pt1 | contig 9837 bp, 7 predicted proteins | sample 1644531 | NCBI WGS metagenome assembly OLZV01 (sample SAMEA103958115, study PRJEB25191) | human gut metagenome | biome: human-associated habitat [ENVO:00009003]; feature: intestine environment [ENVO:2100002]; material: feces | place: Germany | collected 2013/2015
GTACCTTGTAGCAGACTCCTTTAGCCAGCTGTGTCACGCCATCCTCTTTCGCCTTCCCGGCCAACCACTCCTTGTTGGAGCGGGCATATTCATTCTTGTTCATTACTGGTTGAACCTTTTGACCTGCTCCTCGATGAGAGCCTTGTCGTTGAAGTAGTCGATCTTCATCGCCTTCTTCACATCGTCGAGAGTGGCGGCGGCGACCTCCTCGGCGGCCTCGCTGCCCTTCTTGAGGATCTCGTACACGGCAGGGATGTCCTTCTCATATTCCTTTCTCCTCGCCCTGATAGGCTCAAGCTCCTCGTTGAGGATCTTCTCAAGGAATCTCTTGACCTTCACGTCGCCGAGGCCGCCTCTTCTATAGTGATCCTTCAGCTCGTCGAGGTTGGCATATTCAGGAAGATAGAGGCCGAAGTGCTCGTCGCGGCAGAACGCATCGAGGTAGGTGAAGACGGTGTTGCCCTCCACGTGGCCAGGGTCGCTGACATTGATGTGCTGAGGGTCGGTGTACATCGACATCACCTTCTTGTGCATCTCGTCAGCTGATTCCGCCAGGTAGATGCAGTTGCCAAGGGATTTGCTCATCTTCGCCTTGCCGTCGGTTCCAGGGAGGCGGAGGCACGCCGCGTTGGAAGGCAGCACAGCCTTCGGCTCGACGAGGGTCTCGCCGTAGATGCGGTTGAAGCTGCGCACGATCTCGACCGCCTGCTCAAGCATCGGCTTCTGATCCTCGCCCACAGGCACATCGGTGGCCTTGAACGCCGTGATGTCCGCGGCCTGGGAGATCGGGTAGCAGAAGAAGCCCACAGGAAGGCCACTTCCGAACGCCTGCTCCTCGCCGTCCTGGCCGCCTTGACGGTCGGATTGCGCTGGAGCCGCGCCACCGTGACAAGGTTCATATAGTAGAATGTCAGCTCGGTGAGCTCAGGAATCATGCTCTGGATGAATATTGTCACTTTGTCAGGGTCGAGGCCGACTGACAGGTAGTCGAGCGCCACCTCGATGATGTTCTGACGAACCTTTTCCGGGTTGTCGAAGTTGTCGGTAAGCGCCTGCGCGTCAGCGATGAAGACAAACATCTTCTTGTAGTCGCCGGCATTCTGGATGGCCACCCTGTTCCTCAGGGAGCCGACGTAGTGGCCAATGTGGAGGCGTCCGGTCGGACGGTCGCCTGTCAGTATTATCTTGTTTGACATACCGTTGTGTTTTTTAGTTCGTATTATAATCTTTGTCTTATCTTTTCGCCTGTTTTGAAATCTGATCCTAATAATTCATTGTCTCTTTTTGTCTTTTTCAGCCAAATCATATGTATTGTTCTATTTAATCAGGTTCAGAAACTCATTCCTCGTCCGTGCCGAGGTCAGGAAAGCCCCTGAGAATGCGGAGGTTGTGGTCGTTGCGTTGGCCTTCTGCACCCCTCTGATCGACATACACGTGTGCATCGCCTCGATGACCACCGCCACTCCCAACGGATGCAGCGCGTTGTCGATGCAGTCCCTGATCTGGACCGTCAGCCTCTCCTGCACCTGAAGCCGCCGCGCGAAAGTCTCCACGACCCTTGCCACCTTGCTCAACCCCGTGATCTTCCCATTAGGAATATACGCCACGTGGCACTTTCCCAGGAACGGCATCATGTGGTGCTCGCAGGTGGAGTAAAGCTCTATGTCTTTCACCAGCACCATCTGGCGGTACTCTTCATCGAATATGGCGGACTGGATGATCTTCGCCCCGTCCTGTGAATATCCCTGCGTGAGGAACTGCAACGCCTTGGCGACCCTTTCCGGCGTCTTCACAAGCCCCTCTCTGTCAGGATTCTCGCCTAACAGCCGGAGGATTTCCTTGACGTGGACAGCGATCTCCGCGGTCGTCTTTTCCTCGTATATTTCCTTTTTCTCGTATGACATATTCCTAAGCTCTTCTTTTGGTACGGTTGTTGAAACAGCTTCCAAGCCTACAAAATTAGGCAAAAAATACTTATTGTTATGATTTTTTGCATATCTTTGGGGCAAATAGAGCCGCTTTTTGCGACATTTTGATTTATATTAATGATTATTAACAATTTAATTGTTCGAGAATATGTATTGGACACTTGAACTTGCCAGTAGCCTGGACGATGCTCCATGGCCAGCATCAAAGGAAGAACTTATCGACTATGCCAACCGTTCCGGCGCCCCCGAGGAGGTCATCGAGAATCTCACCGAACTTGAGGACGACGGCGAAGTCTACGAATCCATCGAAGACATCTGGCCCGATTACCCCACCAAGGACGATTTCTTTTTCAATGAAGAAGAGTATTAGTCTTGATTTCTGAAATGTCTGATTGATTTTCAATCTTTTGTTAATATGGCAGTAGCTGACTTTCGAGGTCGGCTACTGTCGTTTTGTGCCGTTTTAAGGTATGTCACGGGGTAATTAGTTGTCTTATTTTTGAGCGGGAGCTATTCCTCCAATGTTAGGAAGAAGAGTACTCTATGACGTTCCTTTCAAGCTGCTCGCGGACGGTCGTGTTGATTGTGTCCGGCAGGAACTCGGCATAGACCTTCTCGGTGACAAGGCTTGACGAATGGCCCATCAGGTGGCTTATCGTGTGCGCGTCCATCCCGTTCTTCAAGGCCTGTACGGCGAATGTGTGTCTGGCCACGTGTATCGTCAGGTTGAATTTTAACCCCATCTATATCCCGACGCTTCTGAGCGACTGCTGGATGTTCCTGTTCTTTGTCAATCTTGCGTTGTTCTGCTTGACGATGTCCGACAGGTCGAATCCCTCGTCGAGCAGGTTGAACACGAAACGGCTGTTGCCGCCGGTCTTCCGCCACCTGAGCAGGATCTCTATGGCCTTGTCCACGAGCGGCAGGGATATCGAGCGCTTTGTCTTGTAGACGTTCTTGGTAAGTGTCCTGTTTTCGAAGTCTATATGCCGCCATTCCAGCGTCAGCAGGTCTGAATATCTCAGACCGCATACGTAGTACGAGAACAGGAACATGTCTATTATCTTTCTTGTCGCCTCGTTCCTTGTCCTGTCATAGACATCGAGCAGGTCGCGGAACTGGGTGTCCGTCAGGTAGCGCACCTTTTCCTCGTCGGTCTCGCCGCTGTACGACCGCGTCTTCTTCTCTATGTAGTTCGTGGAGATCGACGTGGCCAGCCCCCTTTCCATCAGGCCGTTGTCGGCCGCGTATCTGACTGCCTTGTACAGCGGCACCAGGGCCTTGTTGATCCCCTCGTTGCTTGTGTTCCCGAGCGTGTCCTTCCTGTACAGGATGTATTTGTTGAACATATCGACGCTGAGATCCTTGATGAACAACGTCCCGATCCTCATCCTGTCTTTCAGGAATTTCCCGAACTTCTTTATGTTCAGGTCTGCGTTGTAGTAGGTCGAATATCCCAGCCTTCCGAGGTCGTACTGCTGCCTGTTGTAGGTGGCGGCGTATTCGATGAAGTCCACCTTTCCGGTCTTCTTCGGGTCCGGCGCGTATTCCCCGTTAAGGATGTCCGAGACTATTTTGGGCGTGAGCCGTTCCTCGCACGCCAGGATCTGCGAGTCGGTTTTCGAGCGGAACACGTCGATCTGAGCCGACAGCCTTTTGTAATTCGGACTTGATCTTCTCACATGCCTGGTGTCGGCATCCCAGTCAGCCGCCGGAAGTTTTATCCCGGTGCTGTGCTCGACATATTTGCCGCACACGAAGTATCTGATGTAGAGGATTGATTCCCGTCCCTTCGTCTTGTTCTTTATGAAGAAGGTGGATTTCGGTATCGTTGATGTCTGTCTGCCCATATTAATAATCGTTAAGAAATAACCTGCCGCCTGCTGAATTGTCGTTTAACTGAATAGATAAGGTTCGTTGTGTGTGTTCCTCAGGAAAGCCTGGATGTCCGACATTGAGTAGAAGTACTTGTCGCCGATCTTTGAATATCCGAGATACCCGCCGTCCCTGTACTTCTTCAGGGTGGCGTTGTTGACCCGGAGAAGCTCGAGCATCTCCTTGTTGGTGTAGAGTATTTTTCCGCCGTCTTTTATTGAGAAGAACGGCTGCATCACGGGCTTGATGTCATCCCTGCCGAATCCGTCAGCGCCTTTGGCTATCTCGGCGTACAGGTCTTTCTTCTGCGTCAGGTCTATGAACCGCAGAAGTTCCTGCTCAGGGATGTCAACGCCGTTTCTTCTGAATATCACCGGCAGCATCGTGAAATGAGCGCAATGGATGTCCGAGACCTCGACTATCCTGTGTCCCCCGTAGGTGATGTGCTTTCTGATCGGCTTCCTGAGGTTCGCGAGACGGGAATACAGTTTGCCGTCATCCTTGAAAGCCGGGACCGTGTTGACACTTGCGAGGTGCTGGAGGTCGGACATCGTTAAGCAGTCGTCAAGGGCTTCGATTTCGTATTTGAGGCCGGCGTAATACCCTAATTTTTGACGCGCTGAAATATTCTGCGTAATGCGCTTGATACCAAATAATTCGGACAGTTCGCTTACTCCTATATGTTCAATATTCTCCTTCTTATCCTCTTTCTCTTCCCTAATATTATCTAATAACCTTATGATTAGTTCTTCTATTCCTTTAGAGTCTTTTTCTTCCCTTGTACCGCTTCCCTTGATGTCTTTGATATGCCGCGTTATTATTCTCGCGTTCTTGATCCTGCCGCAATGAATGTCTTTGACAAGCTCCTTTATTTTGGACACCGTCACAAGTTCGTCACAGGACACCGCCATTATCGATTCCCGCTTGCCTGTTTGCTCCTTGCCGCCGTAGTGTTTCCTTATATGCTCAATCTGTGATTTGAGCGCGTCGATGTTCTCCTTGCCGAATTCCAAGATGACCGGATATGTCTTGCCTGACGGAAACAGGTCTTTGCCGAGAATCATTCCGGTACGGTACCGCATCGGCATCTCGGTCTTGATCCTGTTCAGCGTCACGGTCTCTGCACCGCGTTGTATCTTCTCCTCATATTTCCCGATGACGGCGTCTTTATAGTCAATGCAGCCGCCGGCCTTCAGCGCGTCCCGGTATCTGGCGTAGTTCCTGGCTCCGGCGATCTTCTTGAATATGTCGCTGTGTATCGGGACGAAGCCTGTTGTCTCCGCCGCCAGTCCGTAGAGCCTTATCGCCGCGAATGTCCTCAGCATCCCTTTGACCGCCCTGTCGTCGTTGAATCCGCCCCTGCCGACGGATTCTATCCTCTCGTATTCGTATTCGGTGAGATAGACAGTCACCTTGTCCCGCCCGAAGTCGATGTCCGATGTGTTCTTCCGCTTTCCTTTCATAGCCTGAAAATATTATAGGTATTTGTACAGTTTTCTTATCGTCCCGACAGACGTGCCCGTTATCGCGCTGATGTTCCGCAATGATATTCCCTTTTTCAGCAGGCCAAGCTCTTTTGTGTACTGGGTTCTCATCCGCTCGTCGCTTTTCCTGTAGGTCCCGGGCCGTCCCATCTTTATCCCCTCCGCCCTGCATTTGGCGATGTACCTGTCACGGCCCGACGCCATCCGCTCCATGATAGTAAGGCGTTCCATCTGCGCCACCTCCAGAAGTATGGTGCATATCATGCTCGCTATCGGGTTGGGTTTCCCGTCGGCGCCGAGCGTCTCCAGGTTGTAGTTCTTGATGTACAGGCAGACCCCGTTGTCGTTCAGGAGCCGGATCACCTTCAGCGCCTCGAGCGTGTTCTTGCCGAGCCTGCTTATCTCCAGCACGCAGACCTTGTCGATACTGTTCCCGCGGATGTAGTCCAGCATCTCGGTGAGCTCGCTTCTCTCCTCGATTTTCTTCGCGCCCGAGACCTTGGCGGTGAATATCCTTCTGACGTTCCACCCCCATTTTTGAGCAGAAGTCGGACAGCTCGTCCACCTGCCTGGAATAGTCCTGGCCGGCGGTTGATACCCTGCATAAAAGAACGACGTCCATAATCGTTCCTTGTTTTTCCGAAGATAGTGATAATCCGTGATTTATGGAAATTTTCGCGCCGCTTTATATCTTATTTTAAGGCGGAACTTGGCGGCCGGCGACGTGTCTTATTGTCCGCAGTGTGGAATGAAACAGATTCTGACCGTGGTGATGAATATAATGGACTGAATATTATTCTGTTGTTGCATTTGATACGGCATCTGATGGATTTTTTTTCTGACACTTTTTTGAGAATATTCGGTAATCTTCTGGCTTTTCCACCGGATTTCCATGAATATGTTTTGGGATAGTTTGAGTTTATTCGTAAATTTGGCGCGTCACAGCGATGTGGCGCACATATCAGATGAAAGTGAAAAGCTTTTGTCCTTGGGCTGAAATCCGGAAAATTTCAATGAGCAAGGAAAAGAGCGGCTTTCATACTTGTATCGTATGGTCGTGCGGGTTCTCCGCACTCCATGATACGAGTGTGGAGTTGTCGATTTGCTCAAGGTTATTCCGGAACCCCAGCTCAGATTGACGGAACGCTCCACACTTTTGTCGTGTTTATAGGTTTGGCTTTGATATTTGGTGGTGGAATATGACCGCGAAAGGTCACTGAGCTTGTCGAAGTGTACCGTTCGGTCGAGAGCTTGTTGAACCGACAGGATCGTTCAGACCGCGGAACAATCGGTCACTGAGCCCGCCGAAGTGACGTAAGACAATATTGATAACACGATTCCATAACAGGAACCAATAATGATTTATAAAAACCAAAACACAATGAGAAAAGGTATTCTGCTGATTTTCACGATGCTGGCGACTCTGATCGGTTGCGGCCAGTACGACGATTCGGAACTGAAGTCCGACATCAACGACCTGAAGTCCCGAATGGCGGCTTTGGAGAAGCAATGCAAGAACATGAACGAGAACCTGACGTCGCTTCAGGCGATTGTGGACGCGATCCAGAAACAGGACGGCATCGTCAGCGTGACTGATCTGCCGGACGGTCAGGGCTATTCCGTCAAGTTCGTCTCCGGCAAGGTGATCTATCTGTACAACGGCAAGAACGGCACTGACGGTGTGACCCCGAAGATTAGTGTCCGCAAGGACTCTGACGGGATCTATTACTGGACAGTGGACGGCGATTGGCTTATTGTCGATGGCAAGAAGGTCCGTGCCGTCGGTCTTGACGGGAAAGATGGGCAGAGCGGCAATGACGGAAAGGATGCTGTCACACCTCAACTGAAAATAGAGAATGGCTTCTGGTACATTTCCTACGACAACGGAAACTCTTGGAACAAATTAGGCAAGGCGACGGGTGAAAATGGAAAAGACGGCCAAGACGGTGACGGTTTCTTCAAGAGCGTCACCGTTGAAGACGGGTATGCTGTCTTTGTGATGAACGATTCAGAGCAGACCACCCTGAGGATCCCTATCGCCGGAGTTTCAACCGTGTCAAGCATAAAGTACGTTCCTGAGAGTCTTGACGGTGTTGTTAAGGTGAGATATTCAAAGATTGATGGTAAGAATGTGCCGGTGGATATAGTGATTAAGTTTGAGGTCATGCCGCAAGGTGCGGTTGACTACATCGTGAAGAACTGGAAAGAGGTTCTGACCGCCAAGGCCATTTATGCCTCATCAACCAAGGCTAGCATTGGAGACTTTGTCACAATGAATATAAAGGATGTGGTCGGTGGCGAGGATAACATAGTTGTCGTTACCATTGACGCCAAGTCACTTGATGACTTGTTCTTTTCGACAGACATACATGTGGCTGCAAATCTGCGCCTTTCCGTGAAGATGAATGGAAGCGAATCGATATCTTCCGACTATTTGCCTCTGTCCCCGCTTCTGTCGTATGACCAAATCATTGAATATACGACTGTGACAGGAGACCGCATGGATTACGATGGCTTCTTCAGGATTAAGAAAAACTACTCTGACGTATCATTGGTGGATGGTCATATTGGCAATGTTTGGAGAATAATAATTGATGATTATCCTGCCGAAAAGAATCTTTTTGGCTGCGAATTCAATAGGAATGGATACTATACTGGAAAATATAATCACGATTTGAAATCTTTGAGTTTTGTGACACCAATTGAACTGAAATACTTATCTTTCATAGGATGTGATGGACTGAATAAGGTTGATCTTTCGAATGTAAATACTGAGAATGTCACGACTATGCGCAGCATGTTCTGTGGCTGTAAATCTCTCACTGGTCTTGACCTGTCATCGTTTGACACGAGGAATGTTACGAATATGCATCACATGTTTGGTGACAGCGAATCTCTCACCAATCTTGACCTTTCTTCGTTTGACACGAAGAGTGTCACGGATATGTCATTTATGTTCCTAAACTGTGATTCTCTCACCAGTCTTGACCTGTCATCATTTGACACGAGGAATCTCACGATTATGTATGGCATGTTCAGCGGCTGCGAATCTCTCACCAGTCTTGACCTTTCATCGTTTGACACGAGGAATGTCACGGATATGAGCCGAATGTTCAGCGGCTGCGAATCTCTCACCAGTCTTGACCTGTCATCATTTGATACGAGGAATGTCACGAATATGGATAGAATGTTCTGTAGCTGCAAATCTCTCACCAGTCTTGACCTGTCATCATTTGATACGAAGAATGTCACGAATATGGATGGCATGTTCATTTTCTGTAATTCTATGACCAGATTGAACTTGTCAAATTTCAGCATCAATGGGAATTTTCAGATGGATTACATGATGTTTACCGGCTGCATGAATCTTAAAGAGATAATTATGCGTGGCTGTGACAAGAAGACAATTGAGATGATCAGCAAGGTGAAGCCTAGAGGGGCGGTGATCATCACCGACTGATCTGACGAGAGAAGAATCGGATATGATATCAACGTATTACAAACAAATAGTTTAACTCAAAATTTACAATTATGATTACATGTGAAAGAATCGCGGGTGTCGGCAGCAAGTGCTCGGGGCTGAAATGCCCGACGACACCTTGCACCGGGCTGAGTTGTGAGAATCTGACCAAGGTCAATCAGACCTGTCAGGGCGTGACAAGCACCGGTGTCAAGTGTCTTAATGGGACGGGGATCATTGTGCCGGATGGTCTCGATATTCTTATCAATGAGTTTGATTCTCACGGAATATTGCTGGAAAAGCATATGGTGGAGAACTCGATATTCATCTGCCCTGATAAAGTGGAGGAACAGATGAATGATCTGAAGCATCTGCTACGCAAGCTGAATCAACCGAATGAGCCGAACGAGCCGAACTACTACTATATCAAAAAAGGAAAATCAAAGTTTGACGGTAATACAAAGTTGCCGGTGCGTTTTTCTGAGGATGCTGCCAATGTCAAATATCTGGATGTGTTCGGCAATGATCTGCGACCAGTCATTACGAAGAAAAGGATAGGCAACAAAGTATGCAAGGCGCAGGATGTCTATACCCAGATTTATCCAGGTGCGATACCTTCCGGTGTTGTTCCGGTTTCACCAATGTCCAATTACAGCGGGCTTCCGATAATAATCGATTACGACGGAAATGATTTTGTCAGGGATGCGATCCATCGTTATACCGGAGTCTGGGTATGTAAAAACAACAAGATGAATATGCTCCGAAACTACAAGATATCTCACATCTGGGGAAGAACTTATGATCCGTTCTACTTTTCAAGTCTGTGGAATGTTGTCATTATTCCTGCCCACTGCAACGACATAATGGACAAGGATCCTAAGTCACATCACGTTGTTGCGGCCATTCAGAATCTGTTCAGGGCGATCTGCTACCTGCTGTACAATCCGAACAACTATCTCACAGACATTGAGAATATTCTCAAGCAGAACAATCCGAATATTCAGATACCTCGTGTCGCCGAACCGTCTCCGGCCGATCTTCAAAAGGCTCAGACCTACATAGACAACGGCCTGATATTCATTTAGCCAGA
>OLZV01001209.1_pt1 | contig 9831 bp, 14 predicted proteins | sample 1644531 | NCBI WGS metagenome assembly OLZV01 (sample SAMEA103958115, study PRJEB25191) | human gut metagenome | biome: human-associated habitat [ENVO:00009003]; feature: intestine environment [ENVO:2100002]; material: feces | place: Germany | collected 2013/2015
GACCTGCCAATTGGCAAGCCGTCTATCTATCTGTACGAGAGAAAGAGCCATGCGGCTCGATCTCTGGCTATAATGTTCTTTTTTTACTGCTGCATCGCCCAGGCAATGGCGTGGCCATCATCCTTAAATTCGATCTCACTTGCGGCTCTCAGCCCAATCATCCCTTCGCAGGTGTGGTCATCGGTCAGGAACTCGTATGCCGCGCCAAAGTAGCAGGGCTTGTTCCGTCCATTGTAGTAGTATCCGGCGAGGAGAACCTTGTCTCCAAAATTCAGCACCTTGCCGTCCATGCCGGAGAAGCGCATCTCCAAATCCTCGGTTGTGGTGGGGTTCGGCAGCCGGTACTTTTTCATTGCTTCGTTGATTGTCATGGTCTTCGTCCTCCATTTTCTTCATTTCCCTTTCGGTGTGTACATATTCGCTCTAAAAGCACATATTATCAAGTCAATTCCGAGCCATAATCTGCACAAAGATCAGAGGAACAAATTGTGTATCTTACCCCTGCGTGTGGCGGTGGATCGTCTCGATGATCTGCTCCTGCTCGGCACTGTCCACACCGATGGACTGGAGCGCCTGCCTGGTACCGCAGTCCGGGCAGATGAGCGTTTCGTTGTCCTCCCGCGAAAGCGCCGGAGCGCCGTGGTAGACCCTGCCGCAAAGCGGGCAGACTGCCATTCTCGTGATATTATTCTTCATAGCCGCATACCTCCAAACATTTATTGTAAGCATCAATCAGAATATTCTTGTTAAAATGGAAGGTGGTGTACCCTTCCAGACACGTCCTCATATAAAAGTTGGTAGGGATGCCGATAGGGCGCTCCTCATGCATGATGTAGGCAAAGGCCGTCACCGTCCTGCGTTTCCCCGTGCGGATGCCTTTGTACTGGAGCTTAATGTCCCGCTTGTAATAGAAATGGGGAAATCCCTCGTAGCGGTCGAGGGCGGCCTCGTCCAAAGCCGTCACCTCCCAAATCACCACGGGGATTGTGCCGTCTTCGCATTCCTCTATGGTCAGATAGGAGCCGGTCTTGCTCCCCTTAAAAAGCAGTTCCCAGCCCTTGAGGTTTGCCGTGCCGAGGATCGTGGCGTGCGGGCAGCGCATCCGCATCTGCCCGACATTCAGGTTGCTGCCGTAAGCGATGTAGTATCTTTTTTCTTTCATGGTATCCATCCTTTCCTGGAGGACTTAGGTTACTTGTCCTTCTACCACCCTAAGACCGCCGAAGCGGTCAGGGGCAGGGCATTTAACCTAAGTCCTTCAAGCGGCTGCTCTGCCGTGCCGAAAGGCTGTGTCTCCGGAAAGGTTACGGGTCAGGAAGTCTCTGGCCGTTGCAAATTCCTCGCCGATGAAGCCCAGGCGGAGGAGCCAGGTTCTCATCGCATATTTGGGGTTTTCGTTCTGCTGGGGCTTGGGGCTTGCCGTCCGCACATCCTTCGCCATCTGGCTCAGGGCCAGGCAAAGCTGAATGTAGCTTTTGAGCTGTCCGGCATGGATGCCGCCTCGGCGCTCTGCGGTCGGCTCGTCAAACTGGAAGAGCCTGAACTCGACCGTACCTTTGGTAAAGGTGGCGTGAAGGTTGAGCATGTGGTATCTGCTGTCGTTGTAATGCGCTGACCGGCCGTAGCTTGCGTTCTGGCTAGTGTACCAGATGTCCGCAAGCTGTGCCATCGTCTTGGGCTTTCTGCTGTTGACCTTGGCGAGGAAGTTTGGGTCTACCGTGCGGCAGTAGCGGCTCATGCGGCTGCGGTCGAGCTTCAGAGCTTCTGCGATCAGGCTCTCGTGGCTCGCCATGATGTTGGCGAGGTTCCGAAGGCTCTGCGGTGTGTGGCCCTGCGCTCCGATGTGGATGTGGACTCCGCATCCTCTGGAGGCGTCGCTTTTCGCTCCTGCGTGTCTGAGCTGTCTGCAAAGCTCCTGCAGGGTTTCGATATCCCCGTAGGTCAGGATCGGGGTGACCAGTTCGCATTTCTGCTCGTCCGGCCCTGCGATGGAAACGTCCTTCTGGAATTTCCACTCGCGCCCCTGTGCGTCCCAAGCCGACCAGGTGCTGTAGCCGTTGCGGCCGGCAGTGTTCTCGTATCTGCCTGTGCCGAAGTAGGCGGCGGCAACCTTCGCTGCCTTCTGGCGGGTGATGCTGTTCATCTCGACCTCGACCCCGATGGTCTGGTTCTTCATCTCTGCAATCTGCCTTGCTGTTTTCTCGTTCATTCTGAAATCCTCCGTTTTTCTGCCTTGCGGCTGTGTGTTTTCCCTTTCGGTGTACACATATTCGCTCTAAAAGAGGATAATAGCAAGGCCATTTCCGATAATATACTACACAAAGATGACCGCAAGATATTGTGTAGTTTATGGCTGTTTGCCGCCATCCGATATTGGCTTGAGAAGGCCGTTTTCCTCCTCATCAAGGATAGAAAGAGCCAGGCGGAATCCCGTCCGCAGCCCATCGATGAAGTACTCCTCAGCGGTCATGCCCGCAATGGCGGCTTGTAGGCAAATCATCTTATCGAGGACTGTGGCTGCTTCCTGATTCAGCATGGATCGGAGCTTTTCTTCTTCATCAGCCAGACCGGCAGCGGCCTTTCCATACTCCGAATTGCGGTCAAACTGCTTTTCATTCGGATTGATGTTCCCATAGAAGAAGTCCTTCAGAATGTTATTCGGCACGGCGGTCACCCACCTTTCTCACAATATCCTCCCCATAGACCACGTTCAGGCCGCTGCCATTGTCCCAGCGCATGAGAAGAGAACCGGTGTCATCCACACCTTTGACAGTGCCTTTCGTGCCGACAGGCGGAGCCTGCACATCATCCATCCGCACCAGTTCCACACGGGTGCCGGCGGGATATTCCCGGCGGACGCGCTCCACAGTCTCTCTACTCGGAAACTTCATGGTTCACACCTCCATCCTTGAAAGCCGAGGAACCGGTCAGATTCTTCAGTAGGATCTTGCGCTCCGCTTTATATTCGCTGCCGATGAATCCCAGCCGCAGCAGAAAACAGCGGAATGCGTATTTCTCATTCTCCACCGGTTTCTCAGTCGCTGTTACCCGCTTGGCATTCCTGCTCATCTCGCAAAGTGCGAAAATGAAATGGGTGTAGGCTTTGATGGCATCGCAATCTGGCAGCTCCCTGAACCAGGGAAATGCCACCCGGTCGTCCAGCACCTCGATGCGAAGATCAGTGATGCCCATGGCCTTCCGTATCAGATTCCCTTTGGCATCCAGCAGCTTGGTGAGGTTGCCCACCGCCACCTTGTCGAACGGGATTTCCACCGTAAGCCCCACGGGTTCGCCCTGTGGCGCACTGTCGGCGGCTTCTTCCGTTTCCTTGGTTTCTTCCCCGGAGGGCTGTTCACCACCGTCCTGCGGCTCACATTCAAAGCCGGCAGCGGCGACGGCTTCCAGCACCCGCTCGACTTCCTCGCTGTCGGCACGGTCATCAAAGAGGAGCGTCCCATCCTTGGTGACCGTAAAGTAGTCGATTTCATAATTGCAGGTGGGCATAAACTTGTATTCCGCCCTGGCGCCTGTGGCATTAGCGATAACTTTTACCAGTTCCTTGCGCTTGGCGCCTGTCACATTGTATCTGATTTCCATGTGCGAAAACCTCCTTTGTTTTTGGTAGGTACATATATCACTCTGAACCCTTGAAATAGCAAGCGGTTTTCGCACATTTCTCTGTAGAATAGAAACCAATTTATCCTTCCGAAAACTGTGCATAGTACACGATTCCGGAAAGCACAAAACAGACATTAGGCAGTGCCACGCCGTTGCCCCACATCTTGTATTCCGCAGAGTCGGAGTGGGGGTCCTTCAGCCACTTGATGATCTGATTGCGGCTCTTTGGCTTGGAGGTTGTTCCCATGACCTTTCGGTGTGTCTCAAATACCACTGTCCAGAACTCGATTTCTTCCTCGGTCGGCTCATCGGTTCCCAAACCGGAACACCACCAGTCCGGGAACCCCTGCAGTCTGGCGCACTCGGTGGGAGTCAGTCTGCGGACGATGTAATCAGGCTCCTTGGATACCGTAGGCGGATCTTTGAAATCTGTAGCGACCAGCGTTTCTGTCACTTCATCATCCGTAAAATTGGTGTGGAAGGAACTCTTGCTTGAATGGTAGATAGGCTGCCCGACCGCTCCCGGTCCTTTGGACACCATCGTTGGCTCGATTTCCTTCTCGACTGTTATTCCGAACTTGGCGTTCTTTCCCATGTTGTATGTGGCGCGGTCAATGCCGTAGGCCACCGCATGGCGGTCGGTGGCGTCCAGCGTGAAAGACACATCCTCGTTCACGCCGCTGCCCTGGGGACCGTTCTTGTCAGACCTTCCGATCATGGAGCCCTGCACAGCCACCACAGCCATACCGCCCTGGTTGCAGGAGGGATTGCCGCCGCTCCTGTCCAGGCAGCGGGAAGTATCCGCTTCATAAAAACCGCTGTGAGGGTTGTCCGACTGCATGGCATGGCTCTGCTTGGAGCAGATGCCGTAGACCTTCGGCACGAACACCGTCTGGTCATTGTTGCATCCGAGGGTAGCGGACTTGTTCTCCTGGATCAGCGCACCCTTGCCGCCGCCCTCACAGCCGGAGCGGATTTTCAGCGTCTTTGGCGTTTCCACCACGAAGGGCTGATTGTTTCCGCCTGTTCCGTAAGTAGACATGACCGTGGGCGCTGTTTCCAATGGACCGGTGTATCTGGTGTCCTGGCTATGGTTCTCATAGACCGCCGCAGGAACCGTCCCCGCACGGAGAGTGGGAGAGGTTTCCTCCTCGTACCCGATGGAGCGGCTGTGCGCGGAATGCTCAGTGCAAAAGCCTGCCGATTCCATCACGCAGGGAGAATGATGGGCCTCCGCCCGGAGTGTACAGGTGACACCGTCCGTCACATCCATGCGGCTACCGCCCTGGTCGTTCAGGCAGACGCAGCCTGCCGCTCCAGCGCCTTTTTCAAAAGCTCTGGCAGTTCCTTGCCACGAACGGAAGCTCTGCGGAGTATACCCAGACACGCCTTCGGACTCAAATAGTATTTTTCCGGCACTCCCGCCTGCAAAATCTGCGACAAGGTAGATACGTTTTCTGCGTTGGGGAACTCCCCAGTACTGCGCATCAAATACCCTCCATGCGAGACTGAAATCATCTGCCACGATTTCTCCGGCGGCCGGCCATTTCTCAGGTCGAGGAGTATGAATTTCGTATCCTTTGACCGAGCAGACCTCTTCGAGGACGGACTGGAAGTCCGCCCCCTTGTTGGAGCTGAACGCCCCGGGGACATTCTCCCAGACGATGTATCTTGGATATCTGCCATTGGTTTTGCACCTCATTTCCTTTACGATTCGGACGGCTTCATAGAAAAGGCTGGAGCGGGAGCCGTCCAAGCCCTCCCGCCGGCCGGCGATGCTCATGTCCTGACAGGGTGAGCCGAAGGTGATGATATCCACCGGCTCAATCTTTGCACCATTCATTTTTGAGACATCGCCGTAATGCTTCATAAACGGCAGCCGCTTTGTGGTCACACGGATAGGGAACGGCTCAATTTCCGAAGCCCACACAGGGGTAATGCCGGAGATCAAGCCGCCGAGAGGAAAACCACCGGAGCCGTCAAACAGGCTGCCGAGAGTCAGTTTATTCTGTTCCATCCGTGACCTCCTCATAGCTGTATGTCCTGCCGTCCCGGAGTACGCTCACGCCATCCGCAGAACCGACCTGCTCAATGTAGCGGTTCACGATAACATCGCAGAACTTCTCATCCAGCTCAATGGTTCGGCAGATACGGTCGGTCTGCTCACAGGCAATAAGGGTAGAACCGGAGCCGCCGAAGGGGTCAAGCACTACCGAGTTTGCCATGCTGGAGTTGCCGATGGGATATGCCAGCAGGGGGATTGGCTTCATGGTGGGATGGTCGCCGTTCTTCTTGGGCTTATCAAACTCCCAGATGGTGGTTTCTTTCCTGCCCGTGTACCATTGGTGCTTGCCGTTTTTCTTCCAGCCGTACAGCACAGGTTCATGCTGCCACTGGTAGGGAGAGCGTCCGAGGACCAGGGACTGCTTCTTCCAGATACAGCAGCCGGATAAATAAAATCCCGCATCGGCAAACGCCCTGCGGAAGTTTAAGCCCTCGGTGTCGGCGTGGAACACATAGATGGATGCGTCCGCCGCCATGACCGACTCCATATTCTGAAAAGCGGCGAGGAGAAACTCATAGAATTTCTCGCCTGCCATGTTGTCGTTCTTGATTTTGCCCGCCGAACCCTCATAATTGACGTTGTACGGCGGGTCGGTGATCACCAGGTTTGCCTTAGTCCCGTCCATGAGGATGTCATAGACCTCCGGTTTGGTGGAGTCCCCGCATACCAGCCGATGCCTGCCAAGCGTCCATACATCGCCGCTTTTGGTGAAGGTAGGCTTTTGCAGCTCCGCATCCACATCGAAGTCATCCTCTTTAGCTTCGATGCCGTCATCGAACAGAGCCGCCAGCTCCTTTTCGTCAAAGCCGGTGAGCAGAGGGTCAAAGTCCATGCCCTGCAAAGACTCGATCTCCACCCGCAGAAGCTCCTCATCCCATCCGGCATCCATCGCCATGCGGTTGTCCGCAATGATATAGGCTTTCTTCTGCGCCTCGGTGAGATGGTCAGCAAAGACGCACGGAACTTCCTTGATGCCTTCTTCTTTGGCAGCAAGAATACGACCGTGACCAGCGATAATGCCAAAGTCACGGTCGATGATGACGGGATTAATAAAGCCGAACTCCCGGAGGGACGAGCGGAGCTTCGTGATCTGCTCCGGGGAGTGGGTTCGGGCGTTGTTTACATAGGGTACCAGCTTGGCAATAGGCACGAGCTGCATTTCCGTTGTCGTTTTCATCGTACCAGCCCCCATTCCGCAAATTTCTCAAAGCCGCCAAGGGACAGGATGTATCTCCGGGCGGTTTCCACGATCTCAGCGTAGGGAATGCTGTCCACGGTATCGTCCCCGATGGCGCAGCACAGTTCCACGGGCTTTCCCGTTTTCTGCGCTTTCAGCCAGGCGTAGATGTTGACCGACACATCCGCTTTGGATAGGTCTTTTCCGTGCAGACCGCCGCCTGTCACCGAGTCGGCCATATCCGAACCGAGCTTGCGGTTGGCAGCGCCGGTGTCCACATCGGTGCCGCCCGTCCAGTCACCGAGCGGGTTGATCTCCGCAACGGGATACAGCTTTCGGAGTGTATCCGAAGGCGCATTGCTCTGACAGAGGATGAGCCGGTCGCCGTCCAGAATGTACTTCCCGTCAAAGGGATACACGTAGAAAATATCCCGTGCGATCTGCGAGAGCTTTTTCTGTTCCCCGGTCACAGGCATTCCTTTGAAGATGCCGTTATCGCCGCAGCGGACGCCGTCTGCCTGGTTATTGGCGAGGTGACCGTCCTGCGGCACTTCTACATAGTCCACGGCGAGATTTCCGGCAATGCGGTGGACGGCGGCGGTGACATCTGCCTTGTCCAGAGAAACAGAAGTTTCCGCAATGATGTGGCACACACCATGGCCGATGAGGACTTCAACAGCGATGCGGGGATTTTCTGCTTTCTTGTATGCCAGGTCAACGAGCGCACCGGCAATTCTGTCTGCCACCTTATCCGGGTGGCAGGGATTTACTTTTTCAAACATGGTGTTACCCCTTTCTCGCACGGAGCAGGCGTTCCATAAGGTCATCCTGCGGCGTAGACTCGCCGTATTCCGTGCTGCAGTTTTCTTTCACGATCTGGAAGATCTCATTCCAGAGCCGAACCGCCTGGTTCATGTAGTTGATGCCGATGTTGATAAACGGAGACGGGATCGGCTTTCCTGTGGTGGGGTGCTTGGAGAGGAAACCCATGCGGTTGGTCATTTCCTCGCACTGCACCCAGCGGGCGGAACACATGGCGTAGCGCTCCAAGAGCTGCGGCGACACCTTTGCGGCGCAGCCGATACCTTTGAGCCATTGCCAGGTTTCCGTGTAGATTTCCTGTGCCTGCAGGACGCTGCCGTCCCGCTGCTCGGCGGAAAGAAAATCATGGGGCTTCGGCATAGCGACACCCTCGACTTCGGGAATGTCCAGGACTTCCAGTCTGCGTCCGCCCGGATTACCGTTCTCGGCTTTCTCCTTGACGGCAGACTTTTTTCTTCCCGCACCGGGTCTCGCACCGCCGCGCCCGCCTGTGTTATTGGATTTTGTCGGCATTTTCTCACCTCTTTTCCGCAAAAAATGAGCGACCGCAGCCGGCCGCCGTCAATTACCCTTTTGATTTCGCCTTTTTCGCGCACGAAGCCCCGGGCCGCTGTCCGCTCATGCAGGTCCCGGAGATTTTGACCGCCCCACGGTCACCGGTCGCCAAGCTCGTGATGCAGCTTTGTGTGGCAGGACTGGCAGAGGGACATCAGATTATCATTCTGATGCGTTCCGCCCTGCGAGAGGGGGACAATATGATGGACTTCTTCCACAGGAGTCAGCCGTCCTTCCTTCAGACACATCTCACACAAAGGGTGCGCTGCGGCATAGCGGTCGCGGATTCGTTTCCAAGCCCTGCCGTACTTCTTGTTGCTGTCTGCATGGCGGCCGTATTTGTTGTACCGTTTCCGGGCAATAGCCTCATGCTCCTCACAGTACTGCCCGTCCGTGAGGTTTGGACAGTTGGGGTAGGAGCAGGGGCGTTTTGGTCTCTTTGGCACGCTGCACCTCGCTTTCCGGGCAAAAGGAAGGCCCTGCAGGATTGCTCCCGCAAGGCTCCCTGTGGTCTGCCCACATTCTCATGCTATAAGTATAGCACGGGTAATCGAAAACATCGTCCACGATATTACTCATGTCTTTCCGAACAGTAGCGTGACCAGATGGTTCAACGCACGGTTCTTCTTGTTGTAGGCAGAGGAACGCTCGATATGGAAATGGTCGCAGATGTCGTAGATGGCGTTCGCGCCGTACTCGTTGTCCTCACCGTAGATGGTTTCCAGCACGTACCGCTCGTCCTCCGACAGTTCCTCCCAGGCGGGAACGAACCACGCCATGTACTCTGCCGCCTGTCTGTAACGCTCCTTCAGAACGTCGATCTCCTCAATACCCTTGATGATCCTGTCCTCGGTCGCATGGAGATTTCGGGTGTGCGGCATCCCATCATAGCGGACGCCTCCGACACTCGACATCTTGTCGTAAGCCTCCTTGATCTCGTCATCGGTGTGTTCGATGATGAACTTCATGCTGCTGAAGTCCTTCAGAGCCGCCACCGCACCGGCTCGTTTGTCCAGATACTTCCAAACTACATTCATGGTGTCTACCTCCGAATAAGAAATTGTTGTTTCCCTCGGATTGGCCATGATTGTCTCCATAGGTTGTCATAGATGCCGTCACTGCTGAAGGTCAGCTTTCACGGCTTCGATCAACGCGGATTGTGTGCTGTCCTTATCAGAAAGAGCTTTCATGATCCGTCCGTCAATCGTGTCCTCTGCTATGATGTGCTGCACCACCACCGTCCCGGCTGTCTGCCCCTGCCGCCACAGCCTTGCGTTCGTCTGCTGATACAGTTCCAGGCTCCAGATAAGACCGAACCATACGATGGTGCTTCCGCCGCTCTGCAGGTTCAGCCCGTGTCCCGCCGAAGCCGGATGGATAAGGGCAACGGGCAGCTCCCCGGCATTCCATTTGCGGATACTGGCGTCCGTATCCAACCTGGCAAAGGGAACCTTGATTTCCGTAAGCCTTGCCGTTGCGGCAATCCCCGAGGGACTCCCCGCAATAGTCACAATCATGCTTGCGATAGGCGTTCAGGCAATGGCAAAGAAAAACGCAATTGTAAGAAATCTGCCGGCAGTCGAGGCTTTAGGGA